>Ga0066710_100002756_pt1 | contig 14420 bp, 8 predicted proteins | sample GraSoiAngelo_159_FD_79666 | JGI IMG/M metagenome (GOLD analysis project Ga0066710, IMG submission 79666) | Grasslands soil microbial communities from the Angelo Coastal Reserve, California, USA - 14_1009_16_40cm | ecosystem: Environmental > Terrestrial > Soil > Grasslands | place: USA...
AGACGGCCTGGTGCGACCCGCTACTGGTTGGCGGTGTGATGATTGACTATCATACGCGCCGCCAGTCCCATTTCCGTGGGCTGTGGTACCGTTTTCACGTCGAGGTGCAGGTCTCGCAGCAGTTTGGCATCTTCCATGTATTCCAGGACCAGCCAGGTGTTGTCGCCCGCCGCGGATTTCCAAGCGCCGAAGAATTTCGGGGTGGTGGATTTCAGCGGTGCCAGGACCAGGCGATAAACTTCGGTTTCATACGCCAATCCACCGCGATCCAAAGGCGTTGTGGTTCCTTCCGGCCTCATACTTGCAAAAGAGTTTCAGCGCCCTCTTCCGGTCCATGGAGAATGTCACAATCTCGGTGGGAAACGTCATAGCAGGGATAATCGGCTGACGGTTGAGGACACTCACGGCTCCCGAGCAGCGGAACAGAGATTCCAGAACCGCGAGCAGGGATTGTGTGTCCGGGTATGGAGACGCCGCCGTTCTTTTCATATACTGCGATTGCTTCATGCTGATGCAACATCCTCCGGGCAAGTTCCCTGGTCCTCCGGAAGCACCGGTCGCCAGCCTGCAAACCATTCATCCACTTTGGCCAATTCGTCGAAGCCCCAGCCAAAATGGTCGTGAACCAGACCGATCGCCGGCCAGATGATACAGTTGGCGAAACGGGCGAACTCGGCTGTTTCGAACAACAGATTCAGCTCTGGGACAGGCGGAAGGTTCCAGCCCGCCGGCAAGACGGCTTCACGATAGAGATCCAGAACCCATAAACGATAGCGCTTTGGAAAACGCAACAGAAAAGTGGACAGGTCATAGCTGACGGGCCCCACTCCGGCATGATCCCAGCCAACCAAGCGGGCCTGAACGCCGTGCAGGGCGGGCAGGATGAACACGTGGCTGCCCCAAAGATCTCCGTGCAGGAGGGTTTCGGGACCGCCAAGCTCGGCCAGAACCGCTGCCCGCCTCGACTTTTCATCCAGTAGTTGTCGAAATCGCGCCAGCAAACGGTCGCGCAAAGCGGCTTCCGGTTCGGAGAGCGAGATGAGCGGGGGCTGAAGCGATTCGAGACAGCGGATGGCGTCGCGAACATTGGAATCGTAGAAATTGATTCCGAATTCACTGCCCAGCAGGCGGGACTCTGCCAACACGGTATGGCCTGCGAAGCGAAGGTGGACTTGAGCGATCAAATCGACTGCCGCCCCAACGTGCTGTGGATCCAGATGGTTGGTTCCCAGCGCCCGGTCGCCGAAGTCATCATACACGTGCCACACCCAATGGCCATTGCGCTCAGCCGCGACACCCAGCAGTGTCGGCCCGTTGTCGCCCAGCCCGATCGCCGTCAGCCAGCGTTGGATATCCAGTTGATTGCGCTGCGAGCTGTCCAGTTCCACGCGTTTGACCACCACCGAGCGGACCCAGCCATCGAAGACAAAACGAAGTCGAAAAACGCGACGACGACGGGCCGGAAGCGCACGCTGATCGAGCAACTGGCCGGTGCCCGCCGGGCCCAGAATCTGCCGCAACAACTCGCGCAGTTCGCCCAACCCCGGTTGGGCAAGGTCTTCGAGCAGGTTGTCCAGCCCTTCGATCATTTCCGGCCGCAAGCGCGCTTCTGGCGTTTGACTCCATTCCTTCGCCCAAGCGCATCGGTGGCTCCGGCCAGAGTTATTGAGTCCTGTCGCGGGCTCCGCGGACCAACACCTGTTGCCTTGAATTGGCCGTTGACGGCGCCATTTCGATCACTTGTCCTCCTTCGATCCGCAGGATGACGCCGCAGTGTTTGAGGGTGCTCGGCCGATGAGCGATAATAAACGCCGTGCGACCCCGCATGAGCCGCTCCATCGCCTCCACAATCGCGCCTTCGGTCCTGACATCCACCGAACTGGTCGGTTCATCCAGAATGAGAATGGGTGCATCCTTCAGAAACGCCCGGGCGATCGAGATTCGCTGGCGTTCGCCGCCCGACAGGCGCATGCCCCGTTCACCCACGAGCGTCTCATAACCCTGTGGCAGGCGAAGAATGAACGGGTGCGCGTTGGCGGCCTGGGCCGCGGCCGTGATCTCGCGGGCGCTCGCGCCGGGACGGGCGTAGGCGATATTCTCGGCGATACTGCTCGAGAAAAGAACCGGTTCCTGAAGCACAATGGCAAACTGGTTGCGGAGGTCGGCCAGTTTGTAATCGCGCAGGTCCAGGCCATCGAGCAGAATCCGGCCGGCTGCGGGGTCGTAGAACCGGGTCAAAAGATTCACCAGCGTGGTTTTTCCCGCGCCTGTTGTTCCCGCAATTCCCAGACAGGTGCCGGGCTTGATTTCAAAGGAAATGTCGCGCAGGACCGGCCGACCTTTCTCGTAGGCAAAAGAGACATGGCGGAATTCCATCCCGCCGCGGGCCCGCGAGATGGGACGCGCATCCGGTTTCTCGACCACATCCGGGGTCTCATCCAGCAGCGCGAAAGCCCGTTCCGCCCCCGCCAGGTGCGTCTGCATGTTTGCCATCTTCTTGCTCATGGTCTTCAAGGGCGAATAAAGCTGCGCCAGGTAGCTCATCACCAGGAGCAATCCGCCCAACGTCAGCGTGCCGGATTGAATGTCCCGCACACCGATGAAAAGAACCGCCGCCATGCCCAGCGCCGTGATCAGCGCCACCACAAGGCCAAAACTCCCCTCGCAGGTGGCCAGGCGTAGCCGGGCTCGCATACCCTCGTTCGATCGGGCAACGAACCGGCTTGCTTCCCGCTCTTCCTGACAAAACGCCTTCACGACCCGGGCGGCGCCGAGCACTTCCTGCACTACTGAAAGGGCCGAGCTTTCCAGTTGCTTCACTTCACGCGCCTGTCTGCGGAGACGACGACGACAGGTGCGCGACACGAAGAAGAGCGCCGGCGACACTGCCAACGCCACCAGCGCCAGCTGCCAGTTGATCCGCGCGGTCACGTACACCATGGAAACGAAAGTGAAGACCGCGGTAACGAACGGCACGATGCCTTCCACCATGATGTTCTGAAGGGAGGTGGCGTCGTATTGGATGCGGTAGGTTGAATCCGACGTGCCATTCATGTCGTGATAGAACAGCGAAAGCCGCTGGACGTGGCGAAACAACCGGGCGCGAAAACCGCGCAACAGTCTTTCGCCGGTATAGGTCGTCAGCAGGGAGGCTCCGAATTCGCGGACCTGGCTCAACAGGGCCACCGCCACCACGAGAGCGACCGCAAACAGAAGCAGCCCGGAATCCGAATGTTTCACACTCTCCGGGAGCAGGCCGGCAAGAACACGGGGCAGCGGATGATGGCCGATGACATTGTCCACGACAATTTTCAACGGCACGGGCAGGAGCAACGTCAGGGGCGGCGAGAGCAAGCTGAGCAGGAGAATGCCCAGAAGACACCGCCAGCAAGGCCGTGCCTCACGCCACAGCCGCCAAAGGATCACCCCCGTGTTAAGCCGGACCATCGCGCTTTTCCTCTCTTTCGATTTTTCGGACCGCGGTGAGAAACGCCGCGGTCGCCGCAGCGCATTCACGTAGGGTGCAGATTACCAGCAACAGCGTAATCAGGCCTACTACCGCACAGGCCACCCAGCTCCGATCGTGGGCCGCGGCGATGGAGAGTCCGGCGAAGACACAAGCCAGCGCAAGTCCGGCGCGCGAACAGCGCGGCCAGGAACGGATTCGCAGGAGCTGGCGACCGTCGCCGTGGTATTCCACCGCCACAAACATACGGGCCGAGCCGAGCAAGCCGCAACGCACTTCCAGGTCCCAGGGATCATAATCACCGCCGCGCGAGGGCAAGGCGCCCTGGGCCCGCAAGTTGGCTTCGAGCGATTGCAGTCGTTCGTCAGTTGCCAGGGGCCGTGTGCTCCAGACGTTCGCCAGCCAGGGCCGCGGCAAGGCGAAGCCGGTGATGACCCGCTTGCGCCACAAGGTCAGCCCCTGGCGAAGGCGGCCGCTAAGGCGCGCCAGCGGCTGGAGCAGGTGCAGACCGACGGTCAGGAGGCGCAACTTCATCCGCCCCGAGCGGGTGGGAGGCGAGCTGGTGAAAGAGACCCGGGCCGCACAGCGGCAGGCCTGCATCAACGGCGCACCCACCGCCAGGAGCAACAAAAGCGAACTCAGCTTCAGCGGCGACCAATGCAGGCTGAGCAACGAGAGCACGCTCAGGAGGGCCACCAGCAGATACCATTCGGGCATCATCAGCAGGGAATCGATCAGGCCAGGTCCAGGCTCATAGAGGGATTGGAAGGGCGCCAGACCCCAAATTCCATGGTAAATCCGGCCGGCCCGCCAACGAACCCAAGGGACTCCATAGACCCGGCCAGCCCATTTCAGATGGCCGGCGGCGTTGTACTTGTCCGGCCATTTCTTTTCCAGGAGCGCCTCGGCAAGACCGTAGCCCGTCTGCTGCCGCAGATAGGCGCGAACCGAATTCCGCCGGTGATGCCAGACCACCGCCGCCGGACTGAAACCCAGCGTCCAGCCGCGCTGCTGCAATCGCCAGCAGACGTCCACGTCGTCGCCAGCGACCCGAAACTGCGGATCAAAGCCGCCGATGGCTTCGAGGCACGACTTGCGAAACGCCATGTTGCAGCCGGGAATATGTTCCGCCTCCCGATCCGAAAGCAATACGTGCGTGGGACCCCCGGGCGAGTGCGCCACACATTCGGCAATGGGTCCGTCGGTCGGGGGCGCGATGTTGGGACCGCCTACCGCGGCCATCCCTGCGTGCATCGTGTTGAGAAACGTGGCGGCCAGATAGTGCAGCCAGTGCGGGTCCGGATAGGCGTCGTCGTCCAGGTACGCGACAATGTCTCCCGTGGCCGTCCGCCATCCTGTATTGCGGGCGTTGCTGAGTCCCCGGTTTTCCGTGCGAATCACCTTGCAACGGTAGCCGTCGGCGATGAGCGCGGTGCCGTCCGCTGAACCGTCATCGACGACAATGACCTCGTAATTGGGATATTCCAGTTTCCCCAGCGCTTCCAGACAATCGCGGATCGTGCGCGCGCCATTGAAGCTGCAAACAACCACCGACACTCGGGGCCAAGGCACGTCCCGGGTGAAGGGGACCTCGCGGAAGGCCCTGCGCACCGCCACCAGGGCCAGCTTCGGGTCCCGGTTCCGATCCGTGATGCCGAACTCCCAATCATCCACTTCCGACCCGCCACGGAACCATTCATCGGTCCACGCGTAAACAAACACCCCGGCGCCACCGTCAATAAACACGGTTCGAATCTGCCAATCCAGCACGTGGGCCTGGGCGATTTCCCCGTGGCGCAAACTGTCCAGTCCCAGCTCGGCCATGACGAGCGGCCGGTCGCCCGCGATGTTGTGCAGGCGGGCAAGGTAGGAATCGAGGCATTTCTGCGATTCCAGATAGACGTTGAAACAGGCGAAATCCAGGAAGGACAAGCGCAGGTATTCGGTCGAGGGATAATTCACATAGGTCACCAGGCATTCGGGGTCCTCCGCTTTTACAGCATAGTAGAGACGTTCCAGAAAGCGTTCCAGTTTTCGCCGGCCGTGCCAGCGAACTATGGACGCCGGAATTTCATTGCCAATGGTGTAACAGAGGATTGCCGGGTGGCCCGCGCGGGCGCGCACTTCTGCGCGCACCATCTCCTCAATCGAGCGCGCGCATTTGCGGTAATCCAGAAAAGACACCGACCGCTCGACCGGCAGTCCCGCCATTATCCGCAAACCGTGCCGCTGCGCCGCGTCCAGCAACCAGCTCGGAGGCGGCGTGTACGTGCGGACCGCGTTCACGCCATTGGCGGCCATTTGAGCGAAGTCGCGCTCCACTACTTCGCGCGGCGGAAATTCTTCGCCTTCTTCGTTCGGACGGAACGTTCCGTAGGTGACGCCTCGCACATAAAACTTTTCATTGCCGACGAAAAGGAATTTCCCTTGCACCCGGGGACGGGAGGACACCACACCGGCCCGCGGCGCCACAGGTTGTCCGAAAGGTCGGCGCCTCAGGGGTGCAATCGAAGTCCAGACACCCGAATTCTTCCGCCTGGGAAGGCGCAGAATGTTCCCGTTCTCGAGCGCGGCACTGTCGTCTGCGAACTCGGCCAGCCTGCCCCGATGGCCGTTCACCAGCTCAGCAAGAACCCGGTTAGTTTTTTGAACCCATCGCATAGTCGATATGCGTCTGAAGCCCGGAAACCAGCGAACGGTATGTTACAACCCCGTAACGCGCCCGTAACTAAGATGCGACAGAACTTTAGATTCACTGCCAGTAATTTTAAGTAGGGTAAACACCTGATATTCACCGTGGTGGATACCTACCGGCGCTTCCGGGACGGTCAAAGCGCGGGAACATAAACCTCGTTCACTTCGAATTTGACCGTGACTTGGCGCAAGCGGCGGTGGACCGGAAGGACCTTGTGGAGTTTCGGATTGAAATAATCCTTGAGCATCGACGGCCTGGGGTGCCTCAGATATTGATCCGGATTTTCCCGCACCCTGGCCGAGCCGACCGCGTCCAATTCGTCCCTCGAGGTGACCAATTGAACGATGCAGGGCGCGTGGGTCACACCCAGCTCCCGGAGGGCAAACGCGCGATGGCTCCCGTTGTTGAGGATCAACCGATTCTCCGCGTAGATGGCGTTCAGGAAATTCGAGCCGAAGCCAACTGCCAGCCCGATCACACCGGCCAGCGTGCCCGGAGGCGGATAGTCTGCGATGTGACGGGGCTGGAGCGGCATGACACCCAGGAACCGCAAGTCGTTCGAGGGCGACACGAAAACATAGGTGTTCTGGTGGGCGCGCGACCACTTGGTCGGCGGCCCGTGAGGACCGACGGGCAAACAGACTCGAAATATTTCCTCCTCGCTCGGGGCCGGACCGAGTCTTTCTTTGAGGTGCCGAACGTAGGTGAGATCAATATGCTTTTGATAGACCACCAGCCGGTCGAGTTCCACCAGGGCAAAATTCGTCGGGACAGTGTTGAAACCGTTCACGATCAGGGGGTCTTTGAGCAACTCGTCACGGAGCGGCTCCAGGCGCGAATCCAGTTTGCCGATGGGCGGGAAGTCGGCCAGGCCCGCTTCCTCCCTTTGCAGCGTGCGGATGTGATCGTGGGCGGCGCGCCACTCATCAGCCGCCGCGCCTGGGTCAAACAGTCCGTCATTGACCGCCTGGTGCTTCATAAAGTGGAGATAGAGTCTCAACGTCGGGCGCCCCATCAGGTAGATGTATTCGTCGGCTCCCGGCCGGCTGCTTTCATCGGACGGCTTGCCTTCGGTTTGATCGATTTGTTTCGGTTCGAACGCGGAGACAGGTGCAACCATAAGTGCCGCCTTTCTCAGTTTAGGATTGTGTCTTTTTTCGGAACCTCACCACCAAGACCAGAATTCGACCTTAAACGTGCGCGCCAGGCGTCGCCGCACGAGGTCGATGATGCGATGACTGCCGCACAAGATTTTCGCATTGCCCGTCATTTCGGGTTTGAGGAGCAGCGCATCGTTATCAATTTGGGTGGTCACGAGAACTGTTCTTGCGCCCTCCTTGCCTTCGGGAACCGGCTGCACAGCGGTTCCTATAGACGTGACCCTGCCAAGGAAGGTGAGGTCCGGATAGGCCCGCGCCTTGAGCGCGACCGTTTGTCCCACCCTGACGTCAGCAATCTCGCTTTCCGCAATCGGGGTTTCCGCCTCGATCGTCCGCAATTCGCAAACCTTGGCGATCAGGTCGCCCTTCTTGACCAATTGATGTACCAATTCCTTTAACTGGCGCGACGGGGTAGCCACCACGCCCGAGGTCGGGCTGATCACCCGGGCCAGTTTGACCTGCTCGTCCAGGTATTGGCGTTGGGCCTCGAGGCTGGCGATCTCGGCACGGGTCTGGTCGAGTTCCTCCGGCCGGCTGCCGCTGAGCAGCACATTGAGTTTGCCTTTGGCTTCCGCAAGATCATTTTCAGCCGTGACCGCCTGTTGCTGGGTGGCTTCGAAATCCTGGCGGGAGAGAAGACTTTGCTCGAACAAGGCCTTGTCCCTGCCCAAGCGGTTTCGGGTGTACCTCAGACTGGCTTCGGCTTTGTCAACGGCGGCCCTGGCCACCTCGATCTCCTCCTTGGTCGGCCCGGCTTTCAGCAACTGGAGCTTCGCCGTGGACTGCGCAATCCGGGCCTCCGTCTTCCGCAATTCGGCCGCGTTGTCGCGGTCCGAAAGGCGCGCGATCAAGTCGCCTTGATGGACCAGGTCGCCTTCATCGACCCGAATCTCCTCCACGGTTCCTTCGACCTCGGCGCGAACATCGGCGTTGCGCACCGGAAGAACTCTCAGCGGCCCGGTCACCTTGAGTTCGGCGCGGCCGAAACAGGCGAGGAGCGCCAGAGCCGCCAGCATCGCCGACGCGACGATCGGCCGTTTCATGGCCGCCAGGGCTGCCTTCACGGACGTGAACCAGGCTTTTGTTTCAGGGAACAACCGGCGCAGTCGTCGCCTGATTTTCAAGAAGAAGAGCAAGAGCACCAGGAAAAAACCGAGGAGCCCTCGATGACTCTTGCTCACCACGGCGCCAAGTTTGAGGGCCATGAAACCAAGCAACCAGAAGGAGAAGACCGACGCCACCACGCCGTAAGCGAGGAAAATCCGGCGTTCACGAGGAGTTTCTGTTCCGGGTGTCTGGACACCGAAGAACCTTTTGATCCCGGTTCCGATGTAGGCGTAGGAGCGGCGCCTCAGATTCGGCATTTCCAGCAGGTCGCTTAACAGATAATAACCATCCAGTTTCAGGAGCGGGTTGAAATTCAGCCATGCCTTGAACCCGGAGGTGGCGGTCACGGCCAGCGCCACGTAATTCACCCACGTGTTCGCGTCGCTGAAGCGCCAGAGCAGCGTGGCCAGCGCCCAGACAAAAAGCTCGAAATACGGCCCCGCGAACGTAACCCAGAGGCGCCGGGATTTCTGCGGGAACATCCAGGCATCGCTGACATTGCAGTAGAGGGCCGGTTGAAAGTACATCAACAGAAAACCAAGTTCGTGCACCTCGCCGCCATGATGTTTGCAGGTCAAACCGTGGGCGAATTCATGGAGCGTGGTGACCACCATGATGATGGCCCAGATCATCGGTATGGCCGTCAGGCGGTAGAGCCGGGGCAGGTCCTGTTTGAATTCCCCCCAATTGAACGCCAGCACGCAACACGCTACCAGAACCATCGCTGCAGAAAGGATGATGAAATGCGGCGTGAAACAGAAACGGACCTTGCCCACCAGCCGGTTGAAGAGCCGGTCCGGATCGCAGACCTGGAACCGCAGGTATAACAGGTTCCCGCGAAGTCGCCGGCGCTTCGGCGCCCTGACCACACCTTCCCCGGCTTCGAGCAGGCGGTTCTGCTCGAGGGCCTTGACAAAATTGGCCAGCGTTCCCTCCTCCAGCTCGAGGCCAAACTTTGCCTCGACCCGCCGGCAGACCTCTTCCGATCCGGTCGCTCCGTCGAGCTGGCGCGCAATGAAATGTTCGGTTTCGCGAAAGCGGAAGAACTGTCCGTTGGCAGGGTCCTTGATGACGAAGGAGACGTTACCCTCCGCTCCCTGCCGGCTGAATATCAAGTCACTTCTTAACTTTGGCAGTTGCGCCACCATTATTTCTCATCCTCCTCCGGGCCACGTTGGAGAAAGTGCAGCATAACCCCGCTGCAAGGTGATAAACGCTAACAGCCCGCCGGTGCGGTGAACAGTTCGGTGAAACCCGAATAATTGATGGGTGAACGACCGAAGCCCGGATATTTCCTAGTTTTGCGCGGCCACTTTATCTTCGTTTACCGGGTGATGCCAGGGAATTCGAACATCCACACACGTTCCTTTTCCCTGACGGTTGCTGATGTTGATCTTGCCGTCGAGCATGCTGGCCCGTTCTCGCATACCCAGCAGTTCCAGCAAGCCTCTCTGTGAACCCTCGCCTGCCGGGACATTCCCGTTGTTCTCGATCTCGAGGACCAATTTGTCTCCTTCTTCCCGCAGGTGGACCGCCGCCTGCGTGGCCCGGGCGCGGCGGACGACGCTGGTGAGCGTCTCCTGGAAAATGCGAAACAGGGTCGTGGCCCGTTCGGCGTCCAGTTTCGCATTCTGAAGTCTGGACTCGAATTCACATCGAATGCCGGTCCGTTTTTGGAATTCCTGAATCTGCCATTGCATGGCCGCTTCGAGGCCCAAGTCATCAAGCAACGCGGGGCGCAGTTCGGTGCACATTTTCCGGACGGTGGCAATCAGTGAATCCACCATCCTGGGCAGGGTCTTGAGCTGCTGCCGGGTGAAGTCCAGCGACGAAACATTGGCCGGCCGGGTGATCGCTTCCCGCAACAGACCCAGGTGCAGTTTCAGGTTGGCCAGCACCTGCCCCAGGTCTTCTTCCATCGCATGGGCCAGGCGCGTGCGCTCTTCCTCGTGCACCGACTGCAAATGGGCGGCCAGCGCGCGCAATTGTTCGCGCGAGTCACGAAGCTGGGACTCCGCCTTTTTTCGGCCAGTGATGTTCTCCGCGCTGCCTTCGCAGTAGGCGAGGCGGCCTTGCTCATCATTCACGGCGCGGGCGTTGATCTCCACCCACAAAAATTTTCCGTCGTGCCGCCGGAGCTGGAGTTCGAAACGTTCCTCAACAGATGATCTGTGGATTGCACTCAGCCTTTCGCTCCGTTGCCGTGCATTGGCAAACAAAGGCCTCGCATTTACCTCGCGCAACGCCTGTCGATTCCGGTAACCCAGCATGTCAACCATGGCTGGATTGGCGTCGATGATCCGGCCGTCGATGGCCGCACAGAACAACCCGACCGGCACCCGGCTGAACAAGGCCCGATAGCGCGATTCCGCCTCGCGCAATCGGCGGCGCTGCATCGCCCTGTCCAACGCCATGTGCGCCGCCGCGGCCAGACGGGCGTAATGTTTGGGTGACTTGAGGACGTAATCATCCAGGCCGGCCTTCATCGCCTGCACTGCGATCTCCTCGTTCCCCGAACCGGTAAACATAATGACCGCGCAGTCCGGCCAACGCTCTTTGACAGCTTTCAAGACCGTGAGCCCATCGCTCCAGCGTAGCTGGTGATCCGTCACCACCAGGTCCCATCGCCCGCGCCGGAGGGCCGAACCGAGTTCTTTCAGGTCAGCTGCCGGGGTAAGGTGACCCTCGGGGAATTCCCGGGTCATCTCGCGCGCGACGAGTGCTCGATCATCGGGGTTGTCGTCCACCAGTAGGATCTTCAAATTTCCGTTCACAACAGTTCCTCTCTCCAGGCTCCGAAAGTTGAACAAATTGATCAAGTCCTGTCCCGTTCGACACACCTCACCGGCGCCGGGCGCCGTTTTTGCGGCTCGTCTTGTGGCTAATTCATTCAAGCTCGCCGGACGGGCCTCTACTTAACAGAGGGGTGTTTACCTGAATTGTTGGGGGGTGAAAACCTAACACGCGGCCTCGGCCAGCACGAAGGCAGCCGGGGGGAAACGGAGGAAACGATTCAATTCGACCCAGGCCTCTGCGGGGAAAGCCCAGCAGAGGCATGAATAAACCATTCGAGGGCGACGCACGCTTAAAACCCTTTACCGCGTGCGCTTGGCCCAGGCTGAGCCGCTAATCGCAACTGCAGGACCCAGTGTCGTGGGTATCGCATCCGCTCCCTTCGCCGCCGACGCCGACGCCCACGCCGATACCAATACTAATCCCTCCACCGATACTGAGACCCGGAGCGACTCGCTCTTCGAGGTTTTCTACTCGCAAGTCCACAAGTTTCATACGATCTCACCTCTGTTATTGAGGAGAAGAGGTGGGGTCAATTCCCCATCGCCTTTTAGGGCTTCACCCACTTTCGGCGACTCTTTCCAGGGCCTACTCTTCATGTCGTAAACGATATGCTGGGCCCAAAAAAAACAGCGGCAGCGGACTATATCGAGGAGAGCTATCCGCTCTCGCCGATGCAACAGGGAATGTTCTTTCACGGGCTCTCCGCGCCCCACTCCGGAGTGGACATCGAACAGATCATTTGCACCTTGCCCGAAGAAGTCCATTTCGCAGCGTTTCGCGAGGCCTGGGATCGCGCCTCGCGGCGGCACGCGATTTTGCGAACCGGATTCAACGGGGCAGGATTGCTGCCGCGTCAGGAGGTACACCGTAACGTGCGCCTTCATTGCGAACAGAAGGATTGGCGCGGTCTGACGGAGCGTGAGCAGCAAACCCGTCTGGACGTTTATCTCCAGGCGGAACGGCGCCGCGGGTTCGAGTTGAATATTCCCCCGTTGATGCGACTGGCACTGTTCTGTGTCCGACCCGCCAAATACGTCCTCGCCCTGACCTTTCACCATCTATTGCTGGATGGCCGCGCTGTCGTCGCGCTGCTCAATGAAGTGTTCAATTTGTATGAGGCATTGTGCCAGGGACACGAACTGGGACTGCCGGCCCCGCGACCCTATCGCGATTACATCGAGTGGCTGCGAAAGCGCGACTGGTCCGCCGCCGAATCGTTTTGGAGAAAACAGTTGAAAGGTTTCGCTGCCACCACGCCACTGCTCGGCGTGCGCTCCACCGGCCCGGTGGCGGATGAGAATCCGCGCCACACAGTCCAGCAGGTATCGCTTTCGGCCGTCGAGACCGCGGAGCTTCGATCCGTCGCCGCCCAAAGTGGTCTCACCGTCAATACGCTGTTGCAGGGGGCGTGGGCCGTCGTGCTGAGTCGCTACAGCGGTGAAGATGACGTGCTGTTTGGCGTCATTCGCGCCTGTCGTCATGGCTCAGTCGAAGGCGTCGAGTCCATCGTCGGGCTCTTGGTCAACACTCTGCCCATGCGGGTGCGCGTTGCCGAGGAGATGCGGGCGGTGGATTGGCTCAAAGAATTGCGAGCCCGGAACCTCGTCCTGCGCGATTACGAACACACGCCCCTGGTGGAAATTCAGCGTTGGAGCGATCTGCCTCCCGGGCAGCCGCTGTTCGATAGCATATTCAATTTCCAGGACCCGTCGTGGGACGCCGCGTTACGCGCGCAAGGTGGTCGGTGGGAGAAGCGGGAATTTGCCGTCCGCAATCAGCCCCAGTTTCCCCTCTGGGCAGACATCTACGGCGGACCGGAAATGACGCTCAAGATCGGCTACGACCAGGGCCGGATCGAGGGCGCGACCGTCGCGCGAATGCTCGGTCACTTTCAGAGCGTGCTGGACGGAATGGTCGCCGATCTGTCGCAACCGGTGGCCGATCTGCCGCTGTTGACCGAAGCGGAACGGCGGCAACTCCTGGTCGAATGGAATGCGACTCAGGCCGACTATCCGCGCCAATGCGTGCCTGAACTCTTTGAGGCGCAGGTGGTGCGCACACCCGATGCAGTTGCTTTGGTTCATGGCAAGGAGGAAGTCAGCTATCGGGAACTCGACAACCAAGCCAATAGGGTGTCGCGCCATCTGCGCTCTCTCGGCGTCGGTCCGGACGTCCCAGTGGGCATTTGCGTCCATCGCTCGCCAGCGATGATCGCCGGACTGCTGGGCATCCTCAAGGCGGGCGGCGCATACCTCCCGCTCGATCCGGCCTACCCGAAGGAACGGCTCCACTTCATGCTTCAGGATTCCGGAGCGCCCGTGCTTCTTACACAGGAACCGCTGCAAAGCCGTTTCAAGTTTCAGACTGCGAACTGCAAAGTCGTTTGCCTCGACCTGTTGCGATTGGCCGGTGGCGACGCCGAAATACCGCCTGCGCGTCCGCGCCTCTCATCGGACAACCTCGCGTATATCATTTACACCTCCGGCTCGACCGGGAAACCGAAAGGCGTCGAGCTGTCACACCGCGGCCTGGTCAACTTGCTTGCCTGGCACCAGCGCGCCTACGGCGTCACTCCAGCAGACCGCGCGACCCAATTCGCCGCCGTTTCCTTTGATGCCTCCGTCTGGGAACTGTGGCCCTACCTTACCGCCGGCGCCAGCGTTCATATCGTGGACGACGAACTGCGCGCCTCCGCGCCCGGCCTGGCGCAATGGCTGAGCGACGCGAAAATTACTCTCGGCTTCGTGCCGACACCGGTGGCCGAGGAAACGTTCTCCGTGCCGTGGCCCGCCAGTGTCCCCCTCCGCGCCTTGCTGACCGGCGGCGACCAACTCCATCGCAGACCCGGCCTTAAATTCCCCGCAAGTCTGGTCAACCATTATGGTCCCACCGAGAACACCGTGGTCACGACTTTTGCCCGTGTCCACCCCGCAGAAAACGCGCCGACGGAAGCGCCGCCAATCGGCCGTCCCATCGCCAACGTGCAAGTTTACGTACTCGACCCGATGCTCCGCCCGGTTCCGGTCGGCGTGCCCGGCGAACTTTATATCGGCGGCGAAAGCCTCGCGCGGGGATATCGCAACAATCCGGCGCTCACGGGTGAGAAGTTCATCCCGAATCCTTTCAGCGCGACGCCGGGCGGGCGGCTCTACAGGACCGGCGACCTGGTCCGCCGGCACGCGGACGGCAACCTTCA
>Ga0066710_100002759_pt1 | contig 14419 bp, 6 predicted proteins | sample GraSoiAngelo_159_FD_79666 | JGI IMG/M metagenome (GOLD analysis project Ga0066710, IMG submission 79666) | Grasslands soil microbial communities from the Angelo Coastal Reserve, California, USA - 14_1009_16_40cm | ecosystem: Environmental > Terrestrial > Soil > Grasslands | place: USA...
CGACCGGACCGCGCGGCAGGCCGTGGTGCGCCGCGCCGACCCTTCCGCCCCGGCACCGCTGACCTTCGCCCAGCGCCGGCTGTGGTTCCTCGACCGGTTCACCGCCAACCGCACCGCCTACGTCATCCCGGCCACGCTACGGGTGCGCGGCGACTTCCGGCCCGAGGCGTTCAGCGACGCCTGCGCGGAGGTGGTCCGCCGGCACGAGGCGCTGCGGACGGTGTTCTTCGAGGTTGAGGGGCGTCCATTCCAGCAGGTGCGGCCCGACCTTCCGCCGGAGGTGCGGGTGGTCGACCTGCGCGATCGGCCCGCGCAGGCACGGGCGCAGGAGGTCAGCCGCCGTACCGAGCGGCTGCTGGACCGACCGTTCGACCTGAGCACCGGTCCGCTGCTGCGGGTGGAACTGCTGCGCTGCACCGGCGACGAGACGCTGGTACTGCTGGCCATCCATCACATCGTCGCCGATCAATGGTCAATGGGTGTGCTGATGCGCGATCTGGTCGAGCTGTACTCGGCGCGGATATCCGGCGGCGCCGCACAGCTGTCCGAGCTGGCGATTCAGTACCCGGACTTCGCGGCCTGGCAACAGGATCCGGCGTCGACGGCCGGGTGGGCGGCCGAGCTGTCCTACTGGGTACAGCGGCTGGCCGGCGCGCCCGCGGAGACCGGCCTGCCGCTCTCCCGGCCGCGGCCGAAGGAGAAGACCTACCTGGGTGCCGGCCTGCCCGTCGAATTGCCGGCCGCGCTCGTGGCCAAGCTGCGCGCGCTGGCCCGCGACGAGGGTGCCACCGTGTTCATGGTCCTGGCCGCCACCCTCGCCGCGCTGCTGTACCGGGTCAGCGACAGCGAGGACGTGGTCATCGGTACCCCGGTGGCGAACCGGCCACTCGCCGAGATCGAGCCGCTCATCGGGTTCTTCGTGAACATCCTGGCGCTGCGCACCGACCTGTCCGGCAACCCGACCTTCCGCGACCTGCTGCAACGGGTGCGCGGCGGGTGTCTGGAGGCGTTCGAGCACCAGGCGGTACCGTTCGAGCGCGTCGTGGAGGAGGTACAGCCCGAACGGTCGCTGTCCCGTACCCCCCTGTTCCAGGTGATGTTCTCATACCAGAACGTGCCGTTCCCGGCCTGGAACCACGGCGCGCTGCAGGTGCAGCCGCTTGCGGTCGAGTCGAGGACAGCCAAGTTCGACCTGCTGCTCGACCTGTTCGAGGACGGCCCGCGGATCTGGGGCCGGCTGGAGTACAGCGTCGACATCCTCGACGAGGACCGGGCGCGCCGGCTGGTGGGGTACTTCCGGCGGCTGCTGCAGGCGCTGGTCGCCGATCCGGACCAGCGCATCGGCGAGGTGGCCCTGCTCGGGCCGGACGAACGCCGGGCGGTCGCGGCGCTGGGCCGCGGGCCGGTGGCCGAATGGCCCGACGCGGGATGGGCGCATGAGCTGTTCGAGCGGCAGGCCCGGGTCACGCCCGACGCGGTGGCGGTGCGGTTCGCCGGTACCGACGTCAGCTACGCCGAGCTGAACCGCCGGGCGAACCGGTGGGCGCACCGGCTGCGGCGGCTGGGCGTGGACCGCGACGTGCTGGTCGGGGTCAGCGTGGAGCGTTCGGTGGAACAGGTCGTGGGGCTGCTGGCGGTGCTGAAGGCCGGCGGCGCATACGTACCGCTGGACCCGGCGTACCCCCGTGCCCGGCTGGCCGACATGCTCGACGACTCCCGGGTACCGATCCTGTTGACGCAGCGCCGGGTGCTGGCCGGGCTGCCCCCGGTCACCGCCTGCGTACTGTGTCTGGACGACCCGGCGCAGGAGCCGGCCGCCGAGCCGGACACCGACCTCGCCGTGCCGCTGCGCGCCGGGGATCTCGCCTATGTCATATACACGTCGGGATCGACCGGCCGCCCCAAGGGCGTGCTGAACGTGCACGGTGCCCTGCGCAATCTGGTGCTGTGGATGCAGGACCTGCTGCCGCTCGACGCCCGCGACCGGTTGCTGGTGAAGACTCCCATCACGTTCGACGCGTCGGTCATCGAGTACTTCTGGCCGCTGATCGCCGGCGCCGCCCTGGTGGTGGCACGGCCGGACGGGCACAAGGACAGCCGGTACCTCGTCGACACCATCGAGGCGGAAGCCGCCACCGTCCTGCAGGTCGTTCCATCGATGCTGCACCTGCTGGTCGGCGAGCCGGGCCTGGCGCGGTGCCCGAGCCTGCGGTACCTGCTCGCCGGCGGCGAGGAGCTGACCCGGGAGTTGCAGGAGGCGTTCTTCGCCCGGTCGGGGGCCGATCTGGTGAACTTCTACGGTCCCACGGAGACGGCGGTCAACGCGACCGCCTGGGTGTGCCGGCGCGACGACGACCCGCGGCCGGTGCCGATCGGCTTCCCCGCCGCCAACTCGTACACGTTCGCGCTGGACCGGTTCGGCCGGCCGGTACCCGTGGGTGTGGCCGGCGAGCTGTACATCGGCGGGCCGGGCGTGGCGCGGGGGTACCTGAACCGGCCGGAGCTGACCGCCGAGCGGTTCATCCCGGATCCGTTCGCCACCGATCCCGCCGCCCGCATGTACCGCACCGGCGACCTGGCCCGCTACCGGGACGACGGCGCCATCGAGTACCTCGGGCGGCTGGACCACCAGGTGAAGCTGCGCGGTTTCCGCATCGAGCTGGGCGAGGTCGAGGCGGTCCTGGCCGGCCATCCGTCGGTACGCCGGGCGATCGCGATGGTGCGTACGGTCGGCGCCGGGGACGCGCGGCTGGTGGCCTACGTGTCCGGCGCCCCCGAGCTGACCGCCGCCGAGCTGACGGCTCTGGTAAAGCAGCGGCTGCCGGAGTACATGGTGCCCTCGGCGTTCGTCTTCCTACCTCAGCTGCCGATCCTGCCCAACGGCAAGGTGGACCGGAACGCCCTGCCCGCGCCGGCGCTGTCGCGTCCGGAGCTGGACTCGGCCTATGTGGCGCCGCGCGACCCGGTGGAGCGGTCCATCGCGGAGATATGGGCGCGGCTGCTGGGTATCGCCCGGGTGGGCAGCCACGACAACTTCTTCGAGCTGGGCGGCCACTCGCTGCTCGCGACCCAGCTCGCCGCCCAGATCGGCACCGCGCACGGAGTCCGGCCGCCCATCCGCGACCTGTTCGACAACCCGACCGTCGCCGGGCAGGCGGCCTGGGTCCGCGCGCAGACCGCGTCCGGGGCCGCGGCCGCCGGTACCATCCCGGTGGCCGACCGGGACGGCGCGCTCCCCCTGTCCTTCCCGCAGGAACGGTTGTACCTGCGCCATCCGGTGGCGGTCGACGACCCGTACCACAACGTCGTCACCGCGGTGCGGATCGCCGGACGGCTGGACGCGGCGACCCTGACGCGCAGCCTGGACGACCTGGTGCGCCGCCACGAGGCGCTGCGTACCCGCATCGTCGGCGACGCCTCGTCCGCGCGTCAGGTGGTGGACGCCGGGGGCCGCTGGCCGCTGGCCGTCGTCGACCTGCGCCACCTCGACCAGGACGACCGGACGCGGGAGCTGCACGTCATCGTCGAGGACGAGGCGCACCGCTCCTTCCGCCCGGCCGAGGGACCGCTGATCCACGGGGCGGTCGTCACGACCGCGCCCGACGAGGTCGTGCTGGTCCTGACGATGCATCACCTCGTCACCGACAACTGGTCGTACGGCGTCCTCGTCCGTGACCTCGCGGAGCTGTACGAGGCACACGTCGTGGGTCGCGAACCCCGGCTGCCCGAACTGCCCATCCAGTACCCGGACTTCGCCAAGTGGCAACGCGACCAGCTGGCCTCCGGCGCCTTCGACGAGCACCTGCGGTACTGGCGGGCGCAGCTCGCCGACGCGCCGGGTACCCCCGGCTTCGCCGTGCCCGACCACCAGCGCGGCGACGGCGCATCCGGCTACACCCACGCGTTCCGACTGGGTGCCGCGGCCCGGGACGGCTTGGCCGCGATCGGCCGACCGGCCGGTGCCACCTTGTTCATGGTGCTGCTGGCCGCCTTCGACGTGTTGCTGTACGCGTACTCGGGCAGTACCGACCTCGTCGTCACCTTCCCCGAGTCCGGCCGGCAGCGCGCGGAGACCGAGGACCTCGTCGGTTACTTCGTCAACAACCTCGCCCAGCGCTGCGACCTGTCCGGCGACCCCACCTTCCGCGAACTGGTCGCGCAGGTCCGCGAGCGGACCCTGGCCGCGCACGACCACCAGGGCGTCGCGCTGCGGTCGTCCGGGCAGTTCGCTGGCGCCGACCCGTCCCGCATCGCGTTCAACCTCCTCAATGCCTCGGTACCCGCACTGAATCTGTACGGGCTGCGTGCCGAACCGCTGACCACCGAAGGCGCGTACGTCTTCGCCGAGGTGCTCACCGAGCTGAAGCCGGCCGAGGTGGACCTGGCGCTCATCATGCGCGAGGACGGGGACGGGCTGCGCGGCATGTGGCTCTACTCGCCCGAGCGCATCGACGCACGGGTCCTGGAGGTACTGACGCGTCAGTGGGCGCCGCTGGTCGACCTCGTCGTGGCCCGGCCCGACCGGACCATCGGCGACCTGACCCGGGAACTACGGCAGGGAGTGCGGTGATGGGACTCTTCCGGTACCTGATGCGGTCCTCGCGCAGGACCTTCCTGCTCGCCATCGGCGCGAGCGTGGTCAGCGGCGGCACCGGGGCCGCCTTCATCGCGATGGTGAACCTCGCGCTGCGCCGGGGACCGTCGATACCGGCCGCGCTGGTCTGGGGGTACGTCGCGCTGTGCCTGACCACCGCGGTGACCCGCTTCGTGTCGCAGAGCCTGCTGTTCCGGCTGTCCCAGGGGGTCATCTACCGGCTGCGGCGCACGCTCGTCGACGGCATCCTCGCCGCCCCGCTGCGCAGCGTCGAGGAGACCGGTACCGCGCAGTTGTATTCGGCCCTGTCCGACGACGTGGTCGTCATCGCCGACGCCCTGCCCGGACTGCCGCTGGTCTGCTCCAGCGCCGCGTTCGTGGCGGTGAGCTTCGGGTACCTGGCCGTCCTGTCGCCCGCGGTGGCCCTGGCCGCCGTGACGACGACGGTCGTCGGGGTGGTGGTCTACCGGATGTTCGCCGGCTACGGCCTGCGGTCGCTGGGACTGGCGCGCGCCGAGCAGGACCGGCTGTTCGAACACTTCCGCCAGGTCACCGGCGGGATCAAGGAGTTCAAGCTCAACCGGCAGCGCCGCCTGGTGCTCGCCGGCCGCGAACTGGATGCCACCGCGACGGCGTACCGCCGGCACAGCGTCACCGGCCTGTCGGTCTTCGAGGGCGCGGCCGGAAGCGGGCAGGCGGTGTTCTTCGCCCTCATCGGCGTGCTGCTGTTCGTCTTCCCCCGGACGCTGTCGATGCCGGTCGCCACGCTCGCGGCGAGCGTGCTGGTGGTGCTCTTCGCCGTCGCCAGCCTACAGGGAGCGCTCATCTGGCTGCCGCTGCTCGGCCGGGCCTCGGTCGCGCTGGCGAAGGTCGAGGAACGGCTGGCTCTGTTACGCACCGCCGGCCCGGAGGACCAGTCCGGCGCCGCGGCGGCTTTCGCGCACTGGCAACGCATCCAGCTGCGCGGTGTCTCCCACGTGTACCCCGGGCCGACGGGCGAGCAGTTCGTGCTCGGACCGCTCGACCTCGACCTGTGCTGCGGCGAGGTGCTGTTCGTCGTGGGCGGCAACGGCAGCGGCAAGACCACCCTCGCCAAGGTGCTCACGAGCCTCTATCCGCCGGAACGTGGCGAGATCCGGGTCGACGGCACGGTGGTCACCGCCCACAACCGCGAGGCGTACCGCCAGCTGTTCTCCGCCGTGTTCGCCGACTTCTTCCTCTTCGACAACCTGCTCGGCCTGCCGGGTGAGGACCGGGCCGCGAAGGCGCGCCATTACCTGGGCCGCCTGCAACTGGACCACGTGGTGAGCATCGTCGGCGACCGGTTCTCCACCATCGCCCTGTCGCAGGGCCAGCGCAAGCGGCTGGCGCTGCTCGCCGCGTACCTCGAGGACCGGTCCTGCTACCTGTTCGACGAGTGGGCCGCCGACCAGGACCCGCTGTTCAAGGAGTTCTTCTACGACGAACTGCTCGCCGAGCTGAAGGCGCGGAACAAGGCGGTCGTGGTGATCAGCCATGACGACCGCTACTTCCACGTGGCCGACCGGCTGGTCCGGCTCGACTACGGCCAGATCCGACAGGAGGTGTCCGGTGGACCGACGCTGGCTGGCCGGCCTGGCCCCGAGCCCGCACGCTGAGCTGCGGCTGTTCTGCCTTCCCTACGCGGGATCCGGGGCGGTGGTCTACCGCGACTGGCCGGGCGTGTTGCCACGCCATGTCCAGGTCTGTCCCGTCGAGCTTCCCGGCCGGGGCACCCGGTTCGGGGAGGCCGCGTTCACGAGGCTGGCACCGCTGGTGAACGCCCTCGCCGACGCGCTGGACGGGGCGCTGGACCGGCCGTTCGCGCTGTTCGGTCACAGCATGGGCGGGCTGGTCGCCTACGAGTTGGCGCGGACGCTGCGGCGGCGCGCCCGACCGCAACCGGCACACCTGCTGGTCTCCGCGGCCGCCGCGCCCGGTACCGCGCCGGCGCAACCGTTGGTGCACTGCGCCGCGGAGCGGGACGTCAAGCACCGGTTGCGGGAACTCAACGGCACGCCCCGCGAGCTTCTGGACAACGAGGAGCTGATGGCGGTGATGCTGCCGACGATCCGGGCGGACTTCGCCGTCCTGGAGACCTACGAGTACCGCGAGGAGCCGCCGCTGCCGGTACCCATCACCGTCTTCGGCGGCACCGGCGACCCGGTGGTGCCGCTGTCGAAGCTCAACGGATGGCGCGACCACTCCGCGGTGGGTTGCCGATTGCGGCTGTTCTCCGGCGACCACTTCTTCCTCCACTCCGCCGCGACCGAGGTGATCCACGCGGTCACCCAGATCCTCCGGCCGACGCGGCCGGCCGACCACCTCACCGGCAGCGCAGCACCCTGGGGGAAGCGATGAGCAGGAAGCCCTCGATGGCGGTAGCCCACCACACGGGTCACGACGCCGCCCCCGGGCCGCTCCACGCCGGCAACCACCATCCACACGTACCCCAGCACCTGTCCGGGCCGGTGCACATGCTGCACGGTCCGCTCACCCACCGCCGGGAACTGGAGCGGACGAGGCTGTACCGGTTCGGCGGGTGGAGCGCCCGTCACCCGTTCATCGTCATGATGGTGTGGCTCGTCCTGCTCGCCGGGGCGGCCATGTCGGCCCGCTACTTCACCGCGCACCTTGCCGGAAGCAACAACGAGGTGCGCGGATCGGACGCGCAGCGGGCCGCCACGCTCATCCAGGCACAGTTTCCCCGGCTGCCCCGCGAAACCGACCTCGTCGTCGTGCACTCGACCGGCCTGACGACTCAGGACGAGGCGTTCCACCACCTGGTGGCCACCGTCGTGCAGCGGTACCGGAGCGAGTCCGCGGTCGCCGATACCGCGGACCCGTACTCCGCACCGCAGCGGCTCGTCTCGGCCGACCGGCACACCGCGCTCGTCCCCGTGGACCTGGTTGGTACCGACCGGCAACGGCAGCAGGACGCGAAGCCCTTGCAGGACCTCACCCGGGGACTGTCCACAGAGGACATCCAGGTCTACTTCACCGGCTCGTCCGCGCTCGCGGCGGCCGGAGTGGACCAGGGTGCGGTGGACCTCGCCCGGGCCGAGAGCATCGGGTTCCCCGCCGCGGCCGCGGTGCTGCTGATCGCCTTCGGCTCCCTCGTCGCGGCCGCGATCCCGTTGCTGCTCGGCGTCCTCGCGGTACTGGCCTCGTTCGGCGCGCTGGGCGTGGTGTCGGTGTACCGGCCGTTCGACGTGTTCGTGCAGACCGCCGTCAGCATGGTCGGCATCGCCCTGGGCATCGACTACTCGCTGTTCATCCTCACCCGGTACCGGGAGGAGCTGGCCCGGCTGGACGGCCACACCCGCGCCGACCGGGCCCGGGCCGTCGGCCGTACCATGGCGACCGCCGGCCACGCGGTGCTCTTCTCGGGAACGACGGTGGTGGTGGCCCTGGCCGGTCTGTGGCTGGTCCGCTCGCCGAAGGTCGACTCGATGGCGATCGGCATGACCACCGCCGTGGTGGTCATGATGCTCCTGTCGGTCACCCTGTTGCCGGCGTTGCTGGGACTGCTCGGCACCGCAGTCAACCGGCTCGCGCTGCCCTGGACCCGCAAATCGTTGGCCCGCCCCGATCCCGAGCACTCCGGCTGGGCGCGGCTGGCGTCGGTGGTGATGCGCCGGCCGGTCGCCTTCGCCGCGCTGGGTACCGTGCTGCTGGGCGCGCTCGCCCTGCCGGTCTCCGGCCTGCGGTACGGGGTGGACCTGGGCGCGGGAGCCGTCAAGGACTCCCCCGCCGGCCGGGGGTACACGGTGCTCTCCGCTGCCTTCCCGCCCGGTGTGCTGACCCCCGTCAGCGTCGTCTCGCGGGGCGCGGGTCCGCTGACCGAGCCGCAGCTGGACGCTCTGGCCCGGTTCACGGACACGGTGCGTGCCGACGAGGCCGTCGCTGACGTCGTGTCCATCACCGCGGTGCTCGACGGGCAGTTGCGCGGCCACACCGTGGCGCAACTCGTCGAGGCTACCCGAGCCGGTGCCGGTCCCCTCGACGGCCTGCTGAGCCAGGACGGGTCGACCACGGTCGTCACGGTCCGGCCCCGGCAGGCGGCCGACACCAGGGACACCGCGGACCTAGTCCGGCGGCTGCGCGGCGACGCGCGGAACACGCTGGCCCCGGCCGGGTTGACCGTCCACGTCGGCGGAGCGCCGGCGCAGATCGTCGACATCACCGACGAGAGCACCCGGGCCATGCCCATCGTCATCGCTGCGGTACTGGCTGCCTCCTGGCTGCTGCTGCTGTTCGCCTTCCGGTCGTTCCTCCTGCCGTTCACGGCGATCCTGATGAACCTGCTCACCTCCGGAGCGGCGTTCGGCGCCGCCATCCTGATTTTCCAGCAGGGCCGCGGCGCCGGACTGCTCCACGTGGACCGCACCGGGTTCATCCAGGTGATCCTGCCGCTGTTCGCCTTCGCCCTGGTCTTCGGGCTGTCCATGGACTATCAGGTGTTCATGCTCTCCCGCATGCGAGAGGAATGGGAGCGCACCGCGGACAACCGCCGGGCGGTCCGGCTCGGCATCACCCACACCGCCCGCGTCATCACCGCCGCCGCCAGCATCATGGTGGTCGTCTTCGCGTCCTTCATGTTCACCCGGATCCTGGAGATCAAGCAGATGGGCTTCATGCTGGCCCTGGCTGTGCTGATCGACGCCACGATCGTCCGGCTGCTGCTGGTCCCCGCGTTCATGCGCCTCCTGCGAGCGGCCAACTGGTGGCTGCCCAGGACACTCAACCGGCTGCTCCCGCCTCCCTACCACAGCAAGCATCACGTGCACAGCATCTGAGAGAGGTGGATGACAATGGCTATCGGGCTGTACCGCATCGACCACGTCGGTACCGCGGTCGCCGACCTCGATGAGGCGATCCAGTTGTATGAGCAGACGTTCGGGATGCGCTGCGTGCATGTGGAGGACAATCCCGAGCAGGGGGTCCGGGAGGCGATGATGTCGGTCGGGCCGGATCCGGCCGGCGGATGCGTCCAACTCCTCGCGCCGCTGTCGCCCGGTTCGGCGATCGCCCGGTTCCTGGCGCGGTCCGGTCCGGGCATCCAGCACGTGGCGTACACCGTCACCGACCTGGAGGCGACGAGCGCGCAACTGCGCTCGCGCGGGGTCCGGCTGCTGTACCCGGACGCCCGGCGCGGTACCGCCGGTTCGCGGATCAACTTCGTGCACCCAAGCGACGCCGGCGGCGTCCTGATGGAACTGGTCGAGCCCGGCCCGGACGGCTGATCCGGGCCGGGCAGGGCGGTCGCTGTCCCCCTTCGGGCGATCAGCGGTCAGGCGTGCTGGAGGGTGACCTGGAACTCCGCGACGCCGTGGTCGGCAAGCGAGCCGAGGAAACCTCCGCCCGACGGTCCCTGGATGTTCCAGGCGGAGAAGGCGACCGGAATCGAGCCCGCCGCCTGCAGCGTCGATCCGTCCCGGCGGCCGGAAAGGTTGATGGTCACCGGGTGGGTGATGCCGTGCATCGTGAGGTCACCGGCGGCCGCCACGGTGACGGTCGCGCCGGACGGGAAGCCGGAACCCAGTGCCACCGGTCGGGTGAGCGTGACGACCGCGATCGGATTGCCCGCCGTGTCGAGGCTTTTGGCGAACTGCGGCTGCGCCTTGCCGGCGATGGTGAGGGTGGTGAGATCGACGCGGAACGTCGCGGTCAGAATCTGGTTTCCGCTCACGGCGGCGCTACCGGTGACAGCGCCCGTCCGCCCGACGACCTCATCGCTGAGCCCGAACCCGCTTTCCCGCACCCGGAAACCGGCCTGAGATCCGCTCACGACATTCCACGTGCCGTCGAGCGGACCGGCGGGCGCGTTCGCCGCGGCCGGTCCCGGCAGGGCCAGCCGGGCCGGTGCCGGCTGCAGCTTGACGAAGGCCACCACGCCAACCGCGGCGACGACCACCAGCGCCAGTACCCCGACAATCGTCCAGCGTAGCCAGTGATGGCGTCGCCTCGGTGCGGCGCTGCCGGGCTGCGGCCCGGTCGTGGCATAGAGCTGATTGTTCATTTCGCGAACTCCTCCCCTGTCGATTCCTCCAGGCTCGGCCAACCGGTACCGTCGTCCAACGGCAACCGGACCCGCGCTCACCGGTGGCCGGTATGCAGCAGACGCGCCACCAGATCCGCCTTGCGCAGCAGATCCTGGCGACCGGTGTAGGTGATGCCGAGCCGGTACCCGGCATGGCCGTTGCTTCTGGGAAGGTGGGCCAGCAGACCCGCCTCGTCCGTCGAGACCAACCGCGCCAGGTTCGCCAGCAACTCGTCGAACGTGTCACCGACGAGGTACCCGGCGGTGGCGACGCCAGCCGGTGCCGGGCCGGTCTCCTCGGCCGACAGCCGGATCCGGTAACCGTTACGACGGTCGCCCACCTGCGCCATGCCTACCAACTGCTCACCCTCGGCCGACCCGGCTACCTTGCGTACCGCGTCGAGCATGCGCAGCGCGCCGTCGGCACCGAAGTAGAACGGCTCACCGGGGCGCACGACAGCAGCGCCGGTGTCCGCCCATCCGGCGTCCTGGACGATCGCGTATGTCCGCTCCCCCGCCCCAACCTGGGACAGCGGTTTGACGACGAAGAATACGGCTGCCTCGCCGGGGATCAGCTCCGCCTCGTGGCCGCCTTCGCGCAGCCACCTGGCGAACAGCCGGGTGAACTCCGGGGCGAGGTTGGCATGCACCCCGCCCACGAGGGCCAGGCGGCACTCGCCCTGGCGCAGGTATCGGATGGCCAGGTCCAGCGCGGCACCGAACGAGCAGGTACCGTCATCGACGACCAGGCCCGGACCGCGCACGTCGAACAGGTTGTTGATCCGGCCGACGATGATGTTGTCCATGTACCCGGGCAGCGCGTTCTCCCGCGTCGGTGGGATCCGGTGGCGGACCTCGGTGGCGAAGCTGGCGACGATGCGCTCGCGTGTGTCCGGGTCCAGGGCGCGGAACGCGGGTACCTCATCGAGGGCCGCCGCGTACTCGACCATCCGGATCCGGAAGTTCCTCGTCAGGTTCGCTTCGAGGCCACAGGTCGCGCCGACGAACAACCCGGCCTCGCGCAGGTGCTCCGGGTCGATGCCGCAGTCGTCCAGCGCGTCGCCGGCCGCCACGACCGCGAGAAGTTGGGCGCGGTCGAGGTCGGCCAGGACGGTCGGGGGAATCCGGTACCGCTTGCACGGGAAGACAAAATCGGAAAGGACCGGACCGGCCACGGTGCCGATCCCTACGATGGCCATCGGTTCGGGCGTGGGCGCAGCCGCACCGGGCCGGTACCCGTTGGCGCGGCCGGCACCGGCCCCGCCCCCGTGGTGATCCGGGTCGTACTGCTCGACGCAGATGCTGGTGTTGACGCCACCGAAGCCGAACGCGTTCGACAGGGCCCGGCGCGGGCGCCCCTCGGTACGCGGCCACGGGCGCGCGTCGGTGCAGACCAGGAACGGAGACTCCGCCAGTTTCATCGCGGCCTGCGCGGTGGTGAACCCGTGCGTCGGCGGCAGTACGCCGTGCTGGAAGCCCAGTAGCACCTTGATGAGGTTGGCCATACCGGCCGCGGAATAGGTGTGGCCGGTCTGCGCCTTGACCGAGCCGAGCAGGATCGAACCCGGCGCGCACGGCCGGCCGGCGAACAGCTGTTTCAGCGACTCGATCTCCACCCTGTCGCCGGTCGGCGTCGACGTGGCGTGGGTCTCGACGTAGTCCAGGTCCTCCGGCCGCATGCCGGCGACTTCGAGCGCCCGGTGCATCGCCGCGACCTGGCCGCGCGACGAGGGCGCGAAGATGGCCTTGCCCTTTCCGTCGCAGCGGGTGGCCACCCCACGGATCACACCGGCGATCGGGTCACCGTCGCGCACGGCGTCGTCGAGCCGCTTGAGCAGGACGGTACCGGCGCCCTCACCCGGGATCAGGCCACTGGCCCGCGCGTCCAGCGGCGTACTGGCATCCTCGGAAAGACCACCGAGCTTGGCGAAGCAGACGTGTCCGGTGACCCCCAGGTTGCCCAGCACGCCGCAGGCCAGCAGGGCCGGGTACGTGCCGTCCTGCAGGTACCGGACCGCCACGTCGATGACGGTCTGGCCGGCCGCGCAGGCGGCGTCGCAGACGATCGCGGGACCGGGTAGGCACAGCCACCGCCCCACCGCCTTGGCGAGGTTGACCTGCAACGTACTCGCGGCGGAGGTCTGGTCCGGATCGCCGAACCACCGGCGCACCACGGCGAGGAAGCCGGCCCGGATGTCTTCGCGCTGGTCTGCGGGCAGCGCGAAGAACTCTTCACCGCCCTCGATGTGGCGCAGGATCTCCGGTGCCCGGCTGGCGAGTGAGAAGTCACCGAGTCGCTCGTCGCCCAGCATGTTGCCCACGAAGAGCGCGGTACCAGAGGCGGCGAGCCGCTCGGTCGGGTAGCCGGCCATCCGGGCGGCCTGCAAGGCGGTGTCGAGGATCAGCAGTTGTGTGCGGTTGAGGCCCTGCAGATCGGCATCCGCTACGCCGTGCGCCTCGGCCGGGAACCGGTAGTCGGTGATGAAGCCGCCCAGCCGGCAGTACGTCTTGTCCTCCTGCTGCCGGTCCGCAGAGTAGTACCGGCGCCAGTCCCACCGCCGCGGGGGCGGGGGTGCGATACCGCTACGGCCGGCGAGGATGTTCTGCCAGTAGCTCCTCGCGTCGTAGGAGTCCGGCGGGAAGACACAGCCGAAACCGATGACGGCGATCGGTGCGAAGGCCGGGTCGGGCATGGCTGACCTCCTTTCAACGTACCTCGGTCACGACCAGGCCCCGGATGCCGGCGAGGACGGTGTCCGCGCTGTCCACGATCTGGATGTCGACGTCGAGACGGTGCCCGTCCGGTCCCCCGGCATCGGTGACCGTGCTGATGGTGTAGAGGGTCTCGGCCGGAAACGGGATGCGGTGGAACCGGATCGACCTGATCGAGATCGGCACATAGCTGCGGCCGAGCTCGTGGTGCGCCCAGATGAGCGCAGAGCGCCAGGCGTTGTCCATCACGACCGGCATCGTGCGCAGCCGCGGTGAGCACAGGAACGGCAGCAGTCCACGGTTGTCCGGAACCACCAGTTCGCTGACCAGCGAGCCGTCGTCGGCCAGGCGGACCTGGGTGGTGCACCGGAAGGTCTGGCCGAATGCGATGTGCCGGTGGGTGTCCGCGTAGAACGCCTCGAGATCCAGGGGCCGGCCGCCGGCGAGCAACTGGCGGACCGGGCGTGGCGACCCGGGCGCGGCGGGAAACTCCTCGGCGAACCAGTACGTGCCGCGTGAATGCAGCCGGTCGGCCTCCAGCACCGGGCCGCCGGGCCGGACCAGGTCGGACCGCGTCTCCGCGGCGACAGGTTGGGCCGCGGCCGGCCCGGCCGCCGCCGGCCCGGCCGGCCCGGCGCGCATCGACAGCGTCAGCGGGAACGCCGCGTGGCACTTGACGAACTTGACGAACTCCACGTCCGTCGCCGATACCAGCGTGCGGCCGGGATGCAGCAGGCCGGCCACCTCGGCGTGACCTTCGATGTGGAACGCGCCGGGGAACGTGGCGATCCCGCGGACCCGATGGTCGGCCAGGTAACGGTGGACGTCCGGATCCAGGCGCAGCTCCGCGACCGCGGACGCGCCGTCGAGGTGGCGGACCCGCTGCAGCAGCGGATAGTTCACCACGTCCGCCACGTACCCGCCGGGGCCGATCGGCGCCACGACTCGCGTGCGGGTCTGGTCCAGCGCCGCGTCCTGTCCGCGCCAGGTGTTGGTGCCGATGCCGCCGACGACGAGCACCTCGGAATCGCGGCCGCCGTGCAGCAGCTCGC
>Ga0066710_100002760_pt1 | contig 14419 bp, 16 predicted proteins | sample GraSoiAngelo_159_FD_79666 | JGI IMG/M metagenome (GOLD analysis project Ga0066710, IMG submission 79666) | Grasslands soil microbial communities from the Angelo Coastal Reserve, California, USA - 14_1009_16_40cm | ecosystem: Environmental > Terrestrial > Soil > Grasslands | place: USA...
AGCTGACAGCTGACAGCCTGGAGAGTTGTTTTCGCATGTTAGCATCTGGCCATGTCGTCCGGGTTCACGCGCGAACAGGTCGCGGCCATCGCGGCGCTCGCCAACCTGAGGCTCGAGGTCTCCGAGCTCGACCTCTTCGCGCGCCAGCTCGGCGACATCCTCGCGTACGCGGCGGAAGTCCAGCAGATCGATACGACGGGCGTGCCGCCGACGGCCACGGTCGTCACGCGCCACGCCGCCGATCGCGACGACGAGGTGCGGCCGTCGCTCGACCGCGAGACGGCAATCGCCGCCGCGCCGGATCCCGCCGTGGACGCCGGGTTCTTCAAGGTGCCGCGAGTCATTTGATGGACAGCCCACAGGTGGTCGCCGACATTCGCGAGGCGGTGCGATCGCGCGCGCGCTCGGCCACCGACGTCTGCCGCGACGCGCTCGCCCGCGTGGCGGCCCTGAATCCCGCGCTCAACGCGTTCAACACCGTCGTCGCGGATCGGGCGATCGCGCGCGCGGAGGCTATCGATCGCGATCCCGATCGATGGCGCGATGCGCCGCTCGCCGGCGTTCCTGTCGCGATCAAAGACAACCTGTGCACGCGCGGCGTGCGAACGACTGCCTCGTCGCGCATGCTCGAGCACTACAGTCCGCCGTACGACGCCACGACCGTCGCGCGCCTCGAATCCGCCGGCGCAATCGTCATCGGCAAGACCAACTGCGACGAGTTCGCGATGGGATCGTCGAACGAGAACTCCGCGTTCGGTCCCGTGCGCAACCCGTGGGCGCTCGATCGCATTCCCGGCGGCACGAGCGGCGGATCGGCCGCAGCGGTCGCCGCGCGCATCGTTCCGCTCGCGCTCGGATCGGACACGGGCGGATCGATCCGCCAGCCGTCGGCGATGTGTGGCGTGGTCGGTCTGAAACCGACCTACGGCCGCGTGTCGCGATATGGGCTGATCGCACACGCGTCGTCTCTCGATCAGGTCGGTCCGATCGCGGCGCGCGTGCGCGATGCCGCCGTTGCGCTCGCCATCATTGCAGGCGGCGACGGCGCGGACGCGACGACTGCCTCCGAAGCCGTGCCGGACTACGGGTCCGCGCTCACGGGCAACGTGCGCGGCACACGCATCGGCGTGCCGCGGCGGCTGCTCGAGCAGGGCGTGGATCCGGACGTGGCGCGCGCGTTTTTTGCGGCGCTCGACGTGCTCGCGGCGCGCGGCGCGACGCTGGCCGACGTGGAGCTGCCGCACGCGCGCTACGCGATTCCGGTGTACTACCTCGTATCTACGGCCGAAGCGAGCTCGAATCTTGCGCGATACGACGGTGTCAGATACGGATTCCGCGCGAAGGGATCGCGAGAGGACGGTCCGGCTCGAGCCGCGCGGGCAGACGGCGACGAGGCGTCATTGCAGGCGATGTACGGCCGGACGCGGGCGTGCGGATTCGGGCCTGAGGTGAAGCGACGCATCATGCTCGGAACCTATGTGCTCAGCGCCGGGTACTACGACGCCTACTACCTCAAAGCGCAGCAGGTGCGCACGCTCATCCTGCGCGACTACGAGCAGGCGTTCGATCGCGAACGCGGCGTCGATGCGATTGCGATGCCGACGAGTCCGGTTCCGGCGTTCAAAATCGGCGAGCGCGTCGATGATCCGCTGCAGATGTACCTCGCCGACGTGTTCACCGTGAGCGCGAACCTCACCGGCTTGCCGGCGATCAGCGTCCCCTGCGGCTTCAGCGCAGGAACGTTGCCGATCGGACTGCAGCTCACGGGACGCCGGTTCGACGAGTCGTCGCTCCTGCGACTCGCCGACGCGTACGAACGCGACACTGAATGGTGGAAACAGCAGCCTCCGACCGCGTAGCGTCGTCTGACTGGACGGCGCTCGGCGACGAGCAGCTCCTCGACGTCCGCATGTGCGATCTCGCGCTGCGGATCGAAGGCACGGACCTCGAACAGCGCATCGCGCAGATCAACGCGGAGCTCGACGCGCGCGGCCTGCGGTTCCGCCCGCATTACTGGCTCGCGGATGAATGGTTCACGCCCGACGGCGTCCCTGGCGTCGCGATCCCGTTCTATCTCGCGCATCCGCGCCTCGCGCGTCTGGAGCTCGCGCAGATGCTCGAGGTCGAAGGGGGCGATCCCGACTCGTGCCTCAGGATTCTGCGTCACGAGGTCGGCCACGCAATCGACAATGCGTACCGGCTGCGGCGACGCCGGACGAGGCGGCGGCTGTTCGGGAACCCCGGGATCGAGTATCCGGAGTACTACACGCCGAAGCCGTACAGCAAAAGCTTCGTCCACCATCTCGATCACTGGTACGCGCAAAGCCATCCGGACGAGGACTTCGCCGAAACGTTCGCCGTGTGGCTCGATCCGGCGTCGATGTGGGCGACGCGCTACGCCGGGTGGCCGGCACAGCGCAAGCTCGAATACATGGATCGGCTGATGCGGCTGCTTTCACGCGCGCGGCCGAAGGTCAAGTCGAAGCGCGAGGTCGATCCGCTCCGGCGGCTGAAGAAGACGCTTCGCGAGCACTATCGCAGGAAGCGCGAGCACTACGGCCTCGATCACCCCGACTTCTACGACAGCGATCTGCGCAATCTGTTCTCCGACTCGCCCGAGTACGCGAAGAACCTGCCGGCCGCGCGGTTCGTGCGCAAGATCCGCAAGGACGTGCGCGGCCGCGTGGCGAGCTTCACCGACAGCTATCAATACACGATCGATCAGCTGCTCGAAAAAGTGATCGAGCGCTGCCGCGAGCTCAACCTGCGGCTGATGGATTCCGAAGAGGAAACGAAGACGGACTTCATGGTCTTCCTCACAGTGCAGACGATGAACTATCTGCACAGCGGGCGGCACCGGGTGGCACTGTGACCAAACTTCGCGTGCTCGCGCTGGTCCACCGTCACCTGATTCCGCCCGCGACGGTCGACGAAGGCACCGACATCACGTCGGCGCCGTGGCGCACCGAGTACGACGTCATCTCGACGCTGACCGCGATGGGGCACGAAGTGCGGCCACTCGGCGTCCACGACGACCTTGGCGAAATCCGCCGGCTCGCCGACGAATGGAAGCCGCACATCGCGTTCAACCTGCTCGAAGGGTTCGACGACGTGACGATCTTCGACCAGAACGTCGTGTCGCACCTCGAGCTGCTGAAGCTGCCGTACACCGGCTGCAATCCGCGCGGTCTTCTGATGGCCCGCGACAAGTCGCTCTCGAAGAAGCTGCTCGCGTACCATCGCATCGCCGTACCGGAGTTCGAGGTCTGCCGCATCGGACGCCCGATACGCCGCCACAAGCGACTCACGTTTCCGCTCATCGTGAAGTCGTTGACGCAGGAAGCGTCGATTGGCATCTCGCAGGCGTCGGTCGTCGACACCGACGAGAAGCTGAACGAGCGCGTCACGTTCATCCACGAGAGCATCGGCACTGCGGCCATCGTCGAGCAGTACATCGAAGGGCGCGAGCTGTACGTCGGCGTCATCGGCAATCAGGTGCTGCAGGCGCTGCCGGTGTGGGAGCTGTTCTTCACCAACATGCCGGAGGGATCGAAGCGGATCGCGACCGACCGCGTGAAGTGGAGCGTCAAGTACCAGAAGAAGTACGGCATCGACAGCGGGCCGGCGGTGGAGCTCGCGGACGGACAGGCGGAAAAGATCCAGCACCTTTGCAAACGCGCGTATCGCGGCCTCGAGTTGAGTGGGTACGCGCGCATCGATCTGAGGCTGGACGAAGCGGGCAATGCATGGGTCCTCGAAGCGAACCCGAATCCGCAGATCGCGAAAGGCGAAGACTTCGCGGCCTCAGCCGAGAAGGTGGGCCTCAGTTACGAAGGGGTGCTGCAGCGGATCATCAACCTCGGGCTGCGATGGCAGCCGGAGAGTCTCGCGTAATCCGCCATCACATACCAAGTGAGGTCACGTACGGCGATTGGGTCAACGTAAAGAGGTAATGAACCTCGTGTCGGGATCGAAGGAAACTCCCGAGAGATCGTTATCGTCGTCGGAAAACCGGCCGCAGCGAGCGACGGCGCATTGATGAACGTCGTGTTTCCCGCGTTGTCATGCAGCCGTATGTTCGAAATGGTCCACGCTCCCGGCTCTGCGTAGCGTGGGATCTGCACCGGCACGCTGAGGCTCGCATCTAATAGAACCGCCGACTGGAAGGGGACGGTGCCGAACGCCGACTGAGCCCCGGAGGGACTGCGTAGACCAACGGAGATCCGGTTGCCCGAACTGACATCGACTCCTGAAATGTTGTCAGTGATGTGCAAAGTGAACGTCACTGTCTGTGCTGCCACAGTCACATCCATAGTGGCAGGGGCCCACCAATTGCGGCGGCAAGGTATCGGATTGCGCTAGTAGTGGCGCCATCCATGCGCCTGCCACGATCAGCAAGCCGGTCAAGAGGCATTTCATCTGACCGCTCCGATCACGAATCGGTAGGACCATCACGGCCACGATGCGAGCTTCGCGCAGACCGAGTTATCTCGGGCCGTGAATCACGATCTGTCCCCGAGTCAGAGTGCCCGTGTTGGAATATCCGTCGAATATTCCACCGGTGAGGAAGACTGAGAAGCCGTCGACCTTTCCAGGACCTTGTTCGCCAGTGTCCTGCACCAAGAGTACAAACGTCCCGCCGGGACCTAGATCGGGCGGCTGCGGGGTGTACGAGCCAAAATAGGCGGCCATGTCTGGAGATGCGGCAGCTAAATCCGCACAAGTTCCGTCGAATGGGAAATCGATCGCTTCACCATGGATTCTGAGTTCCGCCGCGTCGCCATTCGACGCGGTTCTCGCAAATGTCTGGTCGTGATATTCGAAGTTCCCGGTCACAACTCGTCCCGAACCAGTGTCTCGACAGTGCATCACAAACGCGAATCTGGCCTCTCGGTCAGGATCGTTGGCACTAGGGATCGAGCCGCCGCCGGTGACGTTGGCGCACCCGACGAGCGCCAGCGTTGAGGATGCCAAAAATAGCTGTAACAGTTTCTGGGAACGCATCTACTTCTCCTTGGTATCGACGCCATGCCGTCGAAAAGGTGAACCTTTTCGTCCATTACTATGGCGAGTCGGTGTGAAGTCGCGCGCCACACTTGGGACAGAACACGCTGTCCTCCTCGAAACCGCGTGACACCTGGGGCATCGTCCGGGTCCGTGAGGAGCCGATACGCGATGGGCCGGTCGCCTCTCGTTCCGTTCGCGCATGAACAGGGCACGGCGCGACACCAACAGGAACACGCTCACGGCAGTCCCGGTTGCGAAAGCGAGGAAAGGGCCGTCACGTTCGGCGTGCGCCGTCTCGAAGCCGTCGGCTTCGAATGGCGCCAGCAAAGAAGATGTGAAGAAGCTGCGACTTTTGCCAGCGGCAAATCGCGACAAACGTTGGTCTGTCAGAACTTGTCGCGTGCTGCCGCCGTCTCGTCGGGAGTCGCCCCGTGACCGCCCGCGTGTGCTAGGATTCGGCTACTCCGAAATAACAGATCAATGGCTGGTGAGCCCGCTGCTCGGCTCGACGGCTGGAAAGCCATCGCCGATTACCTCAGTCGCGATGTTCGTACTGCGCAGCGCTGGCGCGACGCGCGCGGGATGCCGGTGCACCGCATCCCCGGCGGCAAGGGCGGCGCCGTGTTCGCCGATCGCGCCGAGGTCGATGCATGGCTCCTTCAGCCGACCGCTCCGGCAAACATTGGCGGCGTCCAACCGACGATCGAAGTCGCTCTACCAATCGAAGATTTCCCGAACGTGCCACTGAGCAGGCCCGTTGGTGTGATGCGGCTGCGACGACTAGACGCACCAACTGTCCGACGGATCGCGCCGATTGCGATTGCCCTCGTGGTCATCGGCGGCATCGCGGCCGCCGTCGTCCGGATAGAGACAGTTCCCTCCGCGGCCCCAGCGCGGTTCGAGATGAACGCCGGAACGTTGGTTGCGCGCGACGCGGACGACTCGGTCCTGTGGAAATTTCCGCTGCCCGAGCAACCCGGAAGCGTTGTGGACGGGCCGGTCGTTAACAAGGCGTCACTCATTGGCACCGCGCGCGTCATGTTTCATGGCCGCGACTCGGACGTCCTCGCGCTCGTCGCGCTGCACAAAGTGTCGGACGCCCCGGAGAGGCTCGGATTTTTTCGATATCAGGTGTACTGCCTGTCGGCGAACGGAAAACTCCGCTGGCTGTTCCACCCCACCAACCGGCTGGCGTTTTCGGGCCGCGAGTTCGCCGGACCATGGCGAATCTACGCCTGGGCCGCGCTGTCCAGTCCCAAACCACGGTTGTGGATATCCTTCATCGACCACGTCTGGTGGCCTTCATTCGTCGTCGGCCTCGATGCCGCCGGCAAAGCTGAAACCGTGTTCGTCAACTCGGGTTACATCGCGGCGCTTGCACCCATCCAAGTAGGCGAGACGACATATGTGCTCGCCAGCGGAGTGAACAACGAATACCGATCCGCCGCACTCGCTGTTCTCGACCCGGAAGGCCAGCCGTCGACATCACCACAGACTGCCGGAACGCCGTTCGCGTGCGATCGATGTCCGAATGGCGCGCCGCACCGATATTTCCTGTTTCCGCGATTGGAAGTTGCCGCGGCAAATGGCGTCCCGTACGAGTACGCGAATCAAATTAATGCGGCAGCAAACGGGCCGATCGAAGTGTCGGTGCGCGACTTGACGGCGCTGAACGTGCGCGCGGTCTACCGATTCTCGGAAGAGCTGATGCCGGAATCGGTTGCCATGTCGGATCGCTACTGGGAAATCCATCGCGAGATGTTCCGAGCAGGGAAGCTCGATCATTCGGTTGAAGACTGTCCGGAACGAACGGACGGCGTGGTCGTGCGGATGTGGGAGCCCGACCGCGGCTGGAGCGAGCTCAAAGTCCTTCCGACGTTTGCACACCGAGAAACGCGTTGAGCGGCCGTGTTCGCGTCATCGCTCGCTCGGTGCTCTTGATCGGCACGTGGCCGCTTTGCGCAGGCGCTCAGAGTACGGCCGGCCAGATTCTCGGAGCCGTCAACGACACGACGCGTTCCCCCATCGTTGCCGCACGGATCGATGTCATCGAGGACGGCTCCGGCCGCCTCTGGCACGTGATGTCCGACGCGCCGGCACCTATTCGTTTTCGGCGCTCCCCCGGGGCACTCATCAAATCACCGCGCGTCACGCAGAGATGAAAACCTTCACTGTCGGGTCGAGCTCGGAGTGAATCGGATTGTTCGACTCGGTATCGTGCTGGAGGTTGGACCGTTTTCGGAGACGGTCGAAGTGACGGCGGAGCCACCCCGCCTGCAAACCGAGTCTGCGGTCGTGGCCACGACCATTTCCGCTCACGAGGGCGCTGAGCCTACCAATCGATGGCCGTAATTTCATTGCGCTGACCGCTACGAAGGAAGTGCGTCGGACCGGTCGCGCATCCATCCAGCTTCGCACCGATGTGTTCAACGTCCTCAACGTGCCTGTATTCAATGCGCCCGATCGGTCGCTGACGAGCAGCACGTTCGGTCAGATCCTTTCGAGCCAGCTTGCACGAGGTGCAGCTCTCGCCAAGATTCTCGTTCTGAGCGAGCGCGCTAGATAATTGTTGGCGCCGGGCGCGATGCGGCGTGCACGACCGCCCAGACGAAGAACGCGAGCAGCGCGAATGGCAGCAGCGGCACCAGAATGGCCAGCGAAAACGCGATCGCCAGCGCGACGCAGACGATGACGCCGATGAAGAGCACGAACGGCAGGACGACGAGCGCCACAGCGGCCTTGACGACGAACCGCAGGATGAGAAACGGCAGCAACAGAAGCGCGAACGGAAGCGCGACCAGCGCGAACGGCAGCAGCACCAAACCGAAGAGGATCCGAAACGGCAGCGTCAGCAGGTAGACCATATCCCGATCTACGAGCCGGCGCGTCAGTGTGTTCCGGTTCCGGGACCTCTCAACTGGTCGGCGTTGCCGCGGGGAGCATCCGGCGGCAGGTAGGCCATCGGCTGGCGGCTGACGATTTCGTCGAGGCTCTTCACGACCGGGGAGTTGCCGGCCGTCCGTTTCAGTTTCGTAAAGCCGACGATGACGCAGAACCCGATGAACAGCGCGAGCACGAAAGCCGTGCTGGACAGAAGTCCCTGCACGACGCCGACCACAATCGGCTGAACCTCGCTCACTCGCCGGCTCCCGCCGCGGCCGACGCCCGCGACTTTTCGGGCACATCGTAGTAGACGAGTCCGCGCTTCACCTCTTCCATCGCCATGCGCTCGGCCTTCTTCGGCAGATGCTCGACGTCCTCGATCCGCACGCGCGCGCCGCGCCGCAGTTGCTTGGCGCGAAGCGCGGCGACGTCGACGAAGAGGAATCGGCTCTCAATCGGAGGCGCCGGCTCGGATGGAAACTCCGGGCCGTCCGGTTGGCTGTCAGCGTTGAGGGGAGTAGTCGTATCCATGATCGACCCAGTAGCGTAGCATGCGGATCTAAAGCGAGGAAGGGCAGGCTTGATCTCGGTGCCCGCGTACTTGCCGACGAGCACGTAATCGCCGACCTGGACGTCGAGCGGAAACACGTCGCCCTTGTCGTTGACGCGGCCCTTGCCGACGGCGACGACTTTCGCAGTCTGCGGCTTTTCCTTCGCGGTGTCGGGGATGATGATCCCGCCGATGCGCTGCTCCTGCTGCTCGAGACGCTTGACGAGGATGCGATCGCGCAGTGGACGCACTTTCATGTGGACCTCCGCTGTCGATGAATTGTGAGGGTGTGGGCCAGGAACGGCAGGATAGGCCGGATGGGCCCTTCCTGCCTGTCCTGCCCCTCGTGCCCTGCCGATCTATGTTTATGCGGCGACGTCGACCTTGATCGACCGCGGCTTGGCTTCCTCACGCAGCGGGAGCCGCACGGTGAGGACGCCGTTCTTGTACTCGGCCGAGACCCGGTTGGAGTCGACGGTCTGCGGCAGCGAGAACGAGCGGCTGAAGGTCCCGTAGCGCCGCTCGATGTGGTGGTACTGATCGTCTTTGACTTCGCTTACGGCTTTCTTCTCGCCCTTGATCGTCAGCACGAAATTCTCGACCGTGATGTCGATCTCGTCGCGGGTCATGTCAGGCAGCTCGGCCTTCAGCACCAGCTCGTGATCGCCGGTCTGGAAGATGTCGACCGGCGGCATCCAAGTGCTCGGGGCGGTGAACCCGAAATCGTGGAACGGATCCCAACGAACGATGGTCATGATTTCCTCCTCGTTACTTCGTCTCCGCGTATTCCGCGTCGACGACTTCTGCATCCTTGACGTTCGAACCTTGTGAACTCTGTGAACTCTGCGAACCTTTATAGAGCTGCTGCGCCATCGCGTGCGAGGCGCGCTGCAGCTCCTCTGACGCTCGCGTGATTGCCGCGAGATCGTCGCCCTGTACGGTCCTTCGCACCTCCGCAATCGCCGCCTCGATCTTCGACAGCTCACCGAACGGCAGCTTGTCCCGGTTCTCGGCGATCGTCTTCTCGACCTGATACGCCAGCGCGTCGGCCTGGTTGCGCGCGTCGATCACGTCGCGCCGCGCCTTGTCTTCCGACTCGTGCGCTTGCGCGTCCTTCACCATCCGGTCGACCTCCTCCTTGTTGAGGCCGCTCGATGAGGTGATCGTGATCTGCTGCTCCTTGCCGGTCGCCAGATCCTTAGCCGCGACGTTGACGATGCCGTTCGCGTCGATGTCGAAGCCGACCTCGATCTGCGGCACGCCGCGCGGCGCGGGCGGCAGGCCGACGAGATGGAACTTGCCGAGCGTCCGGTTGTCGCGCGCCATCGGTCGCTCGCCCTGCAGCACGTGCACCTCGACGTTGGGCTGATTGTCGGTCGCCGTCGAGAAAATCTCGCTCTTCCGCGTCGGGATCGTCGTGTTGCGCGGGATGAGCGTCGTCATCACGCCGCCGAGCGTCTCGATGCCGAGCGACAGCGGCGTCACGTCGAGCAGGAGCACGTCCTTGACTTCGCCTGCGAGCACGCCGCCCTGGACGGCAGCGCCCACTGCGACGACTTCATCCGGGTTGACGCCCTTGTGCGGCTCCTTGCCGAAGAAGTCGCGCACGAGCTGTTGCACCTTCGGCATGCGCGTCGAGCCGCCGACGAGCACGACCTCGTCGATCTTCTTCGGATCGACGCCGGCATCGGCGAGCGCCTGCTTGACCGGAGCCATCGTCCGCTGCAGCAGGTCGTCGACGAGCTGTTCGAGCTTCGCCCGCGTCAGCTTCAACTGCAGGTGCTTGGGCCCGTTCTGATCGGCCGTGACGAAGGGGAGATTGATTTCGGTTTCCATCGCCGTCGACAGCTCGATCTTGGCTTTCTCAGCGGCCTCCTTCAGCCGCTGCAGCGCCATGCGATCCTTCGACAGGTCGATGCCCTCGGTCTTCTTGAATTCGGCCGCGAGCCACTCGATGACGCGATCGTCCAGATCGTCGCCGCCGAGATGCGTGTCGCCGTTGGTCGCCTTCACCTCGACGACGCCTTCGCCCACCTCGAGGACCGAGATGTCGAACGTGCCGCCGCCGAAGTCGTAGACGGCGATCGTTTCGTCCTTTTTCTTATCGAGCCCGTACGCCAGCGCCGCCGCCGTCGGCTCGTTGATGATGCGCAGCACGTTGAGGCCGGCGATTTTGCCGGCGTCCTTCGTCGCCTGACGCTGCGCGTCGTTGAAGTACGCCGGCACGGTGATCACCGCGTCGCTGACCGGTTCGCCGAGATAATCGTCGGCGGCCTTCTTCAGCTTCTGCAGGATCATCGCGGAGATCTCGGGCGGCGAGTATTTCTTGCCGCGCGCTTCCACCCAGGCGTCGCCGTTCTGCGCGCGCACCACTTTGTACGGCACGCGCGAGGCCTCGTTCGTGATCTCATCGAACTTGCGGCCCATGAAACGTTTGATGGAGAAGATGGTGTTCTCGGGATTGGTGACGGCCTGTCGCTTCGCCACCTGCCCGACCAGCCGCTCGCCGTCCTTCGCGATTGCGACGACCGAAGGCGTGAGCCTCGCGCCTTCCTGATTGACGATGACGGCCGGCTGTCCGCCTTCCATCACGGCCACGACGGAGTTCGTCGTGCCGAGGTCGATTCCTATGACTTTGCCTTTCATAATGCTCGTAGTATAGCGATGTATGAGTGTTTGTCAAGCATGTTATATGAGCCATTAGCACTCATCATTATCTGATCAGCTATCTTTCTACTCATCTGCGACTTACGGCGGCCGCTGGCGGCGCCGAGGTCACTATGCGATGATTCCTGGCTATGCGCACTCGCATTCAAACGGTCGCCGTCCCTTCGGAAATCGGTGATTTTGCCGATGAGGTCCGCCGCGTTTTTCTCGAGGTCGGACGGGTCTTCGGCGCCGAATCGCTGACCGGCGAATGCGCGCCGGCCATCGACGTCTACGAAACCGACGATGCGATCGAGGTCGTGGTCGATTTGCCGGGCGTCGACGTGAAAGCGGTGCGGCTGCTGACGAAAGGCGACAGCGTGCTGGTCGCCGGCGAAAAAGCGCCGCGGCGCGTGCGCGGCGAATCGAGCTTTCACCTCGTCGAGCGCGGCTACGGCCGCTTCGCGCGCGTCGTCCGGCTCGGACGTGCGTGCGACACCTCGAAGGCGCGCGCGCGTTACAAGGCCGGCGAGCTGCAGATCACCTTTCCCAAGATTGCCGATCGCCGCGGCCACACCATTCCCATCGTCATGGACAACGCGCATTCCTAGCCGATCGGCCATTCATGCGGCTGCTCTTCATCGGCGATATCGTCGGCAAACCGGGACGTGATCTGCTGCGTCAGGGCTTGCCCGGCCTCGTCGAGTGCCATCAGATCGACTTCGTCATTGCCAACGCGGAGAACTCGGCCGGCGGTTTCGGTATCACGCGCGAGATTGGCGAGCAAATCCTCGACCTCGGCGTCGACGTGATGACCTCGGGCAATCACATCTGGGACAAGAAGGAGGCGCTCGACTACATCGGAACCGAGCCGCGTCTCCTGCGGCCGGCCAACTACCCTGCCGGCGTGCCGGGCAATGGCAGTTACCTCGCACGTTCGCGCGACGGCCGATCGGTCGGCGTAATCAGCCTCATGGGCCGGGTGTTCATGCTCAACATCGACGATCCGTTCAGCGTCGTGCTCCGCGAGATCGATCGTCTGCGCGAGCGAGCGCGAATCATCTTCGTCGACTTCCATGCCGAAGCAACGTCGGAGAAGCTCGCGATGGGCTGGTATCTGGATGGAAAGGTGTCGGCGGTCGTCGGCACTCACACGCACGTGCAGACCGCGGACGAGCGCATTCTGCCGAAGGGCACAGCGTACCTGACCGACGCCGGCATGACGGGACCGCACGATTCGATCATCGGCGTCGAGGTCGAGGCTGCGCTCGGCCGCTTTCTCACCGCGCTGCCGGCGAGGTTCGAAACTGCGACAGCGAATCCGCGACTGAACGCGGTTATCGTCGAAGCCGACGACAGAACTGGACTCGCAACTGACATCGAGCGCATCCAGTACAGCGCCGACGAGCTTCATGACCTGGGACGCTCTGTTTTAGATACGCCCGAGCGCACCGCCCGCGGCGCGCGGGAACGCGAACGCATCAGTGCGGCGGCGGGGGTCCCCAGCGCGCGTTCTCGGCGCGCTGGGGTGCCCGAGCGGGGTGGGGCACCGCGCCAATAAGTGCCAATAAGTAATGTCGGATTTGTTCGATCAACTGTTTGAAGAAGACGATGAGCCGCAGCCCGAACCGGCAGCGCCGGCGCCCGTCCGTCGCGTCCTCACCGTCACTGACCTGACGATCAAGATCCGCGATCTGCTCGAAACCGAGCTGTTCGAAGTGTGGGTCGAAGGCGAACTGTCCAACTGCCGCGTGTGGAACACCGGTCATCTGTACTTCACGCTGAAGGACGATCGCTCGCAGCTGCGCGGCTTCATGTTCAAGACCGCGCTGCGGTACCTCAAATTCAAACCGACCGACGGCACGCGCGTCGTCGCGCGCGGCAAGATTTCGGTCTATGAACCGAAGGGCGAATATCAACTCGTCTGCGAGCACCTCGAACCGCAGGGACTCGGTGCGCTGCAGCTCGCGTTCGAACAGCTGAAAAAGCGTCTGCAGCAGGAAGGCCTGTTCGACCCGGCGCGGAAACGCGCCCTGCCGGTGCTGCCGCGCAAGATTGGCATCGTGACGTCGCTCGACGGCGCCGCGATTCGCGACATCATCAAGGTACTGAGGCGGCGGTATACGAACGCTCATCTGATCATCTGCCCGGCGCGTGTGCAGGGTGAGGATGCGGCATCTGATATCGCGCGGGCGCTGCGGCAGATTGCGCGCGTCCCAGGCGTCGACGTCGTCATCGTCGGGCGCGGCGGCGGTTCGATGGAAGACCTGTGGGCGTTCAATGAAGAGATGGTGGCGCGCGCGATCGGCCGCGTGCCGGTGCCGGTCATCTCGGCGGTCGGCCACGAGACCGACGTGACGATTGCCGATTTCGTGGCCGACGTGCGCGCGCCGACGCCGTCGGCGGCAGCGGAGCTGGTCGTCTCGCGCAAGGACGAGTTCTGCGGCCGAATCGATCGACTCCGTGATCGTCTGCACGCGTCCGCGCGCAGCCGCATTCAGGGCCTGAGCCGCCGCGTGCACGTCATTGGCGCGCGTCCCGCGCTCGCCGGATTTCCGGGACGCATCGCGATGCGCGGCCGCCACGTCGCGGAGCTGTCGCACGCGCTCGCGCGCGTCGTCCGCGCCGGCCTGGGCGTCAGCGCACGACGGCTCCAGCAGCTCGAGCGGCAGCTGGCTGGCCTGGACGTCAGCCGGCAGCTGGCGACGATGCGCACGCGGCTCGTTGCCGCAGACGGCCGTTTGACGAGCGCGGCGACGCGCCGGCAGGATCGCGCAGCCGGACAGCTGCGGGCCGTCGCCGGCCGCCTCGATGTGCTCAGCCCGCTCGCCGTCCTCGGCCGCGGATACGCCGTCGCGTGGAATGCCGACAAGACGCGCGTGCTCCGAGACGCCGCCGGCCTGGCGCCGGACGACCACATACGCGTTACCTTGAGTCGCGGCGAAATTGAAGCTAAGGTGACCAAGACCTCATGAGCGACACATCGACAAAGGACTTCGAGGCGGCGATCGCCGAGCTCGAATCGATCGTCAAGAAGCTCGAGGAGGGGGACATCGCGCTCGAACAATCGCTCGCCTTGTACGAGCGCGGCGTCCAGCTCTCGCGCTTCTGTCACGCGCGGCTCGAGGAAGCCGAGCGCCGCATCGAGATTCTCAACGAACGCGGAGAGCTGAAGCCGGCGCCCTCTTCGTTCGCCGCCGACGACTCGCGCCGCGGGTAGGCGGTCGTGGTCGACACGCTCGCCGGCTTTCTGAAGATCGCGCGGGCCGAGGTCGATGATGCGCTGAACCGATACCTGCCGGCGCCGCCGACGTGTCCCGAAATCGTGAGCGA
>Ga0066710_100002761_pt1 | contig 14418 bp, 10 predicted proteins | sample GraSoiAngelo_159_FD_79666 | JGI IMG/M metagenome (GOLD analysis project Ga0066710, IMG submission 79666) | Grasslands soil microbial communities from the Angelo Coastal Reserve, California, USA - 14_1009_16_40cm | ecosystem: Environmental > Terrestrial > Soil > Grasslands | place: USA...
CGAATCTCGAGGCGGTCACCGTGGTGCCCAATCCGTTCCGCGAGGCCGAGGCGTGGGATGCGACGCCGAACCACGAGCTGCACTTCGTACGCCTGCCGACGCCGGCTCGGATCCGGATCTACACGCTGGCCGGCGATCTCGTGACCGAGCTCCAGCACCTCGACCCGATACGGGATTTCGAGCGATGGAATCTGAAGAACGGCCGAGGTCAAGAGGTGAGCTCGGGCATCTACCTGTACCGCGTCGAGTCGGGTGAGTTCAGCTTCCAGGGCCGTTTCGTCGTGATCCGCTGACCGTCCGGCGCACCCTTCCCGGGACTTGCTGCGATGCGCCTGCACATCGAGACTCGCCTCTGGCGGGGATCGATCCTCGAATCGCGCCATCACCTGCAAGCGGCGGTGGTCGGCCTCGACGGCCGGATCGAGGCCGGCACCGAACAGCCCTCGCTGGTCACGACCTTCCGCTCCTCCGCCAAGCCCTTCCAGCTGCTGCCCCTGGTCGAGCGCGGGCACGCGGAGCGCTGGGGATGGTCCGACGAGCAGCTTGCCGTGATGGCGGCCTCGCACACCGGAAGCCGCTCCCACCGCATGCTCGTCACCGGCATTCTGGATCGCCTCGGCCTCTCGGACCGAGATCTGGCCTGCGGGTTTCACGAGCCGCTCGACCCGGAGGCCCTGGCCGAGCTCGAGGCACACCCGGAGCTCCGCTCCCCGCTCTACGACAACTGCTCCGGCAAGCACGCCGGCATGCTGTGCCTGGCGCTGTCCGAAGGCTGGCCGGTGGCCGGGTACGAGCGGGCCGACCACCCGGTCCAGCAACGGATGCGCCGCTCGGTGGCCGAGGTGTGTGGCGTGCCCGTCGATCAGGTGACGGTGGCGGTGGACGGATGCAGCGCGACCGTCTTCGGGCTGCCGCTCGACGCCATGGCGCGCGGCTTTGCCCAGCTCGCCGCCGCGGCGCCTGATGGCGACCCGCGTGCGCGCGCCCTCCACCGCATCCGTGAGGCGATGAGCCGCCACCCACGGGTGGTCGGTGGGGAGGGCCGTTTCAGCACGCTCCTGATGGAGGCGACCGGCGGACGGCTGGTGGCCAAGGGTGGGGCCGAGGGCCTGGAGTGCGTGGCGATCCCCCGGCGGGGTCTCGGGGTAGCCGTCAAGTGCGAGGATGGTCAATCGCGAGCCGTGCCGCCGGCAACGATCGCGCTGCTCGAGCAGCTGGGGGAGCTCTCCACCGAGGAGCGAGCTCGGCTCGCCGCGGCCCGCCGCCCGCCGATCCTCAATCATGCTGGAATCGAGGTCGGCTTCCTGGAAGCGGTGGTCGAGATCCTGACGCCCTCGGCCAAGATCTCGTAGAGAGGTCGCCACCGCCGCTTTGGATCGGGGTTCTTGAGGCGCAGGCTGGGCTGGATGAGACGACACGCGGCTGCTAGTCTGACGCGCCCATTTCAGTCTTCCCTTTGAAGAGAGGATCGTCCGGCATGAAATGGTTGGGATGCGCGGCTCTGGGGCTCGCCCTGCTCGCGGCGGGGCCGCCGGCCGCCCCCCCGTCGCCAAACCCGATGCCGGTCGTCACCTTGCGCAACGGCGTGCGCCTGCTGCTCGTTCCGGACGGACAGGCCAGCGCGGTCGACGTGGCGGTGTGGTACGACTCGGGATCTCGTCACGAGCGCCCCCGGCTGAACGGGATTTCCCACTTGTTCGAGCACCTGATGTTCGAGGGCTCGAGTCATTTCGGCCCCGAGGAGCACCGGCGTCTGATCCGCGGCCAGGGCGGGACGGCGGGCGCCTACACGGGGGCGGATTTCGTCTGCTTCTTCGAGACCGTGCCGCCGGGGGCCACCGAGATGGCGCTGCGCCTGGAGGCGGATCGCATGGATTCTCCGCGCCTGGCGGAGGATGCGCTCGAGGCCGAGCGCCGGGTGGTGCGCGAGGAAAACGCGCAGCGCACCGCCTCGTCACCGCTCGCACGCGGGATCGACCGCCTCTACGCGACCGCCTTCCGCGTGCATCCCTATCGCTTGCCGGTGCTCGGCTCCGATTCGGCTCTCGCTCGCATCACGCTTGCCGATTGCCGCGCCACGTTCGCGGCCCGGTTCGCGCCCAACCGATCGCTCGTCACGGTCGTCGGGAACTTCGATTCGGCACAGGTCGTGACCTGGGCTCGCCAGTACTTCGAGCCCATCCGGGAGCGACGCACGGCCGACGCCCCCGCGCCTAAGGAGCCGCCCCAGGGCGGCGAGCGGCGGGTGGTGGCCCACGAGGCCACTTCGACGCCGCTGCTGCTGGTGGGCTGGCGCGCGCCGTCGCGCCGCGACCCGGACTGGCCCGCGCTCGTCGTCCTGTCGGACCTGCTGGCGCGCGGCTCGTCCGCCCGCCTCCAGCGCGCCCTGGCCGGGCGGGAGGGCCCGTGCTCCGAGGTCCAGGCGGACGTGGAAGGCCGACGCGACGCCTCGCTCCTCTACGCATCGGCTCGGTTGCGCCCCGGCGCGGACAGGGCCGAAGTGGAGAGCACCATGAAACGAGAGCTCGGCGCGCTCGCCAGGAAGCCCGTCGACGAGGCGGAGCTGGAGGCAGCGAAGCGACACGTGGAAGCGGCGACGCTCTTCGGCTTACAGACGGCACGGGGTCGCGCGCAGACGCTGGGAACGTTCCAATTCTTGGACGGCGACGCGCGCGGCCTCGAGCGCCATCTGGAGCGGGTTCGGGCGCTCACCGCGGCGGATCTGCGACGCGCGGCGGCTCGCACGCTGGTTCCGGCACGCCGCTGCGTGGTGTGGATCCTTCCCTCGCAGTCCGGTGTCGTGGGCGGAGGCGAGCGATGAGGCGTGCGGCCCTTGCCGGTCGGCTGAACACCTGGTTCGCGATCGCGTGCGTGGCGTCGCTGGCCTCGGTCTCGGCCCACGCCGGGCCGGCCCCGGTGGTGCGCAAGCTCGCGAACGGGCTCGAGGTGGCGGTGATTCCGGATCACCGCATCCCGATCGTGTACATCCAGATCGCCGTCCCGGTCGGGGCGGCGCAGGATCCGTCGGGTGAGAACGGCCTCGCCTTCTTGACCGCTGCTCTGCTGCTCCACGGCACCAGCTCTCGCACGCCGACCGCGTTCGCCACGGCAGTGCAACAGCTCGGCGGGGTCGTCACCAGCGGAGCGGGTCGTGAAGTCTCGACCCTGAGCGGGACCTTCCTCGCGCGTGACTTCGACCCAGGTCTCGAGCTGGTCGCCGACGCGCTCGTGAACCCGTTGTTCCGCCGCGGCGAGGCCGGGCGGTTGCGCAGCGATCTGGTGGAAGCGGCGGCACGCGCCCGGGTCGATCCGGGCCTCGCGGCCGACCAGCATCTATGGGGACTCCTGCTCGGAGGCCATCCCTATGGCGCCCCCCTGGTCGGTACGCCGCCGACGGCGCAGATCATCTCGCGGACCGACGCCCAGGAGTTCCATCGCCAGTGGTACCGGCCCGAAGGAGTACGGATCGCGATCTGCGGCGACGTGGACGTCGACTCGGCGTTCACGACCGTCGCCTCTCAGCTCGGTTCGTGGGCTGGACGGCCACCGCAGCGTGCGGTGCCCGGATTCTCCGATGCTCCTCGGCAGCGCACGCGCATTCGCTTGGTCGACGAGCCCGACGCGCCGCGGATCGAGATCCGCATGGGATGGGTCGGGCCTCCCCAAGGGTCCCCCGACGCCGATGCGCTCTCGGTGCTCGAGCAGATCCTGGCGGGGGGGCCGGAATCGCGTCTCGGGAAGGCCTTGGGCCCGGGGATACGGAGCGGCTTCTCGTCGCTCCAGCGCGGCGGCGTGCTCGCTCTGGGAGTGGCGACCCATGGCGATTCGGTCGCCTCGGCGATCGACCACATGCGATCGGAGATGATGCGATTGATGGTCGAGCCGCCCGGAGCGGCCGAGGTCGCCGCTGCCCGCGACCGCGTGCGCGGAGCCTTGACGCTGGCGCGCGAGTCCTTGGCGTCGCAGGCTGCCGCGTGGATCAACTCCAGCCTCTACGGTCTTCCGGCCGACTACGCGGAACGAGCGTCCGAGCGGGCCGGCGCGGTCGATTCCGCGGCGGTGCGTTCCTCCGCGGCGCGCTGGCTCGATCCGGCGCGCGCCGGCCTCGTGGTGGTCGGGCCAGCCGCCCGGCTCGAGCCGATCCTCGAGCGGCTGGGGCCGGTGGAGGTGGTCTCCACGTCGTCACCGCCGGTCGCGATCCCGGTGCGCCCGTCCCTGGACACCGCCGCGGCGCGGCCCGAGCAGCGCACACGGGGTGCGGCGCTGGTCCGACAGGCCCTCGCCGCGCACGGGGGCGTGGAGCGGCTCAAGGGGATCCACGACTCGGTCGTGGAAACCCAGGTCCGGATGATCGCGGAGTCGGGGAATGAAGTGCGCGGGTCGGTCCAGCAGGTCCGCAAGGAGCCGTTCCGCATGGTCTCGGTGTCCTCGTTCGGCCGCCTGACCACCACTCAGGTGCTCGATCGAGACCACGGATGGGGAAAGTGGAGCGCGGGCCGCGACACGGTGGTCGAGGAGTCGCCCCAGGGTGTCGCCGCGCTGCGAGCCGCGTTCTCGATGGATCTGCCGCACCTGCTGCTCTCGGCTGCCGACACCGCGTCACGGGTGGCGTTCCGCGGCCGGGAGAAGGTGGGCAGCGCCGACGCCGACGTGATCGAGGTGGCGGCGGACGGGCTGCGCCGGGTGCTGTTCCTGGACGCGGACAAGCACACCCTCGTGGCCGTGGAAGAGAACGATCCGAGCGGGCTGCGCCCGGCCGAGCGGCGAGTCTACGGAGATTTCCGGATCAGCCAGCAGGGAATCTTGTGGCCGTTTTCGGAGGAGCGATTCCTGGACGAGGAGCTGTCGCTCAAGGTGCAGGTGAGCCGGGTCGACCTGAACCGCGGCGCCGACGACGACCTGTTCGAGCGTCCCTCCGAGGGCTCCGAGGGAGAGTCACTGGGACGGTAGTGGGGCGAAGATCCTTGGGAGCGAACATGGCAGAGCGATACGTCTACTTCTTCGGCGACGGGCGCGCGGACGGGAGCGCCGAGATGCGGGATGTGCTGGGCGGCAAGGGCGCCGGCCTGGCCGAGATGTCCAACGCCGGCGTGCCGGTGCCACCCGGCTTCACGATTTCCACCGCGGTCTGCCGTTGGTACTACGGCAATGGCGCGACGTTGCCCGAGGGTTTCGAGTCGCAGCAGCAGGAGGCGCTCGAACGGCTCGAGGGTCTCATGGGCAAGCGCCTCGGGGATCCGCGTGACCCGCTCCTGGTCTCGGTGCGGTCGGGAGCGAAGTTCTCGATGCCGGGGATGATGGACACGGTGCTCAATTTGGGCCTCAACGACCGCTCGGTCGAGGGCCTGAGCGCGCGCTCCCGCAATCCGCGCTTCGCCTGGGACTGCTATCGCCGCTTCGTCCAGATGTTCGGATCGGTGGTGATGGGACTCGAGAAGCCGGCGTTCGAGGAGCGGCTGCACGGGCTCAAGACTCGTCGCGGGGTGCGTTCGGATCAGGAGCTGTCGGTCGACGACTTGAAGCGGCTGGCGGCGGAGTTCAAGTCCTTGGTGCGCGGCCGGTCGCAGCGCGATTTCCCGCAGGATCCACGCGAGCAGCTCGGGCTCGCGCGCGACGCGGTGTTCCGTTCGTGGTCCAACGACCGGGCCATCTACTACCGCCGCCAGAACGGCATCCCGGACGATCTGGGCACGGCGGTGAACGTCCAGGCGATGGTGTTCGGCAACCTGGGCGAGACGTCGGGCACCGGCGTCGGCTTCACGCGCAATCCGGCCACCGGCGAGAACGCGTTCTACGGCGAGTACCTGACGAACGCGCAGGGGGAGGACGTGGTGGCCGGCGTGCGCACCCCGCGCCCGATCGCCGATCTCGAGCGCGAGATGCCCGAGGTGTACCGGCAGCTGCGCGACATCACGTCTCGACTCGAGCGTCACTACCGCGACGTGCAGGACTTCGAGTTCACGATCCAGGAGGGGAAGCTGTTCCTGCTCCAGACACGCACCGGCAAGAGGACCACGCAGGCCGCGGTGCGGGTCGCGGTGGACATGGTGCGCGAAGGTCTGATCGGCCGCGAGGAAGCGGTGCTCCGCGTCGCGCCCGGCTCGCTCGACCAGCTGCTCCATCCCCAGCTCGACCCCAAGGCGAAGATCCGGGTGATCGCCAACGGGCTGCCCGCCTCGCCGGGAGCGGCGGTCGGCCGCGTGGTGTTCCACGCCGACGCCGCCGCGGAGCGCGGCCGGAAGGAGAAGATCATCCTGGTGCGCAAGGAGACCACTCCCGACGACATCCACGGAATGGATGCGGCGCAGGGAATCCTGACCTCGACCGGCGGGCTCACGAGCCACGCGGCGGTGGTGGCTCGTGGCATGGGCCGGCCGTGCGTGTGCGGGGCCGGTGGAGTGCGGGTCGACGACGAGGCACACCGCTTCACCGCCGACTCCGTGGTGGTCGAGGAAGGCGACTGGGTCACGATCGACGGCGGGACCGGTCGCGTGATGGCCGGTCAGGTGCCGACGATTCCCGCGCGCGTAAGCGGCGAGTTCGGGACGTTCATGGAATGGGCCGATGCCCTGCGCCGCCTCAAGGTGCGAGCCAACGCCGACATTCCCCGCGACGCCCTGCAAGCCCGCTCGTTCGGGGCGGAAGGGATCGGCCTGTGTCGCACCGAGCACATGTTCTTCGCCGCCGACCGGTTGCCGCACGTGGTGCGGATGATCCTGGCGGCCCCGCGAGCCAAGGCGATCCAGACCGAGGTCGACGCGAAGCGGGCGGCATGGAAGAGCGCCGATCCGGCCGAGAGAAAAGTGCTCGGGGGCGAGCTCAGAGCGCTCGAGAAGAAGCTCGCGGCGCCGCGCAAGGCCTACCGCGAGTCGTTGGCCAAGCTCCTCCCGCTGCAGCGCTCCGACTTCCGCGGCCTGTTCCGGGCGATGGACGGCTACCCGGTGACGATCCGCACCCTCGATCCGCCCCTGCACGAGTTCCTGCCCAAGCGCGAAGAGCTGATCGCCGAGGTGGCGTTGCTGCGCGCCGACTGGGAGCGGGCGCGCAAACGCAGCCGCAAGGCGGTCAAGCCCGCCAAGCTGACGCGGCTCGAAGGGCTACTCGAGCGGGTCGAGGAGCTGCACGAGTTCAATCCGATGCTCGGGCACCGCGGCTGTCGGCTCGGAATCACCTATCCCGAGATCACCGAGATGCAAGCGCGCGCCATCTTCGAGGCCGCGTGCGAGGTGGCGAAGCAGGGCATCCGGGTGATCCCCGAGATCATGATCCCGCTGGTCGGCCACGTCGAGGAGTTGCGTCATCAGGCGCGGCTGGTGCGGCGGGTGGCCGACGAGGTGATGGCTCGGCGCGGCGTACACGTGAACTATCTCGTGGGAACGATGATCGAGGTGCCGCGGGCCGCGGTGACGGCCGGCGAGGTGGCATCCGAAGCCGAGTTCTTCTCGTTCGGGACCAACGATCTCACCCAGCTCACCTTCGGCTTCTCGCGCGACGACGCCGGCAAGTTCCTGCCCGAGTACGTGGCCCGCAAGGTGCTCCCCGTGGACCCGTTCGCGACCTTGGACTTGGAGGGGGTGGGAGAGCTGGTGCGTTGGGCGGTGGCGCGCGGGCGCGCGGCGCGGGCCGGACTCAAGGTCGGGATCTGCGGCGAGCACGGCGGGGATCCGGCCAGCGTGGAGTTCTGCCACGACGCGGCACTCGACTACGTGTCGTGCTCGCCCTTCCGCGTGCCGATCGCCCGTCTCGCCGCCGCGCATGCGGCGGTGCGCGGCAAAGCCGCCGCCAGCGATCAGCGCTAGGCGTCGTCTAAGAGCCCACTCGCCGTGCCGGCCGGGTACTCGGTCGCGGTGGTGATCCCGGCCCGCGACGAAGCAGCGACGCTCGCCGGCGTCCTGGCCGCGATCCCGCGCGACGCCGTGGATCGGGTGGTCGTGGTCGACAACGGCTCCGCCGATCGCACCGCGGAGGTGGCGCGCGCCGCCGCCGTCGCCGTGGTGGCCGAGGAGCGCCGCGGCTACGGTGCCGCCTGCCTCGCGGGACTCGCCCACCTGCGCGCACATCCGCCCCAGGCAGTCGCGTTTCTCGACGCGGATGGGAGCGACGATCCGGCCGAGCTTCCTCGATTGCTGGCCCCACTCCTGGAGGGGCGTGCCGATCTCGTGGTCGGCTCGCGCGTGCGCTCCGCCGAGGCGGGATCGCTCACGCCGGCGCAGCGCCTCGGCAACCGGATCGCCGTGTTCCTGATTCGCTGGCTCTTCGGAGTGCGCTTCACCGACCTGGGGCCCTTCCGCGCGGTGCGCTGGCAGACCCTCGAGGCGCTCGGCATGCGGGACCGCGATTACGGGTGGACGGTCGAGATGCAGGCGCGGGCGGCGTGCGCCCGCGTGCGCTGTCTCGAGATTCCGGTGCGGCATCGGCGGCGGATCGCGGGCCGCTCCAAGGTGGCCGGCACGATCCGAGGCTCGGTCGGGGCGGGATGGAAGATCCTGCTCACCATCGCTCGGGTGCGGCTCGGCGGCTGAGCCGGGCTCGCTTTGCCCCCCGCGGTCGAGGCGTGCCAGGATGCGCGCCTCGACCGGGGCGCGGGCGCGCCGGAGGAGGGACCATGCCGACTTCCGAGCACTGGCAGATTCCACACGTGCTCGACGCGCTGGTCGCCGAGCGGCCCGACACGCTGCTCGACGTCGGAGCGGGATACGGAAAGTACGGCTGCCTGGCGCGCGAGTACGCGAGCCCGAGCCGGGTGGACGCGGTGGACGTGGTTGCCCCGCGCTTCCCCTGCTACGACCACTGCTACCTCGGCGATCTGCGACGCCTCGATACGCTGCTGCCCGCCGACGCGCCGCGCTACGACCTGGCGCTTCTGATCGACGTGATCGAGCACTTGGAGAAACAGGAGGGGCATCGCCTGGTGGGCGAGCTGCTGGGGCGCGCGCGCCGCGTGCTGATCGCCACGCCGTGGGGCTTCCGCGCGCAGGAAGTGGCGGGTAAGCCGTTCGAGACCCATCGCTCGGGCTGGCTGCCGTGGGATTTCTGGGGCCGCTATCGTGTCCACCGGCTGCGCGTGTTCGCGGGGCATCGGACGCGCTTCCTGAGACGTCCGCGCTTGTGGCAGATCCTGGCGCTGGTGAGCGGGCGCTAGCGCAACGAGCTCCAGATCGCCACCGGATCCACGAACGCCGAGAAACCCTCGGGCCTTATGTCCTCGAGACCCTTCGCCTGGGGGAAGCGCCCGCGATCGAAGCGAAAGCCGGCCCAATCGCCGAAGCGAAGCCCGAGGCTCCAGCCCGACGTCGAGTCGTCGATGTGGCCGGCCTTGTCCTCGTAGGACCCGGTGCGGAACGTGAACACGTTGGCCAGGCCGATCTCGAGACCGGATCCTTGGGTGCGGTAATCGTTGTCTTGCAGATTCCCGGCGGTGATGTGGTCCCAATCCGAGGCCAGCCCGATCGAGATCAGCGGATCGAGGCCGCGGGCGAGCCAACCCAGGTGATGGTCGGCGAGCCCCTGCACCATGCCCCCCGGCCAACCGGCCGCCAACCGGAAGGCGACGGCGTCGCGGTGGTGGCGAGACACGGGGTCGGGCTTCAAGAGGAACGTGACGGTCGCATCGTTGTAGCTGAGCACGGACCAGCCGTAGGCCACGTCGGCCCGCACCGGGATCTCGAGCCCGCCCGGACCCATCGTGGCGCGCAACGGGGTGACGCGCACCAGCACGCCGATGTCCCGCGCGGTCGTCGAGGCATCTGCGCCGGGGCCGAGGTGCATCTCGAGATCCTTCTCGCTCATTCCGAACGACACGTCGCCGTGGCGGCTCAGCTTCGGCATGGTGCGGCCGACGAACGGAGCGATGGCTTCGGCGAGCTCGCCGGCCGAGACCGCCCAGCCCCACGACCGGATGTGCTCGAAGCTTGCGAACGTCCCCGTCGGGTTGCCGCTGGGATCGATTCCCTCGCTCAGTCCGTAATCGAGCGTCAGGCGTCCGAGCCGACGCGAGGGCTGCCCCGCGGTCCAGAGGGCGAAACCCCCGCCTCCCACCTTGAGCATCTCGCGGCGGAAGGTGACGTTCGCCGCGAGGCCCGGCACCAGCCGGGTGTTCCCCCACTCGTAACGGAACCCGTGCTGGTAGGCCAGCAGCGCCGGGTTGGCCCAATGGTTCGCGTCGTCGCCCCAGAACACGGCGCCCGAGGCCGCCCCCATGCCGCTCGCCCGGACCGAAGGGTCGAGATCGAGCGAGCGACCGCTACCCTGGGCGTGCGCCAGGGCGGCCGCGACGCTGAGCAGGACGGCAAGCGGTGGGATCAGCGACCGCGGCGTTCTCATGTCGGTTTCTCCGTGCGCGGTGGCAGGGTAACTCCGCCGGCCGCCCACTCACAATGCCGGTCCCGGGATGACGGCGAGGGCTATGCCACTTGACGCTGGCCGGCCCCGTGCTTGAGTCTGGCCGCATGTTCGTCGAGGAATACCTGGAAGAATTGCGGCGCGAGCGGTTTGCGCCGGTGGCGATCGCCGCCTACCTGCGGCGCGTGGCCGCGCGCACCCGCGAGCAGATCTGGAAGAACCCCGCCGCGGTGCGCTCGATCTGGAGCGTGGGGCTCGGCTTCTTCGCCGCCGCATTCGTGGCCGCCGGGGCCATGGCCCTGGTCTACGATCGCCACCTGGCCTACGACTTCTTCCTCCAGACCTCGCTGTGGATGTTGCCGACGTTCGCGTTCGTGACCGCGAGCGTCGGGCTGCTGCGTGACCGCGAGGGTTTTGGCCTGCCCGGCCTCAACCTCCCGCTCACGCTGACCTTGCTGCGCGTCTGCCTGGTACCCGGGATTGCCTTGTTCCTGCTCGATCGTCATTTCACGCTGGCGCTGGGGACGTTCTTGGTCGCCGCGCTCACCGACGTCGCCGATGGCTGGCTGGCGCGCCGCTGGAAGCAGGAGACCCTGCTCGGCATCGTGCTGGATCCACTGGTGGACATCGTCTTCAACTTGGCGATGTTCTTCGCCCTCGCCGCGGCGGAGCTGCTGCCGGGCTGGGTATTCTGGGTAGCGGCGCTGCGCTATGGGACGCTGCTCGTCGGCGGGGCTTGCTTGTACCTGTTCGTCGGTCCGTTGCGCATTCGGCCGACGTTGTTCGGCCGGCTCACCGGGATCGTGATGTCCGCGCTAGTCGCCCTGCTCACCTTGCTCCACGCGGTGCGCGGCCCGCTGCGCGAAACGCTGATGCCGCTCACCCAGATCGCGCTCGGGGTGCTGATCTCCGCCACCGTGCTTCAGGTGGTCGTGATGGGGTGGTACAACCTGCGCTTGATGACGGGCGAGCAGGCGACATCCCAGGGGCGCGTTGTCGGCGACGTGCGCTGGGGGCGTGAGTGAGCCGCGTCGCCCCGCTTGGCGCAAGGTGTCCCGCGTGAGCGCCGAGGCGCTGCACGGCGATCTCGGTCGGTTCTTCCTTTCCGAAGTGTTGCAGCTCCTCCAGCTCGCCCGAGCAACCGGACGGCTCGAGCTCGAGCGCGACGGCGAGCGGGCCGAGGTGCTGATCGAGCGCGGGCGGCCGGTGTTCGCGCGCGCGACCGGCTCGAGGGTGCGCACCGGAGACGTTCTGGTCCATCGCGGGGCGATCTCCGAGGCCACGCTCGAGGCGGCGCTCGAGCGCCAGCGGGCGGGGCCCGAGAAACGGCTCGGCGCGCTGTTGGTCGCGGCGGGCGCGGCCCAGGCCGATCAGGTGCGCGCCGCCGTGCACGATGCGATGCGTCGCACCGTCTACGGCCTCATGCTGTGGCGCGAGGGCAGCTTCCGCTTCGTTCCCGGGGGGGCCCCGGAACGCGAGGACATCCGGCTCGACCTCGATCTCGATCGGCTGATCCTGGAAGGGCTGCGCCAGGCGGACGAAGCGCGAACCCGCCTCTCGTCCGATCCTCCTCTTTAAGCCATCATCCTAGCCGACCTCGCCGGAGCCGCGCCGATCGATCGCGTCCGGGCGCTCCACGCGACCCCGGCACATTCCGCTTGCGTCACGCGGGGCGTGGCCCGTAGTCTGCGGACGCCGCCGGAATTCGTCCCCCTTCACCCGCCCTCCGCCATCGTTCGTGATCGGATTTTCGGTTCATCTCGCTCCCAACGCCCCGTGGCCCGCGCTGGTGCTGGCGAGCGTGGGGCTCGTGCTGCTCGGCCTGTGGGCCTATCGCTTCCCTTCACCCCCTCTGCCACCACGCGCTCGTCGGCTCCTGCCTGCGCTGAGGATCGCTGCGCTCCTCGTGTTGGCGTGGCTGCTCGCCCAGCCGATCCTCGAGCGGGCTCGCGCAGGCCGGACCACGGAAGTGGTGGTGCTGGTGGATCGCTCGCGCAGCATGGACCTGCCGGTCGCTGCCCGGTCGCCCTCCAAGGCGCCGCCCGCCACGCGGGGTGACCGCGCCGAGCGCGCCGCGCGCGAGATCGAGCAGGCATGGCGCGGCCGGGCCGCGGTGCGCGTGCTGCCGTTCGCGGGCCGCCTGGGGACCGACTCGACCTGGCGCGAGACCCGTGGCCTGACGGCTCTGGGAGACGCGCTTTCGGCGCTCGCCGGCAGCGACGGAGACGAGCCCGACGGCGTGGTGGTGGTGAGCGACGGAGTCGTCAACGCGGGCCAAGACCCGATCGCCGCGGCTCGATCCCTCGGGGCTCCCGTGCACACGGTCCTGGTGGGGGATCCAGGGGGACGCGACCGGGCGGTCGTGGAGGTGGAGTCTTCGGCGCGCGCCCGGGTGGGCGAGGCGACGCCGGTGCGGGTCAGAGTGACGAGCAGCGAGCCGCGTGGCACGCCGCTTTCGGTCCGGCTCGCCGATGGTGCGCGTGCCCTCGGCCAGACGACCGTAGTTGCGCCGGGAAGCGGCGCCGAGGCGGTCGCCGAATTCCGGGTGGTGCCGGCGCGCCCGGGGCTCGCGGTGTGGACGGCGAGCATCGATTCCGCCGCGGGGGAGAGGACCACGGCGAACAATGCGCGCCAGACGGCGCTCGAGGTGGCTCCGGGACGGCTGGGGGTGACGATCGTGAGCGGGGGGCTCAATTGGGACCTGACGTTCCTGCGCCGCGCGCTGCTCGGCGATTCGAGCCTTGCCGTCACTTCCTGCCTGCACGATCGCTCCGGGTGGAGGCAGGTCGAGGCCAAGCGCACGGTGCCCACCCTGGGAGCGGAGGCGCTGCGCGGCCAGGCGGTGGTCGTGCTCGACGGCATTTCGGGGCCCGAGATCGGCGCCGACTTCGACCGATCGTTGGCCGCATTCGCTCGCTCCGGGGGCGGACTCCTCCTCCTGGGTGGGGCGAGCCCCGGCATCCAGCGCCTGGCTGCGGGCGCGCTCGCCGCCGACTTGGCGCTGGCGATCGCCCGCGTGCCGGTGGCGCGCGGCGGCATGCCCGTTCCATCGCCCGCGGCCCGTGAGGTGCTGGCCTGGGACGACGATCCGACGCGCGGTGATCAAGCGTGGCGCGCCGCCGCGCCGCTCACGGATCCGGCACCGATCCAGGCCTCCGCCGGGGACCGCGTGTTCATCGCCAGCGAAGGCGGGGGCCCACCGCTCCTGCTGGCGCGGCGGGTCGGACGCGGGCAAACGCTGCTCGTCAACGGCGCCGGGCTGTGGCGCTGGTCGCTCGCGGAACACGACGATCTCGCCTCGGAGCGCGGGAATCGGCTGTGGCGGCTCATCGTGCGCTGGCTCGCCGAGCCGGTCCAAGGCGAGCCGCTACGCGTGCGGCCCGAGCGCTGGCTCTCCCCGCACGGCGAGTCGGTGCGGCTGCTCGCGAGCCTCCAGGACGAACAGTTCCGGCCGTTGGCCGGCGCGACGGTGGAAGCCTACGTCCAGAGCGGAGCCGGCCGCGCCACCCGCGCGGCGTTCACCGCCCGCGAGCCCGGTTCCTACGACGTCTCGCTGGCAGCCCTTCCGCCCGGGCGGTACCGGGTGAGAGCGCTCGCGTCTCGCGCCGGGCGCGAGATCGCCCAGGCGACCTCGGAGTTCGCGGTCGACCGCTGGAGCCTGGAGGAGGCGCGGAGCGAGCCCGACTCGGCCACGCTCGCCAGCCTCGCTGCGGCCACCGGGGGGCGGATGACCAGCGCGGCGCACGTCGCCAACTGGGCGCGTTCTCTGCCGACTCGGACGATCGCGCGCGAGCGATCCGAGTCGTTCCGGCTGTGGGAGTCTCGCTGGACATTCTTCTTCCTGGTGGCGGCGCTCAGCCTCGAATGGGCCTGGCGCCGCCGCCGCGGCCTGCCGTGATGCGAATCGACACGTCGTAGCGAGGAGCTTCGCCTGTGCGGCAATCGGGCATCCGATCGAGCCACGTGAGCCCCCGCGACTTGCCCCCGCGGAGTCGCGAGCGTGACACCCCTCCTGTTCCTCGCCGCTGCGGCGTGCGCGCCGCCGTTCCACGCGCTGATCTCCGAGATCCTGTACGA
>Ga0066710_100002762_pt1 | contig 14414 bp, 16 predicted proteins | sample GraSoiAngelo_159_FD_79666 | JGI IMG/M metagenome (GOLD analysis project Ga0066710, IMG submission 79666) | Grasslands soil microbial communities from the Angelo Coastal Reserve, California, USA - 14_1009_16_40cm | ecosystem: Environmental > Terrestrial > Soil > Grasslands | place: USA...
ATCCTCCGGATCTCCGGAGAATTTGCAGCCCTGCTGCCGCTCTCAAGGTGGGTCATTTTGAAGCCCTTTATTTGCCCTTCATTTCGACCCTGGGTGGGTCAGTTTGAGTGACCGCTGACACCGGTGCTAGACACGGCCATGGCGCAGCTCGGAGAAAAGGACCACAACGCCGTGGTGCTCCGTTTTTTTGAGGGTCGGGATTTCAAGGACATCAGCGCGACCTTGGGCGCTACGGAAGCTGCAGCCAAGATGCGGGTGAATCGGGCGTTGGAGAAACTGCGAAGGTTTTTCACCACACGGGGACTCACGTTTTCGGCGGCGGCAATTGCCGGAGCGATCTTGGCCAATTCCGTTCAAGCCGCACCGATTGGGCTGGCGACATCCGTCACGGCCGCCGCCGTCAAAGGAACCGCCGTGACAACCTCAACCTTAACCCTCATCAAAACAACACTGAAAATTATGGCATGGACCAAACTCAAAACCGCGGTTGTCGTGGGCGCGATTGCCATCATTGCCGCCGGCACCGCTACCGTCACAATACAGCGCTCCAAAGCAAAGGCCGGGACCTCGCCCTTCACCTTTGCCGGCTACGCCACACCCGAATCCTCGGTCCAATCGATGCTTTGGGCGGGGAGCATCGGAGACTTCAAAAAGTTCTTGGACGGCTGTACCCCGGAGCAAACGGAACGCTTCAGGATTAAGATGGCCGGGAAATCCGACGACGAAGTCAGGCGCGAAGCTGTCGCTTGGGCCAATGCCTTCGTTGGCTATAAAATCACTCAAAAAGAAGGCATATCCGATGACGAAGTTCACCTGCATATCCATGCCACGCCGTCGGCTGAGGGACTCCACAGCGGAAAGGTCATCGTCATCATGAAAAAAGTTGGAAACGAGTGGAAACAAGACGGAGACCTTTGATGAGAATGGTGAAGAGCAACACGTTCGCTCGGCCAGTATCTAAAGCCTTCTGCCTCGCGGGTCGCGCAGCCAGGCAATATGACAAGATACGAATTTCCAACTCTGCGATGTCTTTGACAATATGAACTCGAGGCGCGGCTTCACGCTCATCGAATTGCTGGTGGTCATTGCCATCATCGCCACCCTTGCCGCGCTCTTGCTGCCCGCTCTGAGTCGCGCCAAAGACACGGCGAAGCGAACCGCGTGCCTCAGCAATCTGAGGCAGGTCAACTTGGCGATACACCTCTACGCGGATGACAACTCAGATTCTTTGCCGGTTTTGCCGGACCCCAACCCGTATCCCAACGGAGTCGGCGCGTATTACAAACAACTCGTGAAAGGTTACCTGGGCCTGACCGGCCCCGCATCACTGGACGAGAAAGTCTTTATCTGTCCGTCGGATCGAACCCTTCACACACAAATGGGGCACGCGTTCTCGAGTTACACCTTCAACGGCTACGAAATAGGGCCAGGAGCCATCCCGCGCATAACGGGTCAAAAGTTGGGCGCCATTCAGAGTCCGGCTAGGGCAGTGTTGGCAGGAGAGTGGCCGGCGTTCTTTGGGGGTTCGTGGCACCCGTTCATAAATCAAGACTATCCCAACGCAAAAAATGTCCTGAGCTTTGTCGATGGCCATGTTGGCCTTATCAAAATCTATTGGAATGGCGTCGCTGACTCGGATCCGGCCAGTTATGAGCCGCCTGCCGGATATGACTATAACTGGGATGGAGAACGAGGTTTTTTATCTACTCCATTCGCGAACTCCGAAAAAAATTACTCATAATGATTCAAGCCATTTGAGCAGTTCTTCGCCGGGTTTCCAGCTACTGGCAGCGGCTGCTTTGGTGGTGATGGGAGCGGCTTTTGCGAGCGCGGCTCGTTTGGCTTCGAGATCGATGCTCACGTATTTGTGGGTGGTATTGATGCTGGAGTGGCCCAGCCAATGGGCAATCGTGCTCAAATCCACTCCAGACTTCAGCAGATACACCGCTGTACTATGACGGAGGCTATGCGGGTGAATGCATTTGGATTTGAGCGAGGGCACAGACTGGGCCGCTTTCTGAACGTGACGCCGCACGATCAGACGCGCCCCAAAACGAGTCAGAGGGCCACCCTGCCCATTTTGGAACAGAGGCCGCGGATCTCGCGAATCGAGGCCGGTATCCTGGAGATGCTTTTTGAGTAGCCGGGCCGTCTCCGGCCAGAGCGGGCAGGTGCGTTCTTTGCGGCCTTTACCAAGGAACTTTACAGTGGGAGGTGTTTCCAAGCGCAAGTCCGCGGGTTTGAGCGACACGACTTCCTGCACCCGAGCCCCGGTGTTGAACATGAGGGTCAAGAGCAGATAGTCCCTCCGTCCGGTCGTGGTCGAACGGTCGATCGCGTCCAGAATGGCGCGCAGTTCATCGGCTTCGAGGTACTCAATGATCCGATGATCGGTACGTTTGAATCTTACGCTGAGAACGCGTTGAGCTCGGTCCAGGTGTTCGGGATACTCTGCGCCGAGATAATCGAAGAAGCTGTGAATGGCGCTGAGCCGGATGTTGCGGGTGGCGGCTCCGTTGCTTCGTTTGGTTTGGAGGTGGTCAAGGAAGGCCGTGATCGTCGGAGGATTGAGATCCGCCAGTGACAACTCGGAAACGCGCCGGCCTTTTCCGGCCACAAACCGCAGCAGCAGCTTGAAGCAATCCCGGTAACTCTGAATCGTATTCGAGCTGTAGGCGCGCTGGTGCGGGAGGTCGCCCAAAAATCTTGTCAGGGCCGAACCGAGGGTTTTGGAAGGTGGATTTTTCACGCGGCACCTCCTCTCCGCCGGCGAAGTTGCGCCGGTCGAAACAGCGAGCCCATCACCTGTCGGTGAAATCGCTGGCTGGCGGCGGCGCGCAGGGGTTCGGTGAATTTCAAATAGCAGTGAGTGAAGTCCGGAGAAACATGTCCCAGGTAGCGTGCCAGTCGTGGAAGCGTGGCCTGGGCGTCGGAACCCCTCCGGTAGCCTCATCGCAACGTTTCCACGGCGAAGCTGTGGCGCAGATCGTGAATCCGGGGCGTTCTCCCGTTATGACTGAAAACACCGGCAGCCTGACAGGCGCAGATCCAATTGGAAATCAGCGTCGCGGGGCTGATCGGTCCGCCGCCGTCACCCTCCCTGCCGTTCCACAGCAACGGCAGGGTGGGATCCATCGGGAAGCCCTGGTAGCGGCGTTGCGCGAAATACCTGTGGAGTTCTTGAGCCACCGATGGCGAGAAAGGCACCAGTCTGGTTTTGTGGAATTTTGTCTCATTGATCCGCAGAACGCGCTGTTCCATCTCCACATCCATCAGCCGGAGCCTGAGCAACTCCCCGCGTCGCAGCCCGCAACAATACAATAGTATCCACGCCAGACACATGGTCGGTCGGCGGAGGGAGTTCTGCCAGCCGACCTTCAACGTGGCGGTCATGGCTACAATCCGGGCGACTTCACCTCTCGTCAGGAGGAAGGGCGCCTGATGGTCGTGCTTTCGTGGGAATGTCCTCACATCAGGGACAAAGGTTTTCGGGCGAAATCGAGTCAGGTACCGGCAGAATTTGCGCACGCAAAGCATGCGGTAGCGCCGAGTGGTTGGCGAAACCGCGGCGTGAACCTCCGCCGAGATCGCAAACATACCAGCCGTGAAGGTGCGTCCCTTTGGAAACTTGCGGGCCAACACCCGGTCGAGTGTGAGCAAAGTCCATTCCTCGGAACGAAAGGCCCGCCCCAAAGTGCGCTGTATAGCCAGGTAATCGCCGATCGGTTCGGCGAGAAAACTGCGCCATCCCAAGGAATCTGTTACCGTGCCTTTTGGACTAGAGGGGCGCGCAGACGAAGAAACAACTGGCGCCGATCCGAAGTCGGTCGGCCCTTTCGCAAGTAGACCACCAATGCCCTGCCAATCGGCGCCGTGATCGGAAGCGCCAGTGTCTGCCGGGTCTTGGTCTGGAAAATGCGCAACGTGCGTGTTCGCCAGTCGATATCGTCCAGTGTCAATGCCGCGACCTCCGATCGCCGAAGACCGTAAGAAGCGGCAAGGAGCAAAATCGTAAAATCGCGCGAACCCAGAGAGGTGGAACGGTCCATCCGCTGCAGCAACTTCTGAAGCTCCAACCAACGCAAGGGATGGGGCAACAGTTCCTCCCGATAAACCCGAACGGAGTCGATCTGTGTGTGCAACAGTTCCCGCAGGACGCCCTGCGTGTATTGGAAACGCAGAAATCCCCGGATAATGCCCACCACGCCTTTCATGGTCCTCCGCGAACAGCGCTGTGAAGCGCGCCGCAGAAAACGATGCACTCGCTCCAGCTTCAGTTCGCGCAATGCTGCCCTTCTTCGATCAACGCCAATGAACACGAGGAGCCTGCGTAAATACTTGTTTTGCCCTTGGATCGTGCTCCCCGCCAGACCGCGATCCTTTTTCAAATGTTCGCTAAATCTCTTAAGGGTGTTCTCAGAAAGCGTCCGACGGTGGCTGCAACGCTTGTGCTTCAGCCAGCCACGCGTTTTCAGATAGTCCTCCAAGCGCAAGACTCCGGCCATCCACCGTGGCTTACGCGCATGGAAGACCTGACGTGCCAGCATGAAATCATCTCCAACAAAGTCGCGGCAAGTTCGCTTACCGACGCGGAGAAATCGTGGCGCGAGGCACCGGAAGACATGCAAATGCATTCGTATCGTGCTAGGCGACGAGCCGCGAGCCATAGACCATTCAACGAAGTCATCAACGATGGGGCCGAAAATGGGCACTCGCCGATACCTTCGATAGCTGCGGGGCTTCAACACGCGCATGGGTTCGCTCGGAGCCAAACGCTCTGTGCTCTGCAAAAACGATCCAAACACAGCGATCCCGTGCGCAAGAGATGGGGACCGACGACAGGAGCGCTGGACCTCATCCAGGTCGTCCACAGTGAGGTTGACCAGGCTTGCTTTCTGTCGCCATCGAAATCGCGGACGCAGTCGCCGCAGATGGTCACAGTATCTGCGAACTTTTACGGCCGACATTCCATGCCGGGAGCACCAGTTAACGAAGGCGTCGATCACGGGATTGGGGAACGCGATGAACCGACCCGATTGTTTGCAATGAAGCCGATTGAGGCAGGATTTATTTTTCATAACCGGGGATCATTTTGCCCCAGGCCGTCGCTCCCCAAAAATGTGAAGTCCCAAGCGCCGAAACACTGGGGAACTGAGAGAATCTGCCTCAGCTCAACATTACTGCGGACTCAACATAACCCCATTATGTGGAGCTCCACATAAATGGGCAATCCCAACCACATCAGTCTTCGAAGTCTTGGGTAATTTTACTGCCGCAAATCGGAAGCCATCATGCCGCCGTCATGCTTCCGCCGAATCACGGATTACCGCTTCGGCGTTGACCGGCGAAGCCAGGCTTCGAAATGCGTTGGGCCGAGACGCGGGTTTTCGTCCGGGACGAGGCTGCGGTGTTTCAAAGGTATGCCGAAGTAAGGGGCCCGCTCATCAGTGACGACCGTGCGGGGATCACGATTGGCTTTCAGAAATTGCCGGACCACTTCGTCGAGGGGGATGGCATCAGGGCCGGCCAGATCAACCATGCGGTTCAACGGTTCCGCAACCGCGACGCTGGCCAGGGCCGAGGCCACGTCATCGGAAACGATGGGTTGCAGGAGGGCGGCGGGCAGTCGGACGGTCTGTCCGTCGGTCGCTGAATCAGCGATGCTGCCCACGAACTCGAAAAACTGGGTCGCGCGGACAATCGTGTAGGGGATCGGGGAAGCCTGGATCAGTTTTTCCTGCGCCATCTTCGCGCGGAAATAACCACTGGCAAGCAGCCGGTCAGTGCCGACGACGGAAAGCGCGACGTGATGACGGACGCCCGCGACGGCTTCCGCCGCGAGGAGATTGCGGGTGGAAGCTTCGAAGAATTCCAACACGGCCTTGTCCTCCCACGAAGGAGCATTCGAGACATCAACGACGACCTGCGCGCCAGCCAGCGCCGCCGCCAGTCCCTCACCGGTGACCGAATTGATGCCACGCGAAGGAGACGCGGCCACGACTTCATGGCCTTGTTGCCCGAGGTTGTTGACGAGTTTGGTGCCGATCAAGCCGGTGCCGCCGATGATGACGATCTTCATATTTTTGTTTTTGGTTTCAGGTTCTGTTTTTCATAACGAGAGCATCATGGTCCCGTTATGGCTTTCCGTGTAGCCGCTGAATGCCTATAACCGTCATGCAGGATTTGTTGTCCTTCCTCCAGACAACAGCAAACGACAAAGGGAAATTCAAATCCATTACCGTGTGCAATTCTATTATCCTCGCGCTTCGTTGAAAACTGGTTCGGCCAGCCATGAGTCAGCAAGAATTTGCGGAACGCCTGGATAAACAGAATAGCCGAGCAAATTCGCAAGATTCACCACTCCAATGCCGCCTCCGGGTAACCGCATGTGAAAGCTGCCCTTCGATAACAGGAATTGCATGAATGAATGGTTCTCAACCGGCAGCTTCACCGAAAGCTCGATCATCAGAAAGAGAGGCTTGCCCCCAGCCATGTGCAGCTTGAGAAACGATACCAGGAGGTCGCCCGCTCGCGTCGGTTGATTTCGTTTTGGCATCTGCTCAGGATGATCCAAGCGGGCATTTTTTCGAAAGTCTTCCTCCGGCAACTCGACAATGTCGGAGACACCACCGGGAAATTCCCGGCAGTCGCTTGATTTCTGAATGAAATCCACCCGGACAATCTGCGCCGTGACGTATACAGACTTGGAATGTTCACCGGCCAGAACCAGACGCGATGGCGCAAACAAGCGGGATGGCTGGATTTTATGCCAAAGCTTCTGCACCTCGACTTCATCGTTCTGCGCGAAGGATGCCACCGAGCCGTCCGTCAGGTGAACGCGGATGACCAAACTCGGCTTGTTCGAGTCGATAAGGGAATTTGCATTCATAATGGTGATCAATAGCTGTCGACTTCAATGATGGCTTTGGCAAATGCTCGCGGAGCTTCCTGCGGCAGATTGTGTCCGATACCGCCGCTCATGACTCGGTGTGCATATTTGCGAGAGAATTTTCTGGCATAGGAAGCAGCGTCCGGATGCGGCGCGCCGTTGGCATCGCCTTCAAGGGTGATTGTGGGCACGCTGATTACCGGACCTTTCGCGAGACGATTTTCCAATTCGTCATACTTTGATTCGCCCCCGGCCATGCCGAGCCGCCAGCGGTAATTATGGAGCACGATGCTGACGTGGTCCGGGTTGTCGAAAGACGCGGCGCTGCGATCAAACGTGGCGTCATCGAAGTTCCATTTCGGCGAGGCGAGTTGCCAGATGAGCTTCGCAAAGTCGCGCCGGTATTTCTCGTAGACAGGGCGACCGCGTTCGGTTGCAAAATAGAATTGATACCACCACTGCAACTCGGCCTTCGGGGGCAGCGGCTTTTCGCCGGCTTCCTGACTGCCGATCAGATAACCGCTCACGGAAACGAGCGCTTTGCAGCGCTCCGGCCAGACTGCCGCGATGATGTTGGCCGTGCGTGCTCCCCAATCAAAACGGCCAGAATCGCTTCCCAACCTTTAACGCATCCATCAAAGCGATAATGTCGAGAGCGATCGCCGATGGCTGGCCATTTCGGAATGTTTCACTCGAAAGAAATCGCGTCGGGCCGTAGCCGCGCAAATACGGGACAATTATGCGGTAGCCACTCGCCGCCAACAAGGGCGCGACATCATCGAAGCTGTGAATATCGTAGGGCCAGCCGTGTAGAAGAATCACTGCCGGACCGTCGGCGGGGCCGGCTTCGGCATAGCCAACATTCAGAACACCCGCGTCGAGCTGTTTCAATGAACTGAACGAAGTAATCGTGCCCGGCTTGATTTTGGGAAGTCCTGCCTGGGCTGGCTTGTCGGATTGCGCGTTCGCCGAACCAATCGTTCCCAATTCGGCGGCGGCAAAGCTCATGGCCGCAACGCTCAAAAAGCGGCGGCGAGGATATTTGATCCATTCGGACATTTTGGCGGTGTTCATTGGTTCTCCTTGCGTCGCTTGATTGTCAGCCACCTTTCGCAATGAAACCGGGAACGCCGGTCTTTACCACCGAGTTGAGCCTGCTTCTGATTTGAATTCGGTTGATCTCTTCAAAGGCAGCTTCTGGAATCTCGGAGATGTTGTAGTTCTCGCGAGCTCGATCCAGAGTTTTCGCGGTGGTCAGGACGGCGGTTCCACGTTGGATTCCCCAGGCGAGCAGGACTTGGGCTGGAGTCAGAGAGGTCTGCCGGGCGATGGCCAGGACTGCCGGATCTTCAAGCGGACCAGGTCTTATTCCATGACCCAATGGCGCAAATGCCAAAAAAGCTATGCCCTTTTGCTTGCAGAATTCCAGCAGCTCCGTCTGAGGCAGATACGGATGCGATTCAACTTGGACCACGGCCGGTTTGATCCTCGCGGCCTCGTATAGTGGCACCAGGTTTTCAAGAACGACGTCGGATAATCCTATAGCTTTGCACTTACCCTGATCAGAGAGACTTTCCATCGCTCTCCAGGTCTCAAGAAGAGTGACGCCACGGTCATAAATGATGTTACCGCTTTGGTCTCGCGGATCCATGTTGTCTCCGGGTTGAAACGCGAAGGGGGTGTGGACCAGGTAAAGATCCACGTGACTGATTCCAAGGCGCTCGCGACTCGCGTCGAACGCTGGTTCGACACGTTCTGGCCGATGATTGGTATTCCACAGCTTCGTGGTGAGGAAGATGTCCTCACGGGCGATCGCTCCGGTTGCGAACTCAGTCTGTAATGACTCACCCACCTCCCGCTCATTCCGATATCGTTCCGCACAATCAAAGTGACGAAATCCCACCCTTAATGCGTTCGTGATTGCACTCTTGGTTTCAGTAGGGTCCGGAATCAAAGTTCCGAAACCCAGAGCGGGGATGCTGCCAGTCCCAAAGTTAAGGGGTATTTTCGCAAAGCGAAGGTTGTGATTGGCTGTCATAGGATGTCGTGGTTCGGATCATTATTTTCACGAGCACTTAGCATGTTGAATCAGAACTCAAAGGTTTCATTCATAGACCATCACCGGAAGGCGCGATAAAGAATGTGAATGTATCATCGCGGATGGTGTTGTGTAAGCGCTGCGAACAGAGTGTCAACATCCGGTGCGCCGTCGTAGCGCACACCGTTGATAAAAAAGGTGGGCGTACCGTTGACACCACCTCGCGCTCCGCTTCGGAAATCCTCCCGCACGCGCGCGACGTGCGCGTCGGCGACAACTTCGTTGATTAAACGACGGGCATCGAGCCTGAGATCTCCGGCGTACTGGGCGAGGTCTTCATCATCGAGTGCGGTTTGATTTTCGTAGAGTGTATCGTGCATCTCCCAGAATTTGCCTTGCACCCCCGCCGCTTCGGCAGCCTCGGCCGCGTGCTCCGCATGAGGATGTGCATTGACCAATGGGAAATTGCGAAAGGCGAAACACAGCCGATTGCCCAAACGCTCTTGAATCGCCTTTACTACCGAATAGGCATCGCCGCAATAAGGGCATTCATAGTCTCCATATTCCAAGAGCGCGATAGGTGCCTCAATCGGACCTTGAATGTGATCACGCCCGCCAATCGGCAACGTGAGTTTCGACTTGGGGATGCTGCTGATGGTATCGGATTTCATTTGTCCTCCCGCGCAGGTTGCAGTTCTTCGAGTGCGAACAGGATGCCTTGGGCACCGGGATTCACGTCAACAGGCGAAACGTAACTCCAATGGATGACGCCATCCGCATCAATGACAAACAATGCCCGTTCGCTGGTGCCATCGCTTTCGCGATACACGCCATAAAGGCGCGCTACAGCTCCCTTCGGTTCAAAATCAGCCAGCAAGGGGAAATGCAACCTGCGATTCTGGCTGAATGCCGCATGGCACCACACGCCATCAACCGAAAGGCCGAGAAGTTGCGCTCCGAGATTTTGAAATTCGGAAAGCAACTCATTGTAAAGCGTCACTTGATCGCCGCAGACCGGACTCCAGTCGGCCGGGTAAAAAACCAGCACGACCGGCTGCCCACGAAACTGGGTTAACTTGACGGTTTGGTCGGGCGCGGCGTGAAGGGTGAACTCGGGAGCCGGTGTTCCCGCGGGCAACACGGTGTCGTTGTGATCTTGCGAGGCAGGTCTTGTCATAAATTTCCACCTCTCTATTTGGACGCCTGTGAGTGAGCCTCAACAAACCAGAGCCACTTGTCGATGCCACGCGAGACCTCCGTGAACAAGTCGGCGGTATCTGCGTCGTCCAGCGCGTTTGCTTCGTCGATTGAAAGGCGGGCCTCGCGTCCGAAAGTGGAAAGCGCCTTCGCCACGGCTTCAACGTGGGCCGATCCGTCTGCAATTGTCAGCGGATACTCTTCGAGCCGGGAACCGGCGGCGGCTACGCGAACCGTGCCCTGGGCGATGCCGCCCAATTGCACGACGCGCTCGGCTATTTCGTCCACGTAGGTTTCCACCTCCTCGGCGATTTTATCAAAAAGCTCGTGCAAGCCAATGAAGTGAGGGCCTTTGACGTTCCAGTGCGCTTGTTTGAGTTGAAGTTGAAGGTCGATGACATCCGCCAGCCGCTGATTGATTAGCGCGTTCAATTCCGCGCGTGCAGATTTTGGGATGTCATTTTCAGTTTGGTACATCGTGGGGCCTTTGGTCGTGCTGTTCGTTAGTGTATTCATGGCGTGATTGTTTTTGGGGTTGCTCATAAATTCCTGGTTAATGATTTTTGATTAATGGACCGTTTGCTGTTTGGGCGCCAATTCACGCGCCGGCTCGATTTCGAAAATGGTATCTACTATCAATGGCGCGCCGATCGGCAGACTTTGCACTCCATACACCAAACGCACGTGCTCAGCGTCTTGCCCAAAGATTTGAACAAATAGATCCGAAGCGCCGTCCGCGACCGGAGCGTGGTCAACAAATTGCTCGGTTGTAGCTATCAGCACAGTCAGCCTGACCAGCTTTTTGAGCCGATCCAGGTCGACAAGATGTTGCTTCGCGGCTGCCAGCACTTTGAGTGCGGCAATGCGCGCGGCTTCCTTACCTTGTTTAACGGAAAGTTCGTCACCCAGGCGGCCGGAAAACGCGAGCTTCCCGTCCGCGATGGGGAGAATTCCACTCAGGAAAAGCAAATTCCCCGTGTCCGAAGATTCAACGTAATTCCCCAACGGCGTTGGGGGTTCGGGCAACGCAATTCCGAGCTCGCGCAGACGCGAAGCCGGACCGACTCGTTGATTACCACTTGGCGCCTGCATGTGCCCCTCCATCAATTCGAATGTTTTCACCGTTCACCATCGGTGCCGATTGCAGATAAAGCAAAGCATCGACAACTTCAGAAATTTGAACCAATCGCCCCATTGGGTTGAGCTTTTTTAGTTGCTCATGGTTATCGTTGGAGTGCATCGGAGTGTCGACGACGCCGGGCGAGATCGTGTTCGCTCGGATCCCCTCGGCCACATATTCCATCGCCAGCGCGCGGCTGAATGCCGGAATGGTGGACTTGGTAATGACTGGCAGTGTAATGGGCGCGCCCGCCAGCGGTTGTTCAGTCAAGACTGTAGCAATGCTCACGATATGGCCGGACTTCTGTTTGCGCATTTGTGCAACCGCCTGTTGCGTTATAAAGAAGTACCCGGCGACGTTCGTGCCGATCATCATTTCAAAATCCTCCGGCGAATATTCGGTGAATGGCTTGGCGAGGTAGATGCCCGCTCCGTTGAAAAGGAGATCGATGCGGCCGAAGTGGCTGATGGCGGCTTCCGCCACCTTGATAGCCGTTTCCTTTTTGCTGATGTCGCCGTCGATCAGGATGAGATCCCCGGATGGTTTCAACTCTTTTGATTTGCTGATCGCGCGTGAATTGCCAACCACGCTGTAACTGCGTTCAAGAAGCGCCTGGGCTACGCCCAAACCAATGCCGCTCGATGCCCCGGTGACGATGGCCACGGGCGTTTTGTTATTGCTAGCACTCATTCGTTTCTTCCCCTTCCTTGATGAGGAAAATTTTTCAATCGAAGCGGCCCACCCGAAATTCGGGCGGGCCGCCTCAGTTTCAATCAGGGCTCGTCAATGCGGAGGCTTTGTTCCATCGCATAGCATTGATCCCAAATGTAAACGTCGTAACCGGCAAGTTTGCTGGACCATTTCGGCGTCAGCTCGTCAACGCATTGAATCACTACCCGGTCGATATAGTTGCCGTAGATAGCCCAAGGATTCGCGCCATCAGCAGCAGACACGCTTTCACCAACCTTTGTGAATTTCAAAGCCTGACGGGCGGCATTCCTCAGGTCGTTCATGAATTCCAATTGCAACGCCACATCCGCGTGGGTGCCGGTCCGCTCGACATGTCCTGGCACAAGTACATCCCACTCCATTTTGTTAATCTCCTCCACCTGTGCGAAATAGCCCGGAACGTCCTGCGCCAACGCAAACCGTCGCCAGGGCATCCAGCCCGGAAACACGACGTCCACAACCATCAACGTCCTCTGCGCGGGAGCATAGATGAAGATATTGCCGGGCTCGTGCGCAACGCCGTGGTATGATAACTCAAGAACTTTTCCGCCGACCTTCAGAGTATATTTGTCCTTGAAGGTAACCGTCGGGATCGGCCGGTTCGGATCGTTCGCTCGCAGCAGGAGACGCTTTGTCTCCTCTTGAGCGATAATGATCGGGTGCCCGCCCAAGCCCTTGGTGCCGCCAATATGATCGTTGTGTGAATGGCTGTAGATGACGTGCGTGATGGGCTTATCCGTCACCTCAGCGATGCCTTTCAGAATGTATTGGGCGTACGAGGTCGGCGCATCGACTACAACCAATCCCCTGTCATAAACCATGAACATGGATTGATAACCGTTGTCTGTGATCATGTAGAGTCCCTGGCCAAGGTCCTGGATGCGGTATCCTTTAGCCGGATCAATCGCGGGGCCCTTGGAGGATTCAGGAATGTCGAGATGCCTTCCAATGCGGACGCCGAGTGGGGCTATCGCCGGCATGTTTGGATACGGATCGCCGGCTGCTCCGGGCGCGTCCTCGTTTACAGCAGCAATAGCTGATGCGACAGACAGGCAAAGAATTGCGACGCTCGCAATGGCAAATCGGTTCGCGCGGCGACCGATTGCTAACGGGGTGGAAGTTGAATTTTTCATATTATTATTGGTTGAAGATTTATTTTGAATTGTTGTTCTGGCTGATGTTTTAAATTCCTCGATGGCAATTTATTGATTCAGCGCCGTCGCCTTGCCGCCGCGAAGAGATTTGAACGACGCGCGAAGTTCCGTCGTGAAAAGCTCCGGCTGTTCCCACGCTGCGAAGTGGCCGCCTTTGTCGAGCCTGTTGTAGTGGACGAGTTTTGGAAATGCCCGCTCTGCCCAACTCCGCGGGACTTGATACAGCTCGTCCGGGAAGGCGCTCACTGCGACCGGGATGGTCACACCTTGTGGAGCGAAGAACGGAAGCTTGTTTTCCCAATATAGACGAGCGGAGGAAACCGCCGTGCCCGTCAACCAGTAGAGCGTGATGTTGTCGAGTGTGTCATCTCGCGTCAGGACCTCAGTCTGCCCGTCAAAGGCGCGTGCGATGAGTTCGTAACTTCGAATGTCGTGGTCTACCATCCACGCCGCGAGGCCGATCGGAGAATCCTCAAGCGCGTACAGCGTCTGCGGCCGGTGATTCATCTCCTGCGCGTAGCCGAGGCCATTTTTTAAAAAGAAGTCAAGCTGGTCATACGCATGCCTTTCGTCGGCGGAGAGCCCTGACGGTGGCGAGCCACTCCCCTGCAATGCCTTGAAAATTTCGGGTGGCACGGCGGAGGGCATATTCAGGTGGATGCCGAGCACGTCTGAAGGTGCAAGAACGGCCATCTGCTCCGTCACTGGATCACCCCAATCGCCACCTGAAGCGACAAACCGCGCGTACCCGAGGCGCTTCATCAGCACAATCCAGGTGCGGGCAATGCGAACCGGCTCCCAACCGAGCTCGGTGGGCTTCCCTGAAAAGCCGTATCCCGGCAGCGACGGAATCACCACGTCGAACGCATCCGATGCGCTCCCGCCATGTGCCGTGGGGTTTGTCAGCGGATCGATGACCTTCAACTCCTCAATGATCGAACCCGGCCAGCCGTGCGTGATGATAAGCGGCAGCGAATTTTCATGCTTGGAACGAACGTGGATGAAGTGAACGTCCACGCCATCAATCTCAGTGACGAATTGTGGCAGTGCGTTCAACCTCGCCTCGACCTTGCGCCAGTCGTAATCGGTTGCCCAATAACGGGCGAGCTTCTGCATCGTAGCGAGTTGCACGCCCTGAGACGCGTCCGTCACGAGTTCGCGCGCAGGCCATTTCGTTGCCTGTATGCGCTTGCGCAATTCGGTAAGTTCCGCTTTCGGAACGTTAACATGGAAGGGGCGGATGGCGGCGCGGTCTTCCTTGGAGGTGGGACCATTGCCAGCTATCGC
>Ga0066710_100002763_pt1 | contig 14410 bp, 12 predicted proteins | sample GraSoiAngelo_159_FD_79666 | JGI IMG/M metagenome (GOLD analysis project Ga0066710, IMG submission 79666) | Grasslands soil microbial communities from the Angelo Coastal Reserve, California, USA - 14_1009_16_40cm | ecosystem: Environmental > Terrestrial > Soil > Grasslands | place: USA...
GCGATCAGCTCGTGGCTGCCGGTGCAGTAAGCGAGCCATTGGCTGGCTTCCACCACGCGGCGCGACGGCACTCCACGCTCGCCCAGGCGGGCCACTTCTTGGAACGCCAGGGCGAGCAGCGCATCCCCGGCCAAGATGGCCAGAGCCTCGCCGTACTTGCGATGCGTGGTGGCTCGCCCGCGCCGGTAGTCGTCGTCGTCTAAGGCCGGGAGATCGTCGTGCACCAACGAGAACGCATGCACGCACTCGACCGCCGCCGCGGCGGGCAGGGCTCGCCGCCACGATCCGCCCACCGCCTCGCACGCGGTGAGGACCAACAGCGGCCGCAGCCTCTTGCCGGGGGCCAACGCGGCGTAGCGCATCGCCTCGTGGAGGTTGCGAGGCTCGATGCCTTCGGGTGGCAGCACCGAGGCGAAGTAGCGCTCGAAGGCTCGCAGTCGGCTGGCGAGTGGCCCGGCAGATCGGCCCCGTGGGCCTGCGACCGCGGCCGCGGGGCTCAAGGCGACAGCTCGTCCGGGCCGGCCTTGTCGGCGGACCTCAAGTCCAGCTCGAGTGGCCGCGTAGCCGGCGCCTCGCCCGGCTCCTCCGCCAGGCGCTCGATCCGCCGCTCGGCTTCCTCCAGCGTGCGCGTCAGGCGCCGCGACAGCTGGACCCCCTCCTCGTAGCGAGTCAGGGACTCCTCGAGCGAAAGCGTGCCAGCTTCCAGCTCGTCCACGATCGTCTCGAGCCGCTCCAGGGCCTGCTCGAAGCTCGGCCCCGCGTCGTCGTCGGCTCCTCCCGTGGCGTTCTTCTTAAGCGCCATGCGCTCCCTCTGGACGCACCGTCTCGATCCGGGCGTCCGCTTCCCCGCGCGCGAACTCGACCGTGATCCGATCCCCGACCGCCACGTCGGCCGCCGCGCGCAGCAGCCTACCGTCGTCGGCGCGCACCAGGCAATACCCGCGTTCCATCACCTGCCGCGGCGACAACGCCCGCAGTCGGTCGGCAGCCCCGCCGAGTCGCGCCCGCCGTCCCGCGATCCAGTTGGCGAGTCGGCCCTCGAGCGCGCGCGCCACCTGCGCGACGTGCTCACGGCGCTCGAGCAAGGTGCGCGGCCACGACCGCAAGCCATAGCGGTCGCGGGCCGCCGCGAGTCGCGCCACGGCCGCGGCCAGCGCCCCGAGTGCGCGCCCGCGCAAACGTTCCGCCAGCTCGTCGACGCGTTGCTGCCACATCCCGAGCACCTCGCGCTGGCGCCGAAACCCGTACTGGCCAATCAGCGCCGCGAGCCGCTGGCGTCGCTCGGCGATGGTCTGCGCCATGACGCGCTCGATCCGGAACCCCAGCGTTCGCACCCCCCGCGCGATCTCCGCGCAGTCGCGCACCGCGATCTCGGCGGCGTTCGAGGGCGTGGCTGCTCGACGATCGGCCGCCAGGTCGGAGAGCGTCCAATCCACCTCGTGACCGACCGCCGAGATCACCGGGATCGAGGAGGCAGCGATCGCGCGCACCACGATCTCCTCGTTGAACGCCCACAGGTCCTCCAAGGATCCGCCGCCGCGGCCGACAATCAACAGGTCCACCGCGCCGTAGCGGCCGAAACGCTCGATCGCCGCCGCGATCTCGGCGGCCGCGCCTTCGCCCTGGACCCTGACCGGCGCCAGCACCAGGGCGATCGGGGGCCATCGGGACCGCAGCCCCGTCACCAGGTCACGCACCGCGGCCCCGACGGGTGACGTGACGAGGCCGATCCGCCGCGGATATCGCGGCAGGGGGCGCTTGCGGCTCTCGTCGAACAGGCCCTCGGCCTGGAGCCGGCGCTTGAGCTCCTCGAGCGCGAGCAGCAGGGCGCCCACGCCCGCGGGGCGCAGTTCCTCGACGATCAGCTGGTAGCGGCCCCGCGGCTCGAAGACCGAGACCGAGCCGAAGGCTTCGACCTCGGAACCGTCCCTGAGCTCGAAGGCGAGCCGACTCGCCGCCCGACTGTAGAGCGCGCACTCGAGCTGCGCCTCGCGGTCCTTGAGCGAGAAGTAGACATGGCCGCGGTCCGAGCGGCGCACCCCGGTCACTTCGCCCCGCACCCATACCGCGGGGAACGCCTCGGCGAGTGTTTCCTTGACCAGGCGCGTCAGCGCGATGACGGTGAGGACGCCCTCGCGCGCCGGCGAGATCGCCATCTAGAGACTCCGCATCGGGTGCCGGCGGCCCATTCCTAGACCTTCACGCGGGCCAGCAAGCGTTCCGCGGCGCGCACCGTGTTCGCCACCAGCATCGCCACGGTCATCGGCCCGACGCCGCCCGGCACCGGGGTGAGCGCGCTCGCGACGCGCGACACCGACGCGGCCTCGACGTCGCCCGTGAGGCGTTGCTTCCCTCCGCCGGCCGCGACGCGATGGATGCCGACGTCCACGACCACCGCCCCGGGCTTGACCCAATCCGCGGTGACCGCCTCGGCGCGGCCGATCGCCGCCACCAACAGGTCGGCCTGGCGTGCCAGCTCGGCGAGGTCTAAGCCGCTCTGACTGTGGCCCACGGTGACCGTCATGTCCACGCCGCGCATCGAGAGCAGGTTGGCGAGCGGGCGACCGACGATGTTGCTACGCCCCAGCACCACCACATGGCGTCCGGCGAGCGGCACGTGGTAGTAGCGCAGCAGCTCGAGAATGCCGCGCGGGGTGGCGGGCACGAATCCGGGCACACCGGCCGCGAGACGGCCCGCGCTCACGGGATGGAAGCCGTCCACGTCCTTGTCGGGTGGCACCGCTTCGAGCACCGCCGCGGCCTCGGCTGGAGCGGCGAGGGGGAGCTGGACCAGGATGCCGTGAATCGCGGGATCCGCTCCCAAGGAGCGCACCCGATCGACCACCGTGCTGGTGTCGGTGCCCGCCGCGAGCGTGACGTGGCGGGCATCGATCCCGACCTCGGCGCAGGCAGCACTCTTCTTCTTGAGATAGATCGCGGAGGCCGGGTCGTCGCCCACCGACACCAGAGCCAACGCGGGAACGATCCCCCCCGCCCTGAGCTCGCGCACGCGTTCACGGGCGGCGCCGCGCACCGCCGCCGCCGGCTCTTCGCCCGCGAGCAGCCGAGCCGGGCCGGCCGGCCCCGCCTCCCAAGGGATCTGCAGCCGCTGGATCGAGGCCGCTCGCCCCGAGCGCGGATCGATCCGCAGCAGGATCGCGTTCATGCGCAGGTCGCCGGTGGCGGGCGTGAAGCGCTCCGGCAGCAGGGTGAGGAATCGGCGCAGCGCGACGTGACGATCCATGCCGATCACCGAGTCGAAGCCGCCGGTCATCCCGGCGTCGCTCAAGAACGCGGTCCCCCCTGGCAGCACGCATTCGTCGGCGGTCTGAACGTGGGTGTGGGTGCCGATCACGGCGCTCGCGCGGCCGTCGAGGTACCAGCCGAGCGCGATCTTCTCGGCCGTGGTCTCGGCGTGGATGTCCACCAGCACGACGCGGCACTGATCCTTGAGGCCCTGCAACGCCTGGTCGGCGGCGCGGAACGGGCAGTCGGCCTCCTTCATGAACACGCGCCCCAGCAGGTTGACGATCCCGACCGGCGTGCCGTCTCGAGCCGGAAACACCGCAAAGCCACGCCCCGGAGTCTCGAGCGGAAGGTTGGCGGGGCGCACCAGGCGCGGTTCCTGGGAGAGATAGGCGAAGCCCTCCTTGCGGTCCCACAGGTGATTTCCGCCGGTGAGCACGTCCACGCCGGCCGCGAACAGGGCGGTGGCGGAGTCGTGCGTGAGCCCGAAGCCGCCGGCCGAGTTCTCGCCGTTCGCCACCACCAGCGACACGTCGTATCGGCGTCTCAGATCGGGCAGCAGGGCGCGCACCACGTCGCGCCCCGGCGCCCCGATCACGTCGGCGATGAACAGGAGATTCAGCATGGATCTAGGACTTTCTCGGCCGCGCCGCGGGCGATGGAGCGACGTCGTGCCTACCGCGCGTACTCGACCGCACGGGTCTCGCGGATCACGGTGACCCGGATCTGACCAGGGTACTCCAGCTCCTTTTCGATCCGGCGCGCGATCTCTCCGGCCAGCCCTTGGGCGCGCGCGTCGTCGACTTGCGCGTGCTCGACCAGGATGCGGATCTCGCGGCCGGCCTGGATGGCGTACGACTTCTCGACGCCCGGGAATTGCGAGGCGATCTTCTCCAGGGCCTCGAGTCGCTTGATGTAGATCTCCAGGCTCTCGCGCCGCGCGCCGGGACGCGCCCCGGAGACCGCGTCGGCGGCGGCGACCAGGACCGGCCACAGGCTGCCGCCCGCGTAGTCGTCGTGGTGGTAGCCGATCGCCTCGAGGACGGGCTGAGGCTCGCCGTAACGCGCGGCCACCTCCATGCCGAGCGCCGGGTGGGTTCCCTCCTGCTCGTGGTCGATCGCCTTGCCGATGTCGTGCAGCAGGCCGCCCCGCTTGGCGGTCTTCTGATCCAGGCCGAGCTCCGCGGCCATCATGCCGGCCAGATGCGCGACCTCGATCGAATGGCGCAAGATGTTCTGTCCATACGAGGTGCGGTAGTGCAGGCGCCCGAGCAACTGTTGCAGCTCGGGATGGATCCCATGCACGCCCACCTCGAGGCACGCCAGCTCGCCGAGCTCGTGGATCCGACTTTCCACTTCGACCTTCACCTTGGCGACGATCTCCTCGATGCGCGCCGGGTGGATCCGTCCGTCGGCCACCAGACGCTCCAGGGCCTGCCGGGCGATTTCGCGGCGCACCGGATCGAATGCGGACAGGATCACCGCCTCGGGCGTGTCGTCGATGATGACGTCCACGCCGGTGATGGTCTCGAAGGAGCGGATGTTGCGGCCCTCACGGCCGATGATGCGGCCCTTCATGTCGTCGCTCGGCAGGTGGACGACCGACACCGTGGACTCGGACACCTGGTCGCCGGCGTAACGCTGGATGGCGATCGTGACGATGCGGCGGGCCTCCCGCTCGGCGTTGCGCTGCGCGTTCTCTCGCACGTCGGCCACCAAGCGGGCGGCCTCGGCGCGCGCCTCGCTCTCGATCGCGGCGACCAGCTGAGCTTTCGCCTCCTGGGCGGTCATGCCCGCCACCTTCTCGAGGCGCGTGCGTTGCTCGAGGAGCAGGGCGGCGAGCTGGTTCGAGCGCTCGTCCACCGTTTGCTCGCGGCGCGCCAACTCCTGTTCTTGCCGCTTGGCGTCGCGTTCTTTCTTGTCGATCAGCTCGACGCGGCGGTTGAAAGCCGCCTCGCGCTCCTGAAACGCTCGCTCCGCGGCGATCTGGCTGGTGCGTGAGGCTTGGACTTCGCGTTCGGCTTGTTGGCGCAGCCGCAGCGACTCCTCCTTGCTCTCGAGCAGCGCCGAACGCCGCACGGATTCGGCTTCCCGCCCGGCGTCCTCGAGCAACCGTTGAGCCTCACGCTCGGCGCTTCCCAGCTTGTGCCCCGCCTGCCGGGCGCGCAGCAGGTAGCCCAGCACAAACGACACGACGGCACCGAGAGCGATGCCGCCGATCCAGACCAGAGTCGTCATCATGGACTCTCCAGGACCGGTCGCGGCCATGCGCCGCGACCGGTCTCAGGCGGAAGACAATCCCCGCCGAAATGCCGTGTGCAGGCGAGTTCTTGAGACCTGGAATCCCAGGTGGGTGCGCCTTCGACCGGGTGGGTCTCCGCGAGCCTGCGGCCGCGGCGTGACGTCGCCGGCCACCGGCGCTCCCGTGGTACGTCAATCGTGGTTCAAGAACTGTTGTGCATCACGGGCATGGCAGGGAAATCGCGTCGTCGTAGCCCTCCTCGGTCACCTGGAGGCGCCGTCCTCGAGCAATTCGTCCAGGACCGCGTTGAGTCGCGCCGCGCGGGCATCGAGCAGCTCCTGCTGCCGGCTCCGCTGCGCGCGCTCCGTGAACAACTCGTCGGCGATATTGAGGGAGGCAAGAATGGCGACCTTGGAGAGCGAGGCCACCGGCAGCTTGTCGGTGATCTCTCGCATCTTGCGGTCCACATAGGCGGCCACACCCATGATATGTTCCTGATTCGCGTCGCCTCGAATCGTGTAACCATGGCCGAAGATCTGGACCTGAACCACATTCTTGGCATCCATCGCGCCCCCGATCGCCGCAAGATCCCTGCGTGGGTTCGTCGATGACCCTCCCACCCGTTCGGGAGGCGTCGGTTCGACATCGTTATCCGCTCGCTCGTCGCTCCCTCACCGCCTTGCGCTCGGCTTCCTGACCAAGCCCGGCTCGAGGCGCCGCTCGCGTCAGGTCTCGAGACGTTCCAGCTTCTTGGCCAGCGCCTCGATCCGCGATGCCACTTCGCGCCGCTCGCCCTGCCACTCGCGCTGCTCCTTGCGCAGCGCGTGCACCTCGGCGACCAGTGCGGCGACATCCTGCCCCTGAAGCTTCTCTTCCGCATCGCGCAATCGCCGCGAGAACTCCTCCTTCTCGTGCTCCAAGCGCTGCTTCTCTTCACGTAGACGTTGGACCAGCGCGGCGGCCTTTTCGACGCGCTCCGCCAGCAGGTCGAGATCGGTATGCACTACTGTGGTCTCGTTCATCGCTCTCTCAGTCGGCCGCCGCACGCCCGGGCCACGGCTGCGGACATCTGGTCTTGAACAGTCTGGACTTCGGACTCCTCCAGCGTTCGTCCGGGATGTTGGAACTGGACCGCAAACGCCAAGCTCTTCATCCCCGCCGGGGTGCCCGGACCAGCATACACGTCGAACAACTCCAGCGATTGCAGCCATTCACCGGCAGCTCCCCTGAGCGCCCCCTCGAGCTCCACGTAGGTCACGGACTCGGGCACGTAGTACGCGAGGTCACGACGGACCGGAGGGAAGCGACCGGGGGTGGCCGCGCGTGGGGCCGCTGCGGCGCGCCGCGACAGCGAGTCGACCAGCACCACGAACAGGTGCACCGGGACCTCGATGTCCCAGACGCGGAGCAGCGAGTGCCCCAGCGTCCCCGCCCATCCAATGCGCGAAGCCCCGCTCGCAACTTCAGCGCTGGCACCGGCTTTCCAACCGGGCGCAGAATAAGCTCGCCATTCGAGCGTGTCAACGCCCATCTCCTCGAGCCAGGCCTCCCATAGGCCCTTGGCGTCGAAGAAGTCCACCGGTTGCTGCGCCGCGTCGTGGGCGTGCTCGAAACGCGGGCCGGTCGCCAGGGCGGCCAGGATCTGGGTCTCGACCGGGAACTCGGCCGCGCCGGGCGACTCGGCGTCCGCCCTCGGCGCGCAGAATCCTGTCCCGACCTCGAACAGCCGAACCGCCGCCATGCCCTGTCTCAGGTTGTGCGCACAAGCCCGCAGCAGGCCCGCCACTGGATTGGGTCGCAACACGGCGCTCTCGCGGCTCATCGGGTTCATGAGGGTTACCAGCCCGAGCTCTGCTTGGCCCAGCAGAGCCGCGGTCGCCCGCGCCTCCTCCTCGGAGATCAGGCTCGTGGTCCACGCCTCGGTGAGTCCACGTGCCGCCATCGCGTTGCGGGCCCGTTCGAGCAGGCGCTCGTGTGCCCCGCGCACCGCGAGGACGCCATGGGTATCGGGAGGTGCTTCGGGGATGCGGTCGTAGCCGTGCGAGCGACCCACCTCCTCGATCAGGTCTTCCTCGACCGTCACGTCGGGGCGCCAGCTCGGTACGTGGACCACGAGCGGATCGCCGCGCTCGACCCGGAACTCCAGGGATTCGAGATGGCGCGCGATCTCGTCGGCTTTGACCGAGACACCGAGCAGGCGCGCGCAACGGCCGACACGCAGCCTCAGCGTGCGCCCGCTGGGGCGCATTTGGTTGCGCTCGCGGGCCGCCCCGAGGCGGAAGCCCGGCGAAAGCTCGCGCAGCAGCGAGACGAAGCGCGCCGTGGCCGCCGAGCCTCCCTCGGGGTCGACGCCGCGCTCGAAGCGCCGCGAAGCCTCCGTGGCGAGTCCCAGGGCGCGCGCCCCGCGGCGGATGCGACGCGGCTCGAACCACGCGCACTCGAGCAGGAGCGACGTGGTCGACTCGGTGACCTCGGTCTCGAGTCCGCCCATGATGCCGGCCACGGCGGCCGGGCGCTCCCGATCCGCGATCACCAGCACCTCGGGGTCGAGGGAGCGCTCCTTGCCATCCAGCGTGACGATGGTCTCCCCCGCCGCCGCGCGCCGCACCCGAATCGCCCGGCCCTTGAGCTTCGCCAAGTCGAAGGCGTGCAGCGGCTGCCCGAGCTCGAGCAGCACCAGGTTCGTGAGATCGACGACGTTGTTCACCGAGCGTTGGCCGACCGACGCCAGACGGCCGACCAGCCAGGAGGGCGAAGGGCCGACCCGGATCGCTTCGATCGTCTGCGCGATGTAGCGCGGACATCCCTCGGGATCGGAGAGGTCGAGATCGAAGTCGTTCCGGCCCGACCACCGCGCCGCGAGCCACGCCTGCGCCGCGCGGGTCCAGCGGGCTCCGAGCGCCGCGCGCACCTCGCGCGCCAGCCCCGCGATCCCCAGTCCGTCGGGACGATTGAACGGCACCTCGACTTCGAGCACCTGATCGGAGGGGCCGAGCACGCGATCGAGCGGAGTGCCGAGCGGGAGCTCATCGGCGCGACCCGTGAGCTGTGTCAGATCGACGATCCCCTCCTGATCGTCCGAAAGACCCAGCTCGGCCGCCGAGCACAGCATGCCCTGGCTCTCGACCCCGCGGATCTTGCTCTTGCGGATCGCCGTGCCGTTGGGTAGACGCGCCCCCACGGTCGCGAGCGGCACGATCATGCCGGCGCGCACGTTGGTGGCGCCGCAGACGATCGACAGTTCACCCGCGCCGCCGTCGACCCGGCACAGGGTCAGCCGATCGGCGTCGGGGTGGCGCGAGACCTCGAGCACCCGGGCCACCACCACCCCGCGATACTCGCGCCCGAGGGTCTCGACCGCCTCGACGTAGAATCCGCGCAGGGTGAGCGTCTCGGCGAGGGACTCGGCCGAGACGTCGAGCTCCACCCAATCGCGCAACCACGACATGGGTAGCTTCATGGCGTCAAGCTACGCGGCGGCGCCCGAGCTTGTCCAGGACCTCCCCCGGCACGCTCATCCGCCGCGTTCCGTGGCCGCACGGCGCGACTCGGCGGCGATCCATTCGTCCACCACCTGCTCGAGCAGCGTCAGGGGCAGCGCCCCGTTCGTCAGCACGACGTCGTGAAACCGCTTGAGATCGAAGCCGGGACCGAGCCGATCCATCGCCCGCTGCCGCAGCTCGAGGATCTTGAGCTGTCCCACCTTGTAGGCGCACGCCTGGCCCGGGTTCACGATGTAGCGCTCGACCTCGGTCGTCACTTCCTTCTCGCGCATGCCGGTGGTGCGCATCATGTAGTCGATCGCCTGCTCGCGGGTCCAGCGCTTGCGGTGGATGCCGGTGTCCACCACGAGTCGCACGGCGCGGAACAGCTCGGCCTGGAGCGCGCCCAGGGAGTCGTAGGCGTCGCGGTGGAATCCGTTCTCGAGCGCGACGCGCTCGGCGTAGAGGCCCCAGCCCTCGACGTACGCCGTGAACGGGATGATGCGGCGGAAGAACGGCATCCCCTTGAGCTGCTGGGCGATCGTGAGCTGGAAATGATGGCCCGGGATCGCCTCGTGGTAGGCGGTGGTGGGCATGCCGAGCCGGCTGGTCTCGGCAGGGTCACGCAGATTGACGAAGAAGATTCCGGGCCGCTCCCCGCCGATCGACGCCGGCTGGTAGTAGGCGGCAGGAGCCGTCGCCTCGCGGAAAGCCGGCACGCGCTTCACCTCGACCCCGAACCCCGGGCGAACCCCGAACAGGGGCGCGACGCGCCGATTCGCCTCGTCGATGATCGCCTGGTAATCGGCCAGGATGCGCGTCCGCCCCGAGTCGCCCGGCGGGTAATGGAAGCGCGGCTCGCCCGCGAGCTGGATCATGGTGGCCGCGAGGTCGCGGGTCGGGTAGCCGTGCCGAGCGAGGATCTCCTTCATCTCCGCTTGGAGGCGTGCGACCTCGCGCAGGCCGAGGACGTGGATCGTGTCGGCGGGCAGATCGGTCGTGGTGTTGCTCCGCAAGCATTGGTCGTAATAGGCGTCGCCGTTCGGAAGCTTCCACACGCCATCGTCTTCACTCGCCACCGCCTCGAGGTGAGCGCAGGCAGCGATCAACCGATCGTAGGCTGGATGAACGGTACGCCGAACCTCGTCTGCGACGCGGCGCTCAAGACGGGCCCGCTCCCCCCGCGTGAGGCCCGGCATGGTGTCGATACGAGCCGCGAAGGTGCGAACCAACGGATTCGAGTCCGCCGGGACGCGGCGGAAGCTCTTCATTTCGGCCGACACCTCGCGGAGCACGAAACGCGGCGGGATCACTCGCATCCGCTCGCGCAGTCGCAGCCCCTCGATCACCTGGTCGTACGCGACGCCGAAGCGGGCGAGCCGCTTGACGTAGTCCTCGGCATCGCGCGGCCGCCGCAGCGGGTGCGTGTTCATCATGAAATCGGGCAGCACGCTCTGCATGCCGAAGAGCTGGTTCACCGGATAGTCGTAGAACAGGAAGCGATTGCCGCGCTGCTGGTCGGTGAGGAACCAGTCGAGCACCTGATAGGACAGGCGCTGGCTCTCGGACATCCGGTCGGTCCGATACCGGTGGAGGATCTGGATCTGGCGATCGAGGAAGCGCGCCTCGCGCCGGGCGAAGGTGACCGAAAAATCGTCGAGGTCGCCGGCGAAGAAGTGCACCGGAGTGCCGTCGAGGATGCCGAGCCCGGTGAGCAACATCGGGTGGCGAAGCGCGTACTCGATGAACACGCGCGCGTAGTAATCGTCGATCCGCCATGGGGTGAACCAGATCGTCGGCACCAGGAAGATCGCCGCCGCGAGGGCCAGCCCCAGCGCGCCGAGCGCGAGCCGCTTGCGTCTCCTCATCGATGCCCCCTTGAGACGCCGGTGGCCCCGCGGCCGGGCCGGCATCCGCGTTCGGCGTTAGAACTGGCTCAGGAAACGCAGGTCGTTCTCGAGGAACAGCCGAATCTCGGGCACTCCGTAGCGCAGCATCGCGATCCGCTCGAGGCCCATGCCGAAGGCGAACCCGGTCACTTCCTCGGGATCGTAGCCCACCGCGCTGAACACGTTCGGGTGCACCATGCCCGCCCCCAGCACCTCGAGCCAGCCGGTGCCCTTGCACACCACGCAGCGTTTCTCCCCCGCGGGGGTGTGCTCGATGCCGGTGCCTCCGCACAGCACGCACGCGACGTCCATCTGCGCCCCGGGCTCGACGAACGGAAAGTAGACCGGCACCAGTCGGGTGCGGATCTTCGCGCCGTAGATCTCCCGCGCAAAGGCAGCGAGCGTGCCCTTGAGGTCCGCCAGGCTCACGTCGCGATCGACGAACAGGCCGTCGATCTGATGGAACTGATCCATGTGCGTTGCGTCCACGTGCTCGGCGCGATACACGCGGCCCGGGAACACCCGGCGCAGCGGTGGCTTGCGCTCCTCCATCGCGCGCACCCAACCCGGCGAGGTGTGAGTGCGCAGCAGGACCTCGGGGCGCACGAAGTACGTGTCGTGGGCGTCGCGCGCGGGATGGTCGGTGGGGAAGTTGAGCTTGGTGAAATTGTAGGGCTCGAGCTCGACCTCGGGGCTCGTATAGACCGAGTAGCCCATGCCGTGGAACAGATCGAGCAGCTCTCCCTGGATCTGCGCCAGCACGTGACGCCGGCCGACCCATGGACGGCGCCCGGGCAAGGTGAGATCGAGTCCCGTCGCTGCCCGGGCTTCGGCCTCGCGCTCGAGCTGGGAGCGCCGCGCCGCTTCGATCTCGGCGAGCCAGCGTTTGACCTGGTTGAGCCCACGGCCGCGCCGCTTGCGCTCGTCGAGCGGCAATCCCGGCAGATCGCCGAGGGCCAGGGTGATGACGCCGCGCTCGCGACCGAGCAGCGCCGCGCGACGCTGGTCGAGGGCGGCAGGATTGGCGGCGCCGGCCAGCACCTCGGCCCCGCGTCGGTAGAGTGCGGCCAGCTCGTGATCGAGCGACTCCAGCTCGGCGAGATGCTGCGCGTGCTCCGGCGCGAGCCCGGCCGGGTCCCCCGCCTCCCACGCCGGGTCGATGCCCAGGTGCGGGACCGCGGCGCGCATCAGGCTTCCGCCGACTTGGCGACCTCCGCGAGCCGGGCGAAGGCTGCGGCGTCGCGAACCGCGAGGTCGGCCAGCAGCTTGCGGTTCACTTCGACCTGAGCTCGCTTGAGCCCGGAGATGAGCGTGCTGTACGAGAGCCCGTTGATGCGGGCCGCCGCGTTGATGCGCGTGATCCACAGCCGCCGGAAATCGCGCTTACGCGTCCGCCGATGCTCGTAGGCGAACTGACCAGCGCGCTGCACGGTCTGAAGCGCGCTCTTGAACAGCTTGCGGCGCCCGCCGTAGGCGCCCTTGGCGGCCTTGAGGACTTTGCGACGTCGGGCGCGTCCCGGGACGACCGTCTTGGTACGTGGCATGAGTCACCATCTCCATCCCGATGCGCCGCGCGAAGGAGCGGCGTCCGGGGCTCGAGGATCAAGGGTCAACGTCGTCCGAGCATGCGCAGCGCCCGCGCCTGGTCGACGGCAGCCACGAGGGTCGTGCCCAGCAATCGCCGCTTCTGTTTGCGCGCTTTGCGGATCATTCCGTGGCGCTTGCCGGACTTGGCGCGCGTGACGCGCCCGGTACCGGAGACGCCGAAGCGCTTCGCCGCCGCGCGGTTCGTCTTGTGCTTGGGCATTTCCTGGCTCTCCTAAACGTGCAACGTCGCCGCACGGCGACGCGAAAATCTCGGTGCCGCGATCGCGGAACCTAGTGGGAGGCGCTGGCTTTGGGCGGCGCCGGACCTCCCCGCGGCGGTTTGGGCATCACCACCATCGACAGCGTCCGTCCCTCCGAGCGCGCGGGCGACTCCACAGTCGCGAGCTCGGCGAGCTCGGCGACGATCTTATGGATCAGCTTGTGGCCGATATCCTGGTGCGCCATCTCGCGCCCCCGGAACGTGATCGTGAACTTGACCTTGTTGCGTTCCTCCAGGAACTCCCGCGCGTGGTCCATCTTGAAGCTGTAATCGTGGCCCTCGATCTTCGGTCGCATCTTGATCTCTTTCAGGTGCACGACGTGCTGCTTCTTCTTGGCCTTGCGGGCGCGCCGGTTCTGCTCGTACTTGAACTTCCCGTAATCCATGATCCGGCAGACCGGAGGCCTCGCCGTGGGCGACACTTCCACCAGATCGAGTCCCTTGGACTGCGCCAGCGCGAGGGCCTCCCGCGCCGGCAGCACGCCGACCTGTTCTCCGTCGTCTCCGATGAGACGGACCTGCGGAACGCGAATACGCTCGTTGACACGAATCTCGGGTTGCCGATTGACTGAAATTGCCGTGACCTCCTGTTGGAAGACGCTGCGACCGCCCGCTCGAAATGAGCGCCAGGCGGGCCTCCGGGGCAGGAGCGCCGCCCGGCGCGAGGGCCGGCCGAGACGGCCTCGACGGGGTGGACCCAGGGCCGCTCGGAACCCGTGGCGAAGCCACAAGGGCCCGCGAGGGGTGAGAAGCGCGGAGCTTCTGCTTGAAAAACCGCCGCGGCAGTCTAGCCAGGCGGGGGCGGACGTGCAAGTAGCGAATCCTGGACAGCTGCGAATCGGGGGCTTCCGTGTCGATCGCCCATGCTTGGGCGGCCTCGAGCTCGGGGCGGCCGCCGATTGCCGTTCGGCTGCCTTACGACCGCTCGGCGCTCTCCCTGCGCACCCGCTCGAGAAACGCCTGGCGCGTCATGGGTTCGAGCTGGCCCTGGCCCTTGCGGCGCGGCGCCACCGTGCCGGCTTCGGCTTCCCGCGGGCCCACCACCACCATGTAGGGCACCTTCTCCAACTCGGCATCCCGGATCTTGGCGGCGAGCTTTTCGTCGCGCAGATCGACCTCGGCCCGCACACCACCTTCCTTCAGCATGCGCCCGGTATCGGCGGCGTAGTCGAGCGCCTTGGGGTTCGCGGGGATCACAGCCACTTGGGTGGGCGCCAGCCACACCGGGAACTCGCCGCCGGTGTGCTCGATGTAGATGCCGACGAAGCGTTCCATCGATCCGAGGAGCGCACGATGAACCATCACGACCTCGTGCTCCTTGCCGTCGGATCCGCTGTACCGTACCTGGAAGCGCTTGGGCAGATTCAGATCCACCTGAATCGTCGGGCACTGCCACCGGCGCCCCAGTGCGTCCTCGAGCTTGACGTCGATCTTGGGCGCGTAGAACGCGCCGCCGCCCTCGTCCACTTCATAGGGCATGCTTCGACGCTCGAGCGCCTGCCGCAGCGCCGCCGTCGCGAACGTCCATTCTTCGTCGCTGCCGATCGACTTGCCGTGTGGCCGCGTGGACAGGTAGCAGGTGTATTCGTATCCAAACGTGTGGAGCAGGGTGTCCATCAGATCCAGGACTCCCGACACCTCGTCGGCGAGCTGGTCGCGGGTGCAGAAGATGTGCGAGTCGTCC
>Ga0066710_100002764_pt1 | contig 14410 bp, 12 predicted proteins | sample GraSoiAngelo_159_FD_79666 | JGI IMG/M metagenome (GOLD analysis project Ga0066710, IMG submission 79666) | Grasslands soil microbial communities from the Angelo Coastal Reserve, California, USA - 14_1009_16_40cm | ecosystem: Environmental > Terrestrial > Soil > Grasslands | place: USA...
CACCCAGACGAACGGCAAGACGACGACCACAGCCCTTCTGGGCGAGATCTTTCGCGAGGACGGCCGACCGGTTGAGGTGGTCGGCAACATCAAGCCGCCGCTGACGTCGCTCGTCGGGCGCCTCTCACCGGAGGCCTGGATCGTCTGCGAGCTCTCGTCCTTCCAGCTCGAGGACGTCGAGACGCTCCGGCCCCGGGTCGCGGTGCTCCTGAATCTCGAACCCGACCACCTCGACCGCCACGCGGACTTCGAGTCGTACCGGGACGCGAAGCTGAGGATCTTCGAGCGACAGACCGACGACGACGTCGCCGTCGTGCCGCGCGGCTTCGGCGACGTTCCGGGGGCAGCCAGGCTGGTCGAGTTCGCGGCCGACGACCCGCTGCCGGGCCCGCTCGCCCTCCCCGGTGCGCACAACCGCGAGAACGCCGCCGCGGCAACGGCTGCCGCCCGCGCGGCGGGAATCCCGGACGAGGCGATCGGACGTGCCCTGGCCGGCTTCCCCGGGGTGGAGCACCGGATCGAGGACGTCGGCATCGCGCGAGGCGTCCGCTACGTGAACGACTCGAAGGCGACCAACGTCGCCGCCGCCCTGCGGGCGATGGCGGCGTTCGACGTCCCGCTGCACGTGATCCTGGGCGGGCTGGGCAAGCGGGAGAGTTACGAGCCGCTCGCGGCCGCGTTCGCCGACGGCGACCGCGCATACCTGATCGGCGACGCGGCGGACGAGATCGCGAAGGCGCTGGCTGCGCACGACGTCGCGTACGAGCACGCCGGCGACCTCGCCGCCGCCGTCACGGCCGCCGCGCATCGGGCGCGTCCCGGTGAGATCGTCCTCCTCTCGCCCGCGTGTGCGAGCTTCGACCAGTTCGAGAACTACGAAGAGCGCGGCGATGTCTTCCGCGGGCTCGTCGCCGATCTCGAGGGGTTCCGGTCATGACCCGGGGCCGGACCGAGCAGCGCGTCCTCGTCCTCGTCACGCTCGGCCTGGTGGCATTCGGCCTCGTGATGGTGTTCAGCGCCACGTCGGCGTCGGCCGCGATCGGGAACGGCGACCCGATGACCTATCTCGTCAAGCAGTCGCTGTACGCCCTGGCGGGAGTCGTCCTCCTCCTGGTGATGTCGCGGTTCGACTACCACGGTCTGCGGCCGCTCGCGCCGATGCTGCTCGTCGGCGCGCTCGGGCTCTGCCTCGCCGTTCTCGCGATCGCCCCGGTCGTGAACGGCGCGAGGCGCTGGTTCGTCGTCGGACCGCTGAGCGTGCAGCCGTCCGAGTTCGCGAAGCTCGCGCTCTGCCTCTGGGTCTGCGCGCGCCTCGCGAGGCGAGCTGCGCCGCGCACGCTGGCCGCTCTGATCAAGCCGATCGGGATCGTCACGGGCGTGTTCTGCGCCGTGATCGTGCTCGAGCCGGATCTCGGCACCACGATCGCGATCGCGGTCATGGTCGGCGGCGTGCTGCTGGTGTCAGGGGTGCCGATGCGGCTGTTCGTCCTCTCGACGACGCTCGCGCTCGGCATCGGCGCCGCCGCGATCTGGGCGGAGCCCTACCGCCGCGCGCGGTTCTTCAGCTTCCTGCATCCGACCGCCGACCCCCAGGGTGCCGGCTACCAGATCCAGCAGGCGATGATCAGCGTCGGCTCCGGGCGCATCCCGGGCGTGGGTCTCGCGCACGGCACCGGATCGTCCTTCTACCTGCCCGAGGCCCACACGGACATGATCGCGGCGACCATCGGCGAAGAGCTCGGTCTGATCGGGCTGACGCTGCTCGGCGCTGCGTTCGTGGTCTTCGCCTGGGCCGGGTTCCGGATCGCGCTCACGTGCCGCGACCCGTTCGGCAAGCGGCTCGCGGCCGGGGTCACGACGTTGATCTGCGGCCAGGCCGTGATCAACCTCGCAGCCGTGCTGGGCGTGGCGCCGCTGACGGGGATTCCGCTCCCGTTCGTCTCCTATGGCGGCTCGTCGCTGATCGTGCTCCTCACCGCGGTCGGCGTTCTCCTTAACATCGCCGTCAATGAGCGCGTCGTCGAAGCCCGCGTGCGTGATCGCAGCGGGGGGGACAGCCGGGCACGTCAGACCGGCGCTGGCCGTCGCCGAAGCACTGCGCGCGCGCGGAGCGACCGTGACGTTCGCCGGGTCCCCGGATCGCGTCGAGTCGCGACTGGTTCCTGAAGCGGGCTTCGAGCTCGACACCTTCGAGGTCTCCGGCATCCCCCGCACGCCGGGTCTCGCCCTCGTGCGCGCGTTCGTGCGGGCCGTGAAGGCGCCGTTCGCGTGCGTTGCGATTCTGCGGGCTCGCCGGCCGACCGTTGTCCTCGGCGCCGGCGGCTACGTCGCCGGGCCGATGGTGCTCGCAGCCTGGCTGCGACGGATCCCGGCCGTTCTCACGGAGGCGGACGCCCATCTCGGTCTCGCGAACCGGCTGGCGGCGCCGTTTGCGCGTCGCGTCTTTCTCGCCTACCCGATCGACGGCCGAGGCGGCGAGAAGTACCGGGTCGTCGGCCGCCCGATCCCGAGCGGCCACCTGGGGGCGACGCGGGACGAGGGTCGGGCGCTGTTCGGCCTCCCCGCCGGCGGCCCTGTCCTTGCGGTCTTCGGCGCGCTCGCGGGGGCGAGGTCGCTGAACGAGCTGGCGGTCTCCACCTGGGCAGCCGCCGGCCCCGCCGTGCTCCACATCTCCGGCGAGCGCGACCACGATCTTCTGCGCGACCGCGTGCAGCGGGCCGACTACGTGCTGATTCCGCAGACCGATCACTTCGGCGCCGCACTGGCCGCGGCCGACCTCGCGGTCTCGCGCGCGGGCGGCACTGTCTGGGAGCTCGCCGCGGCGGGCACGCCCGCGATCCTGGTCCCGTACCCGCATGCCACCGCCGACCATCAGACGCTGAACGCCCGGCACTTCGAGCAGGGCGGGGGCGCGGTGGTCGTGCCCGACGGCGCGCTCGACCGGGTCCCGGCGCTCGTGGACGAGTTGCTCGCGAGCCCGGACCGGCTGGCGGCGATGCGAACGGCGATGCTCGGGCTCGCACGGCCGCAGGCGGCGGACGAGATCGCAGAGGAGCTGATCCGGCTTGCCGGCCGCTGACGACACGCCGCTCCTGGGCCGCCGGCTGTACTTCGTCGGCATCGGCGGCGCGGGGTTATCGGCGTACGCCAACATCTCGCGCGCCTGGGGGGCGGAGGTGCGCGGCTGGGACGTCCGCGAGACCATCTTTCTGGAGACCCTCAGCGGCGTCGAGGTCGACCTCGGCGGCGAACCGGCACCTCCGGACGGCTGGGAGGTCGTCGTCTCGACCGCGCATACCCACCGGATCGAGGGCACGCCGCGGGCGGCGTTCCTCGCCGAACTGGTCGCGTCACGGCGCGCCATCGTGGTCGGCGGCGCCCACGGGAAGACGACGACGGCGGGAATGATCGCGTTCGCCCTCCGGGAGACCGGCGGCGATCCGTCGTGGATCATCGGCGGCGTCGTCCCGCAGCTCGGAGGCAATGCAGGTGCCGGCAGCGGCTGGCTCGTCGTCGAGGGCGACGAGTCCGACCGCTCGATCGGCATGTTGCGGCCCGAGATCGCGGTGCTGACGAACGTCGAGCTCGACCACCACGCGACCTACGCCTCCGAGGCGGAGCTGCGGTCGTTCCTCGACGGCTGGGCGGCCGGCGTCCCCGGCGTGGTGCGAAGCTGGGAGCTCGATCCTGTCGCCTTCGAGCTCGCCGTGCCGGGCGCGCACAACCGCCAGAACGCCGCGGCCGCGATTGGGGCGCTCGAGCTCGCCGGCGTGGCGCGCAGCGAGGCGGAGCCTGCGCTGGCGCGGTTCACCGGAATCGAGCGCCGCTTCCAGCTCGTCGGCGAGGGGAACGGCGTTGCCGTCTACGACGACTACGGACACAACCCGACGGAGATCGCCGCCACGCTCGCCACAGCACGTGAGCGCACGCGTCACAACCTCATCGCCGTCTACCAGCCGCACGTGTACGAGCGCACCCGGCACCTCGCGCAGGAGCTCGCAGACGCGCTCGGTCTCGCCGATGCCGCGATCGTCACGGAAGTGACCGGTGCGCGCGACGCGCCGCGCGACGGCGTTTCCGGGAAGTGGGTGCTCGACTGCCTCGGGGCGCACGTCCGCGCCGGCTGGGTGCCGACGCTCGAGGACGCGGCGGGCCTCGCGATCGCCTGGGCAGGTCCGGGGGACGTGGTCGTCACGCTCGGAGTCGGTGAGCCCTGGCGCGCCGCGCGGGCGATCGTCGCGGGACTGCAGACATGACCGTCGAGGAGGGAGTTGCGCTCGCGCGGCTGACGACGATCGGCACCGGTGGGCGCGCCCGCGCGTTCGCCCGACCCGAGTCGACCGACGAGCTCGAGGAGCTCCTCGGCTGGGCGTCGGAACGCGGTCTCGAGACCAGGGTGGTCGGGCTCGGGTCGAACCTGCTTGCTGCGGACGCCGGTGTGGAGGCTCTCGTCATCCGGCTCGCGGGTGCGCTGGCCTCGGTCGTCGTCCGAGACGGCATCCTGTCCGCCGGCGGCGGCGCTACGAACGCGGTCTGCCTGCATCGGGCGCGCGCGGCCGGACTCGGTGGTCTCGAGTTCGCCTGCGCGATCCCGGGGACGGCTGGGGGCGGCGTCTGGATGAACGCGGGTGCCTACGGGAGCGACTGGGCGGCGATCCTGGCACGCGCGTTGGTGGTCACCGCGGAGGGCTCGGGTTGGCTCGATGCCGCCGAGCTGGGGCTCTCCTACCGTCACTCGGAGCTGGGCGCCGGTCGAATCGTGGCGCAGGTCGAGTACCGGCTCGAGCCGCGCCCCGTGGACGAGATCCGAGACCGGGTGGCCGAGCTGATCGCGCTGCGGAAGTCGACGCAACCGACGACGAAGCGCACGTTCGGGTCGGTGTTCAAGAATCCGGACGGCCAGATGGGGGCGGGGAAGCTGATCGAGCTGTGCGGGCTCAAGGACCACCGCGTCGGCGGCGCCGTGATCTCGCCCATGCACGCGAACTTCATCGAGAACGCGGGCGGCGCCACCAGCGCCGACTGCCTGGCGCTGATGGCAGAGGCGCGACGCCGGGTCCGTGAGGAGCACGGCATCGAGCTGGAGCACGAGGTCGTCCTGCTCGGCGATCTCCGCCTGCCGGACGCGTAGCCGGGTGCGGCGGAGCGCAGGAGTGCGGCGCGCCGAGGCGAACTGGCTGTCGTGGCGGGGAGACGAGTCGAGCGCGAGGCGGGCAACCCCGTGCGGGTCACGAGTACCGTGGTCCAGCTGCCGCGCCGCAGGCAGGTACAGCGGATCCACGTGGCGCGGCTCGCACCCTCGGCGCGGTCCGTGCTCGTGACCTTCGGCATCGCAACGGCCGCGATCGGCGGCTACCTCGTCGCCCGCGATACGTCTGTCTTCGCCGTCGACACGATCGAAGTCGACGGCGCCTCCCCGGCGGTGGCGCTGCAGGTCACACACGCCGTCCGCGGCGATCTCGGCACGAGCCTGCTCCGCGTGGATCTCGATCGCGTGCGCGAGGAGGTCGCCGCCGTACCCACCGTGGCGCGCGCGACCCTCGATCGCGCGTTCCCCCATACGCTCCGCATCGTCGTCGTCCCGGAACAACCGGTCGCGGTCGTCCGGCAGGGTGCAGCGTCCTGGCTCGTCTCGGCCCGCGGTCGAATCATGGCCGGCCTGCCGCACGGGGCGCGGCCGCGGCTGCCGCGCATCTGGGTCGCGAGGGGCGCCCCGTTCGCGGTCGGCGCGATGGTCCCGGGCGGGCTGCACGCCTCGCTCGCCGCCGTGGCGCCGCTCGAGACGATGCGCTTCCCGGCCCGGGTCGCGTCGGTCCGGGCGGAGACCGACGAGCTGTCGCTCGTCCTCCACTCGGGCATGGAGCTCCGGCTCGGGGACGTCACCGACGTCCGCCTGAAGCTGGCGGTCGCGGCGAAGGTGCTCCCGCTCGTCGCCGCCGACACGCGCTACGTCGACGTGAGCGTGCCCGAACGGCCGGTCGCGGGCTCGATCTACCACGCTCCTGACCCGCCCGCGGCTCCCACGGACGCGACGGCAGGGGCGTCGGCGAGCGTGGCCGGAAGCGGCACCGTCGGAGGCGACCAAACCCTCAAGTCTAAACTTGAGGTTGATGGTGCAGGCTCGACCAGCCCTTGAGATCGGCGTTGACAATGCCGACAAGGAGGTCGTACCCTGGCGTCGTACCGTCAATCCAGAGCCCTTAGCTCGACGAGAGCTTGACCCTCAGGCAGGTTGAGATGAACACCCAGAGCGGTAACTACCTCGCGGTGATCAAGGTCGTCGGAGTCGGCGGCGGTGGCACGAACGCGGTCAACCGGATGGTCGACGCGGGTCTCACCGGTGTCGAGTTCATCGCGGTCAACACCGACGCGCAGGCGCTGCGCGAGAGTGACGCCGACGTCAAGCTCCAGGTCGGCTCGAAGGCGACGCGCGGTCTCGGCGCGGGCGCGGATCCTGCGGTCGGACACGCGGCGGCACACGAGAGCCGCGACGAGCTGAAGGAGTCGCTCAAGGGCGCGGACATGATCTTCGTCACCGCCGGCGAGGGCGGTGGCACGGGCACCGGCGCGGCCCCCGTCGTCGCCGAGCTCGGCCGGGAGCTCGAGGCGTTGACCGTGGGCGTCGTGACGCGGCCGTTCGGGTTCGAGGGCCGGCGCCGCGCGGAGCAGGCGGAGCTCGGCATCCAGAACCTGCGCGACCGGGTCGACACGCTGATCGTGATCGAGAACGACCGGCTGCTGCAGGTCGTCGAGAAGAAGACCCCCGTCCGGGAAGCGTTCCGGATCGCGGACGACATCCTCCGCCAGGGCGTCCAGGGCATCACCGACACGATCACGCGAACAGGGCTCGTCAACCTCGACTTCGCCGACGTGCGCACGATCATGCGCGACGCCGGCTCGGCGCTCATGGGCATCGGCAACGCGTCCGGCGATGGGCGCGCCACCGCGGCAGCGACGGCCGCCGTGTCCTCCCCCCTGCTCGAGACGACGCTCGACGGTGCCACCGGCGTCCTGCTGAACATCACCGGCCCGTCCGATCTCGGCCTGTTCGAGGTGAACGAGGCTGCCGAGGTCGTCACCAGCCATGCCGACCCGAACGCGAACGTCATCTTCGGCGCCGTGATCGACGACAGCATGAAGGACGAGGTGCAGGTCACCGTGATCGCGACGGGCTTCGGCGCCCGCCCGCGCCGGCGCCGGCTCGAAGCACCGGTTGCGAGCGTCGCGCGGTCGGAAGCGCCGCGGACGTCGACGAGCGACGAGATCGACATCCCGTCGTTCCTGAAGGAGGACTAGCAGGACGACGCTTGCGGTCGCGCGCGGCAGCGGGCGCACCGTGGGTTAGAGTCGGCGTCCGTGGACGTCGCGACGCTGAGGCGGACGCCGCTCTTCGAGCGCCACGTGGCCCTCGGGGCGCGCATGGTTCCGTTCGCGGGCTGGGAGATGCCCGTCCAGTACGAGGGGGTGATCCCCGAGCACGTCGCCGTCCGCCGGGACTGGGGCGTCTTCGACGTCTCGCACATGGGGCAGCTGCACGTCGAAGGCCCCCGGGCCGCTGCGTTCCTCCAGGGCGTTCTCTCCAACGACCTCGACCGGCTCGAGGACGGCGGCGCGCAGTACACGCTGCTCACGAACGAGCGGGGAGGCATCGTCGACGACCTGATCGCCTACCGGATCAATCCGTGCCGCTACCTCCTGGTGGTCAACGCGGGAAACACGCAGGCCGCCTACGGGTGGGTCAAGGCGCGCGAACAACGTGGCGTCGAGGTCACCGACGTCTCCGAGGAATACGCGTTGCTGGCGGTGCAAGGCCCGAACGCGGTCGGGCGCCTCGGGCTCGCCGACGCGCCGCCGTTCACACACGCCATGGGGGAGGTGGCGGGTGTCGAGGTGATGGTCTGCCGCACCGGCTACACGGGTGAGCGGGGTGTCGAACTGATGTGCATGGCCGAGGACGCCGGCTCGCTCTGGGACGCGGTCGTCGGGCTCGGCGCGACACCGTGCGGCCTCGGCGCGCGAGACACGCTCCGGCTCGAGGTCTGTTACCCGCTGCACGGGAACGACATCAGCGAGGAGACGGATGCGATCTCGGCCGGGCTGGGCTGGGTCTGCGCCCTGGAGAAGGACTTCACCGGTGTCGACACGCTTCGCCGGATCAAGGAGGAAGGACCTGCCCGCCGGCTCACGGCGTTCGTGATGGTCGAGAAGGCGGTGCCGAGGCAGGGCATGCTGATCGAGGGCGGCGGCGAGGTGACCTCCGGAACGCACTCGCCCATGCTCGACGTGGGCATCGGCATGGGATACGTTCCCGCCGCGCTGGCCCAGCCCGGAACCGAGCTCGTCGTCGACGTGCGCGGGAAGCCGCGCCGGGGGCGCGTCGTCAAGAAGCCGATCTACACGCGAGAGGAGCCCTGAGCCCGGATGGCCGCACCCGAGAGCTACCCCGACGACCTCAAGTACCACCGGGACCACGACTGGGCGCGCGTGGACGGCGACGACGCCGTGCTCGGCATCACCTGGTTCGCGCAGGATTCGCTCGGCGAGCTCGTCCACTTCGAGGCTCCGGAGACCGGTGCGACGATCGGGAAGGACTCGGCGTACGGCGAAGTCGAGTCGGTGAAGGCCGTCTCGGACGTGATCGCGCCGCTGTCCGGCGGGATCCTCGAGGTCAACCAGGGTGTGGTCGACGCCCCGGAGACCGTCAACGAGGACCCGTACGGGGACGGCTGGCTGATCCGGATCCGCATGTCGGACCCCTCGGAGCTGGACGCGCTGATGGACGCGGCGGCGTACCGCGCGCACGTAGCGGAGCAGTAGGTAGGTCACGGGCTCCGTGGGCTACGTCAGCCTGACCGACGACGACCGGAGCGCGATGCTCGAGGCGATCGGGGTCTCCTCGATCGACGAGCTCTTCGACCAGATCCCTGCCGGCGTTCGCTTCGGCCGCGAGCTCGACGTCGAGCCGGCGCTCACAGAGGCCGAGATCATGCGCCTGCTCGAGGAGCTCGCGGGCCGGAACGCGCACACCGGCGTCGAGCTCTCGTTCCTGGGGATGGGCGTCTACGACCACTACGTCCCGGCGGTCGTCGACGTCGTCATGTCGCGCGGCGAGTTCCTGACCGCCTACACGCCCTACCAGCCCGAGATGAGCCAGGGTGTGCTGCAGGCGATCTTCGAGTACCAGACGGCGATCTGCGAGCTGACCGGCATGGACGTCTCGAACGCCTCCGGCTACGACGGCTGCACGGTCGCCGCCGACGCCTGCTTCATCGCACGGCATGCGACGGGCCGCTCGAAGGTTGTCGTCGCCGAGGCCGTCAACCCGATGGTGCGGCAGGTCGTGAAGACCTATGCGCCGGGGTTCGGGCTGGACGTCGTGGAGGTCTCGCAACGAGGCGGCGCCACCGACGCCGACGAGCTCGCGGAGGCATCAGCGGATGCCGCGGCGGTGCTCTTCCAGCAGCCGAATGCGTTCGGTGTGCTGGAGGACGCTCCTGCGCTCGCGGCAGCAGCCGGCGACGCCGGCGCGCTCGCCGTCGCGCACGTCGACCCGGTGTCGCTCGGCGTGCTCGAGGCGCCGGGGGCGTACGGCAGCGCGATCGCGATCGGCGAGGGCCAGGGTGCCGGCAACTTCCAGAGCTACGGTGGTCCCCACTATGGCTTTCTCGCGGCGCGCTCGGATCTGATCCGGCGCATGCCGGGACGGATCGTCGGCGAGACCGTCGACGCGGCCGGCAGGCGCGGGTATGTCCTCACGCTCCAGACGCGCGAGCAGCACATCCGGCGCGAGAAGGCGACCTCGAACATGACGACCAACCAGACGCTGCTGGCGCTGGGAGGGCTCGTGTACCTCTCCTGGCTCGGGCCGCAGGGGCTCGTCGAGCTGGGGGAGACCTGCATGAGCCTTGCCGAGCACGCCAAGGGCCGTCTGCAGCAGGCGGGCTTCGCGCTCGCGTTTCCCGATCAGCCAACATTCAAGGAGTTTGCGGTACGCGTCGGACGTGACGCTCGTGAGGTCATCCGGGAGGCCCGGGCGCGCGGTGTGCATCCCGGGTACGCGCTCGGTCGCGACTACGCCGGTCTCGACGATGCACTGCTCGTGGCCGTGACCGAGAAGCGCACACCGGCCGACGTCGACCGGCTCGTCGACGTTCTCACCGAGGTCGCAGGCTGATGGACCTGATCTACGAGAAGAGCAGCCCCGGTCGCCGGGCCGGGGGCGTGCCGCAGTACGACCTCCCGCGGGTCGAGGTCCCCGCCGCGCTCCGCCGCGCCGCGCCGCCGCGGCTGCCGGAGGTGACGGAGCCCGAGCTCGTCCGCCACGTCACGGCGCTGGCCGACCGGAACTTCGGCATCGACACCGGCTTCTACCCGCTTGGCTCGTGCACGATGAAGCACAACCCGCGCGTCAACGAGCGGGCCGCGGGCCTGCCCGGCTTCCGCGACCTGCATCCGCTCCAGGAGGACGAGGGGGCGCAGGGCGCGCTCGACCTGATGTGGCGGCTGCAGCGCTACCTCTCCGAGATCACCGGGCTCCCCGGCGTGTCGCTGCAGCCGGCCGCCGGCTCGCAGGGAGAGCTGACCGGGCTCATGGTGATGCGGGCGTACTTCACCGACCGCGGTGAGGGGCCGCAGCGCGACACGATCATCACCGCGGACACCGCGCACGGGACGAACCCCGCCAGCGTGACGATGGCCGGCTACGCGCTCGAGAAAGTCGCCACCGACGCGCGCGGCAACCTCGACCTGGCAGACCTGCGGACGAAGGTGAACGAGCGGACGGCGGGCCTGATGCTGACCAACCCGTCGACGCTCGGCCTCTTCGACGAGGGCATCGAGGAGGTCGCGGAGATCTTCCACGACGCCGGCGCGCTCCTCTACTACGACGGCGCCAACCTGAACGCCGTCGTCGGGCACTCGCGGCCCGGAGACATGGGCTTCGACATCGTCCACATCAACCTGCACAAGACGTTCTCGCAGCCGCACGGCGGCGGCGGTCCCGGCGGCGGCCCGGTGGCGGTGCGGGACACGATCGAGCCGTTTCTGCCCTCGCCGCAGGTCGTCCGCGACGGCAACGCCTTCAGGCTCGACCACGATCGCCCCAAGTCCATCGGCCGCGTGCGCGGCTTCGCCGGCCCGTTCGGCGTCTTCGTGCGCTCCTACGCCTTCATGCGGGCGTACGGGCCGGAGCTCAGGGAGATGTCCGACGTCGCCGTGCTCAACGCGAACTACCTGCTGGCGCGCCTTCGCGACGTCTTCGAGCTGCCGTACGACCGGCACTGCATGCACGAGTTCGTGCTCTCCGCGCGCAACCTCAAGCGCGAGCACGGCATCACCGCGCTCGACGTGGCCAAGAGGCTGATGGACTTCGGCATCCACCCGCCGACGGTGTATTTCCCCCTGGTCGTCCCCGAGGCGCTGATGATCGAGCCGACGGAGACCGAGGTGAAGGCGCGTCTCGACGAGTTCGTCGACGCGATGCTGCAGATCAGCCGGGAGGCGGCCGAGGATCCCGAGCTCCTCCGCACGGCGCCGCATACGAGGCCCGTGACGAGGCTCGACGAGGTGCGGGCCGCCAAGGAGCCAGTCGTCCGATACGACTTCGCCGGGCACACGACGACGCAGGCGGGCACGCGGTGACTGCGTCCGCGACGCTCGTGCACGAGCTGGTCGACCTGTCTCACGATCTCGTGCGAGCGGTGCAAGAGCACGATCCCGTGCGCCTGGCGACCATGCTCGCGCGGGAGTTCACGCTGCTCGGGGCCGCGGGTGAGCTCGATCGGGACGGCTTGATCGACGCCGCGGCGGGAAGGTACGCGATCGAGGACTTCGCCTACGAGGAGCTCGATCCGGAGGTGTACGGGGATACTGCGGTGATCGTCTCCCGCTACCGCCAGACCGCGACGCTGGACGGGAGGGACGTCAGCGCACGGCTGCACGTGACCGACGTCTGGATCCGCCGCGACGCCCGCTGGCAGATCGTGCGCCGCCACGCGACCCTGACGGGCTGAGCGGTTCTTCACCACTTGGCCACACACCCTGTGGCTAGAGTCGGGTCGTGCTCGCCGCCGTCGCACGCCTCATCGTTCGCCGTCGCTGGACCATCGTCGCCGCGTGGGTCCTGCTCACGTTCCTGGGCGCGTTCTCCGCGGGCAAGCTCTCGGACCGGTGGTTCCAGTCCTTCTCGATCCCGGGCTTCTCGGCGTACGAGGCGAACCAGCGGACGCTGAAGACGTTCGGCTCGGGCGAGCAGCCGCCGCTGGTGGCGGTGTTCAGCACGCCCGATCGTGACATCACCACCCTCTCGGGCATAAAGGGAGCGATCGATGCGGGCGCCGCGATCATGCCCAAGGCGCGCGTCGGCTCGTGGTTCGCGACGCACTCGGACGGCTACGTCTCCAAGGACCGCCACACGATGTTCGCGACGATCTACCCGCCGGGGAACGCGACGTTCTCGACCGCGCCGCCGATCAAGAAGGTTCGCGCCGCGATCCAGAAGGCCGCTCCGCCCGGAGTGACGACGCACCTGACCGGGTCGGCGCCGATCATCGAGTCGCAGGGAGAGGCCGGCGGGCCGAGCGTGCTCACGGAGACGCTTCTCGGCGGCGCCGGCGCGCTCGTGATCCTCCTTTTCGTCTTCGGGACTCTCCCGGCGATGGCGATGCCGATGATCGTCGCCGCGAGCTCGATCCTGACCACCTTCCTCTGCGTCTACGGACTGACCTACGTGACGGACGTCTCGATCATCGTCCAGTTCCTCGTCGCCCTCGTCGGCTTAGGCGTCGCGATCGACTACGCGCTGCTGATCGTGTTCCGCTTCCGCGAGGAGCTGACGCTCCACGAGACGACGGAGGAGGCGCTCGTCGAGACGATGACGCACGCCGGACGATCGATCATCGTCTCCGGCTCGACGGTGGCGATCGGATTGCTCAGCATGGTCATCCTGCCGCTGCCCTTCATCCGCTCGATCGGGTTCGGCGGCATGCTCATCCCGGCCGTCTCCGTGCTCTCCTCGATCACGCTGCTGCCGGCGATGCTGGCCATCCTGGGGCCACGCATCAACAGGGGCCGCGTGATGCCGAGGCGGTTCGTCGAGCCGCACCCTGCCGAGACGGGCCTCTGGTGGCGCTGGAGCCGGCTGGTGATGCGGCGCAGCGCGCTCGTCTTCGCCGCCGGCGTTCTCGTGGTCGCCGTCGTGCTGATCCCGGCCTTCCAGATCAATCCGAGCGACGCCCAGATCAAGGACGAGCCGGCCAAGGGCGACGCCCGCGCCGGCTACGACGCGATCACGCAGGCCGGGTTCCCGCAGGGGATCTTCCTGCCCTACGTCGTCCTCGCCGAGAACGGCGCCACCGCCGCGAGCCTCGACCACGCCGCCGCGGAGATCGCAAAGGGCCCGGGCATGAGCTCGGCGTCAGCGCCCCCCGCCTGGCGCACCGCCGGAACGGGGCTGATCGAGGCGTTCGGCACGGCCGATGCCTCCTCGCGCACGGCCAAGTCGACGATCTCGAACCTGCAGCACGACGTGTTGCCGCGGATCGGCGACTCGAGCAACGGGGTCAAGCTGACGCTCGGCGGCTACGGCCCCGAGGAGCGGGACTTCGTGCACGCCGTCTACGGCAAGTTCCCGTACGTCCTGCTCTTCGTGCTGATCCTGACCTACGTGCTGCTGACGCGAGCGTTCCGCTCGCTGGTGCTGCCGTTGAAGGCGGTGATCCTCAACCTCGTCTCGCTCGGCGCGGCCTACGGCATCGTCGTCTTCATCTTCCAGCAGGGACACGGCAGCGAGGCGATCTGGAACATCCACGCCACGGACTCGGTCATCTCGTGGATCCCGCTGATGATCTTCGCGTTCCTCTTCGGGATCTCGATGGACTACGAGGTGTTCATGCTGACGCGGATCCGCGAGGAGTACGACGAGACCGGCGACACGCCGTTCGCGGTCGCGCACGGCCTCGCGCGCACCGGCAAGCTCGTCACGAGCGGCGCGCTCGTGCTCATGTTCGCGTTCTTCGCGCTCTCGACCGGCCCCGGGCCGGACATCAAGCAGTTCGCGATCGGCCTCGCGGCCGGGGTCATCTTCGACGCGACCGTGATTCGCGCGCTCCTCGTGCCCGCGACGATGCAGCTCCTCGGCAAGTACAACTGGGTGCTGCCGAAGCCGATCGCGCGGGTGCTACGCGTCGCTCCGAGCGAGATCTGACGGTCGGGGTCGGGCTTTCGGCTCGACCGCCAGCTGACCGCAGGCAGCGGCGATGTCGCGCCCGCGCGTGAGACGCACGGTGGCCGGGATCCGCGCGCGCTCGAGCACCGACTTGAATGCCGCGATCACGTCCCGCGAGGAACCCGAGTACAGCTCGGTCGGGTTGTAGGGGATCAGGTTCACCTTGAAGCAGTCGGCGGCCAGCAG
>Ga0066710_100002765_pt1 | contig 14409 bp, 10 predicted proteins | sample GraSoiAngelo_159_FD_79666 | JGI IMG/M metagenome (GOLD analysis project Ga0066710, IMG submission 79666) | Grasslands soil microbial communities from the Angelo Coastal Reserve, California, USA - 14_1009_16_40cm | ecosystem: Environmental > Terrestrial > Soil > Grasslands | place: USA...
ACATTCCGGCCCTCAAGCGGATCGACGACCTCGAGCTGGTCGCGGTGTGCGACCGCGACGCCGAGAAAACGGAGCGCGTCGCGCAGAAGTTCCAGATCCCGCGGTGGACGAGCCGGTTCGACGACCTGCTGATCGACGACGGCCTCGACGCCATCGACATCTGCACGCCCAACTACCTCCATGCACCGATGACGATCGCCGCGCTCGAAGCGGGCAAGCACGTGCTGTGCGAGCGGCCTCTGGCGCGCAGTGGCGAAGAGGCACACCAGATGCTCAAGGTCGCCGTCAAGAGCGATCGCGTGCTCATGTGCGCCGTCCAGCACCGGTTCCGCGCCGACGCGCAGCTGCTGCGGAAATTCGTGGAGAAGGGAGACCTGGGTCCGATCTTCTTCGCCAAGGCGGGCTGGCTCAGACAGCGCACCGCCTGGGACTCCGACGAATGGCGGCGTCAGAAGCGCGAGTCGGGTGGTGGCGTGGTGCTCGACCTCGGATTTCAGATGCTCGATCTCTCGCTGTGGGTGATGGGTGGCCCCAGCGTGGACTCGGTGACCGCGAGTGTCCACCGCTCGAAGAAGGGCGAGGTCGAGGACAGCGCGACCGCGTTCCTGCGCCTCGACAACGGCGCAACTCTGACCCTCGAGTTGACGTGGGGATTGCTCATGGAGAAGGACTTCGCGTACCTGAACTTGTTCGGTTCGGGTGGCGCGGCGCTCCTGAACCCGCTCCGGGTCCACAAGGGGATGCACGGCACGCTGGTGAACGTCACGCCGACGATGGACACGTCGCGCAACCAGTACAAGCAGTCGCTGGAGACCCAGCTCGCGCATTTCGCGGACGCACTGCGCAAGGGACAGCAGCCGATGGGCAACGCCCAGGAGATCTTGCCGGTGATGCAGCTCATGGACGCGGTCTACCGTTCGGCGGAGTTGGGCAAGGAGGTGAAGCTCGGCTAGGAGGGGTTGGCTCGCGTGGCTCGCGGGAGGGCTCCTGGGCTGCGCGTTTCTGCCGCTTCCGACCGGGTTCCTCGCCTGGGTGGCGTTCGTCCCGCTGCTCGCGACCCTGGAAGGGCGCCTGAGCAGACCCCGGCCCTTACGTAGCCTATTTGGAGCGGGTTACGCGTTCGGGTTCGCGTTCTTTCTCATTGGAACCCACTGGATCGCCCTGCTCTCCGACGTCGCGATCACCGTTCCCTGGCTCAAGTACCCGGCGTGGATCGCGGCGGCGGCTTACCTGGCGCTCTTCCCGGCCGGCGCTTGTGTCCTGGCCGGGTGGCTGGCGCGACGCTCCGGGCGCACGCTCGCCGCGACGTTTCCGTGCGCCTTCGTGGCCATCGAGGCGCTGCGCGCCTCGGGAGAGCTCGGGTTCCCGTGGTTCCAGCCCGGCTACTCGCAGCATGCCTACGTCCCGATCCTTCAAATCGCGAGCCTCGGCAGCGTGACACTCGTCACCGCATGGTTGCTGGCGCTCAACGTCTTGTTGTGGCGCGCGGTGGCTCCCGCCGCGGGCGGCAGCCGCAGCCGTGCGGCACTCGGCTTCGTCCTTTTGCTCGCGCTTCCGTGGCTGTGGGGCAATCGCGCCCTCGAGGCCCCCGCCGAGCCGCGGCACCCACCGGTCGAGCTGGCCCTGATTCAGGCCAACGTGGCCGGCGAGATCAAGTGGTCGGGGCGGCACGAGCCCGAGATCTTGCGCGCCTTCCTTACGCTCTCGCAGGATGCGGCGCGGCGGACCCCGCGGCCCGATTTGATCCTCTGGCCCGAGACCGCGACCGGCAGCTATCTCATGCGTCAGCTGGATCAGAGGCTCGCGGTGGTCGCGTTCGCCGCCCGTACCGGCATCCCGGTGTTCAGCGGCTTCGCCGACTACCGGCTCGACTCGCTCGGCAAGACGCGCTACTTCAACGCCGCGGGCCTGTTCTCCCGCGATGGCGCGGCGGGACCGATCTACGCCAAGCGTCACCTGGTTCCGTTCGGGGAGCGAATGCCCTTCCAGAGCCTGGCTCCGTGGCTCGGCCGGCTGGAGCTCGGGCAGGCCGAGTGGACCGCGGGGCGGCAGGCGATTCTGTTTCCGAGCCCCGGCGGGCCGTTCTCTTGCCTGATCTGTTTCGAAGCGATCTTTCCCGACCTTGCGCGCGAGGACGTGCGCCATGGTGCGCGGTGGCTGGTGAACATCACGAACGACGAATGGTTCGGCAACAGTGCGGCGCTCTATCAGCACGCCGCGATGGCGGTGTTCCGCGCGGTGGAGAACCACGTGCCGCTCGCGCGCTGCGCGAACACGGGACTCACGATGCTGGTCGACGCGTATGGCCGGGTGGTCGGCCGCGCGCGCGTGTTCACCCCCGTCTCGCTCGCGGGAGCGTTGCCGCCGGCTGGCCGACCGACCCCGTACACGCGTATCGGCGACTGGCCGGCGTGGCTCGCGTTCCTCGCGGTGGCGGGGCTCGCCGTCCGCGGCGGTGTGCGACGCGGAACAGCCGATTCCATGGGGCCCACGCGTTGACAGGGTGGGCGAGCGGCCACTACCATGCGACTCGCACGTTCCTTCCCTGTTCTTCCCTGGGAGATCGCATTCGGGTGCGCGGCCTGAGGCGGATGCCATGAGCCGGTCGATCGCCATTTTGGGCGCGACCGGGCTGGTGGGCCGCACCACGCTGCGGGTGCTGGAAGAGCGAGGCTTCCCCGCCGGTAGCGTTCGGCTGCTCGCCAGCGAACGGGGGGGCGCCCGCAGCCTCGTCTTCCGGGGCGTTTCCCACGCGATCGAGCCGGTGACCGAAGGCTCCTTCGCCTCGGTCGAGCTGGCCTTGTTCGCGTGCGCCAATCCGGTGAGCGAGGCGTGGGCCGGCATCGCGCGGGCGGCCGGGGCCCTGGTGGTGGACAACAGCAGCGCGTTCCGCTACCAGGACGAGGTCCCCCTGGTGGTGCCCGAGGTGAACGGCGAACTGCTCGAGCGGTGCCCCGCGCTGGTGGCGAACCCGAATTGCTCCACGATCGCGGTGGTGATGGCGCTCGCTCCGCTCGCCCGCGCGGTGGGGCTCGAACGGGTCGAGGTGGCCACCTACCAGTCGGTGTCGGGCGCCGGGAGCGATGCCCTGGAGGAGCTGGAATCGGGCGTGCGGTTCGGCCTCGAGGGCGACCCGCCACCGCGGCGGGACGGCCGCCCCGCCTACGCGTTCAACGTCGTTCCGCACATCGATCGCTTCGAGGAGAACGGCTACAGCCGCGAGGAAATGAAGATCGTTTGGGAGACGCGAAAGATCCTGGGCCTCCCCCAGTTGGCGGTGACGGCGACCGCGGTGCGCGTGCCGGTGCGCGTCGGCCATGCAGCGGCGGTCACCGTGTCCCTGAAGCAGGCGCTCACCGCCGACGAGGCCCGGGCGCTGTGGGCTTCGGTGCCGGGGATCGAGGTGGTGGACGATCCTCTGCGGGAGCGCTATCCGACGCCGCTCGAGGCCGCGGGCCGGGACGCGGTGCTCATCGGTCGCGTGCGGCGCGACCTGTCGCAATCGCGTGGTCTCGTCTTCTTCCTGGCCTCCGACAACCTGCGCAAGGGAGCGGCCACGAACGCCATCCAGATCGCCGAACGGCTCCTCGGGGTCTCGGCGAGCGGCGTAAGGCCCGGCCGCGCGGCGGAGATCCGATGACCGCCGTCCAGGCAATCGCCCCTGCGCGCGAGCGAGCGGCCGTTCCGCTCCTGGTCGGAGCGCTGGTGGGATCGTTGTGCGCCGGACGGCTCGAGTCCGCGATTCTGTGCCTGGCGGTGGCGGTCGTCGCCGCGGCGTGCGTGCCGGCGCGATGGCCGTCGCGCGCGTGGCTCGTCGCCCTGGTGCCGAGCACGATCGTGGCCTGGGTCCTCAACCTCTATCTCACGCCGGGGGATGCCCTGGTGGGTCCGCGGCTGCTGGGACGCGCGCCGACCGCCCAGGGACTCAGGCTGGGCACCCTTCTGATCTTGAGACTCGCGGGAGCTCTGGCCTCGCTCCAAGGCTTGCGCGCGGCGTGGAACCCGCAGGCGGCCGTCGATCGCGCGGCCCGCTGGCTCTCCCCGTTCGAACGCCTACGGGTGCCCGTCCGTGAGATCCGCATGATGCTCTCCCTGGCCGTGCGCTTCGCGCCGCTGCTCGAGGCGGAGGCCCGGCGCATCGCGGCGGTGCAGGACCTGAGAGCCGGGCGCCCGCCGCGAGGTGCGCGCGAGTGGCTGACGCGCCGGCGTGCCGTCGCGCTGCCGACGCTGGTGGGAGCGCTCGAGCGCGCGGAACGGGTGGCGCTGGCGCTCGAGGCTCGACATTTCCGGATGCGACCCGCCGCTCCCGCGAGCCCGGTGCGCGGAGCGAGCGTGGGGTGGACCCTTGCCGCGGTGGCCGTGGCGGGGACCGCGCTGCTCTGGCGGGGCTGAGTGAGGACGATTCGACTCATGGTGGCGTACGACGGGACCGAGTTCCACGGCTGGCAGTCGCAGCCCGCCCAGCGCACGGTGCAGGACGTCCTCGAGACGGCGCTCGGCATCCTGCTCGAGGAACCGGTGCGTGTGAGGGCCGCCGGCAGAACCGACGCCGGCTGCCACGCGCGCGGTCAGGTGGTCAGCTTCACCACCGCGTCCCGGCTGCCCGCCGCGGCCTTCGCTCCTGCGGCGCGGCGCGTGCTGCCGCGTGACGTGCGGGTGGTGACCGCCGAGGACGTCGCCGATGGATTCGATGCCCGCCGCTCCGCGATCGCGCGACGGTACGCGTACCGGCTGCTCGATGCTCCGGACCTCCTGCTCGAGCGCAGCGCATGGTGGCCGGGCTCCCGCACCAATGCGCGCGGGCTCGACGACGCGGTGCGCCCGCTCGAGGGAGATCACGACTGCGCGGCATTCGCGAGCCAGGGCGGGACGCCGGTGCGCACGGTGTGCCGGGTCCATCGCGCGGCCTGGCGTCGGTGGGAGGCCGGCCTGATGCTCGATCTGATCGCGGACCATTTCCTCTATCGCATGGTGCGGACCATCGTCGGCACCGCCCTCGCCTTCATGGACCTTCCGGGTCCGGCGTCGGCGATGGCTGCCGTCCTGGCCTCGCGAGACCGCGCCCGCGCCGGGCGCACCGTGCCTCCCTGCGGGCTCTGCCTCGAAGAGGTCTTCTACCCGGCGCCGAGGTCGGCATGAGCACCCGGTCTCGCGCGACGCTGGGTCTGCTGCTCGGCATCGCCGCGGTCACGGTGGCGGTCGCGGGCTGGCATCGGGCTCCTGGGCCGCCGGTGCGCGCCGCCGAGGCCGCCTCCGACATCAGCGCCTCTCGGCGCACCGCGATCGTGAGCGCCGCCGAGCGCGCCAGCCCGGCGGTGGTGTCGGTGAGCGTGGTGGCCACGCGAGTGGTGCGGGCCGACCCGTTCCAGGGCCTGTTCCACGACGACTTCTTCCAGCGCTTCGCCCCGCCGCTCGAGTACCTCGAGCGAATCCCCGGGCTCGGCTCGGGCGTGATCGTGGACGCCGCGGGGATGGTGCTGACGAACGAGCACGTGATCCGTGACGCGAACGAGATCAAGGTGACCTTGAGCGACGGGCGCCAGCTGCCGGCGAAGGTCCTGGGGTCGAGCTCGCTCTACGATCTCGCGGTTCTCAAGGTCGACGCGCCGCGCCTCCCGGTGGCCCCGCTCGGGGACAGCGACCGCCTCGAGGTGGGCGAGTGGGCGATCGCGATTGGCAACCCTTTCGGCTATCTCCTCAACGACACTCAGCCGACGGTGACCGCGGGCGTGATCAGCGCCACCCGTCGCGACATCAAGCGTTCGGGTTCGGACACCGGCGTCTACAAGAACATGATCCAGACCGACGCCGCGATCAATCCGGGCAACAGCGGCGGGCCGCTGGTGAACGCGGACGGCGAAGTGATCGGCATCAACACGTTCATCTTCACCCAGGGAGGTGGCTCGATCGGTCTCGGGTTCGCGATCCCGATCAACCTGGCGCGGCGGGTGCTCGACGAGATCCGCACCTACGGTCACGTGCGCGTCGCGTGGCCCGGCATGTCGGTGCGTCCGGTGACCGAATACCTCGCCCAGCGCCTCGGGTTTCGTGACCTGGGAGGGCTGCTGGTGACGCGGGTCGAGCCGTCGGGCCCAGCGGAGCGTGCCGGCGTGCGACCCGGCGATCGCATTCGCACCGTGAACGGCCAGGAGATCCGCTCGATGGAGGACGCGGAGCGCGGGATCTACGGCGCTCGCGTCGGCGACAAGCTGCATCTCGGGATCGAACGCGGGGACCAACGGACGGAGCGCACGCTGACCCTGGTCGAAGCGCCGCGGAGCGGGCCGTGATCGGACGCTACAGCCGACCGGCCATGCAGGAGGTGTGGAGCGACGCGCGGAGGCTCGCGCTGTGGCTCGAAGTGGAGCTCGCGGTGACCGAGGCGCGCGAGCGCCGGGGGCAGGTCCCCGCGGGCGTGTCCCGCAGGATCCGCGAGCGCGCGCGTCTCGACGCCAAGCGCATGGAGACGATCGAAGCCGAGGTGCGTCACGACGTGATCGCCTTCCTCACCATGGTCGCCGAGTCCGTGGGCGACGACGCGCGGCACCTGCACGTCGGCATGACCTCCTCTGATCTGGTGGACACTGCGCTCGCCTCCCAGATCGCCGCCGCCGGCCGGCTGCTGCACGAGGAGGTCGTGCGTCTGCGCCGCGCCTGTTGGGATTTGGCCCAGCGCCACCGGCGCACGCCGATGGTGGGGCGCACCCATGGCGTGCACGCCGAGCCGATCACGTTCGGGCTCAAGTGCCTGCTGTGGAGCGAAGAGCTGGGCCGCGATCTCGCGCGCCTGGATTCGGCGCTCAAAGGCTGCGCGGTCGGCAAGCTGTCGGGGGTGGTGGGCACGCTCGCCCACCTCGACGCCGAGCTGGAACGCGAGGCACTCGCAAGCCTTTCGCTCACGGCGGAGCCGGTCGCCAACCAGGTGGTGCAGCGCGATCGACACGCGATGCTGCTCTCGGCGCTCGCGGTCTTGGGGGGCACGCTGGAGAAGATCGCGGTCGAGATCCGGCATCTCCAGCGCAGCGAGGTGCGCGAAGCCGAGGAGCCGTTCGGCGTCGAGCAGAAGGGCAGCTCGGCGATGCCCCACAAGCGCAACCCGGTGCGCTGCGAGCGCGTGTGTGGCCTGGCGCGGCTGCTGCGCGCCTACGCGCACGCGGCGTGGGAGAACCAGGCGTTGTGGCACGAACGCGACATCAGCCATTCGTCGGTCGAGCGGGTCACGCTGCCCGACGCCTTTCTGATCGCGGACTTCATGGCTCACGAGCTGGCCGAGGTGGTGGGAGAGCTGAGGGTGCACCCGGATCGCATGCGCCGCAACCTGGAGGCCGGGGGCGGCCTGGTGTTCTCGCAACGCGTCCTGCTCGAGTTGACCGCTGCCGGGCTCGCCCGCGACGAGGCCTATCGGATCGTGCAGGGAAGCGCGCTGAAGGCGCTCGACGACGGAGAGTCCTTCCGAGCCCTGCTCGAGCGCGACCCACGCGTGCGGAAGGCGCTCCCCGGCGATCGGCTCGGCCGCTGCTTCGAGGTGGAACCGCTGTTAAAGAACGTAGACACGCTGTTCGCGCGGGCGACGGAGCCGCCGGCATGAGCACCCCTACCAGCATGGCCCCGGCGTACAGCGCGGCCGAAGCAGGGAATCCCACCGAGGTGGCACGCCGGCTCGCCTCCCGCGGCGTGGTGCTGGAGCCCGACGAGGTGACGCTGCTGATCGAGCTGCTCGGTCGTCCTCCCGGATGGGCCGAGGCGGTGCTGTTCGGCATCCTGTGGAGCGAACACTGCTCGTACAAGTCCACCCGGCACCTGCTGCAGCGACTGCCGACCCGCGCTCCGCACGTGCTGCTCGGACCGGGGGAGGATGCGGGGGTGGTCGCGCTGCCCGCGCCCTGCGAGGACCTGGCCCTGGTGCTCGCCCACGAGAGCCACAACCATCCGAGCCAGCTGCTGCCGATCGAGGGCGCGGCCACCGGAGTGGGCGGCATCGTGCGCGACGTGGGCTGCATGGGGGCCGAGGTGGTGGGGGTGCTCGATGCGCTGCGCTTCGGGCATCCGGTCGAGGGCGGCGCGCCGGTCCGCGACATCGTGCGCGGAGTGGTGCGAGGCATCGCCGACTATGGCAACGCGCTCGGCGTCCCCAACCTGGGAGGTGACGTCTACTTCGATCGGCAGTTCGACGCCAACTGCCTGGTGAACGTGATGTCGGTCGGACTGGTGCCGCGCGATGGCATCCTGCGCAGCCGCGTGCCCGCGGGCGACGGCCCGTGGGTCTTCGTCCTGGTCGGCAAGCCCACCGACGAGAGCGGCTTCGGTGGCGCGGCCTTCGCCTCGGGAGAGCTCGGCGAGTCGGATCGACGCGGTGCGGTTCAGATTCCCGATCCATTCTTGAAGCGCGTGCTGCACGTCGCCAACGGGGAGATGTTTCGGCGCCTGCGCGAGCGCGGGCTCGAGGCGGGCTTCAAGGATCTCGGGGCCGGCGGCGTGGCGTGCGCGACCAGCGAGCTAGCGGCGGCCGGCGAGCGGGGAGCCGAGATCGAGCTCGACCGGCTCCACCGCGTTCCCAAAGACCTGCCGGCGGAGGTCTTGCTGTGCGCCGAGACCCAGGAGCGCTATTGCTGGGTGCTGCCCGAGTCCTTCGCCGTCGAAGCGTGCGACATCTACAACCGGCTCTATGCCCTGGGCGACGTCTTCCCCGGGGCCGCGGCGCGCATCATCGGGCGGGCGACCGACGAGCGTCGTTACCGCGTGCAGTGGCAGGGCGAGCCGATCGTGGATTGCCCGGTCGAGGCGATCACCGCCGGACGCCGGGTGCATCGGGCTTCGCGACGGCGTCCGCCGCCGGCGCCATTGGGGCCGGTCGCCGAGACGCCCGACCTCCACGGCTCGCTGCTCGCACTGCTGCGTGGTGTGGGAAGCTGCTCGCGCGAGTACTTGTTCCGCCACTACGACAGCGAGGTGCAAGGGCGGACGTGGCTGAGGCCGGGCGAAGCGGACGCCACCGTGATCCGGGCGCACCCGGACCGACCGCTGGGCGTCGCGTTCGCGGTGGGAGGGAATCCACATTGGTGCGGCGGCGATCCCGAGCTGGGGGCGCGCCACGCCGTGGCCGAGGCCGCCCGCAACGTGGCGTGCGTCGGCGCGCGGCCATGGGCGCTCACCGACTGCCTCAACTTCGGGCACCCGGAAGAGCCCACGGTCATGGGGGATCTCGCGGCCACGCTCGAAGGGCTCGCGGTGGCGGCCGAGGCGCTGGGCGGCCTGGCGAGCCGCGGCCATCCCCTGCCGTTCGTGAGCGGAAACGTCAGCCTCTACAACCAGACGGGATCTCGGGCCGTGCCCGCCTCGCCGATCGTTCTGTGCGCCGGCGTGGTGGCCGATCTCACCACGGTCGTGGCGCAGTCGGTGCGACGGGCCGGCGACTTCATCGTGCTGGTCGGGGAACCGCGCGATCAGCTCACCGGTTCCGCCTTCGCGCGCGAGATCCTTAGGCGGCACGCCGGCAGTCCGCCGGGCCTCGACCTGGCTCGCGAAGCGGCGCTCCAGGAGCTGGCGGTCGCGGCGGCCGAGGGGTGCTGGGTGGTCGCCGCGCACGACGTGTCCGACGGCGGCTTGGCGGTGACGCTGGCCGAGATGGTGATGGCTTGCCCCGCGGAATCCGCTCTTGGCGTGGAGGTCGATCTGGGCGTTCTCGAAACCGAATCCGCCTTGGCGCTGTTCAGCGAGCGGCCGGCGATCGTGTTCGAGGTGCCGCCGGAACGCGCGCCGATCTTCTTCCAGAACGCACGCGAGCGCTCGCTGCTCGCCTGGCCGCTCGGTGCGGTGACGGCACGCCCGCTGGTGCGACTCATGCTGCCCGATGGCGAGGCGGTGAGCTGGAGCGTCGAGGAGCTCCGCGCCGCGGCCGCGAGCCCGCTCAAGGCGCTGTGGAACGAGGAGGGGGCGTGAGCGTCGCGCGCGTGGGGGTGGTCCAGTTCCCGGGCGTGAACTGCGAGGCGGAGAGCGTGCGCGCCTTGGGAAGGGCCGGGCTTGAGGCCGAGATCTTCCGCTGGACTCGCCGTGCGGCCGAGCTGCGGGACTTCCAGGCGTACCTCCTGCCGGGCGGTTTCTCCTACCAAGACCGCGTGCGCGCCGGGGCACTGGCGGCCAAGGATCCACTGGTGGACGTGCTGGCCGGCGAAGCGGAGCGCGGCAAGCCGGTGCTCGGGATCTGCAACGGGGCCCAAGTGCTCGTGGAGGCGGGTCTGGTGCCCGACTCGGGTCGCGTCGAACTGGCGCTCGCCCGCAACCGCATGCCGGATCGGGACGGCTATTACGCGCGTTGGATCTACGTCCGGATCGAGCCGTCGGGCTCTTTGTTCACCCGCGGCCTCACGCCGGGAGACGTGCTGCCGCTCCCGGTGGCGCACGGGGAGGGACGTTTCACGTCGGCCACCGCCGGGAGGATGGCATCGCTGCTGGCCACCGGGCAGATTCCGCTTCGCTACTGTTCGGCGCACGGGGAGGTGGAGAGCGGGTTTCCCGTCAACCCGAACGGCGCCGAGCAAGCCGCGGCCGCGGTGTCGAACGCGCGCGGCAACGTGCTCGCGCTGATGCCGCATCCCGAACGCGCGCAGGATCTCGGGGCGCTGGCGCGCTGCGTGGCGGGCCCGTGGGACGAGCGCCGGGCCCAAGCCATCGCCCGCCGCGACGTCGACGCGCGCGGACCAGGGCTTGCGCTGTTCGACGCCCTGTCCCGCCACCTGAAGGAATCCTGACAATGCCCCGCGGCTCCAAGACCATCCAAGCTTGGGTGGAGCTGATGTCGGACGACCCCGAGGCGGTCTCGGCGCTCGCGGTGGCGCGCGCCCGCCTGCCGGCGGCGCGCGACCTCGGCCAGCTCCGCAGGCTGCGGCTGATCGAGGTGAGCGGTCCGTTGCCGGGTCGACGGCAGCTCGAGGAGCTGCTCCATCGCTCGATCCAGTTCTACAATCCACACAAGGAGCGCTGCACGCTGCGAATGGGTGTCGCGGATCCGGTCCCGCTCGGCGGCTCGGAGCGAGTCGCGCTGGTGTTCGAGCGGGGCGGCGAACGACGCGCCGCCGCCGAGCGCTGGTGGCGGCACGAGACCGGCGAGGAAGTCGAGGTGCGCGAGGGAGTGGCCTGGGCGCTGCGACTCGAAAACGGTGCGGCGCTCGAGGACCTGGCGCTGGTGCGAGGCCGCCACCACGGGTTACTCTGCAACCCGCACTCTCAGGAGCTGCGCCTAGCGGTCGGCGAGGTGCCGTGCCCTTGGATGGGGGCCGTCTCCGAGCCGAAGCGGGCCGCGCGCAAACGGCCCAAGAGCCCCAAGGGGGACGCATGACCGGTTGGTCCCGGGACAAGACGTGGCGCGAAGAATGCGGCGTGTTCGCCGCCGTGGGTGTGCCGCACGCCGCCGCGGTGGTGGGCCTGGGGCTCCATGCGTTGCAGCACCGTGGCCAGGAATCGAGCGGCCTCGTGTCGTGCGACGAGCGGGGGGAGTTCCACAGCCACAAGGGCATCGGCCTGGTCTCGGAAGTCTACGATGACGCGATCCTGGCCGAGCTGCCGGGGCAGCTCGCGGTCGGGCACAATCGCTATTCGACCACCGGAAGCCTGACGCTCGAGAACACGCAGCCGTTGCGCGTCGTGTACCGCGGCGGCCCGCTCGCGCTCGCTCACAACGGGAACCTGGTGAACGCGCGCGAGCTGCGGCAGGGCCTGGAGGGCTCGGGATCGATCTTCCAGACCACGCTCGACACAGAGATCTTCCTTCACTTGATGGCGCTGTCGACCGCCGAGGGTCCCGAGGAGGGTCTGGTAGAGGCCGCGCAGCAGGTGCGCGGAGCCTTTTCGCTGGTCGTCTTGACGCGGGACGCCGTGCTCGCGCTGCGCGATCCCCATGGATTCCGGCCGCTGTGCATCGGCCGCCTCGGCGATGGTTACGTGGTCGCGAGCGAGACCTGCGCACTCGACCTGGTGGCGGCCGAGTTCGTGCGCGACGTCGAGCCCGGCGAGATGGTCCGCATCGATCCCAAGGGCCTGCGGTCGCGCCGCGTGATGCCTGCGGCGACGCCGGCGCGGCACTGCATCTTCGAGCACATCTATTTCTCGCGCCCCGACAGTCGAGTGTTCGGCGAAACCGTCGACCGGGTGCGGCGTCGCATCGGCCACCGATTGGCGGAGGAGCATCCGGTCAGCGCCGATCTCGTGATCGCGGTGCCCGACTCGAGCAACTCCATTGCGCTGGGTTTCAGCGAGCGGTCCGGCATCCGTTTCGAGCTGGGGCTCATCCGCAACCACTACGTCGGCCGCACCTTCATCCAGCCTCATCAGGGTGAGCGGGATTCGACCGTGCGGGTGAAGTTCAATCCGGTCCACGAGGTGCTGCGCGGCGAGCGCGTGGTGCTGGTGGACGACTCGATCGTGCGCGGCACCACCAGCCGCAAGCTGGTACGGATGATCCGTCGCGCGGGTGCGCGCGAGGTGCATTTCCGCGTGGGCTCGCCGCCAGTGACCCATCCGTGCTTCTACGGGATCGACACGCCCAGCCGTCGCGAGCTGATCGGAGCGGTGAAGACGGTGGAGGAGATCCGCGAGTTCCTGGGCGCCGATTCGTTGGGCTATCTGTCGCACCAGGGGCTGCTCGCCTGCGAGCGCGACGGCGGACGCTTCTGCTCCGCCTGCTTCACCGGGCACTATCCGGTCGCCGTGGATCCGAGCGCGAGCAAGCTCGCGCTCGAGACCCTGCACCGCACGACCTCGGCCGGCCCGGCGTCTTGACACTGCGCGAGGCCGCTCCCTAGAGTCGCGCCTCACTTCGCGGCGCGACGTCGGCGCGGTGCGCGCCCTTGGCCTCAGGGGTCTTCCATGTCGCTCGACGAACTCATGCGGCAGCGCCGCGCGAAGCTCGCCCAATGGCGCGCGCTCGGCGTCGAGCCATACGCCTACCGTTTCGAGCCCACGCATCGCGCGGCGGATCTGTTGGCGCGCGGGGATGCGGTGACCACCGAGCCCGGAGAGCAGGTGCGTCTGGCGGGGCGCGTGATGACGCTGCGGGCTCACGGCAAGGCGGGATTCGCACACCTGCTCGACGGCAGCGGTCGCATCCAGCTCTACTTTCGGGCCGATCATCTGGGCGACGGCTTCCGGCGCTACGAGCTGCTCGACGTCGGCGACTGGATTGGCGTCGCGGGTCCGCTGTTTCGAACTCGTACCGGGGAGATCACGGTGCGCGTCGATGGGCTCGAGCTGCTCGCCAAGGCGGTCCGCCCGCTGCCGGACGATTGGCATGGGCTGCGTGACCCGGAAACACGCTTCCGCCAGCGCTATGCCGACCTGTTCATGAACCTCGAGGTGCGCGATGTGTTCCGCCGCCGCGCGCGTCTGGTGAGCACCTGCCGCAGCTTCCTCGACGGGCGCGGCTACCTCGAGGTCGAAACGCCGGTGCTCCAGCCGTTGTACGGGGGCGCGTTCGCGCGTCCCTTCGTGACGCGGCACCACGCGCTCGACATGGAGCTGTTCCTCCGCATCTCGAACGAGCTCTACCTCAAGCGCTTGATCGTCGGCGGCCTCGAGCGCGTGTACGAGTTCTCGCGCGACTTTCGCAACGAGGGAATCGACCGTACCCACAGCCCCGAGTTCACCATGCTCGAGTTCTACCAAGCCTTCGCCGACGTCCACGACATGATGGAGGTGACGGAGTCGTTGCTCTCCGAAGCGGTCGAACGGGTGACCGGAGGCACCACCGTGAGTTACCAGGGCCAGCCGCTCGAATTCGCTCGCCCGTGGCCACGCGTCTCGATGCTCGACGAGGTGAGCCAGCGGGTCTCGGAGCGCGTGGACGACCTCGACCCCGAGCGACTGCGGCGCCTCGCCGAGCGGCATGGCACCGAGTCGCGACCGGGAGAGGGGCCGGGTGCGCTGCTCGATGGGCTGTTCTCGGCTCTGGTGCAGCCGAGCCTGGTGCGCCCTTGCTTCGTGGTGGACTATCCGATCGAGATCTCGCAGCTCGCGCGCTCAAGCCGGACGCGGCCGGCCGTCGTCGAGCGCTTCGAGGTGATCGTGGCCGGGGTCGAGCTGGCGAACGCCTTCTCGGAGCAAAACGACCCGGATGCGCAGCGCCGCGCGTTCGAGCACCAGATGGCGCGGCGCGCTTCCGGGGATGAGGAAGCCCAGGTCATGGATCACGACTATTTGCGGGCGCTCGAGTACGGAATGCCGCCCGCGGGAGGCGTGGGAATCGGCATCGATCGTCTGACCATGCTGGTCACCGACGCGCGCTCGATCCGCGACGTCGTCCTCTTCCCTCAGTTACGCCCCGAGGAGGGACGCGCGGAGATGGACGGAGCGCTGGCGGAGGGTGGCGAGGGCGCGGGCGCCTCACCACCTGGGCCCGCGACCGGCGAGCCGCGCGCG
>Ga0066710_100002766_pt1 | contig 14407 bp, 10 predicted proteins | sample GraSoiAngelo_159_FD_79666 | JGI IMG/M metagenome (GOLD analysis project Ga0066710, IMG submission 79666) | Grasslands soil microbial communities from the Angelo Coastal Reserve, California, USA - 14_1009_16_40cm | ecosystem: Environmental > Terrestrial > Soil > Grasslands | place: USA...
CCACGGGAAGCGTTTACACGGACGACGTCCAGCGTCGCATCGCAGAACTCGCCGTCAAACACGATCTCTATGTTCTCTCCGACGAAATCTACGCTCGTATTATTTACGGCCCAAACTACTTATCAATGCTCAGCTGTCCCGGGATGGAAGAACGCACGCTGATCATCGATGGCTTTTCCAAGAGCTTCGCCATGACCGGATGGCGCCTGGGTTACACCATCGCTCCTCCACACATCGTGCCTGCCTTGGTCATGCTCGCCATCAACAGCAACCCCTGTGTCGCCGAGTTCACTCAATACGCCGCAGTGGAGGCTTTGCGCGATCGAGCCCAAGCCACGCCTCGGATGGTGAAGGAGTTCGCGCGACGCCGCGAGCAGTTTGTCCGCGACTTGAACCGTGTGCCGGGATTCCGCTGTACTCCTCCGGAAGGAGCTTTCTATGCCTGGGTCAACATCAGTGATACTGGTAGCAGCGCCGAGGAAATTTGCCGCATTATGCTGGACGAAGCCGGCGTCGCTGCCATTCCCGGCGCAGCTTTCGGCGCCTCCGGCAAAGATTTCGTGCGATTTTCCTTCGCATCTTCAACCGCTACCTTGCAAGAAGCGGTGGAGCGCATTCTCAAAGTTTCCAGCGCCTGGGAGGGAACACTAGCAAGAAGATAGATCGAACAACCTTACGGAGACTTCCATGAAGTTCAGGTGTCGCTGGTGGCAATGGTTTGTGATCCTCACAGCAGCATCGAGCAGTTTAATGGTGTTCGCCCAGGCCCGTCCTTTTCCCGGGCCTGATGTGCAGCAGATCTATCAACGGCTTTTGCCGCAAGTAGAAAAGATTCCCATCTTCGATCACCATGCTCATCCTGGTTTTCCCGACGATCCCGACGTTGACGCCATGGCCGCTCCTCCCGGCAGCGCCGCTCTGCGTGAGCGTGACAGCAATCTCGAACTAGTCGCGGCCGCCAAGGCTCTGTTTGGCTATCCCTACAACGATTTCTCCCCTGAGCACGCCAAGTGGCTGGTCCAGAAAAAAGCCGAGTTGAAGAAGTCGCAGGGCAACGCCTACTTCTCCAATATTCTCGACAAGCTAAACATCGAGCGCTCGGTCGCTAATCGCGCCATGATGGCCGGCTATCTCGATCCCAAGCGCTTTCCGTGGGTCTTTTTTGCCGACGCCTTCATGTGGCCATTCGACAACCAGCAGCAGCGCTCCCGTAATCCTGACGAACAGGTTTACATTCCCTTACAGGAAAAAATGCTGCACCGTTGGATGCAGCAGGCGCAGCTCAACAGGCCCCCCGCTGACTTTGCAGGCTATCTCTCATTCATCAGCAGCACCCTCGAGGAGAACCAGAAGCGGGGCGGTATCGCTATGAAGTTTGAAGTAGCGTATTTCCGCTCAACCAAATTCAGCAATCCGCCTCGCCAACAGGCGGAACAGATTTACCAGCATTATGTCAATGGGGGCGTGCCGGCTGCCGATGATTACCGCATCTTTCAGGATTACATTTTCCGTTACTTGATTAGTGAAGGCGGCCGCCTCCATCTTCCTGTCCATATCCACTCGGCGGTCGGCATCGGCGATTATTTCAACATCTCCGAAGGCAACATAATGAACCTGGAGAATATTCTCCGCGATCCCCGCTATTCCGCTGTGACGTTTGTGATGATTCACGGCGGATATCCGCTGGAACGCGAAGCCATCTGGTTGGCCGCGGTGAAGAACGTCTATATGGATTCCTCGCTGATGGAAATTGCCATGTATCCTTCAGAGTTTAAGAATTCGCTCAAGCAATGGCTGGAAACATTTCCCGACAAGATCACATTCGGTACTGACGCTTTCCCTTACAATGATGTTCTCGGCGCCGAAGAGAGCTATTGGCTGGGCGTGCAGTCGGCGAGACAGGGCCTGGCTGCTGCGCTTGCCGAAATGGTATCCATGGGAGAGGTAAGCGAATCCAAGGCGCTGGAGATGGCCCACGGCTACCTCCACGATAATGCGATTCGCATCTACGAAGGCAAGGTTCAGTGATATGGCAAGAACTGGCATGTCAAGTAAGAGGGTTTCCGCTAACAAGAGCGGCAGCAGCAAAAACAGCGCCATGAGAAAGAAGCCGATGGCGCCGGTCTTCCGCCAGAAGGGTGTGGAGAAAAAACGAGGCGCGACTGCCACCCTGAAACACGTCCCCTGGAACACAGTGGAATTAGAGAGCTTGAACCCGCTGCTCCAGCGTCAGTTCGTGGTCGGCCATGACGTTATGCTGGCGCGCGTCCTGCTGAAGAAGGGCTGCATCGTGCCCCACCATAGCCACGTCAATGAGCAGATCACCTACATTCTGGAAGGTGCGCTGAAGTTCTGGATCGACGGCCGCGAGATCACGGTCCATGCCGGGGAAGTGCTGACTATTCCTCCGAACATGCCGCACAAGGCAGAAGCGCTCGTGGACACCGTGGATCTGGACGTTTTCAATCCGCCACGCGCTGACTGGATTAATAAGGACGACAAATATCTGCGCGGCAAATAGACCAGAAATAGATCGCAGCAATAATTCAAGTTCCGTTGCCGCGTACTCACATGACCAATCGCACGATTTCCATTCCGACTGCCGCCCCGGTGTCGAGTTTTCGCTGCATTGCATGCGGCGTCATCCGTGACAACGTTAGTCATGATTTTCGTTGTACCGATTGCGGCGATCTATTGGAGATCTTTTACCCCGCCTGGCACAGCGAACAGATGGCGACCAACGCGCCAGGCTTCAAGGCGCTATGGCAGCAAAGGAAGACTTCTCGGCGGGCAATCGATGAAAGCGGCGTTTGGCGTTTTCGCGAACTTCTGCCTGCCCTTCGCGACTGGGATCAAGCCGTCACCCTGCGCGAAGGCAATACGCCTCTCTACAATCTTCCTGCTTGTGCCCGCATCGCCGGCGTAAAACAGCTTTACGCCAAGCATCAGGGCATGAATCCGACAGGCTCGTTCAAGGACACAGGCATGACCGTCGCCGCATCCTTTGCCCTGCAGGAGGGCTTCCGCTGGGTCGCCTGCGCTTCCACGGGAAATACTTCTGCCTCCATGGCGGCCTATGCTGCGAGGTCTGCCATGCGAAGTCTGGTGGTCATTCCCGAAGGCAAAGTTTCCTGGGCGAAACTTTCTCAGGCACTGGACTACGGTGCCCTTACCTGCGAGCTACGTACTGACTTTGATGGCTGCATGCGAGTGCTCAATGAAGTCGTGAAGCAGTGGCCCGTTTGCCTGCTAAATTCCGTCAATCCTTATCGCATTGAAGGACAGAAAACTGGCGCCATCGAACTCCTTGAGCAATTCGATGGGCAGGTGCCCGATCACATCATCGTTCCCGGCGGGAATTTGGGAAACTGCTCGGCGCTGGGCAAAGCTCTTCTCGAACTGCTGGATCTGGGTCTGATTACACGAACGCCGAAAGTCTCGGTCATTCAGGCGGAGGGCGCTAATACACTGCTGCGCAGTATTAGAGAACACGGTGGAAAGAAATTGATTCCCATGCAAGCTCAGACCGCCGCCACTGCCATCCGTATCGGCAGTCCTGCATCCTGGAAGAAGGCAGTGCATGTGTTGCAGGCCACTGGCGGGACCGTCGAACAAGCCAGCGAAATTGAAATAGCCCAGTCTAAAGCCGAAATCGGCGCTGATGGAATCGGCTGCGAGCCGGCCTCCGCCGTCACCCTGGCCGGACTGAAAAAGCTGGTAAAACAAGAATTCGTAAAACAAGATGACATCGTGGTACTTATCTTGACCGGTCACTTGCTCAAAGATCCTGAGTTCACCCTCAAATTTCATCGCGGAGACTTATTCAAAGGCACAGAATACGAGCAACAAGCCGCTGCTCTCCGCTTACATCAGCGTGCTCCCGTCACTTTGGAGCCCACGGCGGATGCCGTCGTGAAGGCGCTCGAACAGGCCGAAAAGAGCACCCCGCCCAATTAGAATGCCGAGTCTCAACCGCTCTGCCCAGCGCCGCAGCAGTTCATTACAGCTAAGTCTTCCCGCAACCTCCGCCAATCTTGGACCGGCATTCGATGCGGCAGCCCTGGCGCTGCAACTGTTTCTGAAAATCAAGGCTAGTTCTGCCGCGGAGTTCTCGATCGTTGCCCGGGGCCGCGACGCCGCCATCTGCAATCAGATCAACAACCACCTCATCCTGGATACCTACCGCGACGTGCTGCGCTCACAGGGCAAAAAGATCAGGCCTCTCGGTATGCGCATCGAAAATGAAATTCCCATCGGCAAAGGCCTCGGTTCTTCGGCAGCCGCCCGTCTTGCAGGGATCGCTCTGGCCGTCCATTTTGGAAAATTGGATTGGACCGAAAGCAGGATCATTGGCGAGGCCTCGCGCCGCGAGCACCATCCCGATAATGCCGCTGCCTGCTGGATGGGAGGCTTGGCCGTGGCCCGCATGTCCTCGGAGTTCGAAGCTCAGGTATTGCGCGTGAAACCAAAAGGCAAGTGGCCCCTGCTGGTTGCAGTTCCAAATGAGAGTCTGCCGACGGAAGAAGCGCGGCGCGCACTGCCTGCTCAATACTCGCGTGCCGATGCTGTCGCCAATGTCCAAAATTCGATGCTTCTGTTAGCCGCGTTTGTCGAGGGACGATCCGATCTTCTCGCCTCCGCTCTTAAAGATCGCTTCCACCAACCTTATCGTGCCAAATTGTGTCCATTGCTGCCGGTCGTTACCGAACTTGTAGGAAAACCTGGAATTTTAGGCGTAAGTTTGAGTGGCGCCGGCCCGTCAGTCCTGATTTTTCTTGATCCGAAAATTCCTAAGAATAAAGTGCGGCAGGCGCTCATCTCTCACTTGAAGATCCACAGGCTCGCGGCAGAATTGCTCGATACCGCTATTTCTCTTCACGGAGCGCGAGGAGAAGAGAACCGAACGGGCAAGCGATAAGTCTCACCCGCTGAAAGGATTAAACTTGTGAAGAATTCAAGGCTGTCGGCGCGAGTAATTTCGCCGGCCACCATTTCGTTGCGCCGACGCGATCACGCTGAATAGGTGCTCCTCAAAACTCAGATCGCGATCTTTAGCGACCCTGTCGGGATACGAGTTCATAGCGCTGAGGAAATTTTGAACTTCCATGCGGAAGTCATCTTGTTCTGAAGAACGCGCGAGGGTCGACACGCGCGCACGAAGCTGGCTGGTTTTCATTTACTCGTCCCCCACAACCGTTCGCCATTTCGCGACTGGCAAACAATCCGTCAGCCACCGCGGTGCAAAGTCGCCTGTGCTGTCCGGCACCTTTTTCTCTGGAAACGTTTTTGTAAGCCTACTACTTTCGCCCTATTCCTGTAAATGGCCCTGTCAAACGACCCATATTTCGTTGTTTTTCGGGCGAGGGGGATGGGAAAGTCTCTTGGCGGGTCAGCGCTTCTCAGGCAGTGAAGAACTTCAAAATGAGGCTGTTGGCTCCGGGTCCGCCGTCTTCCTTAGCGGCTGGCAGGCGGAATAATCCCATTCATCCGCAGATACTCCACCATCTGGCCGTAGTGGTCCATACAGTGTCCCACCGTCAGTGTCGCCATACCTAATCGGGTGACTGTGCCCTCTCCGAACGGACTTTTGACCGGTTCGACGACATTCTTTTCGTCAATCGTCGCGACCGCTTTATGCACATAAGCGAACGAGTCCTTCAGGTAGTTGAGGATGTCAGCTTTGCTCTTCACCGAATCGGGCCCCTTTTCCTCGTTGCCTTCCACCGGCGGCTTTTCCCCGATCATGGCAGCAGCGACTTCATAATTCACCGCCGCCACGTGTTTCACCTGTTCTCCGAAATTGCGCACGCCCTTAAAATCACCATTTGTAGGAGCGAAGGAGTACTTATCTTCCGGCATGGCATCGGCTGCGGACACAAATTCCTGTTCAGTATTCTTGACCGCTCGATCGAGAACCTGCTGGATCGTGCGGCGTTCCGGCGGCTTTACGGGCGCCTGCGCGATGGCCAATCCACTGCAAGCCAGCAGCAACATCAGCGAAGCAACATACATTTTCTTCATGCCAATCTCCTTAACCAATGACGCTATAACAAACTTCCCAATCAATCGCGAACCACCGCCGGCGCCATTTCCAGTTGCTGCGTAGTAAGCCGATGCCGCCGGATTGTAGAAAGTCCCAGGATCAGCGCAAAGGAGGAGTACATGAGCGCCGTCGGAACACCCACTCGCGTGGCCAGCGCTCCCCAAAGCGCGCTGCCCAGCGCCATTCCTCCCTGCAATACCAGCAGGTACATGGATAGCGCTCGGGCTCGCAGCCATGATGGAGACATCGTCTGCGCCGCCATGTTCAAGCACGCTAGTATACCGATCCAGGCCATTCCAGCCGCGAAGAATACGGCGCATAACCCTTCAAAAATCTTTACTTGTCCGGCTGCGAATGTCATTCCCGCGAACAGCAGAATGGCAAACGCCACAATTCCGTCGATCGAGAGCCTCTCCTTTAATCTGGGCAGCGCCGCCGCTCCCGCCAACGCGCCCAAGCCAAAGCTGGTCAGTAACACGCCATACCCCGTCGCTCCGTGCGGACGTGCAATAATCGGCAGCAGCGCCAGCACCGAAGTGGCGGCAAAACTGAAAGCGCCGGTTCGAATCAGCACCGATTTCACCAGCGGCGCGCCGCGCACATAGCGGATTCCCGTCAGCATCGCTTCCAGGACCCGTCCCGTTTCCACCTGTTCGGCGTGCGGTCTTTTCCAGCGGTAGAGAAAAAAGATCACGCCGAAAAAAGACGCCGCATTCAGCAAAAACGCCAGTCCCGAACCCGCGACCGCCACAACCATTCCACCCAGCGCGGGACCAACCGCACGGGCCACATTAAACCCGGCTGAATTCAAAGCCACCGCCGAAGCGTGCTGGTCCGGCGAAACGATTTCCGGAGTAATCGCCTGCCATGCCGGATCGTTCATGACCGACCCCAGTCCCAGCAGAAAGGTGAACAATAAAAGCGTCCATGGAGTGACCGAACCACGCAGCGTCAAAAATCCCAGTATGCCCGCTGCCAGCACCATCCAACCTTGCGTGATCAGCAAAAGACGTCGACGGTCCATCATGTCGGCCAACGCCCCTGCGGGCAAGACCACCAGGAACACAGGCACCGTCGCCGCTGCCTGCACCAAGCCCACCATCAGCGGCGACATCGTGAGTTGCGTCATCAACCAACCCGCACCCACGTTCTGCATCCAGGTGCCGGTGTAGGAGATCACCGCGGCAATCCAAAGCGACCGGAACAGCGGTTCTCGCAACGGGGCCAGCGCAGAACCATTCCGTCGCTTGGCGCGCAGGCTTTCCGATAACGACACGTTGAACGAATCCGCCATTGTCAATTGCTCGATGCGCTCTGCAGCACCACCGGAATGCTCTGCCCAAAGGGCCACTCCCGGCTTCGCCACGCGCGAATCAGGTAAATCACTAAACCGACGATCAGGATCACCGCTGCGTATCGGATTTCGTTCAGCGGATTCGGTCTCTTAATCAGTACGAACAGAAATCCTAGGCTTGCCAGCAGCGCGGGCAGCGGGTAAAGCCACATGCGAAAAGGACGCGGTATGTCGGGTCGGCGAATCCTCAGCCCAATCACTCCAATCGCCTGTATCAGAAACTGCAACATGATACGAATCACTACCAGCGCGGCGATCACGTCCGCCAGCCGCAGAAAACAAAACGCCGCCGCTACCAGTCCCAGCGCCAACAGAGAAACATGCGGGAAACGATACTTGGGATGTACCCTCGCAAACGCCTTGAAATAATTGCCATCGAGTGCCGCCGCGTACGGCACTCTGGAATACCCCAGCATCAGCGAGAACACTGATGCGAAGGCCGTCCACATGATTAATCCGGTCACCAGCCGGGCGGCCCATGTCCCATAGATCCTCTGCATGAACACTGAAACGACATACAGGCTACTGTTGGATTTCCCGCTCCGCACCATATCCTGCCACGGCACCACGGCGAGAATGCTGATGTTCATCACGACATATAGACAGGCGACGAGCAGAATGGAAAGCAGCAAAGCTCGAGGAATTGTTCTACCTGGGTCCTTAATTTCGTCTCCAAGGAAACAAACGTTGTAGTAACCCCAGTAGTCGTAAGCCGCGATCAGCATCGCCCCGCCCAATCCATTGAAGAAGTTTCGCGAGAGGGTGAAGGCCCCGGGAGGAAAGCTGAATGCCTGGGCCGCGTTGAAGTGTGTGAGCCCCGCGAAAATGATCCAGGCAATCGTGCCCATCACCCCAACCCAGAGCAATTTCGACAGCCGACCAATCGTGGTGATGCGCCGGTAAAGCAGCAACACCGCAACAACGCAAATCAGAATGGCGACGAAAGTCCCCCCAGTCACCACCCAACTCACCTGTAACGCTCCCAGAAAAGGCAGTTGCATGCTGGCATTGCGCCCGGCGTAAGTATGCTCCAGACCCGGCCAAAAGAAACCTGCATATTGAGCCAGACCGATTGATCCCGAAGCAATGGAGAGCGGAGCGCTGAATGAAAGTTGCCAGATAAATAAAAACGAAATCAGCCGGCCTAAACTTCTCGGCCCATAAATTTCTTTCAAATACCCATACGAGCCGCCCGACCAGGGCATCGCCGCACCCAGTTCCGCCCAAACCAGCCCGTCACACATGGCGAACCCTGCCCCTAAAATCCAGCCCAGCATGGCCTGCGGTCCGCCCATCGCGCTCACGATCAGCGGCACGGTGATGAACGGCCCCACCCCAATCATGTCAATCATGTTCAGCGCCGTAGCACTGCCCAGTCCCACGCCGCGGATAAGTTTCGGCGAAATTGAATCGTCTGCGGTTTGGATTGAGTCGGGATCCATCGAAATGCGCTTATCTACCTTCTACTCACTGACCACTTCCCTCATGTCCCGCGCTCAACAGATTCACATACAGCCGAATCGCCCCCGGCACTCCCGCCGGTAACTGCCGGAAAAACGCGTATCCCGCATAGATGTACGTGCCCTTGCCATACTGCGCCCGAAGCAGTCCACCCTGCTGCGGTTGTTCTCCCGGATCATGAGACGCCAGCAGCGGCTTGAAATGGCCATCCCACTGGTCCATGAAATACAAACCGCGCTCCTGCACCCAACCATCGAAGTCCCGCGGCGTGATCGCATTCGGAAAATGAAAGACACTATCCTCGGGCGCCAGAATTTCCACCGGCGCCTCTTCCACCGAAACCCGCGCCCGGCTCAGTTGTGCGGGATACGGAGTGAAGCGCCCGCCATTAAAATCTCCCACGCCGGTGTTGTACTGCGCAATCAATGTTCCACCCGCCGACACGAAATCCAGCAGCCACTTATTGTTCGCGGCAACCTCTTTATGGGTGTCATACGCGCGGATTCCCAGCACGATGGTTCCATAGCGGCTCAAGTCCTCGTTGCCCAGCTTCTCCGCTGGAATCAGCGCCACGTTCATCCCTAGCTGGCTAAGTACTGTAGGAATGTCGTCGCCAGCCCCCATGACGTAGCCCACTTTTAATCCAGCAGGGACTTTCACATCTACAATGCTCACCCGCTGAATTGCCGGCTGATAGTAATAAAAGGCATCGAGATCCTCGCGCGTGACGACGGTATAGCCTTCGCTGTACGTCGAGCCGCCTGCGTCAAGAACTGCCCGCATCTCTGCCCGGCCTTCTTTCAAACCTGCGGGAAATACTTTGAACTGAAACTCCTGTTTCTCACCGCGCTGATGAAATTCCACCGGCAACTGAGCAGGCTCGACACGCCAGTTCGGCGGAACTTCCAGGTGTAAGGTTCCCTTTGCAGGCGCCGAAAGGTTATAGCTCACGCCAACCTTCACGTTGCATCCCGGATCGCCCTCCACTCGGATAGTCTGAGTGCCCGGTTCCAGCATGACAGAAAATGCGGGAGCCACCGCCAGCGTCCGCCTTTGCTCGTGCCCAGTTTCATCAAGGAATGGAACTGTGACTGGAATGGATATGCGGCCGCCCTCCGTTGAGCCACGCTTTATCTCATGGCCAAGAAGATTCAAGCCGGCCGCCTTTGCAACCATTAAGTACTCGAGGCTGACGTGTAGCAAAGCGGGTTGGAAGGGAAACGTCGCGTACCGCGGATCATCCACCGTGTTGACGCTTTCTGTTTCCGGTTCCCTGCGATGCCAGTAGGGACGGCTATAGCTCACTTTCGATGGCACCTGTAACAGGAAGTTAGCGTAATAATCTTCACGAGGCGAAATCGCGCCCGTTTGGCCTTTGTAAATGTTTTTAATCCATCCCGGAGGCGCATCCATCGAGACGTTTTGCACTTCCATGGGAAACTTCGATCCGTTGTGAAACTTCGCGACCACCGTAAACTTTTGTGTGGGCGAAACGATCGTCAGAGCCCCTGGTTCAGGTGGAATGCCTGCCCCCGGACCCTTGGTCGCTACGACGTCCGCTCTTAACGAAGCGTTCAGCGCCAGGTTCACCGCCACTTCACACTGCTGTTGCTTGTCGCGAAGAATAGTCAGCAGATCCGATTTAGCTGGCTCAATAAGTTGGCTGTGTTCCAATCGGTCCGTTACATCGTCAAGTAATCGCAATGCCACCAAGAGCGGCGTGGCAGCGCGACTCGGATCTTTGTCGATGCTTGCGTCTGCCTGATTGACCTCTTTCGCGATCTCCGCCAGCGCTGGCCGCAAAAACGGGACTTTCGCTTCCTCTGCGCCGAGCCTCGACGCCAACCCCGGCAAACTGGTATCAATCCCGTCAAAGAAATCCTTCTCATCTCCGTCTTTGTCGGTCGTACGCGGCAGCACCGACTCCACCAGTTTGTAGTAAGTAAAGCGATCGCCCGGTTCCACCGACCATCCACCCGCGCCCTGCGATAGCTGGTGTTTCAGACCTTGCATGGCGAACTGCACGTACGACATACCTAGCTGCGGATCCTGCTGCCCCGTATTCATCTTCACCGTGTAATTTTCCGCAGGACACGTACTCGCCCCAAACCCGCATACGTTGCCTACATACAGTTTCTTAGCCTGCCACGGTTGCAATCCTTCTGCGACTTGTTCGGGAAAGCGCTTCGGATCGGCGGCCGCCCGAAACGCCTCTTTCGTAAGCATTGCCGACGCCTGATGATGTCCATGTCCATCACGACTTGTCCCCGAAAATCGAGCCACCAGGACGTCCGGACGGGACGTCCGAATCACCCGCACCATATCTCCCAGCGCCACGTCGTGGCCTTGCCATTTCTGAAACGTCTCTTCCGGGCTCTTGGAATAGCCAAAATCCGCCGCCCGAGTGAAGCGTTGCTCGACTCCGTAATAGCGGTCCGAGGCCAGCAGTTCCAGTGTTCGTACCACGCCCAGCACGTCAAACAAGTTGCTGCCAATTTTGTTCTGCCCACCCTCGCCGCGGGTCAGCGTAAGCAGAGTCACGTTGACGCCTTTTCCTCTCGACTCTAGTGTCAACATGCCGCCATCTTCGTCATCCGGATGAGCCGTGGTTTGCAATAGCCGGGCGGTCGTTTTCAGGCGAAGCAACACCTGCTTCAGTCCCGGAACTCCTGAATCCTGGGGAAGCGGATCGACCGGGCTGACTTTATCGCCGGCAGTCTGGGCTGTTCCCGATACCAGCAGGAGTGTCGCCAGAACAATGGCCAGCAGGGCTCGTACCGCAGCACACCGCCGCAAAAGCAGATACCAAATACCTCGTGGTTCAGAATTTGTCATTTCAGGTGAGATGGTTTTCTTCGGAATAGGCAGCAAAATGTTTCCTGGTCGTGTGGTCTATGATTGGACTACTTTTCGGCCCAAGCGTTAGCACAACTTCAGCCCGGACCTATTCAGTGGAGCGCCGCATTTTGTGACGCCACAAACTTCCTCTGGCACTCGCTGGCGGCGGAAACCACTTGGTCAAATTCTACGTCCCCCCGCAGCTTCGCCAACATCGGATCCGTCTGTAACGCGCTATAGGCGCAGTAATTCTGCGCCACCGCCCGTCGCAGGAACTTCAATGCTTCTGATCTCTTACCGCAATAAGCCAAAATTGTTCCTTGATAATACTTCAGTTCGGGATCACGCTCCGGCAGCAGATTGGTTTCGGCCAGCGTTGCCAGTCTGTCGGTCTCCCCGCTGGGACGGTTATCCAGGCAGGCTCGCAGGAACTCTCGCATCCATGTGGGATTATCCGTCATCCGCTGCAAGGCCACGCGCGCCTCTTGTACCTTGCCCGCCCGCAATAGCACAGCCACTGTCACAGCATTGGACAACTCGGAGTTCGCATCCAAACGCAGGTATTCCAGGGCGCGCTGATTCTTGCCGGCTTCCATGAATGCAAAAGCACAAGAGCGGAAGATGAAGTTTCCGGGATCGATGCCTGTGGCGATGTCGCACTCGCGCTGTGCTTCGTCCAGCTTGCCTGCATAGCGCAGCACAAACGACAGAGAAAAATGCGCCATTGCATTTTCCGGACGTCGCCGCACCAGGTCCATCGCGGCTTTATAAGCCTTCGTCAATTCCCCATGCTCCACGTGATTCTGCAATAGATAACCCGCCGCGGAGACGCGGCTGGGCTCGAGTGCCAACGCATGTTCATATGCGGCGTCGGATTTCTGGTAAGAGTCTTCTCCGCCGCCGGCGTAAACCGCGTCGAAATAATAGCGGAGTCCTAACGCTTCCCAGGCCGGCGCATACGTAGGATCGAGCTTGACGGCTTGTTCCAACATCGCAATCGCATCTTTATTAGGCCCCGGGTCATGAGACACGGCCAGGCTGCGCAAATAGAGGTCGTAAGCTTGCTGGTTCACCGGGTAAGTACTGGTATCCAGCGCTCCTCCCGCGGCTCCCAGCGCCGGCAGCAAACCTTCGCGAACCTTGGTGGCAAGGTCGGCTTGCAGGCCGATCAAATCGTTCGCCGCCGCATTAACAGTCGTTTGCCACAGCAGCCTGTTGTCTTTTACTTCGATGTCCTCCAGGGTCACAATCAGCTTGTCGCCCTCGCGCAGAAAATGACCGGTGAGGACGTTTGAAACGTGCAGCTCTCGTCCCACCTTCTGCGGGTCAACATCTCCTCCCGCGTATTTCTGGGTGGTAGTCGTCGGACGAATTTCCAGATACCGGGTGTAGGTAAGCGCGTTCGCGATCTCATCTGCCAACGCGAAACGAAGATACTCGCTGCTCGGATCGTGACTCATGTTGCGCAGTGGCAACACCGCAATTGTGTTCCGGCTGGCAGTTGCCGCGCTTCCCGCCGAACGGTGCTTGAGCCACCACGCTCCCACCGCCGCCAGCACCATGAGAAGGACCGCCGTCACCCCCAGCAGAAGATACATCTGAAGCCGGCTCGAACGCTGGAAAGTGCTGGTGACCACATGCAGCCGCGAACCTTCTTGGGCTCCCGTTTTTACCAATCCGGACTCGGTCTCTTTCTTCAGCTTCTGCAAATCTGCTTTGATTTCGGCGGCACTCTGATACCGCTTAACGCGGTCCTTCTCCATGGCCTTGCCGATGATGCCCTCAAGGTCCTTCGGCAGATTCGGGTTAATCATTCTCGGTGCCGGAGGCTTCTGGTGCAGCACCGCATCCAGCGTGGTCACTACGTTTTTTCCGGTAAATGGTTTTTTACCGGTCGCCATCTCATACAGCACTACACCAAACGAAAAAATGTCGCTCCGCGGGTCGAGGCTGTCGCTGCGTGCCTGCTCCGGGGACATGTACACGGCAGTGCCCGGAATCACCCCCACCGCAGTCAGAGAATCTTCGATTGGAGTGTCGGTCTCGGTTCCCACCGATTTGTCGTGCGCCAGCTTGGCCAGCCCGAAGTCCAGAATCTTTGCCTGTCCGTGTTTCGTCAGAAAAATATTCGCAGGCTTAATGTCACGGTGGACGATGCCTTTGGCGTGTGAAGCCATCAGCGCGTCTGCCGTCTGGATTGCAATTTCGAGGAGTTGATCGAGGTCTATCGCCTGCCCTCGCATGCGATCCCTCAGGCTTTCCCCCTCGAGCTTCTCCATCACAATGAACGGGTGCCCGTTGTTGTCCTGGACGTCGTGAATAATGCAGATGTTGGGATGGTTCAATTGCGACGCAGCCCGGGCTTCGCGCTCGAAACGGTCAAGCGACTTGCGATCTCCAATGAGATTTTCGGGGATGAACTTTAAAGCGACGCGGCGTCCCAGGCGAGTGTCTTCAGCCTCATACACCACTCCCATACCACCGCCGCCCAATTTCCCAACAATGCGATAGTGGGAGATCGTCTGGCCAATCATGGACCGACCACTCCTGTCGGCGGCTATGTTAGGCCCCGTCCATTTGTCAGGTCAACCTATAGATTAGGGCGCGATGTAGGCGGGCGTCCCCGCCCGTGCCACCCTCGCCGTGCTACGTTGCTCCACCTGGCGCAATCCTGACAGCTGGCGCAAAGATTATTCTTCCAAATACAGTCC
>Ga0066710_100002768_pt1 | contig 14404 bp, 11 predicted proteins | sample GraSoiAngelo_159_FD_79666 | JGI IMG/M metagenome (GOLD analysis project Ga0066710, IMG submission 79666) | Grasslands soil microbial communities from the Angelo Coastal Reserve, California, USA - 14_1009_16_40cm | ecosystem: Environmental > Terrestrial > Soil > Grasslands | place: USA...
AGCCTCCTAGCCAATTCTTAATTGTAGGCTGAGCGAAAATTCTTCTAATCCATTCAGTTTTCCGGAGCAGCGATTCAATCGCCGTGACGCGATTCCCGACATTTTGGTATTAGAGGTCGCGAACACGATTGGGTGGTTACGAAGAACAGACTGTGACCCTAGCTGGTGAATCCAGTCATGTACGGTAACTTTGCCGCGGTTCTTTTTACTTGTTCGAGATTCGAGCGCAGCAATGCAGTGGAGTCCCAAAAACCTTTCGTTAGCGCAGTGCGATAGGTTTCCGGTAGGTCGATGGCAATCCTTTGATTGCCGTAAGAAAGCGTTTTGTCTTCGAGATCGACGCTGTACTCGGTTTGCGGATCATCTTCGACGCTCTTCATGAGCTGCTCGATATCCTTGGCGGCGACGACTACGGCGGGAAGACCCATCATCGTGCAGTTCCCGGCGAAGATCGCTGCGAAAGACTCGCCGACGATGGCTTTGATGCCGAAACGGTACAGCGCCTGTGGCGCGTGCTCCCGAGAAGAACCGCAGCCGAAATTCTTGTTAACAAAAAGAATCGAAGCCCCTTTGTACTCCGGATCGTTAAACGGATGATCTTTCTTTTTTCCCGCAGAATCGAAGCGCTCGTCAAAAAACGGATAATCCCCCATTCGCGCAAAGGTCGGTTCCTTCAAGTAACGCGCCGGGATGATACGATCGGTGTCGATATCGTTGCCGTGGATCGGCACTGCCGTGCCGCTGATTTTGGTAATTTCCACGATGTCGGCCATAGTCCCTCGCTTATACGTACTCGCGGACGTCGACGACTTTACCGTTCAACGCCGCTGCCGCAACCATCGCCGGGCTCATCAGCATCGTTCGCCCCTGTGGGCTTCCCTGCCGGCCGATAAAATTTCGATTCGACGATGACGCGCAAATCTCGCGCCCGTTGAGTTTATCGGGATTCATCGCCAAGCACATCGAGCAGCCGGCTTCGCGCCACTGAAATCCGGCGGCTTGAAAGATTTCGTGCAAACCTTCTTGCTCCGCAAGCTTTTTAACCTCGGTTGAGCCGGGAACGACTAGCGCGCGAACCGCCGGATTCACTTTCCGTCCCTTGGCGATTTTTGCCGCGGCGCGCAGATCCGCGAGGCGCCCGTTAGTACAGGATCCGATAAATGCGACATTGATCGGCGTGCCGAGCATCGGCGCGCCGGGCTGCCAGCCCATATGCTCGTATGCTTTCTTGGCGCCGTCAGGGTCGGAGAACTCTTCCGGTTTCGGTAGTTTTTCAGAAACACCCACCGATTGCCCGGGGTTGATTCCCCAAGTCACCGTCGGCTCGATTTCTTTTCCCTGGTAAAGCACAAGGTCGTCATACTTGGCATCCGCGTCGGAAGCGACCGATTTCCAATAGTCGACTGCGCGATCAAACGCGTCACCCTTCGGCACGTGGGGCCGGCCTTTGAGATAATCGAAGGTCGTCTGGTCCGGGTTGACGTAACCGACCAGCGCGCCGCCCTCGATGCTCATATTGCAAACGGTCATGCGCTCTTCCATGTTCATTTTATCGATCACTGCCCCGCCGTACTCGTATGCGAAGCCTTTGCCGCCAGCGACGCCGAGTCGACGGATGATGTACAGAATCACGTCTTTCGGATAGACGCCCGTACCAAGCTCGCCGTTAATGTTGATCCGGCGCACCTTGAGTTTGTCCATCGCCAGGGTCTGCGTCGCCAACACATCACGCACTTGGCTCGTGCCGATGCCGAAGGCGAGCGTGCCGAACGCGCCATGAGTGCTGGTGTGGCTGTCGCCGCAAGCGAGCGTCATGCCCGGCTGGGTTAGGCCGAGCTGGGGTCCAATGACGTGGACGATGCCTTGATTCTTGCTGTCCAAGCCGAAAAACTCTACGCCGAACTGATTGACGTTATTCTCGAGCGCCTGGATTAACTCTTCAGCTTCTCGATCGAGGAATGGTCGTTGACGGACATCCGTAGGCACGATGTGATCGACAGTCGCAAAAGTCCGATCGCGGAACGCCACATCCATGCCATTCTCCCGCAGCATGTCGAAAGCCGGCGCAGTCGTTATTTCGTGAATAAGATGCAGTCCGATGAAAAGCTGAGTTTGTCCTGTCGGCAAGATTCCTACGCTGTGGGATTCCCAAATCTTGTCGTAAAGTGTCCTTCCGGCCATCCAAAAAATTCTCCTTCGCGAGGATAATAGCGGTCGCTACCTATGACTTCAAGGGCCGCTGGAACCGTAAACCTGTTGGGCTTCCACCGTGTTGGCGTATCACGCGCTTCGAGGGTAGATCCATTTCCCGGGATTCATCGCATACTCTTCGTAAGAACCTGCAGAGGTAATGCCGGGAATCTGGGGAATCCAGTCTTCGCGCAAGAGTTCGTCAGGATCGCCGTACCTTTCGGCAAGCTTGCGTACATCGGGATCGTCCAATGCGGTGAGCCGGCCGTTGCGGATGATCGTGTATTCCTTGCCGCTCTTGGTCGTGATCGTAAAAGTAGGAAACAACAAGTGAATATGCAGATGGCCGTAAAGGATGCCGTTCTCACCGGCCCATTTTTCCTCAGCGGAACGCCACAGGGTGCCGAAGCCCATGTGAATTACACCGGAGCGGCGCCGCTCCCACTCAAAACCGCCGGAAGAGTGTTTTTCAATGCCGCTTGGCCGCATGATTTTTGGGTTTGTCCCAATCGCCACTTCCCAAAGATAAAACAGGCCAGGACGTGGGAAGCAGGGATACTGCGTGCGCTTGCTCTCTTCCAACAGATCGCGCCACGCGTCACCGTAGGCGGCGCCGCCGCTCACCTTTACGACTTGACCGCCCTCCAACTCGACTTTGACCTGGGGGAAGGCGCGTGAGAAATGACTCGTCGTTCCCGCAACTACTCCAGCAGCATTTTCCTTCGCGATCATCGGTGGCACCGGATGGCCGAATAGATGGCCGTTACGCGGCGTCGAAGAGAAGCCATAGCGGGTGCCGTCGTAGTACTCCTCCCAGTAGGTCCACGTGATGTCCGTGCCTTCGGCGTCCGTCAATCGTGCGCGCCCGCCGCGTCCATATTCCCAGATAGGGTCCCAAGTTTTCTTGTTGATGAGCAAGTGAAGATCGAGAGGATAGGTTGTCGAGCGTTGGAGAAAATGCTCGGCGCGGAGCCAGGGAATTTGTTCGTAGCGAAAATCAGTTTTTGGAATCGGTCCGCCTTTACCATGGATCAGTAGGTTGTATCCGCCGCGGAGGGCAAAGTCCTCAATGTAAGGCATGCCTTCCCAGCGCCGCGGATTATTGTCCCAAGGCTCCCGCCGCATGATCACCTGAACTTCGTCTGTGTAGTCAAATACGCGGTTGGGATCGCCCATGTCGGCGATAAGAATATCGACATGCGCGCCCTTCTCGCGCAGCGCCGCGGCTACGGCGTTCGGCACATCGAGGTCGTACTCTCGATCAACGGCGATGAGAATCTTGTTGCCCGGAACAGTCTTGTTATAGCCGACGAAGCCAATATGGCTGTCGCGATTTTCGCGGGCGTCCACCAGCGCTCGTGCATATGGCATTAATTCGGAAATGTCCGCTGAGCGCAGCCCCGCGCGCTTTAGTTGCTCACCTCTCGGAACCGAATTACTTATTCCTACGCCATCATCGGCAGTGTCGCACATGGAAGGCTCCTTCAGAGAAAAATTGGAGTAATGGGTTCGGATCGGGAGACTTCCCCAACACTCCAACACTCCATTACTCCAATACCCCTTTCTCACAGACAATTCTTCTTTACCCAATTGACGATCTCGCAGCGCTTGGCAAACCAAATGTCGGGAAACGACTTGGCATATTTGATCGCCTCATCGTAAACCTTTCCCGTCGCCGGAAAAGCCATCTGGCAGTGCATGGCGAAAGTGAGCATCTTTGGCTCATCGGCGGACTCTTCGTAGAGGAGATCGAATTCGTCTTTGAACGACTGCAAGATATCGCGCGCGATGATGCCGCGGCGATACATGCCGGTATCATTCAGTCCGCTAATCGCGTTCTTGTAGGGAACAATGATCATCGTCTTGCCGTTGATGCTCACCGCGTACGGGTTGTCGTCGTTTAAAGCGTCGCCGTGCCACGTAAACCCTTCATCCGCGAGAATCCCCAGTGTACGCTCGGTATGGCGCATACCGGACGTCAGCCAGCCTGTCGGCCTGACACCGATAAACTCTTCGAACATTTTCGCGCAGGTGCGAATCTCCTCTCGTTCCTGCTCTTCGGTTAAATGAATCAGCTGCACATCCTCGGCGTATGAGTGACCGACGAGCTCATGGTCACGCTGGTGAACGGCCTTCACTGCTTCAGGATAACGATGGACGCATAAAGCATTGGTATTGAACGACGCCTTTACCCCGTATTTGTCCAAGATCCGCAAGATACGCCAGACGCCGGTTCGGCCACCGTAATCGTTTTCGCTGGCCGTGCGACAATCATACTGCGACACCACATCATCTTCCTTGATCGGATTCGACCCGCCGACATGATGCGTGCGCCGATGCTTCGCATTGGGAATTTCTGTCCAAGCTTCCAGATTGCCCGCTAATCCGATTGCCATCCGCGCACCATCGGGCCACTTGATCTTGATTTTCTTCGCCTTCGAATACACGTCATAAAAATTATCGTGCTGCGGCATCATCTTCTGCCAAACCTCCGTCGATGAAGAACCCGAAAATTGCTTCCCGATAGCGTATAAGTAAATCACCCTGGCTGTCAATCAATGGCGTAGTTCGGGCGCCAAGATAATCCCCGGGGGGAATTAAGCACCTTTACGACATGGATTATTTCTTATAGAAGGTCGCTCAGAGTGCAGGCCGATCGTATGACTACGATGAACGAGCGCCGATATCGCCGTAACACCAAGCTTCTATGGGTACTGATCTTGGCGGCGCTGGGTTACAGCATGTGGTTTTATCGTCGTGACATGCTCACCGGCAATCCCACCGTGGATGGCACTCTGAGCGTTATATTCGGTCTCTATATCTGCTCGCGGCCCGCCGGCAATGCAATCGATTTGCTCTTTATCGAACGCACCGGTTTCCATCGATTTGTTTCTCAATGGTCGAGCATAAGATGGCTGGCGCTGAATATACTAACCCTGCTGATGGGCTGGATCGTGATCTATCTCGGGACAACCCACCTGACGAGCCGACCCGATTAGGCAAACCCGTGGTGCAATTCCGTGGCATTTACTTGAAGCTCCACCGCCTTCCACAATCATTGGTTATGATTTAAGCAGCGGGGCTCAATCTTTAGGCACCGTCAATCCATGATCGTCACTTGTTACCGCTCATATCCAATTAGAACTCTAATTTCGAAACGCTCCGCCGCATCAATCAGGCCTCGGCATAGGAGTTGCTCTCAAATGCCTGCGTATGCCTCGAAACGCCTTCGACCTAGGCGATCCCGTGAGTACATCTGAACAAGCGGGAAAAATCCATTATATGAGCCAACCGGAACACACACCGCTGGATGCCGATTACGTTTTGACGTTGGAAGAAATTGCTGATCTGGCGGCCGAGGGCGGCAAGCCGGCTGAAACCCTCATGAACGTTGTTGCCTTGATCGCCAAAAGGTTTCAGGCCGACGTCTGCTCGGCATATCTGCTGGAACCGGACCGAGCCAACTTGGTACTGGCCGCGACCCTTGGACTTCGCCCTCAATGCATCGGCACGCTGCGCATGGGAATACACGAAGGGCTCGCGGGTCTCGTGGCGGAGGAGGTACGTCCGGTCGCCGTCGCGCAGGTGAAGAATCATCCGCGCTTCAAGTACTTTCGCGAAGCAGGAGAAGACGCCTATCAATCATTTCTCGGTGTTCCACTCATCGATCGAGGAGTTCTGCAAGGCGCCCTCATCGTCCAAACGATCGAAGCCCGAGTCTTTCGGGAGGACGAGATTCGCATGCTGGCAGAAGCTGCTGCCCAAGTCGCGCCTGTCGTAAGCGAGGCCCGCACTCTCGATCGCTTCATCGCGCCAGCTCAAGAGCGCCTGTGGTCGTTGGCTCGCAACCTGTGGTGGAGTTGGGATCAAGATTCCGTCAGTTTGTTTCTCGATCTCGACCCCGCAAGCTGGCGGCAGCTCAATCACAACCCCATTTCATTGTTAGGGGAAATGCCGTTGGCGGGAATCGAGCGTCGTGCTCGTGAACTAGTGCTGCACGGCCGGATTAATTACGCCTACCGGCGTCAGCAAGAGTATCTCCAGGCGGATCACAGCTGGGGTGCGTCACATGCAGGCGTTCTACGACCGCGTCCGGTAGCGTACTTCTCCGCGGAGTTCGGCTTGCACGAGTCGTTTCCAATTTATTCCGGCGGATTAGGCGTTCTCGCCGGCGACCATATCAAAAGTGCATCCGATCTCGGCATTCCACTGGTGGGTATCGGTTTGTTTTATGGCCAGGGATATTTTCTGCAGCGGCTCGATCGGAACGGTTGGCAACAGGAAGAATATCTTCAAACGGACGTCAACCAACAGCCGATGGAGCCCGCCATCGGAACCAACGGCGAACCGATCACGGTGCAAATTAGGACCCGCGGCGGCTCCATCAAAGCAAAGGTTTGGCGCGTGAAAGTAGGACGCTGTGACCTGCTTCTTCTCGACTCGAACGTCGAGGGGAATGCTCCAGAGGATCGCGAGCTCACTTCTCAGTTATACGGCGGCGACGGGCGCATGCGAATCCGGCAAGAAATGCTTCTGGGCGTCGGTGGTTTTCGCGCACTCAAAGCGATCGGGATAACTCCCGGGGTGCTTCACATGAACGAGGGGCACAGTGGTTTCGCGGTGCTGGAAGCGATTCGCACTCGAATCGAGGACGAGGGGCTGGTCTTTGACCAGGCTGTCCCCCGTGTTGCTCGGCAAGTGGTCTTCACCACCCACACCCCCGTGCCTGCGGGCCACGACCGGTTTAGCGCCGAGCTTATCGAGGAGCATCTAGGACTTTTACGGGAGCAGATGGGATTATCCCACGAAAGGCTCATGGGACTTGGACGCGAAGATCCAGACAATCCTTACGAGGAGTTCTGTATGACCGTGATGGCGCTTAGGCTGTCACGGCGCGCCAATGCGGTTTCCGCATTGCACGGCGAGGTCTCCCGGGCGATGTGGACGGGGCTGTATCCGGGCAAATCGGAAGATACCGTTCCTATCGGCCACATCACCAATGGCGTGCACGTGCCCACCTGGCTGGCGCCGCAGATGTTTCGCCTCTATGACCGACACTTGGGCAGCGGCTGGCACGAGCACGGCGCCGAGGCGCGCATCTGGGAGGGGATCGAGGGGGTAGACGACGGTGAGCTTTGGGAGACCCATCTTAGTTTGAAATCACGGCTTCTCGAATTTGTCCGCAGCCGCGCGGTGGAACAGGCAGAGCGCCGGGGTGAGTCGACGGAAAGTCTGCGAAGGACGGCCCGGGTACTCAGTCCGGATGCGCTCACGGTCGGATTTGCCCGCCGCTTTGCCACATACAAAAGAGCTAATTTGATTCTGACTGATATTGAAATGCTTGCGTCCATGGTCAACGACCCGAAGCGTCCGGTGCAATTCGTCTTCGCCGGCAAAGCACATCCGCGCGACGACCCTGGCAAGCGGGTGCTGCAGCAGATCGCAGAGATGATGCGTAACCCGCAATTTGCCGACAAGTTCGTCTTCGTCGAAGACTACGACATCAACGTCGGTCGTCATTTCGTCCAAGGCGTCGATGTCTGGCTGAATAATCCGCGGCGGCCATTGGAAGCGTCGGGCACCAGCGGTATGAAAGTGGTCTTGAACGGCGGCCTGAACCTTTCTGTCCTGGACGGCTGGTGGGCGGAAGCGTACGACGGCCTAAACGGTTTCGCGATCGGCGCCGGCAGCACGCGTTCCAACATGGATGTTCACGATACGCGGGATGGAGAGGATTTATATCGAACTCTTCGCGAACAAGTGATTCCGCTCTACTATCAGCGCGACCGCGACGGCCTGCCGCGTGGCTGGATCAAACGCATGAAGCGAACCATTCGGACGCTCGGCTGGCGCTTCAATGCCGATCGCATGGTGATGGATTACACGTTGAAATGCTACATCCCCGCGGCGGGCGGCACGTCGAGCGACATGAGCCAGACGCTGGGCGAATGAAATAGCCGAAGAATCCAGTGAAGTGTTTCTTAAATTGGCGTCATTGCTGGTGAGCTGGGGATAGCGCGAACCAGAAATCACGATCGTTTCAATGTCCGCGCCCACCGGCATCTAGTACTTCACTTCCACCAAATACAAGCCGCACGCCGGCGCAGTCGGTCCGGCTTTAGTTCGGTCCCGCCCTTCCAATAATTCGGCAAAAGATTGCGGCGTGCGTAAACCCTGTCCCACCTCAACCAAGCTACCGACGATATTGCGGACCATGTGGCGAAGAAACGCGGTGGCCTCGATGGTGAAGATAAGCGGGCCGCCGCACCCGTCCAATGAAACCTGGTAGATCTTCCTGATCGGATGCACGGCATCGCAGCCGGCGGCGCGAAAAGCCGAGAAATCATGCTCGCCGATCAAGCACGGAATCGCTTCGCGCATAGCGTTCACGTCCATGGGTTGGTGCACGTGCCAAGCGCGACTCAAATAGAACGGCGACGGGGTCGGACGGTTGAGGATGCGATATTCATACACTCTACTCCGCCCGTCACGGCGCGCGTCGAACGAGTCGGGAACGATCTCAACTGCCTTGATCGTGATATCTGCTGGCGTCAGCGCATTGAGACCGCGGCGAATCCGGTGCGGCTCATAGTGTTTATCCGAGAAAAAGTTGACCACTTGCCCGAGCGCATGAACACCGGCGTCAGTCCGGCCCGAGCCGGTGATCCGCGTCAATTTTCTTAGAAACGTCGATACCGCTCCCTCGAGAACGGATTGGATGGTTTCACCGGTGGGTTGAATCTGCCAACCGTGGTAGTTGGTACCGTCGTACTCAACCGTGAGTTTGATGTTCACACGAAAAAATTGCGAGTCTTGGGTTTCGCGTCTCCGGTTTGGGAATCATCATCTGATCGAGGCCGACCTACCGCACACGGCCATCTGCAATATTGTTCGGCGGACTAGAGAAAATCGCGGATCAGAATTTCGGCGATCTGGACCGCATTGAGCGCTGCCCCTTTGCGCAGGTTGTCGGCGACGACCCAGAGATTGAGACCGTTGGCGACCGAATCGTCGTCGCGTATCCTGCCCACATAGGTCGCGTCCTTTCCTACGGCGTCGATCGCCATTGGATAGACGTCTGCTTGCGGTTCGTCAGCGACAACTATTCCGGGAGCCTCGCGCAGCAGCCCTCTAGCCTGTGTCGCGGTGAGTTTTCTTTCGGTTTCGACGTTGACGGACTCCGAATGGCTGCAAAAAACCGGCACGCGGACTGTCGTCGCGGTAATTGGCAGCAAGGGTTCGTTGAGAATCTTCCGCGTCTCATTGATCAATTTCCATTCTTCTTTGGTATAGCCGTCGTCCATGAAAGCGTCGATATGCGGAATACAGTTGAACGCGATCTGATGCGGAAACTTTTCCTTTTCGATCTCCTTACCACTGAATAGAGCAGCGACCTGCTGACTTAATTCCTCCATCGCCTTTCGCCCCGCCCCCGATACGGACTGGTATGTCGACACGACGATTCGCTTGATGCGCACTGCATCATGGAGCGGCTTTAAGGCAACCACCATTTGAATGGTCGAGCAATTCGGGTTGGCGATGATTCCGCGATTCTTGTAATTGCCGATTTCCTTGGCATTGACTTCCGGCACAACCAGCGGAATATCCGGCTCCATTCTAAAAAATGACGTATTGTCCACCACGACTGCGCCGGCCCGGACCGCGATCGGCGCGTACTTGGCGCTGACGCTGGCGCCCGCAGAGAACAAACCGATATCGATATCCGTGAATGAGTCCTCGTTAAGAATTTCAACGCGAATCTGTTTGCTCTGGAACGGCAGGAACTGTCCGGCAGATCTCTCTGAAGCCAATAGACGCAGCTCACCGACGGGAAAGTGACGCTCTTCCAAAACTTCGCGCATCTGTTCGCCGACAGCGCCGGTGGCGCCAACGACCGCAACGTTGTACTGTTCTTTCTTCACAACCTTATTATTCCTTCGCTTTTTCAATCCTCTCGCGCACAAGCCGACCCATTTGCCTGCAGCCGACCAACTTGCAGCCCGGCTCTTGAATGTCCGCGGTCCGGTATCCCTCATTCAAGACATCTTCGACGGCTCGCTCAATCCGCTCTGCCGCGGCTCCTTGTTCGAAAGAGTGACGCAGCATCATGGCAACGCTCAAGATCGTCGCCAATGGATTCGCTTTATCTTGCCCCGTTATATCCGGGGCGGTGCCATGGACCGGCTCATACATGCCGACTTTGCCGCCTAAACTGGCAGACGGCAGCATACCGATTGAGCCCGTGAGCATGGACGCTTCATCGCTCAAGATATCGCCAAACATGTTCGTCGTGACAACCACATCGAATTGCTTCGGATTGCGAATCAATTGCATGGCGCAGTTGTCGACGAGCATGTGCTCGAGCTGGACACCTGCGTAGCCTTCGTCCTTGTGAACTCGCGTTACCACTTTCCGCCAAAGCTCGGTCACTTCCAAAACGTTCGCCTTGTCGACCGAGGTCACTTTTTTACGGCGCTTCAACGCAGCTTGAAATGCCACGTGAGCGATGCGCTCAATCTCCGGCGTGGTGTAGACTTCTGTGTTCACACCGCGTTCTGTACCGTCTGGAAGTTTTGTCACGCCCTTCGGTTCGCCGAAGTAGATCCCGCCTGTCAGCTCTCGAACGACCAAGAGATCCGTCCCCTCAACCACCTCGCGCTTGAGCGTGGATGCGGAGACTAACGCGGAAAACAATTTCACGGGCCGAAGATTGGCGAATAAGCCAAGCTCTTTGCGCAAGGCCAACAACGCTCGCTCGGGACGGACTGCATAGTCGAGCCCGTCCCATTTTGGGCCACCCATGGCGCCGAGCAAGACAGCGTCGCTGTCCTTTGCCAGCTTCAGAACCGAATCAATCAGCGGTTTACCATGCGCATCGATCGATGCGCCGCCAACGATTCCCGGTTCCAGCTCGAGGCCTAATCCGTAGAGCTGAGCCAGCTGTTTGAGAACCGAAGTGCCTTCGCTCATCACCTCCGATCCGATGCCGTCGCCTGGCAAAACCGCAATTTTGTAATTCATGGCCCCTCTTTCTCCACCACCTGCCTATAGTGTTTTCTGCCTGCCAATTTGTTAAGCGCATTGATGTAAGCCAGGGCGCTCGCCATGATGATGTCTGTGTGCGAACCCTGGCCGGATACGCGGATGCCGTCATCTTCGATCAAGCAAGAAACTTCCCCCTGCGCGTCGGTCCCGCCGGTGATCGCGTTGACGGAATAGCGCACCAACTGGGATTGCGAGCCGGTAATTTTAGTGATGACCTTATAACAAGCATCGACGATGCCATCGCCGGAGGCGTAATCCATCCGCTGCTCACCGTCGACGCGCATTTTGATCGTCGCGGCAGGTACACCGTCAGAGCTCGAATTTACGTTTAGATACAAGAGCTCAAACTTATCTGGCCGCTCTGGAACCCTGAGGATTTCTTCCGCGACAATCGCTTCGATATCTTCATCATAAACGTTCTTTTTCTTGTCGGCGAGTTCCTTGAAACGCACGAAGGCGCGGTTCATGTCTTCCTTGCTCAGGTTAAATCCCAAGTGCTTCAACCGCTCATCGAAAGCGTGCCGTCCGGAGTGTTTGCCCATGACCAACCGGTTACCCGGAATGCCGATCGATTCCGGCGTCATAATCTCGTATGTCTGCTTGTACTTGAGCACCCCGTCTTGATGGATACCGGCCTCGTGCGCAAAGGCATTATCGCCGACCACCGGTTTATTGATCGGAATCGCGATGCCGGTAACCTGCGAAACCAAGCGGGAGGTCGGATAGAGCTGCTCGCTCGCGATATTGGTGTCGAGGTCGAGATAGTTTTTGCGCGTGCGCAGCGCCATCACCACTTCTTCCAATGAAGTATTGCCGGCGCGCTCGCCGATGCCGTTTATGGTGCATTCGATTTGTCGGGCGCCGTTGTGCACTGCAGCCAAGGAGTTGGCCACGGCCAAGCCCAAATCGTTGTGGCAATGGGCGCTCCAGATGACCCGGTCGCCACCCGCGGTTCGCTCGATCAAATTGGCGATCAAGGCGCCAAATTCCGATGGAATCGCGTAGCCCGTTGTATCCGGCACATTGATCACTTTGGCTCCGGCGCGGATCACTTCGCGGAACACCTGCATCAAAAAATCAGGATCGCTGCGCGACGCATCCTCAGCCGAGAACTCGACATAATCCATGAACTTCTTAGCATGGCTCACAGCCTTCACGGCGGCTTCGACAACTTGCTCCCGCGTCATTCTCAACTTGTGTTTCAAGTGGATATCAGACGTGGCAATGAAGGTGTGGATGCCAGGGTTTTTGGCGTCTTCCACCGCTTTCAAGGCCCGGTTGATGTCCCCTTCCTGGGCACGTGCGAGACTGACGACCCTCGGCCGGCTGACCTCCTTACATACTCGGCATACCGAGTCGAAGTCACCGTCCGAAGAGGCGGCAAATCCCGCTTCGATCACATCGACGCCAAGCTTCTCCAATTGGCGGGCAATAACTACTTTCTGTTCAACGGTCATGCTCGCGCCGGGCGACTGTTCGCCATCGCGGAGCGTGGTATCGAAAATTTGTACTACGTTATTGGCGGATCCCTGTTCCATTATGAAATCTCCTCTTTGATTGACCCGTTGGCCTCTCCCAGAAACGAAAACTCCCGCGGCAATGGCCAACGGGAGTATCGCTAATCTTCGACTAGAGCCAGGATCTCACGGCGACGCTTGCGCCGGCTCCCGTCTCCTCTCCCGCTGGTGCTTGTAGGTCGTTAAGCACCATAACAGAGGCCCGGATAACGTGTACAGTAAGACAACCGTGAAGAACATAAGATGCCGTTCGGCGATGAATAGTGTAATCAAAATAATTCCAGAAACCAACATCCAGATGGGATGGCGCCTTTTGATATCGTTATTTTTTAGGCTGAAGTACGGAACGCTGCTCACCATCAAAGCGGCCAACCCATAAATAACCAGCAACAACGTCACATGGCGGTTGGGCGACCCCTCCCCACCGAGATAGTAATACAGAATTACCGTTGAGGTGATCATTTGCGCCGCCGCAGGGATAGGCAAACCGACGAAATGACTTTTCGACACGCCTTGCGCTTGCACGTTGAAGCGGGACAATCTAAGCGCGCCGCAGACCACGTAGGTGCAAGCCGCCAACCATCCCCAAGTCTGCCACGGCACCAGCGCCCATAGATAAACCAAAACCGCCGGCGCTACACCGAACGAAACCACATCTGCCAGGGAATCGAATTCTACACCGAATCGGCTCACGGTCTTGGTCAGTCTGGCCGCGTAACCGTCAATCCCGTCGAGAATATTTGCCAGGATAATAAACAGCGCCGCGTCAATGAATTCGCCGTTAAAGGTCGCTATGATCGAGAAAAATCCACACATGAGATTCCCCGCGGTAAACAAGCTCGGAATCAGGTAGACTCCCCGTCTGAGCTTCTCCGCAGGCATGCGATGCCGCAGCGAAACACGTGGCTTGCTGCGACGGCGCAGGAGTCGAACCTTACCGTTCTCGGCAAACTGTTCGGGTTCTTGACCACTCATCGCGCTCATACAAAACTCCCCAATATTGTTTCTCCACCTTTGACCTTCTGTCCTTCCACCACCTGGACTCGGCAGCCTTTCGGCAGATAGGTATCGGTTCGTGAACCAAACATGATTAAACCAAATCGATCACCTCGCGCCAATCGATCGCCAGCTTTTACGCGGCACACGATCCGGCGCGCCACTACACCGGCGATCTGTACGACTCCCAACGACCGACCGTCGTTGTCGACGATCTTGAGAGCGTTCCGTTCATTGCGCTGCGATGCTTCTTTCTTGTACGCAGCGAGAAATTTTCCCGTTTGATGGCGTACGTCGTCAATCTTTCCTGCCACCGGCATCCGGTTAATATGCACATCAAGTGGCGAGAGAAAGATGCTCACTCGTGTCGTCATATCGCCAAACCAGGAATCGCCTTGGACTTCGGCGATACTCACGATCCTACCGTCGGCAGGAGACACGATCAATCCGTCCCCCGTCGGAACATTTCGCTCTGGATCGCGAAAGAAAGCCGCCACCGCCAGCGTCGCCAGACCTAGAACAATGCCGACTACTTGCCAACCGGTCAGAAATGCAAGAATCGTCAGAGCCGCAGCGGTAAGGATGAGTGGATAACCTTCCTTTGCGATGCTCATCCGATTCCACAGCCTTGACTCGCAGCGAACGAAAAGATCGAC
>Ga0066710_100002769_pt1 | contig 14404 bp, 10 predicted proteins | sample GraSoiAngelo_159_FD_79666 | JGI IMG/M metagenome (GOLD analysis project Ga0066710, IMG submission 79666) | Grasslands soil microbial communities from the Angelo Coastal Reserve, California, USA - 14_1009_16_40cm | ecosystem: Environmental > Terrestrial > Soil > Grasslands | place: USA...
GTGGTCACGGTCACTTCCTCGATCGCGTCGAGACGCGGGCTCACGATGGCGAAGAAGCCGTCGGTCGATCGCAGCGTGTTGTCCTGGACGTTCACGCCGTCGAGCGTGATGTTGATCGTGCCGCGCGGCAGGCCGTTAATCGTGGAGTTGCGGTTGCCGCCGGCCGTCGCGACGCCCGGCAGCATCGGCACGAAATCCATCGCGCTCCGGCTCGTGAGCGGAAGCTTCGTGATCTGGTTCGTATCGATGGTCGTCGTAATCGTTGCGCTCTGCGTCTGCACGATCGCCGACGACGACACCACGTTGATCGATTCCTCGACCGCTCCGAGCTGCAGCACGGCTCGCACGCTCGCACCGGTGCCCGACGTGAGGACGACGCCGTCGGCGACGAAGGTCTTGAAGCCTTGCAGCGTGACGGTCACCGTGTAGGTCCCGACGTTCAACGCGGGAAACGAGAACACGCCTTCCGCGTTGCTGACCGCCGCCGTCGTCACGCCGGTGGCGACCTGCTTCGCCACGACATCCGCGCCCGGCACAACGCCGCCGCTGACGTCGACGACGATACCGGACAGCGTCGCCGTGGTGCCGCCCTGTGCGTGGCTGATGCCTGTCGGAACCAGCAGTGCGACGCTGACGAATCCGAGTACCCGGAGAAGCCTCAGCGGACGATCCACCATCGCACCTCCGAGAAAAGTTGCGGGACGGTACGATGGTCGGAATCGAGCAGTCAATCCAATTTCGGCGTTTTGCGCAGCCCTACCCGTTCGGATAGGCCGGCGATCCAAAGACCCGACGTATGATCGGGCCGTGCCTCATGCTGAACGGGTACCGCGAACTGTAGCCAGCTCGAGTGGCGTCCAGCTCAAGCCGGACTCCGCTGGAGAGACTGCTGGCGCGAAAGCCCCAAATCAACCGAAGAAACCGGCGTTTTCCGCCGGCGCGTGGGAAGAAGCGCGCGCACTGATCTGGATCCACCGCAAGCGGCTCGCGCTCGGCCTCGTGCTGATGCTGATCAACCGGCTGTCCGGCCTCGTGCTGCCGACGACGACGAAATACCTGATGGACGACGTGATCAGCAAGGGCAACTGGGATCTGCTGCCGAAGCTGGCGCTTGCCGCCGGCCTCGCGACCACGGTCGACGCGCTCACGGCGTTCACCAACTCCCAGGTGCTCGGCGTGGCGGCGCAGCGCGCCATCACCGAGATGCGCAAGGACGTCGAGGCGCACGTGATGCGCCTGCCGATTCGGTACTTCGACTCGACGAAGAGCGGCATCCTGATTTCGCGCATCATGACCGACGCGGAAGGCATCCGGAACCTCGTCGGCACCGGGCTCGTGCAGCTCACCGGATCGATCGTCACTGCCCTGCTGGCGCTCTGCGTCCTGCTGTACCTGAACTGGAAGCTGACGCTCGTGACCATCGTCATCCTCGGCCTGTTCGGCGGCGGGATGGCGACGGCCTTCAATCGGCTGCGGCCGCTGTTCCGCGAGCGCGGGAAGATCAACGCCGAGGTCACCGGCCGCCTCGCCGAAACGCTCGGCGGCGTCCGCATCGTCAAGTCGTACACCGCCGAGAAGCGCGAAGAGCTGGTCTTCGCCAAAGGTGCGCACCGGCTTCTCCGCAACGTCGCCAAATCGCTGACCGGCGTGTCCGCCGTGACGTCGTTTTCCTCGGTCGTCATCGGCGCCACGGGCATCGCGATGATGCTGATCGGCGGCACCTCGATCAGGAACGGATCGATGACGGTCGGGGATCTCGTGATGTATCTCTCGTTCACCGCGCTGATGACGATGCCCGTGATCCAGCTCGCGTCCATCGGGACGCAGTTGAGCGAGGCGTTCGCGGGCCTCGATCGCATCCGCGAGATCCGCCGGATGGCGACCGAGGACGAAGAGGACGCGTCGCGCGCGCCGCTGCCGGACATCCGCGGCGAGGTCGCCTTCGACGACGTGACGTTCGAGTACAACAACGGCGTTCCGGTGCTCAAGCGCGTCGCGTTCGTGGCGCCGGCCGGATCGACGACGGCGCTCGTCGGCTCGAGCGGATCGGGCAAGAGCACGCTGATCAGCCTGGTGATGACGTTCAACCGGCCGCTGTCGGGGCGCGTGCTCGTGGACGGCCGCGACCTGACGGGCATCAAGCTGCGCGACTATCGATCGCATCTCGGCGTGGTGCTGCAGGACAACTTCCTGTTCGACGGGACGATTGCCGAGAACATCGCCTACGCCAAGCCGCACGCGACGCGCGGCGAGATCAAGGCGGTCAGCCGAATCGCGCACTGCGACGAGTTCATCGAAGCGTTCGAGAACGGGTACGACACGATCGTCGGCGAACGCGGCGTCCGCCTGTCGGGCGGTCAGCGGCAGCGCGTGTCGATTGCGCGCGCGATCCTCGCGGATCCGCGGATCCTCATTCTCGACGAGGCGACGTCGAGCCTCGACAGCGAGAGCGAGGCGATGATTCAGGACGGCCTGCGATCGCTGCGCCGCGGGCGGACCACGTTCGTCATCGCGCACCGGCTGTCGACGATCCAGAGCGCAGATCAGATTCTCGTCCTCGAAGGCGGCGAGATCGTCGAGCGCGGCACGCACGAGGAGCTGCTCGCGAAGAACGGGCGCTACCGGCAGCTGTACGACAAGCAGTACCGGTTCGAGAAGGATCGGTTCATCAATCCCGGGGAAGACTTCACGCCGGAGCCGGAAAAAGTCGTGGCGTCTGCGAGGGTGAGCAATACGCTGTGATCGGTTACCAGTTGAACCGAAGCGTGATCTGCGCGAAGCGCGAGTAGTTCGCCTGCGTCGTGACCTGCGCGAAGTTCGCGTTGCCGAAGCCTGCGCTCGCCATGCGTGTGTACCACGGCGCGTTGAGCACGTTGATGATCTCGAGCCGGAACGTCGCGCTGCTCCTGCCGCCGGTCGGAAAATCCTTGTTGAACGCCAGATCGATGCTCCTGCGGACCGGCGACCGTACGCCGGGCAGCACGAACGGCGCGCTGCCGAGGGTGAACGCCGGCGCCAGCGAGAACGCCGCCGGATTCAGATAGAGGTTGTCCGCGGGGTTGCTCTGCAGCCGTTCGGTGATGTCGCCGGGCATCAGCACGCCCGCGCCGGGCACGAGGTTCGGCCGCTGTCCCGCGCCGTTCAGATTCGTCGTGTTCGGCGTCTGCGTCACAGGAATCGGAAATCCGCTCTGCACCATCGCCACCGCCGCGACCGTCCATCCTCCGGCGACGTACGAGAGCAGGCCATCGTTCGCACGCGCCCGTCCCTTGCCGAACGGCAGCTGGACGATCGGCGCGATCACGAGCTTGTGCGGCATGTCGTTGAGGCTGAGCCCGTAGTCGACATCCGGGTTGTAGTTCGCCGATCCCGGAATGTAGTTGTAGTTGTCGACGATGCCCGGCGCCGCCGCGAAGGCGAGATAGTTGCCCGATCCGAACTGTCCGATCTGATTGTCGGTCAATCGACTGTAGGTGTAGCTGAAATTGCCGCCCCACCAACCCGTGACGCGTTTCCGCAGCTGCACGACAGCGGCGTTGTACTGCGAATGCGCGGCGGCGGTCGTCATCGACACGCCGTTGAGCCCGTACTGCGGATACGGAATGAGAAGCGAATTCAATTGAACCGTCGCCTGCGCCGCCAGCGTGCCCGCGCCCGCGACGCCGAAAAACGGATTCGGCACGAGCGACGTCAGCTGCCGTCCGAGCGACAGATATTCCGTTGGAAGCTGATTGAGATTGATCGCGGAGTTGTAGTTCAGATGGTCGCCGCGAGACCCGACATAACCCGCCGACACGCTGATGTTGCCGGGCAGCTCGCGCTGAACGTCGGCCGAGTATTGCTGGATGCGTGGCGCGGTGGCCGAGCGATCGAAGAAGCTGATGCCGCTGCTCGCGCCCGATGCGAGGCCGAGGCTGTTGCCGGTCGGCTGCAGCAGGCCGTTCGGGAACGGATTGTCGATCGAGGTGATCGGAACGTTGTTGTTCTGCGTGAGCGTCGTCGTCTGCGAGTAGCCGGTCGATGTGACGGCGCTGTAATTCCACGGCGCCCAGAACATCCCGTAGCCGCCGCGCAGCACTGTGTTGTCGGTGATCCTGAAGACGGCGCCCACGCGCGGCGACGGCTTCACCGCGGGCGGATTGCCCTGATGCGTCGGCGCGCCGTTCACGCCGGCATAGATCAGCCCGCCGTTCACCTGCCGCGCCTGCGGATGCAACGGATCGAGGCCGGCGGGAATCGTCACGTTCAGCGGACTCACGGTCGTCGTGTCGAAGCCGACGGCGGGCTGATTGTTCCGTTCGGCCAATCCGGTTTCGTGTTCCAGCCGCAATCCATAGTTCACCGTGAGGCGGCCGTTCACGCGGAAGTCGTCCTGGACGTAGCCGCTGAAGTAGTTCACGTAGTCGTCGATTTCCGGGTTGATCGGAATCGATCCGCTCGCCGGATAGCCGAGCAGCAGATCTGCGATGGTGTTCCGCGACGTCGCCGCCGGCGAGGTGGCGTTCGAGCCGGTGAACTGACCGCTGAACGTGAAGGTACCGGCGGAATTGCCGTACGTTTTCGCTTTCACGCCGAGAACGCGATAGTCGGCGCCAACCTTCAGGCTGTGCTCTCCCGCGAGCTTCGTCAACGTGCCGTTCGCGCCGTGAGAATAAAAATGTGTTTTGCCCTGACCGGTGAAGCTCGTGCCCTGGTACCCGGTGAGCGTGACGGCAGGGAATCGTTGTACTGGAATCGCATCCGCGAACGTTCTGCTGAAGCCGAGCGCGTGCGCGTCGAACGGGTACAGCAGCGGCGTGATGTCCTCGAACGTGTTCCAACCGTAGCGCAAGGTGAGCACGGTCGATGAGTTCACGACGTAGGTGTTGTTGAATACCGCGACGTGAACGGGCCGGTTGTTCTGACCGCCCTGCGCGAACGGCGCCTCCGGAAAGAAGCTGATCGCCGGTTCTTCGGTGTACTGATAGAGGTAGACGCCGCTCAGCGCCACGCTCTGATTGACATGGTGATCGACCTTCGCGCTCACCTGCTGTCCAAGATTGTTCGGCGTGCTTTGAGCCACGTAGTTCGGGCTGCCGTTGTCGGCCGTCGTGTTGCCGCTGTTCGGCAACGGCAGATACTTCACGATGTTCGCGCCGACCGGATTGATTCGATTCGTCGGAATCTTGTTCCCCGGAAACGGCTGCCGCGCGCCCGTCACCGGATCGGTCGTCAGCGGATCGTAAATAAGGACGGGGCGCCCGCTCGCGTCGGTGAGACCGGAGAAATCGCCGTTGCGCTCGGCGATTGTCGGCACGTGCAGGTTGCCGTTCTGCGTCAGCCCATCGCGGTACCCTTCAGCCGCCACCCAGAAGAACGTCCTGCTCCGGACGATGGGTCCGCCGACGCCGCCGCCGGCGTTGCGCCAGAATTGATCCGGGTTCGGCTGATGCTGCAGCTCGAGGAAGAAGTTCTCGCCAATCAGACTGCCCGGACGCATCAGCACGAACGCGCCGCCCTGGATGCGGTTGGTTCCCGATTTCGCGGTGGCGTTGAACATGCCGCCGCCGGTGCGTCCCATTTCCGCGTCGTAGGTATGGACCTGCACCTTCACGTCTTCGAGCGACTCGATGCTGGGGCTCGCCGACGCGCGATTCTGCAGATCGGTAATCGGGAATCCGTCGAGCAGATAGTTGTTGCCGACCGAAATTCCGCCGCCCAGCGCGAGGCGCGACGCCTCGGTCTGATCCTGCATCCGGTTCATGTGCGGATTGCCGGTGTAGGTGACGGTCGGAACGGTATTGCTCACGAGGTACGCCATCCGGCTGATGCTCGGCAGCGTCTCGAGCGTCGTTTTATCGAGCACGTCGCCGGTCGACGCGTTCGACGTGTCGATGAGCGGCGCTTCCGCGGCGACTGTCACGGTCTCTTCGACCGCGCCGATCTCGAGGACGATGTCGAGCGTCAGGAACTGCTGCGTGCCGATACGCGCATCCTTGCGCTCGAACGTCTTGAAGCCGGCGACCGACGCGCGAATCGTGTACACGCCCGGCGGTACTCCTGGAAACGAGTATTCGCCGGCGTCGTTCGTGGTCGTGTCGCGCGACACGCCGGCTTCCTGATTGACGAGCGTGACGGTCGCGCCGGGAATCACGCCTTGCGGATCCCGGACGGTACCGCGCAGGCCGCCCTGGAACGATTGCGCCGCGAGATGTTCGGCGAAGAGCAACACGACGAGCGCCGCGAGGACGAGCCGTATCGTTCGCATGAATGCCTCCTCGGCGGTGGCTACGCCGCGCCTCGGCCGCGTCCGCCGCGATCGTTGGTCGGCGCGGGCAGCCCGTCGTTCGCAACCTCGAGCAGCGCGTGCGCGAAGGTGTCGATTTCTTCGAGCGTGGTGTACACGTTCGGCGTGACGCGGAGGCCCGAATAGTCGAACACCTGCGCCGGCGGCGTGCCGCCGACGACGGCGTTCACGACGATGCGGTACTTGTCCATCATGTACTGCGAGAGCGCGCGCGGATCGACGCCGTCGATCGAAACCATCGCGACGCCCCACGTCTGTCCCGGCTCGAGGCTCGAGAGAATCTTGATTTTCGAGTGACTCTTGACCGCGTTCGCCCAGCGCAGCGTCAGATAGCGCAGGCGTGCCGCCTTCCGTTCCGCGCCGATCGCCTGATGGAACGCGAGCGCCTCGGCGACCGCCGCTCGAAGCGCCTCGGGATGCGTCCCGATCGCCTCGAACTTCGTGATGTCGCCCGCCTGTCGATCCGGCACCGCCTGAAGCGGCCACGTCTTCGCGATGTTCTCCTTGCGAACGTACAGCAGACCGTTGCCGATTGGCGCGAGAAGCCACTTGTGAAGGCTGACGCCGTAGTAGTCCATCTCGAGGTCGCGCAGCTTGAACGGGAAGTGCGCGAGCGCGTGCGCGCCGTCGACGATCGTCAGGATGCCGCGCGAGCGCGCGAGCCGCGCGAGGCGCTGCACCGGAAAGAGCTGTCCCGTGAGATTGGTGATGTGACAGAAATGCAGAACCTTCGTCTGCGGCGTGATGGCGCGCTCGAACCGTTGATACAGATCGTCCTGCGTCGTGGGCACCGGGAACTGGATGCGCGTCACCTTGATCTTGTCGCGGCGCATGCGCTGATCCCAGGTCGTCAGCATCCGCGGATAGTCCTGCTCGGTCGTCAGCACTTCATCGCCGGCCTTCAGGTCGATGCCGTTCTGCGCAATCTGCAGCGACTCGCTCGCGTTGCGCGTCAGCGCGAGCTCCGACGGATCGCACCCGAATTCCGCGGCCATGCGGCGGCGCACCGTGTCGATGTTCCGGCCGATCATGCCGTTGTACTGGACCGGCAGCATGTTGGCCATGTCCATGTACCGCTTGACCGCCTCGTGCACGACGCGCGGCGCCGGACACGTGTTGCCGTTGTTGAGATTGGTAAGTGTCCGATCGAGCGTGAACGCTTCCTGGATCTCGCGCCAGTAGAACTCGTCCTGCGCGACCTCTTCAGGCGTGCGATCGGCGACGGCGGCCGACGCCGCGGCGATGTGCTCGGTCGTCTTGAACGGCCTGGGAGTGAACGCGGCGGCCCCGAGGGCGCCGCCCATGCGGAGAACATCACGCCGGTTCAACATGCAACCTCCTCGTGTGAAAGAGCCAGGATGCTAGCATTTTTTAACGCGTGGGGCCCCTGTACCGTAGACGCGCGCGCGGCGTAAACCGCTCGCGCGTATTTAGAACAGAACGTCACCAATCAGTAATGGAACTCGGCCCGGCGGGAATCTGCGACGCTTTGTTCTAGATACGCGCGAGGGCAGCGCCCGCGGCTAAAGCGAGCGGGCGTGGGAACCCGCGAGCCGTGAAGAAGTCCCGAACGCATCAGCGCGCGACAGCCTCGAGCCGTTGCGAGGCGCGCATGCGCCGAGCAACAGCGGCGGGGGTGGGGTCCGCGCCGCGGTGAAATAAAGTGGGGCCCGCGCGAGTAGGAAACGCTTAGTGCCCGGCGCCGTTCGCGATGACGTTGACTTGCTGGCGCGCCTGCGCGCGCGGCTGACCGTCGGCGCCGTACAGAATTGCCTTCACCTCATATGTGCCGGACGGCAGGCTGCGGAACTCGAACGTGTTCGTCCGCGGCGCGTTGTCGCCGTCGAGTTGGATTTCGCTACTGCGGTAGAACTCGGATGATTCGGCGATGATTTCCATGGAGCGATTGCCCGCGTCGGCTTCGATTGTCGCGCGCACGATCAGATTGGCCGGGGCAAACGAAACCGCAGGCGAAACCCGGACCGCGAGGGGCTCGCGTGTGCCCGCGCCAAGCGGCAAGGCCGAAGAGAACAATAAGAGTCCGAGCAGCGTGAAACGAACCTTCATCGCGGTCACCGTCGCAACAACGCGTCGCCCATGCTCACCGGCCAATTCCCTCACGTCCGGCTCGTGTGTGCCGCACCATGCGGCGATGACTCGGCGGCTGCAAGTCATGGACCATGCGAACAAGACGCAAAAAGCGCCGAACGTTGCGGTAATCTGACGCTGCGGAGGATTGAACCGGATGGTGCGACGCGCGTGTCTCGTGGCTGCTCTACCGTTTCTGATGCTTTCGGGTACCACTTCTCGCGCGCAGGCGTCACATGGCGCGCGCGCTGCGAACCCCACCGCCTGGATCGATCGCTACCGCGAGCCGGCCGCGCGTCTGATTGGCGAAGCCGTCGGCAGCACGTTCGCGTGGCACCGGTTGGCGGTGCTGACCGATACGATTGGGAACCGATTAAGCGGATCGCCGGCGCTCGATCGCGCCATCCAATGGGCGGTCGGCGAGATGAGGCGCGACGGCCTCGAGAACGTCCACACCGAGCGCGTGATGGTGCCGCGATGGGTGCGCGGCGCCGAGAGTGCAGAAATCGTCACACCGTTGCAACAACCGCTCATGATGCTTGGCCTCGGCGACAGCGTCGGCACGCCGTCTGACGGTCTGCGCGCCGACGTCGTCATCGTCCACAGCTTCGAGGAGCTCGATGCAAAGGCGTCGCAGGCGCGTGGGCGCATCGTGCTGTTCAACGTCCCGTTCACGACCTACGGCGAGACCGTGCGCTTTCGATCGACCGGGCCAGCGCGCGCGGCGCGCCACGGCGCGGTTGCGGCGCTGGTCCGCGCCGTCGGACCGCCCGGACTGCGCACGCCGCACACCGGCGCGCTGCAGTACGCGTCGGACGCGCCGAAAATTCCCGCGGCGGCGATTGCCACCGAGGATGCCGACCTGCTGCAGCGCATCGCCGATCGCGGCGAGCGCGTCACCCTCCGCCTGAAGATGGATGCGCATTTCGAGGCGGACGTCGAATCGGCAAACGTCGTCGGCGAAATCCGCGGACGCGAGAAGCCCGAGGAAATCGTGGTCGTCAGCGGTCACCTCGATTCGTGGGACGTCGGCGCCGGCGCCACCGACGATGGCGGCGGCTGCATCGTGACGTGGGAAGCGCTTCGACTGATGCGGAAGCTGAACCTCCGTCCGCGCCGGACCGTGCGCGTCGTGCTGTGGACCAACGAAGAGAACGGCGGACGCGGCGGCCAGGGATATCGCGATCAGCATCGCGCGGAGCTCGGCCGGCACGTGCTGATGCTCGAGTCCGACGGCGGCGTCTTCCGTCCGCTCGGTTTCGGGTTCACCGGCAGCGATTCGGCGCGCGACACCGTCCGCACGATCGCGACGCTGTTGTCGGGCATCGCCGCCGATCAGATCACCGTCGGCGGCGGCGGCGCCGACATCGGCCCGAGCGTCCAGGAGGCGCACATCCCCGCCATGTCGCTCGACGTCGACGGATCGAAGTACTTCCTCATCCACCACACGCCGGCCGATACGATCGACAAGATCGATCCGGTCGAAATGGCCAAATGCGCGGCCGCGGTCGCCGTCATGTCGTACGTCGTCGCAGATCTTCCGGAGCGGCTATGATGGGAAATATGCAAGGTCACAGGCTCTCGGTCGCCGCCGTTTTCCTTCTCACGGCGTGCTCATCGTCCGCGCAGACCCCGCGCACGCTGCTGCCCACCGATGTGGTCGCCACCGTCGGATCCGGATCGATCACGCTGGCTCAGGTGGATGAAAAAGCGATGCAGCAGCCGACGGGGAACTTCGGCAGCATGAAGCTCTCGCAGGCGATCTATGAGGCGCGCCGCGCGGCGCTCGACGAGCTGGTCGCGAACATGCTGATCGACCGCGAGGCGAAGCTGCGCGAACTGGATCGAAGCGCGCTGGTGGAGCAGGAAATCATCTCGAAGGTGTCGACGGTCACCGATCCGGAGATCGCGGCGTGGTATCAGGCGAACCAGTCGCGCGTGCAGGGCGCGACGCTCGATCAGGTGCGGCAGCCTATTCGTTCGTACCTGACGCAGGAGCGGACGCAGGCCGCACGCGAGCGATACCTCGAGGAGCTGAAAGAGAAGACACCAGTGCGTCTCACGCTCGAGCCGCCGCGGCAGGCGCTGTCGAACGCGAAAGCGCCGGCCAAAGGCGCGGCGAACGCGCCGATCGAGTTCGTGGAGTTCTCCGATTTCCAGTGTCCGTTCTGTCTTCGCGCGCAGCCGGCCGTCGAGCAGGTGTTGAGCACCTATGGCGATCGCATACGCTTCGTGTATCGCCATTACCCGCTACCCAACCATCCGAACGCCCGCCCCGCCGCTGAAGCGTCCGCGTGCGCCGGCGAGCAGGGCAGGTTCTGGCCGTACCACGACAAGCTGTTCGCCAACCCGTCGAAGCTCGCGGACGCCGACCTGAAACGCGACGCGGCCGAGCTTGGGCTCGACGCCACGAAGTTCAATGCCTGCGTCGATTCGCACAAATACAGGAGTGACGTCGATGCCGACATCAAAGCCGGCGAGGAAGCCGGCGTCAGCGGCACGCCGGCCTTCTTCGTGAACGGCCGGATGATCAGCGGCGCGCAGCCTTTCGACGCCTTCAAGCGGATCATCGACGAAGAGCTGCAGATGAAAAAGACAAGGTAGGGGGTCGGTCCCGCGATGGCATGTTCATTGGTTGCCATCGTGGTATGCCGCAACTGGATCAGCTCACTGCCGCCCTCGACCGCGTCGCTGCGTTCGACCCCGGCCCGTTTCCCGTCGTCAGCCTCTACCTGAACCTTCAGCCCGATCAGCAGGGCCGCAACCGCTTCGATGCGTTCCTGCGGAAGGAACTGACCGAGCGCGTGCGGACGTACGCCGCGAGCGGGCCGGAGCGCGAAAGCCTCGACAAGGATGCCGCGAAGATCGAGGCCTACGTGCGCGACATTCCGGGCTCCGCCAACGGACTGGCGCTGTTCGCGTGCTCGGGCGCTGACTTCTTCGAAGCGTTCCCGCTCGATCCGCCGATCGATCGGCATCGCCTGTACATTTCCAATCAGGCGCACGTGTATCCGCTCGCGCGCGTCCTCGAGCAGTACGCGCCCTACCTCGTCGTGCTCGCCGACACGCACGTCGCCCGCATCTTCGTGTTCGCGCTCAACACCGTGCAGCGCGAAGAGCGCATCGAGGGCACCAAGACGCGGCGCCACAAGATGGGCGGATGGTCGCAGAAACGCTATCAGCGCCACATCGAGAACTTTCATGTGCAGCACGCGAAGGAAGTCGTCGATCACGTGGCGCGCATCGTCCGCGACGAGCGAATCGACCGGATCATCCTCTCGTGCGATGAGGTCATCCTGCCGGTCCTTCGCGAGCAGATGCCGAAGGACGTGGCCGAACGCGTCGTCGACGTGATGCACATCGAGATGCTGGCGCCGGAGCGCGAGGTACTCGACGCGACGATCGACGCGATGCGCGAGAAGGACGCCGTCTCCGATCGACAACGCGTGGACGAGCTGATTGGCGCCTACCGCGGCAGCGGCCTCGCCGTGGTCGGCGTCGAAGCGACGCGCAAGGCGTTCGAGCTCGGTCAGGTCGACGAACTGGTCATCACCGCCCGGCCGGAGACAATTGGCGGCATGAAACACGGCGCGGGCGAGCAGCAGCCGGATCGGTCGGCCGAAGAGCGGGCGGCCGACGAGTTGATCGCGCAGGCACGCAATACGTCCGCGAAGATTCGAGTCATCGAAGACCCGTCGCTGCTCGCACCCGTCGGCGGCGTGGGCGCGTTTCTGAGGTTCAAGCTGTGAGCAAACGGATCAACGTCAATCCCGACCACTACAAAGTCGCCGGACGCGAGCGCCCGGGCGACCTCGTCGCGGGCCGCGCGCCGAAGGCGCATGCGCGGGAAGACGAGAAAGAACGCGAGCGGTGGGAGCGGAAACAGAAGAAGGCGCCACGAAACAGGTAGGGGCGGACCCATGTGTCCGCCCCCCGGTGCCTGCTATTTCTTGGGCTGTTTCGCCGGTTTGGTCGTCGTCCCCGAGGTACCGACCGCCTTGTTCGTGTCCTCCGCGAGCTTCAGGTGCTCTTCGATCGTCGGGAGCGTCTTCGATGCAAACGCCTTGATGTCGGGATCCTTCCCGATCTGCGATTCGTGACGGAACTCGTTGGCGACCTTCCGATGGTCGGTCAGCATCGCCTGCATGTACGCATGATCGAACTGCGCGCCTGAAAGCTTCGAGAGACGATCGCGGAGCGCTTTGTCGTGCGGATCGATATCGGTGGGCAGCGTGATGTTCTTGTTCTGCGCGAGCGTTTTCAGCTCGTCGTTGGCCTTGTTGTGATCGGTCACCATCCGCTGAGCGAAGCTCTTGACCTGGTCGCTCGTCCCCTTTTCCTGCGCGAGCTTGCCGAGCTCGACTTCGGCCATTCCGCCCGCCGCGGTCTTGGTGACGAACGTCTGATCGGTCATCTGTTTTGCGCCCGCGTTCTTTTGGGCCTTCTGCCCTTTCGCGAACGCCGGCGCGGCCGCGAGCGCGATGGCGACGGTCGCCGTAAGCACGACATTTCTCATAATGAGCCTCCTTGTGCATGAAGACTCATCGCAAGGCCGGTGCCACGCGAAATCGGCAATCTGAACTAGACGATGCCCAAGCCGTGAACGACGGAGAACAGGATTGCGAGCAGCGTCGCCAAGAGACACGCGACAGCGGCGAGCATGTGATCGCCCCGCTCCCGCGTCAACGGATTGAAGAAGGCTGAGGTGATGTAGCCACCTGCGAAGCCGCCGGCGTGCGCGTAGTTGTCGACTCCGGGCATGATCAGGCCGAAGATGAACAAGATGACCGCATAGCGCATCGCCTGCCCGTGGATGAAGCTGCTACCGCTTGTCCGCCCGTAATGCACCAGGGCACCGAGCAGCCCGAAGATCGACGCCGAAGCACCCATCGTGAACGCTGCCCCATGCAGCAGCGGAATCGGCAGCCCACCGAGAAAATATCCAGTGGCAGAGCTCAGCAAAAATCCACAAACGCCGGCGACCGTGTAAATGATGACAGTCCGTGACGCGCCGATGACATCGGCGGTCGCCGGCGCGAGATCGCGCACCCACATCATGTTGAACAGGATGTGCAGCAGGCTGCCGTGCAGCCACGTCGCGCTCAACAGCGTCCACCACCATCCGTCTTCGAAAACAGGCACCGCACCACTCATGCCGAAGAGCCGCAGCGCGTATTGGTTCGGAGCAAGAAACGAGAAGCCGCCGCCGCCGACGATGTCGACCCTCCCGGTCGTCAAGAGGGTCAACAACAGCGTCAACACGTAGAGCGTCGTCGAGGCGCCGATGACCAGCGGCACGAAGCCGAGATCGTTCCCGAGCTGCCGCAGCATCGGCGCGAATCCCCACAGTCCTGGATTCGATCGACCGCACGTATAACATTTGTCGTCGCGGACGCCGACGAGCGATCCGCACGACGGACACACCACTGAGCCGGTTGTTCGCCGCTTGAGCACTCTTCATCATATCTTTTTCGCGCGGGGCCCCACCCCCGCGCGCAGACGCGCTCGCGGCGTAAACCGCTCGCGCGTATCCAGAACAGAACGTCACCACGCGTGAGACGCGCCCTTGTCCTCACGCGGCGGGGCCCCACCCCCGCCGCTGTTGCTCGGCGCATTCACGCCTCGCAACGGCTCGAGGCTCTCGCGGCGCAACCTACAGGCGCGCCGTCCACCCGACGATGGCGCCGTAGACGATGTGCGCGGCGAGCGTGATGAGGAATGTATTGCGACCGTAGTTCAGCATGAGAAACCCTGGCGGCTCGACGAGCGCGACTTCGTTCGCTGCCGTGTCGGGCGTGGCGATGCGCGGGTGAACGACGGGGAGAATCGCGTTGAGGAGCACGGTCGCGGTGAACACCGCTTGCACCGCGCCGAGCAGCGCGCCAAGCCACCACGAGCTGTAGCCGACGGCGTGGAAGAACACGCCGTAGAGCAGCGCGAACACCATCCCGATCACGAAATGAAACACGTAGCCGATCGCCTTCGCTCTGCGGCGGTTGTCGCTGACCGTCGTGCCGAGCAGCAGCGCGA
>Ga0066710_100002770_pt1 | contig 14401 bp, 13 predicted proteins | sample GraSoiAngelo_159_FD_79666 | JGI IMG/M metagenome (GOLD analysis project Ga0066710, IMG submission 79666) | Grasslands soil microbial communities from the Angelo Coastal Reserve, California, USA - 14_1009_16_40cm | ecosystem: Environmental > Terrestrial > Soil > Grasslands | place: USA...
AACCCGGGAGGTGTCGACCTCAGAATTGGACGTGGCACAACTCTTCAATCTAGAGAACAACGGTTGGTGGCCAGCCTTGAGAGAGTGGAACTCTCCAAGAATCTTCTTGGAATATTGCACATTCGCTCCTCTCTCGCGCGAGAAGGCGTGTTTGCGAGTCTTGCTCTAGTTGACCCTGGCTTTCGCGGACAGTTGACCGTAAGTCTCTATAATGCTGGAGAAAGACCCGTCAACATACGCCGCGGAGAGAGATTCATCCAGCTCTCCCTGTTTAGACTTGGAAAGCCCGCAAGAGAAGGATACGAGGGACGGTACCAGGACAGTCAAGGAATTGTTTCGAGCAAGCGTCATAGAAAATCTTACTCTCGTAGGATGGAAAGTATTATACAGGGTAGCACCGGCCGAGAGTGAGAGTCATCAGGTTGAAGGACACATCGCGAATTCTCGATTTGAAGTACAAGCTCATGACGATTGAGCTTCTGAACCTAGCGAAGCGACGGTTCACATACAGAGAGCTCTCGGCAATGGTTCACTTACCGGAAACAGTTCTCAGCAGGTACGTAAAAGGCCATGTTTTGCCAACCGCGGACCGGGCGGAGGAGATCAACAAGACACTGCAGAAGTACATGAGCCTAGAGCGAGAATTGCAGGAGAGAATCAGGTTTGACGATAACGGATACTTCGACAATACGCAAATCATCAGTGACACCATGTTACTTGAGCGAGCAGTTCAGAACGCAGTAGGTAAATTTGCAGGCCGGAGAATCACAAAAGTCTTGACGGCCGCGACTGACGGCATCCCGCTGGCAACACTACTGGCTCACAGACTCGGGGTGAACCTGATCGTTGCAAAGAAGAACCGAGAAGTCGGCGTTCGGGAGTTCATCGAGGAGGTCTATGTTCCGGCCCGGACAGCTATCATGTTCAGCCTCTTCGTCCCCAGAGACGCCCTGCGACGCCAAGACTGCGTCATAATCGCCGATGATGTCATTGACAGCGGTGAGACACAGAGAGCCCTGGTGAAGATTGCACAGAAAGCGAAGGCTGAGGTCACCGGAATCTACGCGCTCGTAGCTATTGGCAACGAGTGGAAAGCACGAATAGAATCAGCTGGAAACGTCCCAGTGGAGGTGGCTACACAGGTTCTCAAGAAGGAAGCAAGGGAGATACCCGCGTAAGATTTTACTTTTTCTAGACGGAAATAGTAGTCGTCCTCCTCCAACTCATTCCTGCGTTTGGACTCTTCCAAGTATCCTAATAGAACCCAACGATTCTCCTGTGCCCCATGCTTGCGAGTCGTCAGCGGTTGGATGTGGAGAAATCCATCAAGTGGCTTCTTACGCAGGAAAACCCTGGAATTTCATATCTAACACTACGAGACATACAATCTGCGACAGAGAACGACCCTGAAACCAGGTCGTACCGGGACAGAATTTCCTCGTTCGGTCCTGTTAGAGCTCTACTCGACGAGCAACATTCTGAAGGTCATTGGGGCGAGCCCGACGATTGCTACTGGCCAAAATGGACTGCGACTGTTTGGCCTCTGATTCTTCTGGCGGAGATGGGAATGCCTGGGGAGCATCCGAGGATTCGCAGGGCTTGCGAATATTTCCTGAAGACGATGACTGGCCAGGACAGGTCATGGCCTCCCCAGAAATATCCGGACGGCGACTTGACCGGCTACCGATCGGTATGGGAGCCTTGTGTGACAGGGAATATGGCGCGGACACTTGTCGAGTTTGGTTATGGTGATGACCCGCGGATCCGGGAGATGTTTGAATGGCTTGTGAAATACCAGCTGCCTGATGGGGGCTGGAATTGCGAAGTTGGGGAGTGGGGCAAAGATGTGTGTCATAGTTCTTTCATGTCGACCGTCGAGCCTCTCTGGGCGTTCTCCTCGCTAGAGCCTGGTATGTGGCCGAAGGGTGGGAGGGAGGCGGTGGCGCGCGCGTGTGAGTTCTTACTGATGCACCGTCTGTACAAGAGCGACCATACCGGTAGGGTGATCAACGAGGAGTGGACGCACCTGCACTTTCCAATGTTCTACTTCTATGATATTTTGCACGGGCTTCGTGTTGTGACCGCGTTGGGCTTTGGTCAGGATGAAAGAACAAGCGATTCGCTGCAGTTATTGTTGGGGAAGCGGTCGCGGGACGAGACGTGGCCTCTAGAGGCGAGTTTTGTAAACATGCCGCGGTGGAATTTTCTCAAGGATCCGGCAACCGGAGTGTGGAGTGAAGCCAGACGACCTGGGACAACTATTGTTCCTAAGATTTACGGGGGCCTGGGAGAAGTTGGAAGAGCGAACCCGTGGACGACACTGAACGCGCTACGTGTCTTGAAGAGGCTGGAATGAGCGCTCGCCACCTCCCTATTCCTCAGCGTTCGGCAGTTGTTCAGGAGTCAGAAGCTTACGCTTACTCCTGTTCCGTCTAGTTTCCTCGAATCGAGACTCCACCCAGCCGACCAACTTGTCCTCAGTCATCTTCTCCGCCTCCAGTTGCTTGCTCATGTTCTCCGCGACCACCCTTAGGAACGCCTCAGGGTTCACCGGCTTGATGATGTAAGCGTCCGCCTGAAAGTTCACAGAGTCAACAGCATTATCCAACGAGGGGTATCCGGTGATCATGATCTTCCTGGCCCTGGGAAGAATCTCGTGAACGCGGGCCAACAAATCCGTCCCCTCAACATCCCGCAACTTGATATCGATTATCGCCAAGTTGTACGGATGAGCCTTGCATTTCTCAACCGTTTCCAGCGCAGTCTCCGCAGTATCGACGCTATAGCCCTCTGGCTCAAGGAGCTCCTTGAAGCTCTTCAGAATCCCCCGATCATCATCAACAATCAGAATGCTCTTTCTTCCTAACACAAACTCACCTCTTCAGGTCAAGCGGCAACTCGACGGTCAAAGTCGTCCCCTCGCCCACCTTGGAAAAAACCTTGATGTCGCCTTTGTGAGATTCTATCAGACGCTTGGTCACGGCCAGCCCGAGTCCCACACCCTTCTCCTTCGTCGTGAACAGGGGGCTGAAGATCTTGGCCTTGACATCCTCCGCAATGCCTATCCCCGTGTCTTGAAAGCTCACAGCAGCCAGTTTTTCACTTGTCCACGCCCTAATCCTCAGCTTCCCACCATCAGGCATCGCCTGCAGAGCATTAGTGATAATGTTGGCAAAGGCCCGGCGAAGCAAGCTTGGGTCTACGTTCAGTTTTGGAAAGCCCGTCTCAACACTGGAGGAGACATCCACGGCCTTGGGTACCGGGATCGAGGACAGAGTATCATTGATCAGCCTCTGCATGTCATACTCAACAAAGGTCGGCCTGGCTTGTTTCGCATAGTCCTGTAGATCGGACACGATCTTGTTCATGAAATCAGCCTGCTCCCGAATCGTCTCAAGCGCACTCTCAACACGGAAGTCCTTTCCAGAAGTCGACGCTTCATTCACTTTCATCGCCTCCTTCGCCAGATGAATCGTGTTGATTATCGTCTGCAAGGGGTTGCGGAGGTCATGGCCCACCATCCCCGCCGTCTCTCCAATAGCGGCCAACCGGGTCGTGTTACTTAACATCCTAGTTCTCTCCTCAACCAAGTCTTCCAAGTGTTCAGAGCGGGCCATAAGCTTCTCCTCAACCCGTTTCAAACGGTCGATATCGACAAAAGCCAAGACGGCTCCCTCGATCTTGTTATCCGTCGTCCGGTACGGTCCGACCCGGATCAGAAACCAGCGCCCCTGCGGACCCTTGGCTTCTATCTCCTTGCTGACGACATTGTCGACTGCCTCGTTTATCGTCTCCTCGAAATCGGGTACTTGGAAACCAAGGTTGATGTCAAAAATTGACCTGCCGAGATCGCTGGCTTTCAGACTGAACAGTTTATCGGAAAGCGGGCCCCATTGACGTAGTCGCAGATCGCTTCCTAGCATGAGGATTGGCACATTTGCACTAGCGCTGAGGTTTGTCATGTCATTGTTGGCCTGCGTCAGCTCCAGGTTTCTGTTCTGAAGCTCCTCGTTAACAGTGGTCAACTCTTCATTCGTTGACTGTAGCTCTTCCTTAGCCGTTTCCAGCTCCTCGTTAGTGCTCTGCAACTCCTCGTTGCTAGACTGTATCTCCTCGTTAGCGGCCTTCAGCTCCTCGTTGGCCGCCTCCTTATCCTCAATGATCGACTGGAGATAGTCCTTGGTCGTAGAGAGCTCCTGATGTAGCCGTGCGAACTTGAAATTCTCCGCCCTCCGAACCTTCTCACCCTTCCCACCTCGGGCTCTTTCTTGCGTTATCGAAGGGACTGGTTTTGGCATCGCTTCCTCGAACGCCACTAGAAAACATGGACGACCCGGCTGGGCCTTTAGTGGCACGATCTCCAAGTTCACGTCCAAATATTTCCCATCCGACCTAATCGCGATCGCTTCTCTTCTAACTGTCTCGCCGCTTTTTTTCGCTCTATCTAACGCATTTCGGAGTTCCGTCATCATGCCCTCACGGGCCATCTTCAAAATATTGAGGCTGGCTTTCCCGGGTGCAGGCTCGAGAAAGGCACCCGTACGTCCCCGAAACTGAATAATCTCAAAATCACTGTTCACTATAACGCTAGCCGGCGAGTATCTTGTCAGCAAGATCCGATCCGCTTCCTTGAGAACTCCCACCTCAGGGACTTGACTCTCAACGTGTCGAGCAGCCGCCGGCTGGGCAACCTGGCCGGGTTCGGCAATGTATCTTGTCGAGAAATCGAGAGCAGCACGCGTGACCACTGGTTTCCTTGAGTAAATCTTGAAGCGCTTGTTAGCTACCTTGAAGATGCTGTCGAACTCTCCTATCGTCTCGAAGTCTCCCAAGACGAGGAAGCCTGTAGGCTTGAGGGCGTAGTGAAATATTGGAATCAGCTTTTTTTGTAGAGCCGGCCCGAGATAAATCAACAAGTTCCGGCAAATGATTAGGTCAAGCTTGGAAAAAGGCGGGTCCGCCGTCACATCCTGTTTGGCGAAGACGCACATCCTGCGAATCGTCTTGTTTATCTGGTAGGATCCATTTACTTTAACGAAAAAGCGTCGTAGACGTTCCGGTGATATCGCAGGAGATGCGGTGTACACGCCCTGACGGGCCTTCTCCAACACCGCCTCATTCACGTCGGTGGCGAAAATTTGGATCTGCGGGTGGACAGGGGCATGGTCCAGATACTCCAGCATGCAGATTGCTAGCGAGTAGACCTCTTCACCAGTCGAACAGCCTGGTACCCATATCCTGATGGCGTCCTCAGCCGACCTCTTTTTCAGAATGCTGGGAAATATCTCGCTCTTCAACGCATCGAAGGTATCAGGCTCACGGAAAAATTCGGTCACGTTGATCAGAATGTCCTGGAACAAAGAATTCAGTTCTCCCGTGTTCGTCTGAAGATAACTCAGATAATTCTCCATCGTGTTTGTCTTAACGATCAGCATTCGTCTCAAAATCCGTCTCTTTATGGTAGCATGCTTGTAGTTTGTGAAATCGACCCCGGTTGATTTTCTCAGTAGACTGAAGATCTTACCGAGGGCGTTCTGCGGCAGCAGCTTCTCCGCCCTTTCAGTCTCTAGGTAGGGCACGTAGGGATGCCGGCTGAGTTTGGCGAGTTCCTTCGCTATGTCCGGCGGCCTGAGGACTAGGTCAACGCAGCCCGCTGCGACGGCGCTCCGAGGAAGATCATAGTACTTGGCCGACTTTTCGTCCTGCGCAATTGTGATTCCGCCTTCATCCTTGATAGCCCTCAGCCCTCGGATGCCGTCCACGGAAGTTCCGGAGAGTATGATACCTATCGCTCTATTCTTCTGGTCCTGAGCAAGGGATTGCAGAAAGTCGTCAATGGGGGTATGCTTATGATCGACCTCGACGCGAGGCGTGACGTGCAAAACCCGCTCGGAAATAGTCATGGTTGTGTTTGGCGAAATCACGTACACATGTCTCGGTTTCACATGAATCCCATCAGTAACCTCTTCCACAGCCAGCCTGGTTGTCCTAGAGAGAAGCTCGGTCAACAAACTCTTGTAAGTAGGGTCCAAGTGCTGTATCAGCACCAGTGCCATGTTAATGTCTGACGGGAGCGCCTGGAGCACTTGTGTGAAGGCTTCGAGCCCCCCTGCAGAAGCCCCAATTCCCACTATCAGAAAAGACTCGTCACGATTCCGTTCGTCGACGAGGGCCTTCACGCCCTTTCGTGTCGCCGACTTCACGGGCCGAGAACCCTGTTTCCCTCCACGGGCATCCGCATGCCTTTTCCTGACGGGTCTTCGCTCTGCGAGTTTTTGGGCCAATCGGCAAACGCTTGAGGATAATTCTCATCGGGGACTCGGCCCAGCAGAATATAAAGGAACGTCCCCACTACTTGTACATTGGCGGTTGAAAGGGCAATGATTCTTCGACCGCCCCATCGATAGTTGACAAGAAATGGTTACGCGTGCGGAAGCAAAGATCCACCGGGTCGGACCACGACACACCATATACCTCGCCAAGGATCTCGTTGAAGACAGCACTTTTCCATTCCGCGCTGATGAAGATCTGATGGTGAGGATCGAAGGAGACGCTCTGATAATAGACAAGGACGGGAGGAGCGGCCGCCGGACAGACACGCCCGATGCGGCGCGCAGCCATAAGGACAAGATTTTGATGAAGACTCTAGACGTCCTCAACTTTTCCTCTCTCACATCAAAAGCGGAGAGAATCAACCAGATGCTCAGCGAGATCCATGAAGCGGAAATGCTCGAATCGCGCGTACGACATATACCGAAAAATGAGCATGCCATCTTCCTCTGGGAGAAAGAGACATTTCTCGACATGGTCCTAGCAGAGTTCTTCGACCCGAGGGTAACCGGAAAAGCCCCAAAGGGACTGCTCTCCGCGAAGCCTTCAACACTCGAATCTGTAAACAACATGGTGCACAAAGATTTCTCAGGCCTAGACAAGCCCGCGGCGATCAGGAAGATCAGGGATTGGATGACCAAGATCCACGAGTCCAACGAGACCGATCTTCCCACCAGAATAGCAGTGGAAGACTACTCGTGGTTTTTACAAAACGGATTAGCAAAGGGACTCATGGAACTGGAGCAGAACATCGGGCCTATAGTGAAGAAGAACATGACAATCCTCTGCGGCTACGACGTTTCAAAACTGATTGACTCCAAAGAGTTGGAGAGGCTGATGAGTTTCCACGGCTACGCGATTCTCGACTTGCCCCTCAGAGTATACAGAAGGGGCGCGTATTCAAAACCTCTCTAAACAGTCGCCTAAGGAATTTTTTCCGTGCGCCCGGGATGGTGTATACATTGTTATATACCCCCTATAGGCCGCGACAACCCGGGGTAACATCCATCGCCAAGTTCATGCTTTCCGTCCGAGACGGATCTTTCCAAAGAATATCATCTGAGGCAAGTGGGAGAGGAATATCGGTTCAAGAGCTGTTAAGAGCTGTGATTTTGCCTGAATGGATTAGAGAAAATGTGAAGCAATCTTCTTTGTCGAAGCCTGTGAGAGAGGTTGCAACACGGTTAACCAGACCCTCAATGCTCTCGGATCAACGAGCTCCCATTCTGAAAGTCGCCCTCGCCCGCCCGAGAACCTGAGCCGCAGTCCAGCATGATACTTCTCGCCCAATCCTCGGGACTCCTTGACTCTAAGCGCTTATTATTCTGGGTGTATAAAATGTTATATACCAATGCGGTCCGAGCATATTCGAGCAATTCGACTCCCAGTGCGGGAGGTGATAAGGTGGAGAAACTAAAACCGGGGGACAGGATATGGGTCAAGAACCCGTGCATGGACGCAGAGCGCAAGATCGGAACGGTAATGGCGATAAAGAAAACGCGAAACGGCGTACGATATTACGTAGAATGGGAAGTCAACCTTGTAGAAAGCCCAAACCACCATCCGGGATATCGCGCTACCGAAATAGTGCCCATAAACCCCGGAAGCCCCAGTTGACGACGGGAAACTGAGTCCAGCAGTATTTCGACGATCTCTCTAAACGATGTTTAGAGATTTCCTGGCTTCCCGAATGCACCCTCATGCATTCAGGTGAACCGTCCCAGAAACTGTCATGTACACGGTAAAGAGATTGAGATGTTGATATTCATCTCTCAGTAATAGTTCAGATAATCATTTTTGCTTAGAGTCACCCCCGTTTGGACCACGCAAGAGTGGTCGCTTTTTGGGTCTGAGAGGGAAACGAAGTCTTCACCTTTCTCCTGAGGTCTGATAGAGGCCGATCTTGAGCATCCAGAGACGAAGTAGTTCAACCTGTAGTTGACTTAAATTCGCAGACGATTTGGATTCGTAGTTTACCCGCATCGCAGTGATCCCTTGAAGTACTATGACGAGGAGAAGATGGCCGAAGTTCGGAAAGCGTTTGATCGAGAGGTTCTAACGTGGAAAGGAGCAGTTTCCTAGACCACTAGTCGACTGCCTCTGCTACTTTTAGGTTCTGTCAAGTCTTCCGTTGACTTGGCTTCGGAGCATCGACTCTGAGGAGTACCGTAGTCGTCGGGTTCCCCTTCACTGCTTCAACTACTCCGCCTTGCGGCCCCTCGTGGGCCCGTGAACGGTCGAACCTCAACCGCCCACGCTGGGAGAGGTTGATCGCGGCAACCACGTCCCGGTCCGTCATCGTTCGACATTTTCCACACCACAGCTTCCTTCGGAGCCGTTTGTCCTCTTGGAGTCTCTCCCCGCATTGAGAACAAACAACGCTCGTACCCTTCGTCTCGCTCCTGCTCAATCGAATGACCGGTAGTCCAACCCATCGTGCCTTGTACTCTATCTGGCGTTGGGCCTCACCGAAACTCCAACCGTTCATCCGGCGTCGGTAGCTCCTTCCCTGACCGTTCCCTCTCCGGTAGAGCCTTCGAATGCCTTCAATAGTCTCCAGAACAATCGCCTCTCTGCGAGTAAGAGCTTGAGTCACGATCTGTTTCGTGACGTTGTGGAGAAGATGTTGAGTCCTGTAACGTCTTCGCCTTCCATACTTTGAAGCAAGCCTCCTTCTGACCTTCACATCATCTCGTCTGAACGAGCCGATTATCCGGGTCGTCGTCTCAGCAATTTTCACAGTCTTGGAAAGGTTGTGTTGGATCACACAATGCTCGTTACCCACAGTCAGATTTCTCAGGTTCCTATCGACTCCGACGGTTCCTTCGCATTCCACCTCCAGCGCTTGCTTTGAAATGCAAACCGACAGTGACTTTTGAGTTAATGTGAAAGAACGGATTCTCAGGTTCGGCTCGGATAGGACTCGCATCGTGTGAGGCGTGAGTGAGATAAGCTGGAATCCTCCAGCTTTGAGAGCGAATCTCAGCTTCCCGTCTTCCACTTTGAAGCCGTACGATGAGACGAGGAGGGGTTTTGACAGGGCCGGTGTTTTCGTTGGATAGCCTCGTCTGATCGACTTCTTCCGCGCGGCAAGTATTCCTGCGGCTTTTGAGATGGCGTTTAGACGGTATCCGGAATAGCCACCATACCTCTCGAGTTTTCCGTAGGAGAGTATTGAGAGCCGCTTCATCGCCGTCGTGTCGGAGGCCAGGCCGATATCGATGCAATCGTTGACCATGAGTCGGAAAAGTCGGAGCAGCTCCAAGGTCTCACTGGTGGGTCGGTAGCCTTGTTTCACTGACTTGAGAGCTAGCAAATTGGGGATCGTAGTCTCCAAGAGGCTGGTATTTCCGTGAAACAGTCCAGCGTAACTAATCTCTGACATCAACCGAAGATTTGACAGAACTTTTACAATAGAAAGTTCATCGGCTTCCTCGTAACAAATGAGATTGTTCTTTTGAAGGTGGCGGAAAAGACCAGACTGAACTAAAGAAAGAGTTCGGTGGAAGACCCTTCGAAATGGCGGGGCAAACAGGGAGGCTCTGGGTAACGCCGCTGAGGGAAGCCAAAGACGTAGGTCCGTCATGTGTTTCGTAAGGAAGAGATACCAGATAGTATCCTCGACGAGTGAACCCTAGTCGCCTAGATTCCAGGCTCTTCAGGTTCTCATCAAATGTCGTATGAAGAAAGGGGCTTCTTTAGAAAGCGAGTCTTAGACTAGGGGTCTTCGTCGGATGGAGTCGATCCGCTAGCACTCTCTCTTTGAGGAAGACGTATCTGTCCGGTATTGAATCATCATAGTCGAAGCTCGCGGTCAACGCGAACTCCTTGTACAGTTCAACCATTGTCCGGTAAGCTATGACGCGCGCACTCGTCCCCAACCTCTCCTGCAATATCTTCACAACATCCTCAAATCTGCCCGGGATATCATCTCTGCGGATGCCTTTCTTTTCTAGGAAATCGTAGATCCAGTCCCGGATGGATCCGCCCATTCCTTGCAGGACTAGGTCAAACCAATAGTTAACGGCTAATTGAAACCCGGACATCAGGCTCGAACGCATCGATAGCTCAGCCTACGTGATGAAGCAAGCGAGGAACGACTGAATACGCCTAGCGTTTCTGACGCCTGAGCTGAGCGGTAATCCCTCTGTTTCCTAGCTTCTAGAGAAAAAGGGGATTCTAGGCTCATCTTGGGCTGGTTGCTGGCGACCCTACCGTGAGAAACGGCAGGCCAGCGATTGCTGCCTAGAGCAGGTCTGGGCGAGTCAAGCTTGACTCCGCTGCAATTACTTCTTCCTGGAAACGTGCTTCTCCGGAACCATTAACGCTTCAGTTTCGCGAATCTGTCCCATGTATGTCTCCCTATCTTCATTGTCTAGGGACAGCTTGCTGAGTTGCTCCCGTGCTTTCTCGATGTAACTCCGTGCTGAGGAAAAGTCCCCGGCCACGGCGTAGGCCCGAGCGACTGCCTCAAACGCCGTCCCCAAGACCTCCTGTAAGTTGTTCTTCTGGCAGATTTCAAGCGACGACCTAGCAAACTGGAGAGAAAGACATGGCTGGTTTAGAGCGGCGTAGACACGAGAAATTTGCCAATTACCAACGGCTCGATTCCGAGCGTTTCCAACTAGACCCCAGTGAAACCGAGACGCGTGGGCTAGGTGGAGCATCTCTTCCTCGTCGCCACCGCTTCTGTCTTTCTTCTCTAGATATTCCCAGGCGTGGTTGAAACAGCCGCTTGCGGTTTTTCGATGGAACTCCTGTTCTGCGTCGGAAATGGTCGGTGCTTTCATGACCGTCCTACTTGTTTCGGTTCTAGATATGATGTGCGGTTCTTCCGCACAGACGGCCTGTATTTGCCTAGAGAAAAGGGGGCAGAATTGTACGGTTCCGTCTGATACACATGTCGACTGTTTGGTTGATCTGTGAAGGACTAGTTGTTGAGGTGTAGTTTGATTTTTGACTCGATCATGTGTTTGGGTACTGCTCCAATGATTCCGTCCACGAGTTTTCCCTTCTTGAAGACGAGGAGTGCTGGGATGCTTTGTATCTGGAATGCATTAGATGCGACGGGGTTCTCGTCAACGTTCAGTTTTCCGAAGGAAACTTTCCCCGAGTATTCATGTGCCAGTTGCTCGATTACCGGTGCAACCATTCTGCAGGGCCCGCACCATTCTGCCCAGAAGTCCACTACCATGAGAGGCTGGTTGGAGATTGTCTCCTCGAAAGTTTGGTCTGTCAAGGTGATGGGTTCTCCTTGCCCGTTGCTCTGCGATAGTGACGGCTTGTTTTGTAGCATGGCTTGCAGCTTCCTCTGTTTGATTCTCTCTATTTCCTCGTCCAACACAGTCAAGTCCTCTAGACATAGTCTTTGTCCTATGCTTCTATAAATATTTCTCGGTCTTGCCAATCATGTGCAAGACTTAAATCGGCGATGCTATCCACCATTTCTCAGATATGAGTCTCCAACTCCTAACGAGACGGAACGCTTCGTGCAACGAGTTGCTTTGCACCATATACAATCTGAACCCCCTGGATCTTGAAATCTTCTACCAACTTGCCGGGGGTAGAACTGCTGGCCTTGATGAGCTCGCTAGCGCAGTCAAGAGGGACAGAAGCACCGTCCACAGAAGCCTCCAGAAACTCGTCGGCGGCGGACTTGGCTACAAGGAAGTGAAATCATTGAAGGACGGAGGATACTACCACGTCTACGGTGCGACCGAACTCGCGACTATCAGGAAGCAAGCAGAACAACGGGTCAAGGACCTCACGACCAGTCTGGAGAAGATGCTTCACAACTTCGAATCAGATGTCAGAAAACATTGCTGCACTTGACCCATGGCCCCAGCAGCTCGAGACCCGAGAATTGCCTTCAACTGCAAGGCTGCGATTCTAGAAGTCTTCGGGAAGCTCTAGGTCGCCTGTTTGGCCCAAGACTCGGTAGCAGGTTAAGGTGATCCATTTGCTGGGCTTTCCAATTTCCTCTACGTCGACTAGAGTTTTCCTGCCTTTGCCTGAGGGGTAGAAGAAGTCGCCTTCTCTGTACCAGTCGCCCTCAAGATTCCAAGTCCCGTCAGGATTCTGTTTCGACATTAACAAGTGGACGGCTTCTCGTATTCTCTCGTCATCTGAATAGCCAAGCTTTGTCAAGACCCGCAACCCGTGGAGGATGTCGTAGAAGTAGTACATTGGAAAATGGAGCTGTGTGAAGAAGGGATAGGTTGGCTTCCAGTGATGGTTGTCCGACTTGTAGACGTGGTGCATGAGGAGAAACTCTGCCCCGCGTTCGATGGAGCGTTTCATTCGACGGGTCCATTTCGGGCGGGGAATCTCCGAGTAGGCCCATAAGGGCTCGACGGTGGACATGAACGAACTATGCTTTACCTTCTTTTCTGGATAGTCGCAGTTCCAGCCTCCATCTTCCTGTTGATGCTTGGGGAACCAGTCAATCGCTCGCTGGATCCTCGGGTCATTACCGTAACCAAACTTGGACAGAGTTCGGACCATGTTCCCTGTCAGGCACGCCTCATCCCACCTTCTCCCCTTGTCCTCTAGTTTGCTGGGACAGGCGAATGCTCCAGTGTCCACCTGATGAAGGTCAAAGAACCTCTCGCACTCAGCCTTGATTCTGGCGTTGGGCGGGATACCCATCTCGGCCAAGAGCATAAGTGGCCAAACCGCTGATGCCCACTTCGGCCTATAGCACGTGTCGCTTGGTCGCCAGACACCACTACTGGTCTGCGCCTTCATCAGCTTCCTAACCAGCAGATAATTGGGAATCTCTTTCCTCGTCGTTGCCACATCGTGGCTGTCTAATGGACGATGCAAGATGTCGACTAGGGCATGAAACCTTACGGCGGGGTCTCTGGGTTCAAGGAGCCATCTAAGAGCAGAAGGATTCTTCACGTTGGCCCGAGTTTTTGGCAATTGGCGTCCTTATGATAAGGAGCCATGGATGGTAGACTTAAACTGTAAGATTCATCGAGCGATACCGGGCAAACTTGGACCTGACGCTGTCCCGATTCACTGGAAATATTCCGGGGACGGCCTTTGCTCTTGCGGGGTCCCTCGGTGTGTTATCCCTCGTCTCCTGGTATTTCGTAGCAGGCGCAAACATGCCAATCGCCGGGACGCTAGATGCCGTCGCCTTCGTTCTTTTCACCGCAATTTGGGGCATCGGAATGGTCGCTATGATGTTTCCCTCGCTAATCCCAATGATCTACGTGGTCACAACGTCGACGAAGAAAGAGCAACAAGAAGAAGGACAACGATCGTCTGCGTTTCAGAGGTTTCTTGTACCCTTCAGAGCGTCGCTGTTCATCCTATGTTACGTCGGAATATGGACCCTCCTGGGTTCGCTATTCTACCTGGCGATCACCGGACTCACCGTGGCAGGGGTGCCTGTGAACCTTGGCTCCTTTGGGTTTTGGGGAGGAATCATTGTCATTGCAACGGGTCTCTATCAGTTCACCCGTTTCAAACAGAAGGCTTTGATGAAATGCCGTAGCCCTATGAGCTTCATTCTTACATGTTGGAAGAGTGGTAGCGCAGGTGCAGGGTTGATGGGTGCTGACTACGGGTTCTTCTGCACGAAGTGTTGTTGGGTCCTTATGGTGGGGTTGCTCATCGTTGGGACCATGAGTCTTCCGCTGATGGGCACCTTCACCCTCATCATATTTGCAGAGAAGGTTGTTCCCAGAGGCCATCTAATGTCTAGACTTATCGGAGCGGCGTTTCTCGCTGCCGGTTTCTACATGCTAATCTGAAAATTCCGTCATCATTCGCAAATGCCAAGATTGGTCGCAGGAAGTTTTTGGAACCCGGAAGAGAAGTTTTCTTGAACTGGCGAGACCCGGTAGGTCCGTCCCAAATGGGTCCGAATCTCTCTACTCCCTAAATCTTCCGTGTAGACTTGTGAATCTCGGTCAGGGTTTGAGACCGAGCTGGGCCCACATCCCGAGCGCATCCCAGTATACATGCCATTCTGTAATCTGCCCGCCAGCCAGCCTGTACATCGAGACCCATGGAACCCGAACATGCTTCTTTGCACCTTGGATGACTTTCCCGTCAGGAC
>Ga0066710_100002772_pt1 | contig 14400 bp, 12 predicted proteins | sample GraSoiAngelo_159_FD_79666 | JGI IMG/M metagenome (GOLD analysis project Ga0066710, IMG submission 79666) | Grasslands soil microbial communities from the Angelo Coastal Reserve, California, USA - 14_1009_16_40cm | ecosystem: Environmental > Terrestrial > Soil > Grasslands | place: USA...
AAGCTGGAGCGCATGCATCCCGACTCGGCCGAGACCGCCACGGTCCGGAACTACCTGGACTGGATGGTGGCGCTCCCCTGGTCAAGCCAGACGAAGGACAACCTGGATCTGGTCAAGGCGCAGGCGATTCTGGACGAAGATCATTACGGGCTCGAGCCGATCAAGGAGAGGATCCTCGAGTATCTCTCCGTCCGGAAGCTGAAAAAGAAGATGAAGGGGCCGATCCTATGTTTCGTCGGGCCGCCGGGCGTGGGGAAGACCTCCTTGGGAAGAAGCATCGCCCGTTCCCTCGGACGGAAGTTCGTCCGGATCTCGCTGGGGGGCGTCCGGGATGAGGCCGAGATCCGGGGCCACCGGCGGACCTACGTCGGCGCCATGCCGGGGAAGATCATCCAGGGGCTTTTCCAGGCCGGATCCGCCAATCCGGTCTTCATGATGGATGAAGTGGACAAGATCGGCGCCGACTATCGGGGCGATCCCTCGTCGGCGCTTTTGGAAGTCCTGGATCCCGAGCAGAATGGCTCCTTCCGCGACCATTACCTCAACGCCCCCTACGACCTCTCCAACGTGATGTTCATCACGACGGCGAATCTCCTCGACCCGATCCATCCGGCCTTCCGGGATCGGATGGAGGTCATCCACCTGGCCGGCTACACCGAGGAAGAAAAGCTCCAGATCGCGCGGCGGCACCTGATTCCCAAGCAGATTGAGGAGCACGGTCTGAGGCTCGAACAGATCCTGTTCGGTGACCAGGCTCTCCGGGCGATGATCAGCGGCTACACGCGAGAGGCCGGACTGAGGAACCTGGAGCGGGAGATCGCGAAGGTCTGCCGGAAGGTCGCCCGATCGGTTGCGGAGGGAAAAACCTCGCAAACCCGGGTTTCGGTGACCGCCCTCCCGCAGTACCTCGGGGTGACGAAGGTCACGCCGGAAGAGGCGTTGAAGGTCAATCAGGTCGGCGTCGCCACCGGTTTGGCCTGGACGGCCTCGGGGGGGGACATCCTCTTCGTGGAGGCCACCACCATGCCGGGCAAGGGAAAGTTGATTCTGACAGGGCACCTAGGGAACGTGATGCGCGAGTCGGCCCAGGCGGCCCTCTCCTACTCGCGATCGCGGGCCCGCGAATTCGGAATCCCCGATGACTATTTCGCGACCCACGACGTCCACGTCCATGTCCCGGAGGGCGCGATCCCCAAGGACGGACCCTCCGCCGGGATCACCATGGCCACGGCAATGCTTTCCGCGTTCATCGACCAGCCCATCAACCGGGCCGTGGCGATGACGGGGGAAATCACCCTGCGCGGCAACGTATTGCCCATCGGGGGGCTGAAGGAGAAAATCCTGGCCGCCCGGCGCGCCAAGATTCCGACCGTCATCGTCCCGGAGGGGAATCGGAAGCATCTGGAGGAGGTTCCCCGTCAGGTTCGAAAGGGACTGGACCTCCATTTCGTGTCCGACGTCAAAGAAGTGTTCGAGCTGGCGCTGGAACCCCTCAGCGAATCGCGTCGGAACTCGAGCCGGGACCGGGCGCAGGAGGGGGGTACGGGCCGCTACGCCGCGGTGTAGCGCCGGCCCGCCGTCTCACCGGACGGGGACCCCCCGTCTCCCGGGAAGGGGATTCCACCGTGCCGCGATGGAGCGCCCTGGGAGAGGAAGGACTCCTCCGACGGATTCGGCGGCATTTCCCGTCTCCGGCCCGCGATGTCCTGGTTCCCTCGGGGGACGACGCCGCCCTGATCCGGCTCACCTCGCGTGACGATCTGGTCCTCAGCACAGACCAGCTGGTGGAAGGGATCCACTTCCTTCGCAGCACCCACCCCCCGGACCTGCTGGGGGCCCGCGCGCTCACCGTCAATCTCAGCGATCTCGCCAGCATGGGAGCGAAACCCCGGTGGTTTCTCATGAGCCTCTTTCTCCCGGAGGATCTGCCCGCGGCGTACCGGGAGGGGATTCTTAAAGGAATGGCGCGCGAGGCGCGTCGCAGACGCCTCTCCCTCGTCGGCGGTAATCTCTCTCGCTCGCCGGTCCTGACGCTGGACGTCTGCATGGCCGGGACGCTGCCCAAGGGGAGGCGCCCGATCCTGCGCGGGGGAGGCCGTCCCGGGGACGCTCTCTATGTCACCGGCAGCCTGGGAGCCTCTGCGCTGGGACTCGAGCTGATTCGGGCCGGATGGCGCTGGCAGGGAAGGCGTCGGCGGGGCGCATCGGCGGGCGAAACGGCCGCCGCGATTCGCCTTCTTCGCGCTCATCTGGCCCCGAGCCCCGATTACAGCCTGGCGGAAACCCTCTCCCGCCACCGGATCGCCTCCGCCGCCATCGACCTGAGCGACGGACTTTCCACCGACCTGTGGCGTCTGTGCCGGGCCAGCCGGGTGGGAGCGCGCGTCGCGGCGGAAGCGCTCCCTCTGGATCCCGCCGCCGTACGGCTGGTCGGGGCGAAGCGGGCGTTGGAATTGGCGCTGAATGGCGGCGAGGATTATCAACTTCTCTTTGCGGTTCCACCCACCCGGGAGAGCCTTCTGGCGAGACTTGCTCCTCGGCGGTCACGGCGCATCGGCGCCCTTGTACCGCCTGGCCAGGGGGTCCGCGTGGAAATCGCGGGTCGACTCCGGCTCCTTCCGCCCCGTGGATTCGACCATTTGAGACACCCGGGACGATAGGCCTCCCGGGCAGGGTAGAATGTCCGGCTCGAGCCTCCCGGCCGGGGTGTGCGCGGGCGGTTATCTCCCGGAAACCATGCGGACACTGAAGAAAAGACTAGACGGTAGGCCCGTCGCTCCCGTTCTCAGAGTGGGCAGGTTCCTCTCCCTGCGGCATCTCCCGGCGGCTCCCGCGAGGGGAGGCCGGCATGGATGAAGGCGACCTGATCAGGCGATCCCAGACCGGAGATCTCCAGGCTTTCGAGATCCTTGTCCGGGAGAAAAGGAACCAGGTCTTCCGCATCGCCCGGCAGATTTTGGGGGACGAAGAGGAAGCCAAGGACATCGCCCAGCTGGTGTTCATCCGCCTCTGGCAGACCCTGGGGCGGTTCCGCGAGGGGGGTTCCTTCAACGCTTGGCTTCATCGGATCACCGTGAACCTGGCGATTGACTGCTCGCGAAGGAGGCAAGGCCGCGGGCGGGTGGAAGCGAGGGAGCCGGCCGTCCTGGAGGGCGCCCGAGCGGAAGGGGGAACCAGCGAGGCGGAGATGGCCAGGGGCGAGGTCCAACGGGTTTTCCAGGAACTCGCCGCCAGGTTGAGCCCACGGCAAAGAGCCGCCTTCGTCCTGAGAGAGATCGAAGGCTTCTCCACCGAGGAGGTTTCGGAGATGTTGGGAATGAGGATCTCGACGGTTCGCAACCATGTCCACGCCGCCCGTCAGAGCCTGCAGGAGGGTCTGCGGAGGCTCTTTCCCGAGTACACCCGTCGCCGGAGCGGAGACGTTTCTTGAGAAATGAAGAAGGCCGTCTCGACCCGGGCATCGAATCCGACCCGACGAGGCTCTTCCGCGCTCTGAAGGAGGCCGATCCCCCCGAGGAATCCTGGGCCGGTTTCTGGCTCTCGGTCCGCGCCGGGATTCGAGAGTCGGAGAGGAAACGCCGGTCGCTCACCCCGGGAAGGGCCTTGTTGCTAGGGTCTTCAGCGGGTCTCATGGCCGCCATGGCGGTCCTGGCGTTCGTCTTCCTCGTCCGGCCCCTCGCGCACCCACCGGCGCCAGGGGTCCCGTTGCCGCGCACGGTACCCTTCCGTGCCCTTGCGGGGACGGAGGAGAAGGCCCCGCCGCCCATCCTCGAGGATCTTCAGTCTGCGTCGGCGCGGGTGTACACATTTCACGTGGGCGAACCGGCGGATGCCACCGACGTGATCCTGATCGTGGATGAGAAGATCGACATCTAGCTCGGCGCCGGCGTGTTCGCCGGGCGCGGAGGGGAGCGACCGAATGAACCATCTCAGGGCCCGCGCGACGCGCCTGATCCTCGTGGCGTTCCTCCTCTCGGGACTCCCCGGACTCCTTTTTCCACAGATGGCAAAGGAGTCCACCGCCTCACGACTCCCGACGCAGTTGTTCACCATCCGATTCAAGGATGTGAACGATGTTTATCTCCTGATAGAACCCCTGCTTTCCGATCATGGCACTGTCCAGATGCAGCCCCGGCTCAGGACCCTGGCGGTCACCGATGACGAGGAGACGCTTCAAAAGATCGACGAAATGATCCGGAACTACGATTTGCCGCCGCGGAGCGTGGAAGTGGCTCTGCAGCTGATCCTGGCCACCACCGCCGGGGGACAGCCAGAGAAAATCTCCCCTAGGATCCGGGGCGTCATCGAGAAGCTGAACGAGATTTCAACGCGCTGGTCCGACTATCGCCTCCTGGGAAGCGCCACCGTCCCCTGCGTGGAAGGGGAAAAGACGAGCTTCCAGCTCGGGGAGGATTACCGGATCAGCTTCGCGCTGGACTACGCCAGCGACGAGCAGAAGCTGGTGCGGTTCAAGCGCTTCACCCTGGATCGGAGAGAGAGGCCCCGGGACCGGGAGCTCCGTGAGGAGAACTTCGCGCGGGTTCTGGACACCGCGCTGAATCTCAAATCCGACAAGCTTTACATTTTCGGGGCCTCAAGGCTGGAGAGCAGCAACCGGGCTCTCTTCATGACCATCACGGCTTCGACCCAGCACTAGACGGCGGGAGGGGAAACGGGTGCCGGAGTTCGTCTGCAAGGTGGGTACGGTGGAAGGGGACGTCATCGAGCGAGTCTACGCCTCCGAGAGCGCTGAATCCCTTCGACGGGACTTGGAGCGGAAGGACTACCTGATCTTCTCCATCCGGAGAAAGGGAGGAGCCTTGGGGCTTTTCCCGGCCTTCGGGCGAAAGCGGATCAAGATGAAAGAGTTCCTGGTGTTCAACCAGCAGCTGGCCGCGCTGATACAGGCCGGGCTCCCCATCGTCTCGAGCCTGGACGTGCTTCTGGAAAGGCGGAAAAACCCGGGCTTTCGAAAGGCGCTCACCGATGTCCGAGACCAGGTCAAGTCGAGTGCGGCCCTGTCGGAGGCGTTCGATTCCCAGGGGGATCTCTTTCCGAAAATCTACTCCTCCTCGCTCGCCTCCGGAGAGCGCAGCGGGGAGGTGGCCTCCGTTCTCCGCCGCTACATCGCCCACACCAAGAAGGTGATGCTCCTCAAAGGGAAGGTGGTGGCGGCCCTCATCTATCCGGCGATCCTTTTCTTCATGTCCTTCAACGTCATAGGCATCCTGATCTACTATGTCCTGCCGAAATTCGCGGAGATTTACGAAGGGTTCGGCGGACTGGCCAGCCTTCCCTTGATCACCCGGATCCTGGTCGACGGGTCCATCTTCGTGCGGGATCACGCGGTCCTCCTCGTGTCGCTGGCTCTCGCGCTCTTTCTTGGGTTTTCCGCCTGGCGGCGTACGCCGGCCGGGGCCCTGAGGGTGGACGGGTGGCTGCTCCGCTTTCCATTCCTGGGTTCGGTGGTGCAGAAGTACAGCGTTTCACGCTTCACCCGGACGCTGGGCACCCTGGTCACCGGGGGAATCCCCCTCGTTCACTCGCTGGAGATTGCCGGCCCCGCGGCGGGCAATCTCCTCTTCCAGAAGCGGCTCTCCGAAGTGGCCCGGAACGTTCGGGAGGGAAACGCTCTCGCCCAGTCCTTGGAAGAGACTGGCCTTTTCTCTGACCTGGCCCTGGAAATGATCAAGGTCGGTGAGTCCACCGGAGCGCTTCAGGAGATGCTGGAAAACGTGTCCCAGCTCTACGACGAAGAGATCGACGGCAGCCTGCAGACGCTGGAAGCGCTCCTGGTGCCCGTCATGCTGGTGGTGATGGGAGCCTTCATCGCGGGGATTCTTCTGGCGATCTACATGCCGCTCATCAAGAGCTACGGCATGGCCGGCCAATAGCCGGTGACGCCCGGGGCCGCGAGGCCCTGCGGGGCAGGAGAGGAGGGGGGTTCATCATGGCGCGGGAACAGGAAGGGCGGCGAGCGGGAACAAATCTGAACAGCCATCCGGAGGAGCCGGCGGGGTCCGAGGCGACGCCCGGACGGGGACAGGCCGAGGCGCTCTCCGAGGAGCTCCATGCTCAGCGAATGGCGGAGCGGCTCAATATCCCCTACGTGGACCTCAAGGATTTTCAGCTCGACGCGGACTTGTTCCGATCCATCCCGGTGGACCTGATGTACCGCTACAGCTTCTTTCCCTGGAAGATGGAAGACGGACGTCTCGTGGTCGTGATCTCCGATCCCAGTAACGTGCTCATGATGGACGACTTGGAGCTCCTGCTGGGCCGCCCCCTCGTGCCCACGGTAGGCAGCCCGTCCGCCATTCAGGAGATCCTGAAGAAAAGTGAGTCATCCCAACGGGTGCTGGACGAGGCGACGGAGGAGTTCAAGCTGCAACTGGTCCAGGAGGACGAGGACGGCGAGGATCAGCTCACCATCGACAAGCTGACGGCGGACACTAGCCCCATCGTCAAGCTGGTGGACACGACGATTTTCAACGCCCTGCAGCGACGCGCCTCCGACATTCACATCGAGACGCGGGAGCGGGAAGTGATGATCAAGTATCGGATCGACGGTGTCCTCCACAACGCCATGGAGCCCATCGACAAGAAGTTCCACTCCACCATCATCTCCCGTGTCAAGGTCATGTCCGAGCTCGACATCGCCGAGAAGCGGGTCCCCCAGGACGGCCGCTTCAAACTCCGAATCCGCGGGCGAGCCATCGATTTCCGCGTTTCCATCATGCCAAGCGTCCATGGGGAGGACGCCGTGATCCGGATCCTCGACAAGGAATCGGTCAACGAGGAATTCTCGGAACTTCGGCTGGATGTTCTCGGTTTCACCGCCGAGGATCTCAAGAAGCTGAGGAAGTTCATCCGCGAACCCTACGGGATGATCCTGGTCACCGGGCCGACCGGAAGCGGCAAGACGACGACCCTCTACGCGGCCCTCTCCGAGATCAAGAGCGTGGAGGACAAGATCATCACCATCGAAGACCCGGTCGAGTACCAGCTCCAGGGGATCACCCAGATCCCGGTCAACGAGAAAAAGGGGCTCACCTTCGCCCGGGGGCTGAGGTCCATTCTCCGCCACGACCCGGACAAGATCATGGTGGGGGAGATCCGCGACGAGGAGACGGCCCAGATCGCCATCCAGTCCGCTCTCACCGGTCATCTGGTCTTCACCACGGTCCACGCCAACAACGTGGTGGACGTGCTGGGCCGGTTCCTCAACATGAAGGTGGAGCCGTACAACTTCGTCTCCGCCCTGAATTGCATCGTGGCCCAGCGCCTGGTGCGTCTGATCTGCCCCAAGTGCCGCCACGCGGTGCGCTATTCCGCGGCGCAGCTGGAAGAGGGGGGGATTGATCCGCGCAAGTGGGGTGACCATGTCTTCTACGAGGGCAGAGGCTGCCTCGACTGCAACGGGACCGGCTACAAGGGGCGGATAGCCATCGCCGAGATCCTGGACATGTCGGACCGAATTCGCGAGCTGATCCTGGAACGCAAATCGGCGGCCGAGATCAAGAAGGTGGCCCGCGAGGAAGGGATGCTCTTCATGCGTGACGTGGCCGTAGCGCGGGTTCTGGAGGGGGTCACGACCCTCCGAGAGATCAACAAGGTGACCTTCGTCGAATAGGGTTCAGCGATGGAGACTTCCCAGGCAGCGAACATCTTACGCGTTCTGGGCCTGCTTCCCGGACTGGGACCGGGCCGCCTCAAGCCCCGTTTGCCACGGACGGCCGTGCAAATTTCATCGGGAAGGGTGGCCGCCATCCGACTCGCCCCGGGGAAGACGCGGAAGGGAGGAGACACGCGGCCCGTCCTGGCGGCCCACCAGGAAGCCCCTTTGCCCGAGGGGGCCGTCGATCCTTCCTTGACCGAGACGAACGTTCCGGATCCCAAGCCGGTCGCCGGCGCCGTCGAACGGGTACTGAGCGCTGTGGCGCCGCGCGACTCCCGAGTGTCGGTGATCATTCCCGATGGCGCGGCGAGAGTATCGATCCTCGGCTTCACGCGGATGCCCTCTTCCCGGCGGGAGGCCCTGGAATTGGTCCGTTTCCGGATGCAGAAGGTGCTCCCCTTTCGGATCGAGGAGGCGGTCGTGGACTGTCACCTCCTCTCGGACTTCTCGTCCCCAGAGCCGGAGTTCCTGGTGGCCCTGATCCAGAGGCCCATTCTCTGGCAGTACGAGCGCCTGTTTACCGGACAGGAGCGGGTTCCCGGGCTGGTAGATCTCGAGAGCTTCAATGTCGCTAACCTGGCCCGCGCGTCCTGGAACGGGGAGGGGAGTGATTCCGGCGACCGCGCCCTCGTCAACGCCGCCGAGGGTTGCCTGACCGTCCTGTTCTTCAGGGGCGGAAAACTGAACTTCTACCGTTCCAAGTCGTTCGCGCCCGGTGAACGGCGCGAGCCTTCGCGGTTTCACGCCGCGATGCGGAGGGAGCTGGCCTCCTCCGCAGCGTTTTATCGGGAGCACCTCTCCGGCGCCGGGCTGATCCGCGCCGATTTCCGGGTCGCCGAGGGGGACGCTGAGACGGTCTTGGCGGTGGCGGGGCAGGAACTCGGCTGCGCGTGTCGACTCCTGGATGTGTCGCGCGCGGTGGCGCTTCCGCAGGGCTCCGATCCGGCGGATCCCCGGTGGCAGATCCTACTGCCCGCCCTCGGGGCCGCGCTCGGGAGGAAGTCTTGAGACCGCTCGAGATTAACCTCGCCACCCGCCCTTTCCGCAACAACACGCTCTACTGGACGGGGTTCGGGTCGGCGGCCCTGGGCCTGGCCGCTCTCACGGTCGTCAACCTTTGGCTCTTCATTGGATTCGGAAGCTCCATGGAGTTTCACCGTCAGGATCTTTCGGCGAAGCAGCGGCGACGCGACGCCCTGCTGGTGGAGGAGCAGCGCCTCGGCCGGAAGCTCGAAAAGACCGACTTCAAGGGGCTGGCGGTCCAGGCGGATTTCGCCAACGATGCCATCCGGCGCAGGACCTTCTCTTGGACGGAGCTGTTCAACCGGCTTGAGGAGGTGGTTCCGCCGACGGTGATGATGCTCTCGATTCGCCCGGACATCCAGCCGGAAGGGATCTCCATCATCGTCGAGGGGATCGCCAACGACCCCGAGGGGCTCCTCCAGTTCGAGGAGAACCTCCTCCGGAAGCCGGTCTTCGCGCGGATTTACCCCGGGAGCGAGCGGCGGGAACAGAGAGACCGGCAGCTCCATTTCTCCCTCCAATTCGACTATCTCGCCTCCAGGAGCCGGGAGGCGCCTGCGGCCTCCGCCGCGCAACGCGAGAAACCCGAGGGACCGCCCCCGGAGGGTGCCGGACCGTCTCTGACGCCTCCTGCGGCGCCGAGCATCCCTCCCGCTGGCATCGCCGCCTCTCCGCCGGTTACTTCTCCGCCTGCTCAGCATCCTCCTCCCGTCGCCCATGCGGGGGAGGTCCGGGCGGCACCGGCGTCAGCGCCCCAGGCTCCGCGGTCGGGGATGGCCATACCGCACATGCCGCTCACCAGCCCCCTGATTTCCCGCGCCCCCCGAGGGGAACCCCGGCCTTTCATTCCCTCCTTGCGGGGTCGGATTCCTCCGGGCACCCGGACCATCGGAGCCGATGCGCGGGGCGGCCCGGGTGGCCGTCGGCGTCTCCGAGGAGAAAACCCCTCCGCGCGGTTCGAGGACCGGCCCATCCAAGAAATCCTCGATTTTCTGACTCGGGAATGGAAGCTTACGCTGCTTTTTGGCGGGGACCTCGACCTTCAGCGGAAGGTCACACTGGACCTGGCGGGGCGGGAGGAGGAGGGTGTACTGGTCGCCCTCTGCGAGATCCTTGAATGCGTCTTCGTGAAGGAGGCCGACGGCGTGTACCGACTTTCACCCCGCTCGGGCGGGGAGCCGCTGGAGGAGCCGCCCGTCGAGGAGGCGCCGGTCAAGGATGAGAAAGCCGGTTCGGAAAAAGAGTCGCCGTGATCACCCGCTGGCTGAACCTCATCCGGGGCTTCGACATCCGCGAGGAACGGTATCGGGTCGCGACGGTGCTGGGGATCCTAGCGGCCTTGAATCTGGTCCTCTATTTGGCGCTGAACCTCCCCCGGATGCACCGGGAGTCTTTGGAGGCGCGGCGGGTGGACGCGGTCACGCAGGATCTAAGCGGTCTCTCCCGCCGCGTGGGTCTGATGAAGGATCTGGACGTTCGATTCGGGATCGAGAGCCGTAAGATCGACACCTTCTTCAACGACGTCCTGGGCACCAAGGAGGCGCGGATGATCCAGATCCAGAGGGAGGTGCGATCCATCGCGGGGTCCTTCGGGCTGGACCCGGAGACGATCAACTATCAGAGGGAGCTCTTGGACAAGGTCGCCCTGGTGCGCTTCCAGATCAACGTGCCGCTGGTCGGCGACTACCGGAACCTGCGACAGTTCATCAACAAGATCGAGAATTCCCAGAACTTCCTGATGATCGACGGCGTGAGTCTAGGAGGCGCGAAGGACGGGGGCGCCCTCTTGGATCTGAACATCCAGCTTTCGACGTACTTCAAGTCTTCGGAGATCGCACCGCCCCCCCCGGCGAAAGCGACCCCGGGGAAGCGAACCTGATATGGCCGTCGGCTTTGATTTCAAAAAGCACCGGAGAGAATTGACCTTGGGCGGCGTCCTGCTGGCGCTCGTGGCGGGCGCTCTCTATATGAGGTCCTCTTCTCCCGCCGTTGGGTCTGGCGAGGGCGACGTCGTCTTCGTGACGGGCCCGCCCCCCAGCGTGAGCAAGGCGCTCACCCAGCTCGGTTCTGTGAAGCTGGTCAACGTGATGATGAGCCAGCTCTCGGTGCATCCCGCCCGCTACGATCCGTCTCAGCGAAACATCTTCCGGTTCGGAAACATCCCTCCGCCTCCTCCCACCCCCGAGGAACAGGCGCAGATTGACGCGACCCGGAGGGCTGCGGAGGAGGCGCGCCAGGCGGCGATCCGCGAAGAGGAGAGACGCCAGGCCGAGGCGCAGGCCGAGGCGGCGGCGAGGGCAGCCCAGCCGCCCATCGATCCCGCCACGGGTCTGCCGGTGGGAGTCCCGCCACCCCCGCCCCCCAAACCCACTCCGCCGGCCATCACCCTCCGCTACTCCGGCTTCCTGGGCTCGAGTCGGGACCGGATGGCCGTGCTTTACAGCGGCAATGACATCGTCCTGGCGCGGGTGGGGGATACCGTCAACAAGGAGTTCAGAATTCTCGACATCGGATACGATTGGGTTAAAATTGGCTACGTCGATCCTCAGTTCACGGACCAGTGGCAGAAACTCAGGATGGGGCAGTGAACCCTCTGACCCCCGAGGTGGACGCAATGACCAGGCAGAGACAGTCGACACCTCCCGGGCGGACGTTGAGGCGAATCGTCGGCGCCTCCGCGCTCCTGCTGTCCCTCTTCGCCCTTGCGGCCTGCATGGCCGGCGCGGCCTACCACCGGGGAGAGAAGGAGTTCGCCGCTCAGAACTGGGACCAGGCGGTGCTGGCCTATTCGAAGGCCCTCTCCCAGCGACCCGGCAACGTCCGCTACAAGGTGGCGCTGGCCCGGGCCCGACTGAAGGCCTCCCAGACGCATTTCGACCGGGGCAAACAGTACCTCGCGGCGGGCCACTTGGAGGCGGCCATGGCCGAGCTCCAACAGACGGTTTTCCTCGACCCTTCGAACCAATACGCCGCCAACGAGCTCTCCCACGCCATCCAGGAGTATCAAAAGCAGCACGGCCACGAGCTATCCGACATTGACAAGATGAAGGAGAGAGCTCGAATGTCGGGGCGCATAGCGCCGAAGCTCAATCCTCGGTCGAACATTCCCATCGTCCTCAAGTTCCAGGAGGAGCAGGCCAAAAAGGTGTTCGACGCTCTGAGCAAGGCCAGCGGAATCAATTTCCTCTACGACGATCGTCTGAACCTCAATGACAAGAAACTGACGCTGGAGCTCTCGGAAATCACGTTCGAGAAGGCCCTCGAGATCGTCATGAGCCAGACCAAGACCTTTTACAAGGTCTGGGACGAGAACACGATCCTGATCGCGGAAGACAACCAGCAGAAGCACAAGGAATACGATGACCTGGTCATCCAGACTTTTTACCTGAGCAACGCCGACGTGAAGGACGTCCAGGTCCTGCTCCGAACGCTCCTCGACGCCCGGCAGCTGGCCCAGAACGACCGCCTCAACGCCATCACCATCCGGGACACCCCCGAGCGGGTCGCCGTCGCCGAGAAGATCATCGAGTCCAACGACAAGGCCAAAAGCGAGTTGATCGTGGACGTCGAGCTGCTGGAGCTGAACCGGAATCTCCTGCAGAACCTGGGGATCGATCTGGTCGGGTCGGGAGGAGGCTCCGGCAAATCCATCGGCGTCAACTTCAGCGGGGGCACCTCCCTGCCGCTCAACAACCTGGGGCTCCTCAACCAGCTTGGGAACTACAGTCTCGGACCCATTCCCGGCGTGATCATCAACTTTCTCAAGAGCGACGCCGACGCGCAGGTCATCGCCAAGCCCCAGCTTCGCGTGTCGGAGGGGGAGAAGGCCACGGTGCGGATCGGAGATCGAATTCCGATCCCGACGACGACCTTCAACACGACCCAGACGGTGGGCGGCAACGTCATTCCCATCACATCCTTCACGTACCAGAACGTCGGAATCAACATCGACATCGAGCCGAGGGTACATCACAACAAGGAGGTGACCCTCAAGCTCCGGGTCGAGGTCTCTTCGCTCAGCGGACAGGTGGCGGCGGGCGGCGGTGTGACGCAGCCCATCATCGGCACCCGGGAGATTGAAACCCAGATCCGCCTCAAGGACGGGGAGACGAACCTCCTCGCCGGTCTCATCCGGCAGGAGGAGCGATCGTCCCTGAGCAGCGTGCCGGGGCTGGGTCACATCCCGGTCCTGAAGCACCTCTTCGGGAACAACGACACTTCGATCCAGCAGACCGACATTGTCCTCACCCTGACGCCCCACATCATCCGCGTTCCCGACATCACGGAAGCCGACCTGAAGCCGCTCTGGATCGGCACGGACCAGGACGTGGGTCTGCGCGGAATTTCCCGGACCAGCCCCTTCGGCACTCCGTTCGAAACGAACGGCGAAGAGGACGAGACGCCCCCCGCCCCGGAAAAGGAGACGGTGGGGGCACCTCCCGCCGGGACCATCGTGCCGGTTCCTGCGGCACCGGCCCGCGCGGAGGCGGAGCGGCCTGCCCCGCCGGAAGCCCCGCCCTCCCACGCGGGCACGGGAGGAGCGGCCCCATCCGATGCGTCTCCGACCCCGCCTTCGCCGCCTCGGGCCGTCGTGAGCTTCAAAGAGGCCAGTCTTTTCGCCAAGGTCGGGACCTCCTTCAATGTGCAGGTCCTGATCGCCGATGCCACCAACGTGGGGAGCGTCCCGTTCCATCTCTCGTACGACCCCAAGTTCCTGGAATTCGTCCCTCCTGCGGCGGAGGGCGGCTTTCTCAAATCCGACGGGGCGTCCACGATCTTCAACGCACAGGCCTCCACCACGAATGAAATTTTTGTCGCGCTCGCGAGGGTCGGGGTCCCCACCGGTGCCAGTGTCAGCGGAAGCCCCAAACTTCTGTGTGTGTTCCAGTTCCAGGCTCTTGCGACGGGGACGACGAGTCTGGCGTTCACGGAAGCGTCGGTCCTGGATCCCGCAGGGAAACCGCTCCCGGCCGATTTCGCTCCCGGTCTTCAGGTGATCGTGCAGCCGTGAGGGCGCGTGGATGAGATGGCGAGGGGAAAGGGGAGGACGCTCGAGAGGCTGCGAGGGCCTGAGCCTGGTGGAGATCCTGGTCTGCGTCGCCATCCTGATGATTCTGGCGGGCGCGGTGATGCCGACGGTGAAGGTGACCGTCAAGCGGCAGAAGGAACTCGAACTCCGGCGCGACCTGCGGATCCTGCGGGTGGCGATTGACCAATACAAGCAGTTCGCGGACCAGGGGCTCATCGAAAAGGAGGGGATCGACTCCGAAGGCTATCCGCCGGATCTCGAGACGCTGGTCAAGGGGGTGCCGCAGGTCGGCACCACCAAGAAGCTCAAATTTCTCCGTCGGATTCCGGTCGATCCCTTCACCCACGATTCGGAATGGGGCCTTCGGTCCTACCAGGACGACCCCGACTCCCTCTCGTGGGGGAGACAGAATGTGTATGACGTCTACACCCTCCACGCTGGGGTGGCCCTGGATGGAACGAAATACGAGGATTGGTGAGGTCCCGCGGGACGAAGGGGAAGTTCCAAGATGAGGATTCGACGGAATGCAGGAGAGCGAGGCTTCACGCTCATCGAGCTGCTCATCGTCGTCGCCCTTATCGGCATCCTGTCCACCCTGGTGATCCCTACCCTCAAGAATACGCCCAGGAAGGCCAAGGTAGCGGTCCTGAAGGAGGACCTCTACACCCTT
>Ga0066710_100002773_pt1 | contig 14399 bp, 9 predicted proteins | sample GraSoiAngelo_159_FD_79666 | JGI IMG/M metagenome (GOLD analysis project Ga0066710, IMG submission 79666) | Grasslands soil microbial communities from the Angelo Coastal Reserve, California, USA - 14_1009_16_40cm | ecosystem: Environmental > Terrestrial > Soil > Grasslands | place: USA...
CCAAGGACATCGCGCCAATTTTTCAAGAACGGTGTGAGATTTGCCACCGCGCCGAAGGCATGGCGCCGATGTCCCTGGCCACCTACAGCGAGGTGCGGCCTTGGGTGAAGGCGATCAAGCGCAAGGTCGAAGATCGTGACATGCCGCCGTGGTATGTGGACAAGACCGTCGGCATCCAGAAGTTCGCCAACGACCGTTCGCTGTCCGACCGCGAGATCAGCCTGATCGCGCGTTGGGTCGATGCCGGCGCCCTGCAGGGCAATCCACGCGATCTGCCAAAACCCAAGGTCTGGCCGGCCGACGACGTCTGGCAGTTCGTCGAATATTTCGGCCGTCCACCGGACCTCGTTGTGAAGTCGCCCGACTATTCGATGCCGGCCGTGTCGCAGGACCGGTGGTGGGAGACGCGCGGCACGCCCAATATTTCTGAGGACCGCTGGGTGGCCGGCACCGAAACCCGTCCGGTCAAGCGCTCGCGCAAAGTGGTGCATCACGCGACCACGATGTTGTTCCAGAAGGAAACGGCCGAGGTGCGCGACTTCCTCCGGTCGGCGCGGAGCGGCAAGGTCGATCCAGCCGTGCTGTACCCCAGCGACAAGGCCGAGGACCCGGCCAAGCTGCTCGATCCGTTGCCCTCCGGTCAGGCTTTTTCCGAGTGGGCCGTCGGAAAGAACGGCGAGCTGTACATCGAACACGACGCAGGCCAGTTCCTGCGCGCCGGCTCTGAAATCGGGTGGGACATCCATCTGAACGCCACGGGCGAGGAAACACCGGTAGAGGTTGAAACCGCGTTCTGGTTTTACCCGAAGGGCAAACTGCCGAAGTATCGCGCGATGATGAGCGCCTTCGGGTACGCGAAGGCGTACGAGATCGACATTCCACCCGGCCAGGTGTCGAGGCTCGAGGCCTATACGACGCTGCCGGCCCCCGCGATCATCCTCAATTTCCAGCCGCACATGCACTTCCGCGGCAAGGCCTTTACGATGGAAGCCATCCTGCCGGATGGCCGCACCGAGGTGCTGAACTCGGTCCCGCAGTACCGGTTCAACTGGCACATCAATTACGTGTATGCCAAGGACGTCGCGCCGGTGTTCCCCAAGGGGACGATCATCAAGACGACCGCGTGGCACGACAACACGACGGCGAACAAGTTCAATCCTGACCCGGCCCAATGGGTGACGTTCGGGCAGCGGAGCGTGGACGAAATGGCCCATGCCAACGAGGTCGTCGTCTACATCTCTGAGGCCGACTACGAGCGGATCATCGCCGAGCGGAAGAAAGCCGCCAACACGACGCAGCAGCAACAGCAATAGGCACCGACCGACCCGGTCCTACCCTCAGGCTTGTGGCGGCGACGGAGGTCGCCGCCACAAGCGCGTTCCATTTCCCGCCCATTCGACTCACTCGCCGCCTCCGCCTCACCGCGAGGTCACGCAGCGGGCGGCTCTCACGTACATCAGGCGCCGCAGGCAGGAGCCGCCCACAGCCAGCACGGCGGACTGATCGTCACGTGGCCGACTGCGGTTCGGCTTCGCCGCTTTGCCGGCTGGAATTTGAGCTCAGCGACAAGCGTTCCTGCAGCTGTTCGATGACGCGCTCGACTGGTGCCGACGAAGATCCTCCAGCACAGGCGATCGCAAGCGCAACCTCTCGGACAACAGGTAGAAGTTACGCGAGTACACATTTCGGTGTCGCAACTCAAGACGACAGCGCGTCTGAAGTGCACGTCGGACGCGTGGTGGCTTGCGACAGAGTGGACGAAGACGCGGCACGCGACGTGCACAATGCGACAGCACTCCCAGCACGTCGCGACTCGCGTCGGACCGAGTGGCCCAGCCGCCGCTCGGATCGCACCGAAACCGATCGTTCGCTGAATCCCATCTGATGGGTTTCAAAGCCGGCGTGTGTCGCGCCGACCGTCGACCGGCGGTGTGTATCGATTTTTCGCGGTCGGCTTTTCTGCGGCACGATGCACGGACGGATTAGGTGCTCGAAACCGCCTTCGAAGTGAGGGTGTCGGAGAAGTCCATGACTCGCACGTTGCCTGGTGCCTGCGTTGCCTTGTCCATGCGAGGCACCGCGTTGGTCGTGGGGGTGCTCGTGGCGAACGGTCATGCACGCATCGGGCGATTCGGGTGGAAGTCGCAGCACGCCAGCCTGGAGTCGTTTGCCGTCGACGCGTATCTGAACGAGATGGGCATTACGACGCCCCTGCTGCCGGACGAGAACACCTCGAGCGGCCGTGACGTCTCAGCGTTCGATCCCGTGCCAGACCCGGAAGACGATGGGCAGGATGCGCTGGCATTTGCGAATTTCATGCGGGCCACCAAGAAGACACGCCCCGTGGTGCCATCACGGCCACGATATTGGCGGGGGAACAGGTCTTCATCCGGGCGGGCTGCGCGGCCTGCCATATCGCGTCGATCACGACCGCGCCCGAGGGCACGGTCATCAACGGCGGCAAACTGACCGTACGGCCGGCCGTTGCAAACAAAGTGATTCACCTCAGCTCGACCGATCGCGCGGCTCTGCTGGCCTTCTTGAACCCGCTATGACCCGGTCACGGTCGGCGCCCAGCCGCGGCCCGCCCGGGCGCTGGCGCCCGCTAAGGCTTCGGTTTGTCCGAGTTGAGCTCCAGGGAGGCGCGGGAGGGGAGGTAGACGAGGTCACCCTTCCTGGGGCCCGTGCGCTTCCACACCTTCTCGTAGACCTCTGCGAGCGTCTCTCGATTGACGACGCGCATCGCGATCTGGTTCGCAAGCTCTTCGGTGTGCAGATAGGGATGGTGTGTGAAGATCCACACGTGCCCCAGCTCGTGCGCAATGACCGCCTCGATCTCACCGTCGGTCAACGTGTCCAGAAACCCGGCTTCCATCAAGAGCGAAAAGGCTCCCGAGTCGCCTTGTGATCGTTCGACGGTCACGACCAGGTCGTTTCGATCGACCAGTGACACGAGGACGGGATCGGCAATAGACAAGCGCGTCCTCAGCTCGTCCACGACTCGCTGGATGCCCTTTTTTAGTGCTGAGGGCGACCGTTTCGCCTTCGAGCCCGCTGACGCGCCGGCCAATTTCCGCGCCGAAACCTTCCGCGGCAGCAGGGCGGGGATGAGGATGAGCGGAAGAGCAATCAGGAACGTCAGCTTGATGAGGCGGCGTGTTGTGCTCGACTCGGTAGGCAGGCGTGTTGTGCTCGACTTGGCCGGCAGGCCTGTTGTGGTCGACTCGGCCGGCAGGCCTGTTGTGGTCGACTCGGCCGGCAGGCCTGTTGTGGTCGACTCAGTAGTGCTCGACTCGGTAGGCGGGTCTGTTGTGCTCGACTCGTTAGGCATCGGTGGTGGTTGGCTCCTCACGGTTGGCCCCTCACGGTATCACGTTGAGAGCCACGAAGCTCAACAGGTAGCGTGTAAATCTTCTCAACAGCTGAGTTCTGAATTACGTCATCCGCGCGAGACGAGCAGCCGGTCGGCGAACTGACAACCTCGTGCGCGGGGCACAAAACGCGTGCGCGGGGCGCGAAAATGGAACTCAGGCTCTCTGGCACGCTCGTTGGAAGTCGTGTGTGAGGAGGTGTACTGATGCGGACAATTCGCATGTTCATGGTGCTTGCCGCTGTGCTGGCCGTCGGTTCAGGTCTGTCAGTGCTCGCACAGGACCAGCCCAGCGTCGCTCGCGGCGAGTTGGTCAAGGTCGATACCGCGGCCAGGACCATCGTGATCAAGACCGATGCGGGACCGCAGATGCAGTTCAGCTACACGGCTGAGACGAAGGTCACCGGCGCGGAGAAAGGTGTGGCCGGACTCGCGACGATGACGGGGACGCCGGTGTCGATTGAGTTCACGAAGAAGGATCAAACAAACCTCGCCAGATCGATCGACGTCCAGAAAAAGCCGTAGCAAGCTGGTCTTTTCGGTTGCGCACCGACGTTCGCCCCTGCTAGCCTAGCACCTGGCAGGGTGAGCGTCGGTGCTGTGTTCGCCCCCCTTTCGCATGCCTTCCCTTCTGCGCTCCTTGACGCTGGATGACTGGTACTGGTGGCTTCAAGTCGCGCTGACAGTGGCCATTCTCGTGGCCGGCGGTCTGTCGGTCGTGACGATTCAGACAGGTCGAGCCCTCCACAAGCGTGATTCCGCGCGGCTGTCGTCGCTCGAGGGCGACCTGGTCAGCGCCAGGGTCGAGCTCGGACGCCAACAGGACGCCGCCGCCGTTGCAGAGAAGGTTGCTGACGAGCTCATGACGGCGGTGCAAAGCGGTGCAACCGACGAGGGCGGTGCCGGCCCGCACAGGCGCGTGCCCGAGCGGAGCCTCACCTTGGAGCAACGAACCACTCTCATCCAGCTGCTCTCGGCAGACCCAGGTGACGTGCAGGTGGTGGGACTGGCCCTCGACCCCGAGTCACAAGGATTCGCCGGAGAGCTTGTTGCGGCCTTCAGGGCCGGCGGCTGGGTGGTGACACGCCGGAGTTCAGAGTTCAAGTCGCCGCCGTCTGGGCTCATGGTCTGGGTTCACGACGGGGCGAATCCGCCGCATCGCGCCGGCACGTTGCGCTTCGCACTGGATACTATCGGGTTCAGGACGACCAACCGCCGGAACGCCGGGCATCCCACGACAGTACCCGACGGAGGTGTCTGGCTCGTGGTTGGCGGGAACCCGCACCCCGAGGAAGCGCGCGCCACACCCTGACTGGCTGAATTGCTGTAGTGTAGCTACATCTCATCCATCTCAACCGGGGGGGTGCAGTGTGACCTGTGGTAATCGGCGTCTGGTTGGTGTGTTGGGCATCGGCGCGCTGGCGATTGTCATGGTTGTCGCGGTGGCGGCCGCTGGGCAGACAGCCAAGGCGAACCAGCAGAAGTGGCCGCCGCAGTTTCCGCGAGAGGGCGCCACCAAGCTCTTCGAGAACGATCAAATCATCGTGTGGGAACAGATCGGGCGCCCCAAAACGCCGTTCGTGCACAAGCACATTCGCGACATCCTGACCTTCGCGGTGGAGCCCGGCAAGGTGGACGTCCTCGGACCGGACCTCAAGCCCATTGCGAGCTCATCATCGACCGGCGCGACTCAGAGGCTCTATCCGGGCGAGCGCGGTGGGCTGCTGTTCACCAAGGCCGGGCTTGGCCCGCACGTCGAGACCTCCCCGGACCCCAATCACATCCCGAAGTCCATCTTCGTGGAGATCAAGGGGACTGAGCCGAAGGATTGCGCACAGTGGAGCACGGCCTGCAAATAGTTTTGAGTTAAACGTCTCTACCGAACGGTGACGCCGTCGTACTCGAGCATCTGTCCGGTGAGATCCTGTGGGTATGAGATCCTGACGTCCGTGATCGCGCCGTCCGGTCCGGTCACGGCCGTCAGACGGGGCATTACAAAGCCCGTGTACGAGGGCAGGTCGAGACGGGCGACGCGCGCGACGACCTCGTCTCGCAACCTGGGATCGAAGGTCACGCCATAGGTTTCAAACAGTGCTTTGGCCGCCCCGTAATCGCCCTCAGATTTGATCCGCTGCACCTCCGCTAACAGACGTCCCACCCCTGCTCGAAACCCTTGAGGGTCCACCAGCACCAGATAGGTCTTCCCGTCGCGCGTGCGCTGCTCGATGGCCCTCGTATTCGCCATCAGCCATCTGACGACCATCTGACGGTTGCGCATATGCGCTTCGGCGATCGTCGTCCCTTCCCGGACGCGGCGCAGTTGGACGATGGCGTTGCGCACGTAAGACTCGTACATGGCCCGTGCGATGGCGTCCCGGTCGGCGGCAGGCAGGACGCCGATCTCGCTGAGCTTGCGATCAGCCGCGTAGTACAGAGCCACCAGATCCGCACGTCCTTCCTCGAGAGCCGAGAAATGCTCTCTGATGGCCTGCTGTGGACTTCCGGTGAAGCCCGGCGCCTGCTGACCCGAAGCGTGGCCGATGACTTCATGCATCTCGGTCAGAAGGTCGCCGGCTCGCGAGCCGTACTTCTCGGCCCGACTGGCTTCTTCCTGCGTCCAGGAGAACTCCCCGCGCATCGACGCGGGGGTCGACTTGTCGTACGCCTCGCTGACGTTGGCAAGCGTGACGGACTTGCTGCCGTGCGCCTCGCGAATGCGCTGGTCGTTCGGGAGATTGATGCCGACGGGCGTGATGGGTCCGGACTCGCCAGTCTCGAGGACGACGTCAATGGCGTTGGCGACGATCCCCTTCACCTGGGGCTTGTGGAACCGGACATCGGCCGGGGAGTGGTCCTCGAACCACTGGGCGTTGGCGGCGATCTTCTTGATGACATCCGTTTTGTCCGGGTTGACGAAGAAGACGAGCGCCTCCCAACTGCCCTTGATGCCGCGCGGATCGAGATACACCTCGATGAAGCCGTTGATGGTATCGACCGGCGACGCCGTATCCCGCACCCATGCGATGTCGTACTTCTCGCGATCGCTCCGTTCGCCGGTCCGATACCAGTCGACGAGCGCCTTGAGAGCGGCCTGCATCGGCTTGGTGGCGAAAGGTACGGCATCCTGCAGGTGTTTCACGATTCGGGCGATCTGCTGTCCGTAGCGGGCGTCAATCTTGTAGATCTCTTCGGTCAGCCTGCCGCCGCTCTTGACCAGCCTCGCGTTGAGCCCGTACTTCTCGGTGAAGCCTTTCAGGTCGTCGAGTGTCACGCCACCGGCGTAGAGGTTGTTGGCGCTCGCCGTCAGGATGTCCTTGCCAGGAGGTGGTGTCTTCGTCGTCACGCTCGGATCGACATCGGGATCGAAGAACATCGGCTGCAGCCGGGCGAGCAGGGCGTCGAGCGTTTCGCCGCCGAGCGCGAAGGTCGCGCCCGACTGCTGAGCGGCTTTCGCGGCCGACGCGAAGGCGGCTGGCGTCGTGTTCAGCACGAATTTGCGGGCGGTGAGGTTGTTGTAGGGGCCGCTGTTCAGCCAGAAGAGCTTCGTGTAGCGCTGAACCTCCGACAGCGTGGCCGGATCGAGGCCGTTGGGATGCGCAACGATCTGGTCGATCACCCCTCGCATCTCGAGGGCTGAGCGATGTTTCTGATCGACAAAGATGTCGCGGCCGGCGAGCGCCGCGAGATAGAGATGCCAGATCAGCGTCTTCTCGCGGAGCGGCAGCTTCTCGAACCCGTCCGCGTACAGCTGAACGACCGCCGCGTCGTCGACACGTTCCAGAAGGTACTTGCGCTCGGTCGGTTCAGCGACGGCTGCGATCGCGCTCGCGGGCGTGGCAGGGGGTGAGGAGGCGGCGTTGGAGCACGCGGCCGCGATCGACAGGGAAGCAACGAGACTGATGGCCAGGGAGGCTCGCACGACACTAGCTTACGCCTGGCGCGACGAGACGAACGAACGCCCTGCGCGTGCTTCCCTCACGGCCAACCTGAGGTCGGTGGCGAGTCGGGGCTTCACAACGTAGCCGATACCGCCTGCGTCGCGCGCGGCGTGTACGATCTCGGCGTCCTCGTGGACCGTCAGGAAGACGACTGCCGCGGTCGAGCCCGCGTGTTTGAGACTCGCCGCGAGTTCGAAGCCGCTCATGCCGGGCATCGAAATGTCGAGCACGATGACGTCTGGGTGCAGGACTGCGGCGGCTTCGAGCGCCAACCGTCCGTCGGTAAAGGCGCCGACAATCGTGCAGCCGTCCGAGAGTACGGCGGCGGCGCGTTTGAGGATGCCGTCGTTGTCGTCGACGAGCAGAACGCGCGTGTTGTCAGACAATGTGGTGTTTGACGGCATACTGAATCAGCTCGGCTGTCGACTTGAGCTTGAGCTGCTCCATCATTCGGTACTTGTGGAACGCGACCGTCCGCGCCGTCAGGTTCAACACCGCGGCGACTTCCTTCATCGACCGGCCTTCGGCCAGCAGTTGCAGGACCTCTCGCTGCCGTGCCGTCAGCTCCTGGGAGGCTCGGGGTTCGTCGGCGTTCAGCAGCGATTCGACCAGCCCGGCGGTGACGAGCGGCGTGACGTACGAACGCCCCTGCATGACTTCGCGAATTGCCACCATGAGTTCGGATGCCGCCGAGCGTTTCAGCAGATACGCGGAGGCTCCCGCGCGAAACGCCTCGGCCGCCAGGTCCGGGTCTTCGTTCATGGTCAGGAACACGAGCCGCACCTCTCGCAATATCTGCTTGATCTGCCGCCCCGCCTCGAGGCCGTTCAAAACGGGCATTCCGATATCGAGGACGACGACGTCAGGCTGCAGCTTCGACGCAGCGGCCACGAGCGCCCGTCCGTCGCAGGCCTGGCCGACGATGTCGCATTCGGGCGCCAGCAGCTTTTCGAAAGCGCCGAGCAGCAGCGCGTGATCGTCGGCCAGCAGCACTCGCGGTCGGCCCATGACTAGGCCGTTCCGATCCCTGACGACGATACAGACTGGCTGGGCCGGAGACTATGCAGAATCGGCACGCTGACCTTCAAGCGGGTTCCTTTCCCCTTCCCTGCGTGGAGGTCGAAGGTTCCGCCGAGGGCGTCCAGGCGTTCGCGCATGCTGATCAGCCCCAACCCCCGACCCCATGCCGTGTTGACGTCGAACCCCGTTCCGTCGTCGGCAATCGTCAGCGTCAGGCGATCACGATCGCCGCGCAAGTGCATCACGACTTCTCGGGCGCCGCTATGTTTGACGGCATTCCCTAGCGCTTCCTGACCGATTCGATACAGGCAGAGCGTCAGCTCCTGGGGGAGGGCCGGCGGCACGTTGTCGTGGGAGAACTCGATGGTGAGATCGGGGCGTGAGAGGTCCCGTCGCAGACCGCCGAGCGAAGGGACCAGGCCGACCAGCTCAAGCTTGGTGGGGTGCAGCCTCTGCGACAGGTCGTACACGCTGCGGGAGATGCCCTCGAGTCGGTTGAGCGCCTCGCAGGCGAGCCGCGCGGCTTCGCTCGATCGCGGGTCGCCTTGCCCCCGGGCCGATTCGATGTCGATGGCCATGAGCGCGATCTGCTGGCTGATGTCGTCGTGCAACTCACGCGCGATGCGCGACCGTTCGGCCTCCTGGGCCCTGAGCAACCTCCCGCCCAGATCGCGGATTCGATCGTCGCTTGTGCGCAGCTCTGCCTGACTTCCACGCGCCAGCGCCTCGGCCTGGCGGCGCTTCACCGCCTGAACGAGCAGGGCCCCGATCAGGGCGGTCTGTGTCAGCAGGATCGCCAGCGCGCCGACGATGTAGGTTTTGTAGCGTTGCCAGATGCCGGGCTCGCGAAACCGGACGAGCGTGCCGGGTGGAACGCGCGCCTCGGCGATACCCCAGCGCTGCAGCTGCCGCCAATCGACCTGCCGGGCATGTAGTTCGGGTGTGGCGATTGGGATGTCGTCAGCCGGCTCGCCATTGAGCACGCGCAGGGCGAGCGTGCCGACGGCCTCCATTTGCGCCTTCTGGTCGAGGAGGTAGCCGCCGACGATCCCGCGCGCCATGGCCGAGTCCACCCACGAGTAGGTCGGCCGGTTGGCGGCGGCGATGATCCGATCGATGTACTCCAGAGGGTGGACGTTCTCGCCAGCACCGTCCTGGTAGGCGAGCAGATAGTAGACGAATGAATGGACCGGCAGTCTCGCCACGCGGGCTTCGAGCTCGCTGGTCGTCAGACCGGACAGGTAGGTGGCAGTCAGTTTTGGCTCGAATCGGCGGAACTCCGACCGGGCCCGCGCTTCATAGGCTCTGTCGGCTGACGACGCGCCGCTGACGAAGAAGACGTGCCGGAGGTCGGGCTGCAGCTCCGCAGCGAGAACGATCGTGCCCGAGAGGTCCTGCTGGACCACGACTCCGGTCGAGTTCCGGGCTCGTCCCGTCGCAGGATCGCTCGTGACGAAGATGAGGGGCGTGTTGGCGAAGAGCTCCTGACGCATGCGTTCGACGAGCTCGATTGCAGTCGTCTGAATCGCAATCACGATGTCGAATCGCGTCGTCCCATATTTCAGGCGAATGAAATCACGGAAGGTCGCGTAGTAGCCGTCGCTGGGGAACCGCCCTCTATCGAGGTACTCCGAGTAGTAATCGAGACCCTGTTGCAGCCCGGCCTCGAGGATGTTCGGCAGCTCGCGGTCGCCAACGACGGCGATTTGGGCATCACGCCTGGTGGAGTAGAGAACCAGTACCTGTTTCTGGTCTGCTGCCACCAGGGCGGGTGCGCAGAGCACGGCGCAGGCCGCGATGAGCCAGGTCCACGGGCGAAGCGCGCAAAGGTTCGGGGCGGTCATGCGACAGTCTTAACTGAGCGAACATCGCGAAGAGGCACGGTCACCTCGAGACGCGTGCCGTTGTCGGGCCCGGAACGGACGATCAATGTGCCGCCGATCGCCTCGAGCCGCTCGCGCATGCTGATCAACCCGAGCCCTTTGTCCCAGGCGGTCCCGACGTCAAAGCCAACCCCGTCGTCAGCGATGGACAACGCGAGGCCCTCATTGAGCGGACTCAGGCGGATGGAGACCTGACGGGCGCGGCTGTGCTTGGCGGCGTTCTGCAGCGCCTCCTGGACGACTCGGTAGAGGCACAGCGTGAGGTCCTGGGACAGAACGGCCGGCACATTCTCGTGGGCGAACGTGATCTCGAGGTCGGCTCGCGCCAGCTCGTGGCGAAGGCTGCTCAGCGCGGAGACGAGGCCGATCAGCTGCAGCTTGGCTGGATGAAGGCGGTACGACAGGCTGTGCACGCTCCTGGCAATCCCGTGCGTGCGTTCGAGCGCCACCCGGGCGAGTTCGTCAGGATCCTGACCCTGTTTCTCGCAGACCCCGCTGAGCAGCTGGAGATCGATCGAGAGGAGTGCCAGTTGTTGACTGATATCATCGTGAAGATCGCGGGCGATTCGCGAACGTTCGATGTCCTGGGCGCTCAGCAGGCGCCCGGCGAGGTCGCGGATTCGTGCGTAGCTCGTTCGCAGCCCGGCCTCGCTGCCGCGCACCTGCTCCTCAGCGCGACGCCGTCGCGTACCCTGTATGAGCAGTCCCGCGATCAGCGCGGTCTGAGCCGCCAGAAGCACCAGCGCGCCGAAGAGGTACGCCCGGTACCGCCTCCAAATGCTGAACTCGCGAAATTGCACGGAGGTGCCTACCGGCACAATTCGGTCGTCGATGTTCCACCGCCGCAGCTCTCGCCAGTCCACTTGTAAGACGTTGAGATCGGGGGCCGACGTCGGGATGTCGTCCGCAGATTCACCCCGCAACACACGAAGGGCCTGCTGCACCAGGAGAGCAATCCCGCTTTCGAGATGCCGGAGGCTGCCGCCCACCACGCCGTGGCCCATCGTTGAGTCATCCCACGAATAGATCGGTCGGTTGGCAATGCCGGCCAGGCGATCGAGATAGTCCAGCGGGGGAAGGTTGACGCCGGAGCCGTCTTGAGACACGAGCAGGTAGTAGATGGCTGAACGGGGCGGCAAGTCCGCCACGCGCGCCTCGAGCTTTTCGATCGACAGGCCGCTCAGATAGGTGACCTTCGGAAGGCCGTCGAGCGATTGCAGCCGGCGTCGGGCCAGCTCCTCGTACATCTTGTCCCGCGGCGCAGCGCCGCTGACGAGGAAGAGCTGCTCGATATCGGGTTCGAGGGCACAAGCCAGGTTCATCGTGCGAAGGAACGCCAGTTCGGCGAACACACCCGTAGAATTCGGGATTCGCCGTGTCCTCGGATTCAGCGCAAAGAAGACCACGGGGGTACCTGGGAACAACTCGTTGCGCACCTTGTCCGCGAATTCGAGCGACGCTTCCTCCATCGCGATGACGACGTCGAAGTGCTGTTCCTGATATTTCAGGCGAAGGAAGTTGCCGAAGCCTGCCTGGTATCGCTCGTCGGGGAATCTGGTCTCGTCGATGTACTCCGTGTAGTAATCCAGCTTCCGGGCCAGCCCTTCGTTCAGCAGGCGTGACAGCTCGCGGTCGCCGACGCCGGCGAGCACCGAGTCCCGCCTCGTCGAGTAGAGCACGAGTACCTGTTTGGCGTTCTCGCTAGCAGAGAGGACGCCCTCCGCCGCGAGCATTGTCAGCGCGACGAGGGCCGCCGTGATGAACGGGTGTCGCCCCACAAGCCTGAGACGAGTCAGCTCGTCACACAAGGTCAAAAGTCGATCTCCACGGTCAGTCGAAGAAATCGGGGTGTCATGATCGTGGTTGGCTGAAGCCAGGTCCCTCCGGGGACGAACGCCGTGTTGTAGGCAAGCACCGCGCTCGAGTTCAATGTGTTGTACATGTCGAGTGCAAGCATCGTCCTCGTGCGGCGGTACCTCAAGATCTTTGCGACGCGAATGTCGAGCTCGTTGACACGATCTCCGTATAGTGTGCCGGGCTCCACGAGGTTCACGGTGACGTTGGGTGCGTTGCCCGAGAGATTGCGGCCGAGGGAGGGTGCCACGGCCGAGTTCGGCACGGCGTAGTCGGCCGCCAGGAGAGCTCCTGGCTTGCTTTGGTACGCGGCCGATAGTTGCACGTCCACCCTCGGGACGAGATACGAACCGAGGCCCTTGAACTGCGTCAGGAACCCGGAGGCGACGTGGCAGTAGGGGCTCAGCGGCGTGACCGACGATCCCATCAGCCCGGGACCGAAGGCGCTGGTGCCCGTCGTGGTCGTGGCGAGCTCGGGCAGGCGGGTGCGCACGTCGCAGTTGTCTGAGACGGTCTGGCCGGTGCTCGTGCCACCGTAGAGAGTCAGGCCGCTCGAGGCCCGCACGTGAACGCCGAGGTCGATGCCATTGAAATACTGCGTCCATCGACCGGACTGGTCGGCGTTGGTGACAAGGTTGCTGACCTGTCCGGACTTGTCGGGAACGACGTCGTAGAGGCCTGAGATGGTGTACCCGCCCCCACCGGGCAAGCGGGGATCACGGGGAGCAACGACACTGAACGGCGTCAGATCGGAGGGCTGCACCAGGAGGTTGTCGGCCACGAAGAAGCCGTGATACCAGCGCCGGTTGTAGGCCAGTTCGAGAGACGCCCGGGAGAAGATCTGCTGTTCAATCGAGACCCCGAGGCTCCAGTCCGAAGGCCGGACGCCCCAGCCGTTCAGCGTTCGCGAATCGAAGTTGTTGGTCAGGACGTTCTTGCCGAAGCTCGTGTTCGAAACGACGCCGCAGAGATCGCCGCCGGTGCTCTGAAGATCGTGCGCCTGGGGATTGGACAGATCACAGTCCGGAACGTGGTTGCTGTTGGCGTCGGTCCAGGCCCGCGTGACGCCGGCCGTGCCAAATGTCGACGTCGTCTGTGGCATCCGCAGCGTCGGGTTCGTGTTGGCGTAATTGCCCGACGCGCCGGCACCGTCCAGGTACTTGCCGAGATGACCCTTGAGGGCTGTCCTGCCGGTGCCGAAGAGGTCGTATGCGGCGCCCATTCTGGGCGTGATGTCCTTGTAGCTGTCCACGCCGGGGGTTTCGGGAACGACGATCGGCGTTGGCAGAAACCGCGACGGCCCCTCCTGCTGCCTGGGAAACCAGCTGTAAGCGCGATCGAATCGGACGGCGCCCTGCAGCGTCAGACGGCCGCGCGTCCACTGCTCCTGCGCGAACACGCCATCCCAGGCGACCCGGGTGTCATTCTCCCAGGGCGAAATCGACTCCGTCAGCTGGTTCGGAATGCCATTGCTGACCCGGTAGGTCAGGTTCTGGTTATTGGTCATCCACGTGCGGTCGTCGGTCATGAACATGTGTTGATAGCCGACCTTCAGGTTGTGCGTGCCGGTCACGTAGGAGACTGACCCCTTCCACATATACGCACCCGTGTAGGCGCGGCTGAAGTCCTGTGACCGGTAGACGAGCCCGGGAATGTTGCCGTTGGCCGCGCAACCGCTTGCGCATTGCTCCACCACCCGTATCAGATCCCGTGTGGGGTTGGGCGTGCGCTCGAAGTTGCCCACGCCGAAGTAGATGCCACCGTATCCGGCTTCAACGAGCAGCCGGCTTGTCAGAGGTGCCGACCAGGTCGCTTGTGACACGCGCAGCGGCCGGCCGAGCACTCCGACGGCTTCGGGCGTGATCCGTGCCGGTTCGGACAGCCCCGGGGTGGCTCCCGTGCAGGTCCGGCACACGACCTGCTCGTCCCAGAAAACGCTTACTTTGTTGCGCGGCGTCACCTGCCACGTGACCCGCGCGCTGCCGTTTTCGAACGCGCGATCCGAGTACTCTCGCTGGCTGAGGTCGGGCACATAGAGCCACCGTGTCGGGTCGCCCGCGTTGAGGTTGTAGTAGACGTTGGCCGACTCTTTTGTCGTGCCACCGGTATGAGCGTTCGCGAAATACCAGACGCGATCCTTCACGATCGGCCCGCCGACGGCGCCCGAGATGTCGTAGACCCTGGCGAGGGGTGTCGCGGCGGCCAGTCCCTGCGCCTGGAGCTCGGGTGTGAGGTTGCTGGACTGCAACCCTTTCCCGGTTCCGCTGCCGAACAGCGATCCGCGCACGCTGTTCCCGCCGGTTTTGGGCACGATGTTCATGACGACGCCAGCCG
>Ga0066710_100002774_pt1 | contig 14399 bp, 16 predicted proteins | sample GraSoiAngelo_159_FD_79666 | JGI IMG/M metagenome (GOLD analysis project Ga0066710, IMG submission 79666) | Grasslands soil microbial communities from the Angelo Coastal Reserve, California, USA - 14_1009_16_40cm | ecosystem: Environmental > Terrestrial > Soil > Grasslands | place: USA...
CGACGCTCGCAAGCGCCGCGCGGAATGCCGCGGCCGACTGGAAGCGCGCCGCCGGATCCTTCGCGATTGCCATCAGGATAATGTCGTTCAGCGCACCCGGCACGCCCGGCACGACTTCGATAGGCGCAACCGGCGTCTGTTGAAGGTGCGCGGCCATGATGGAATAGTCACTATCGCCCTGAAACGGCCGCCGGCCCGTGACCATCTCGTACAAAGTCACGCCCGTCGAATACAGGTCCGAGCGCGGATCGGGCTCCGATCCCTGGATCTGCTCCGGCGACATGTAGAAGAGAGAGCCGACGGTATGGCCGGTTTGCGTCAGTCTCCGGTCGGCCTGCATCCGGGCGATGCCAAAGTCCATCAGCTTTATCGAACCCGCAGGCGTGCGCATTATGTTGGCGGGCTTGATGTCGCGATGCACTACGCCGCGCGCATGAGCGTACGCCAGAGCATCGAGCACCTGGCAGACATAGGCGCCGGCGTCGCGCACACCGAGCGGGCCCTGTTCGAGCAGCTTCTCGATCGAAGCGCCGTCGACGAACTCCATTACCATCAGGAGCTGATTCTGAGCGCGCAGCGCGGTGTGGAGCTTGGCGATGTTGGGGTGATCCAAGGTGGCTTGCACCTTGATTTCACGAAGGAAGCGGTCCACCAGCCCGGCGTCACCCTCGAGGTTCGGCAGCAGGACCTTCATCGCCTCGACGCGATCCGACAGGACATTGCGGACCTTGTACACCTGGCCCATGCCGCCGGCGCCGAGAATTTCAACGATCTCGTAATCGCCAATCCGCTCACCGATGTTCATTGATGTCGCCTCGGGCCGCTATTTCTTAACGCGATCGCCGACTTTTACGCCAGGCGTGCCCGTGTAGGTTCCCACGGAAGACTGCGCATCGACCTCGGTGATCGCAACTTCGCCTAACGCCGAGTCTGTGCGGCGGATCACTTTCCCGGTGGCCGGATCTTTGATCTCGCGGCCCGAGCGCGTAACTTGCAGCTTGTCGCCGACCTTAACGCCCGCGTGCGAACCGACATTCAGTACGAGGGTCGAGCCGCTAACGTCGGCCACCAGTCCCTCCACCGCCACCACAACCGTCGGGAGCCGCGCCGCGCCGGCTTCGACCTTGCTTGCGACCTCGGTCACGGCCTTGTTGGTGGCTTCACCCAGGATGGTTGCGCCAAAATTCTTGCTCGACATATCGGTCATTCCGGCGCCAGCGCCCGACGACGATCCACCCGCACCGAGTAGCGTCGTGCCCGAGCGTGTCGACTGGCCTTTCCCAGGCGCAGAAATCAGAATCTCTCCGGTGTTGACGTCCACCAGACGAGCTGTGATTTCGACCACCGCCTTCGCTTCACGTTTTCCGACGCCCCCGACGCCGAAGCGGCCGGTGATGCCGCCGATGGCGCCACCGCCGATGTTGGTGGATTTATCGTCGCGCCCGAATTGCGTGATGGACCCGATTACAATGGCGTTCACGCCCAGCAGCTTGCCGATTTTCGCGGCGCTCGACGGATCGGCGCGGTCGCTGTTCGAGAAATTCTGTTCCGCAATCAGCTTGTCGAGCGCCTTGCGCTCGATTACCGAATAAACACCGTCATTCACCAACCGGTCGACGAGCATATCCGCGATGCCCTTGCCGACGTCGATATTCGAACCGAAGATTGACGAGAGGCCCGACTGCACGGTTCCATACTCGAAGTTCATGACTGCAACCCGCTTCTTGTCCTGCGCAACCGCGGCAGAAGCGACCAATGCAGCAATTAAGATAACGCTCCGCATCATTTTTCCTCCGGACTATTATAGGGCAAGAGGGCCGGGCGGGAACATCTAAATCTGGTACCATTAACCATGATGACTTTCTCGCTTTCGGCCGGGCCGGCACATCGATGAATCCCAGGTATCCACCGCGCCGGCCGCGGATTCGAGAAAACGTCAATGAAGCGATTCGCGCGCGGGAAGTACGCGCAGTCTTCCCGGATGGCACGGTAGAGGTCATGCAGACCTCGCTTGCGGTTCGAAAGGCCCAAGAGATGGGCCTCGATCTGATATTGATCGCGCCTACCGCGGATCCGCCGGTGGCCAAGGCCATGGACTATGGCCAGTGGCAGTACGAGAACAAGAAGAAGCAACACGAGGCCAAGCGAAAACAGCACGTCATTCTGGTTAAGGAACTGAAGTTCCGGCCTAATACTGACGACCACGACTACGAGTTCAAGAAAAATCACGCCATCCGGTTCCTGAAGGAAGGCAACCGCGTGAAGGCTGTGGTTCAGTTTCGCGGACGCGAGATCGCGCACACGGATCTCGGGAGGAAATTGCTGATGCGTTTCGCCGAGGATCTGGCGCCATACGGCACCGCCGAAGGCCAGCCGCGTCTGGAAGGCCGCAACGCGCACGTCCTGCTGAGCCCCGTGAAGGTGGCCGCGCACACCCCGACAAAGGACAAACCCAGACCGCCCGAAAGCGCCGGCTAATTAAATTGTCCTAATACATTCTTGGCGATCTTCGCCACCACGTGGATCTCCGGGTCCACTACCTCGGCGACATCGTAGCGAATAGACGTTCCAAGCACGATGGCCACTTCATTCGCGTTCAACTTGTAATCGTCGCTGAGCCACTGCGCGAGATTCGTGGTCGCCTGCTGCAGCGCCTCCGTCAGCGAATGAGCGATCCCGGACGCCATGCGATATTCGGCGTTTTCCGCCCGCGGCGACGGCACGGATTTTCCACGCACTACATCCACCGTGAACGAGTACTCTGTCGATGTTTCAAGCGCGTCACCGGTCAGCTCGCCGTCACCCTGCGCGGCATGGCCGTCTCCGATGAAAAGCAGAGCGCCCGGCTGGAACACGGGAAAATACAGCGTCACGCCTTCGCCGAACTGGTTGTAGTCCATGTTGCCGCCCCAGGGCCCGAGATAACCCGAGCGGAACACTGACTCCTGCGGCGGCGCTACCCCGATGCAGCCAAGCATCGGTTTCAGCTTTACCTGGAAATTCTTCAAGCGCTCGGAAGGTTTGGCAAGTGTCGCCACACCGCGCTCGCGATCGAGCTTCCATTCGCTCGAGAAATCCTTCTCGGATTTCAGATCCTTGTAATAGCGAGGACTCAACGCCGTGGGCACGATCCCGTCCCCGCTCTCGGCTGAGTCCCGATTCAACCGCAGCCGATTGATACGCACGACCAGTGTGTCGCCGGGCATTACGCCTTCCACATAGAAAGGACCTGTGAGCGGGTTGCCGCCTGGCGAACGACGGACGCCCTTCTCATCCCTGCCGCCTGCGTCGACACTCTTGGTTTCCACGGTGTCTCCCGGAAAGATGTGCAGCGCAGGCGGGATCAGCGGGGAAAAATAATTGTGAAATTTCTCGGGAACGAACTGAAGCGTGCGGGCGCCGCCGGCAGGCGGCTTGGGTTCCCGGCGTGCGATCCATTTCACCTGCTGCTTGTCATCGCCCAGCGTGCCTTCACCGCTGAGCTGGCCGCCTGAAATCGCGCCGGTCAGTGTTCCAGCGGACTTACCGTCCCGGTCGAAAACCTTCAGCTCCAGGCTCGATCCACGGACGGCGCCTTCCATTTTCATCTGACGCGTAGTCGTGGCGGTGAGCTTATCGCCCTGCACTTCGATCTTCACGCGCGTGTAATCGCGTTGTGCCCCGCCGAAACGCGAAATGGTAAATTCCCAGTCGCCGGCGAGGTCCGGGGATTGCGATTGCGCCCACGCGGCGGAACAAGCGAGCATGACAACCAATGCGTGACCGGTCATGCCAGGATTGTACCGCGCGTGGGCGCGAAGGTTACCGCCAGTGTCCCTCATGGTAGCGGTAACGGTTGTGATGGCCCTCCCAGTAGCCGGGGATCCAAACCGAGCGCGGCCGCGGCGGGCGTGCCCAACGACCGGGCTCCCACGCGTAGCGTCCTCCGCGCCAACCCCAATAACCTGTGACCCACACGAACCCCGGCCCCGGCGCGACACCGTAGACCTCCGCGCGCGCCGGAGGCGGTGGAACGGGCGCGTAGTACGCGGCGCCCGCGGTGCAGCCGACCGCCGAGAGCATTGCAAACATCAGAACCAATAACCAGGAGCGCTTCATAACCACCTCCTAATAATAGGAACGCGGCGCCGCGGGACCCTGTTTCCGTCTTCATAATCCATTAATATTTAAGAGTTTTCATCCGAAAAAGGAGTGAGGTGTATTTGTTTAGAATGAACGGTAGGTCAGGCGGGTTGAGTCGGGGCCAGCACTGCGCCGGCCATGGCGCGTGTCAATGTCTCGAGACCTTCTCCGGTAACGCTTGAGATCTTGAAATACGGCAACCCTCTCCGGTGGGCCATCTGTTCAAGCGATGCGATCCGCTCCGGATTCTGCGCCGCGTCGAGCTTGGTCGCAACGACAATCATCGGTTTTTCGGCCAGCGCCTGCGAAAAGCTGGCCAGCTCATCCATAACGATTTCGAAATCGCGCACGGGATCGCGGCCCGTCGCATCGGAGACATCGACCAGGTGAGCGAGCAGGCGGGTCCTCTCGACGTGCCGGAGGAACTGCGTGCCCAATCCGTGCCCTGTGTGAGCGCCTTCGATCAATCCGGGAATGTCGGCCACGACGAAAGTTCGCTGGTCGCTTGCGTCGGCCCCAACGCTCACTACGCCGAGGTTCGGCTCGAGCGTGGTGAAAGGATAGTCCGCGATCTTGGGTCGCGCCGCTGAGATACGGGAAATCAGGGTGGATTTCCCGGCGTTGGGAAAACCGACCAGGCCCACGTCGGCGAGCAGCTTCAGTTCCAGGCGCAGGCGCCGTTCCTCGCCTGGTTTACCGGGTTCGTGCTCGGTCGGCGTCTGGTGAGTGGAAGTCGCGAAGCGCGCGTTGCCCTTGCCGCCCCTTCCGCCGCGCGCCACGACGAATCGATCCCCGGCTTCGATGAAATCGTGCAGCAGTTCGCCGGAGTCTGCGTCGTAGACGATCGTGCCCACCGGAGTCGGCACTTCGATCGAAGCGCCGTCCCGCCCTGTACGGTTGCTGCCTTCGCCGTGCCGTCCGCGCTCGGCTTTGTGCTCGGGGTTGAAGCGAAAGTGAAGAAGAGTGTTGTAATGCTGGCTGGCTACGAGGACAACATCGCCGCCGCGCCCTCCGTCGCCTCCGCTGGGTCCGCCCCTGGGAACAAATTTTTCCCTGCGGAAAGCGAGACAGCCGTTGCCGCCGTCGCCTGCCTTGACGCGGATCTTAACTTCGTCAATGAACAACGATTCGAGAGCTTACTCCGCGGGACGGACGCTGACGAATTTGCCGTGCCGGCCGCGGTCGCGGAACTCAATGACACCGGTGATCTTGGCGAACAGCGTGTCATCCTTGCCCAGGCCCACGTTCTGACCCGGCTTAATGCGAGTGCCGCGCTGCCGGACGATGATCGAACCGCCGGGCACCAGTTGGCCGCCGAAGGCCTTCACGCCCAGACGCTGCGAATTCGAATCGCGCCCGTTTTTGGAACTTCCCAGACCTTTCTTATGTGCCATGACTTGCCCTATCCGATTTCGTTCACCTGGACGCGCGTGAAGTTCTGACGATGCCCGATCGTCCGCTTGTACTGCTTCTTCCGCTTGAACTTGAACACGATCTTCTTCTCACCGCGGCCATGTGCGGTGATCTTACCCTTGACGCGGATGCCCCCGGCGTCAGGACCGGCTTTCACCTGCTGGCCATCGATTACAGCCAGCACACGGTCGAACTCGACTTCGGCGCCGACCTCACCCGGTAGCGTTTCGACCTCGACCGACTCGCCCGGCGCCACGCGATACTGTTTCCCGCCCGTTTCAATCACTGCGTACATCGGGATTCCTTAAGGGTGGATTCTTCTGAAGAACCTCAGAAGCTTCAGGATACAACATCTCGAAGCCGGAATGCAGAGGGGAAGAGTCTTAGCGGTGCGTTCTCGTCCCGGCCGGCCTGAGCTGCGCCTCCTCGAGCCGCTTGGCCTCCTGCCACGTGAAGATCATGCGATGGACGACGGTCAGGTTCGCCAGGAAAGCAATCACCCACAGCACCGGCGCCATGCGGTCGAACAGAGCGCCGATAATCAGCAACACTACGCGTTCCGGCCGCTCCATGAAACCAACTTTACAGGCCGGAATCGAGTTCTCCGCCCGGGCACGCGTGTAGCTCACCATCACCGATCCCGTCATTACGATGGCGGTGAGAACCACATAAAAGGGCCGGTTAATAGACCCGTACCAGACTAACAGCCCGACCAGCAATGCCAGGTCGGAGTAGCGGTCGAGCACCGAATCGAAGAACCCGCCGAAACGCGTGACGCGGTTCGTTTCGCGGGCCACGCGGCCGTCGACCATGTCAAACAGCCCTGCGCCTATGATCACCACGCCGGCCCACCGGAATTGTCCCACTGCGAGCAACGCCGCAGCCCCGATGTTGATCACCAGACCCAGAAACGTCAGAACGTTGGGGTGAATCTTCGACAGCGCAAGCCCGCGCACTATAAGAAGGATGACCTTGTTGCAGGAAATTCCGATGGCGCGCGTGTACGTCATCCTATCCCTCAGTCTGATGAATCGTAGTCAATTCTATAATCTCCATCTCCCGAACGCCACCTGGAATCTGGATGCGGGCAGAGTCACCGACGCGTTTCCCCAGCAGCCCCCGCCCGATTGGCGAGCTCGTGGAGATCATTCCTTTCGCGACGTCGACTTCCTCGCTGGTCACGAGCTTGTATTTGACCTTCTCGTCCTTGTCGACGTCGAGCACCACCACCGTCGAGCCCAAGCCAACTCGGTCCCGCGGAATGGTCGCCATGTCGATCATCGAAAGATCACGCAGGCGCGCATTCAATTGGTTCAGCCGCGCGTTGACGTAACCCTGCCGTTCCTTGGCCGCATGGTACTCGGCGTTCTCGCTAAGGTCGCCATGAGCGCGGGCCCTGAGAATTTCTCGTGGAAGCTCAACTCGCAACTCGTTCTCGAGAGCGGAGATCTCTTTCTGGAGCTTCTTCTTCAGCTCTTCCATGCTTCCAGTGAGATTATACCGCGCCGGGAAGGTTGATAGGCTTACTTAGCCAGCTCTCGACGCATGTTTTCAAGCGCTTGTTGCATAGAAGGGTCGCCTGGCAAGGGCGATGCCGGAGCTTCGGGACCCCGTTGCGAGACTTCGGCGAAAAGGGGCAACAATTCCGGATCGCGCCAGCCGCGGCGGGCTTCTTCGAGCATGATTTCGATGGCGTGCTGGTGCGAGAAGGCGGGCTTATAGGGACGCGCCGTGGTCAGCGCATCGTAAATGTCTGCTATCTGTAGGATGCGAGCCAGCAACGGGATATGCTCGCCTTGGAGCCCATCGGGGTAACCGCTGCCATCCCAACGCTCGTGATGGCTGCGTATGATGGGCAGCACCGGCGCCAAGGTCTTCATCGGACGGCAGATCTCCTCGCCGCGGATGGTGTGCAGCCGCATCAGATCCCACTCGTCATCTGTCAACAGGCCGCGCTTGAACAGGATCGCGTCCGGAATGCTGATTTTGCCGATATCGTGCAGGTACCCGCCGCGGTAGAGCGCCAATTGATCCTGCCGCGGCAATCCCAGCGCCTGCCCCAGGGCGATGCTGTAGCTCGCGAGCCGTTCGCAATGCCTCCCCGTGTGCTCATCCCTCTGCTCCACGGACTGTGCCAGCGCGAACAGGATCGACTCAGCCTCCTCGAGCGAGTCGATCAGCGCTTTATTGCGCAACATGGCCCGAATCCGCGTGCGCACCACCGTCGGCTGCAGTGGCTTGATCAGAAATTCGTCGGCGCCAGACTCGATACCGGCAACCTCATTCTCCGGGCCTTGAACGCTGGTGGTCATCAGGATCGGGATAAGCTGGGTCCGGCGGTCGTTCTTGAGCATTCGGCAGAAGTCCGGTCCGCTCATCTCGGGCATCACCAGGTCGACCACCACCAGATCGACCTTCTCCCGCTCCAAGATCGAAAGCGCCGCCGACGGCCGCTTGGCTTCCAAGATCCGGTAGGCCGCCGTTTTCAGCATCGCTTTCAGCAGGCGGCGGTTCAGATCGATGTCGTCGACAATGAGGATCGTGGGAGCTTGCGCTGCATCTTCGAGCACACTTTCCCAGCGGGGGAAATGCATTTCGGGACGCAGCACAATCACTTCTTTTGACGCCCCTTTTTTTAACGGTGTCGACACAACAGCCGCTTCGATCTTTCTCGATCCTCAGGCGTATATCGGCAGAGGCATAGGAAACATGTAGCCCAATATCGGGAAGTGGGACTAAGGTGGAAAACCTGATGGGACTACTGCAACAAGCGGCCAAGAATCTCGGCGACGTAATTCTTGGTTTCGGGGATTTCCGGGATCCCGCCTGCCTTGTCGACGCGGCCCGAGCCGGCGTTATACGCACTCAACGCCAGGGATAAATCGCCGTTGTAGCGATCGATCAACTGTTTCAATAGTTTGGCACCAGCCGCGAGACTCTCTTCCGCCTGGAACGGATCGCGCACCTGAAACTGCGCCTGCGTTGCGGGCATGAGCTGCATAAGACCCTCCGCGCCCTTCGGCGAAACGACGCACGGGCGGAAACCCGATTCTTGGCGCGCCACTTCGCGGACCAGAGCCGGATCGACGCCATGTTTGCGAGCGGCGTCATCGATCATCCGCGCCAGGTCGGGTTGGGCGATCGGCTCGCAGGCCGCCTGCGCTTGCGGTGCTTCGATCACGCTGTGGACTGCTTCCACCTGCCGGCGCACCGAAGCCCGCTGTTGTTCGAGCGAAGACTCCATCGCCGCCCGAATCCGCTCCGCCTGTGAGCGGGTATCCTGCATCGTAAAGATGACCAGCAACCACGTCACACTTACTTTATCGGCGGCTTCCGCACGCCCCATCACTAGGGGATGCGATAATCGCGCTCATGCGCTGGTGGATTCTCGCGCTCTTGTTCGCCGCCACGACCATCAATTATTTGGATCGCACCATCTTCTCGGTTCTGATCCCTGTCATCAGGGAGCAGCTCCACATCGACGAGCATATTTACGGCTATCTCACCGGTGCATTTCAGATGGCGTATACCGTGGGATATTTGATTACCGGAAAGGTAGTAGATCGCTTTGGGACCAAAATCGGCTACGGAGCGGCAGCGGCGGCCTGGTCGCTGGCGGCGGCGCTGCATGCCACCGCACTCGGGCCGCTGCAACTCGGCGGATGGCGCGCCATGCTGGGCTTCGCTGAGTCGGCCAATTTTCCTTCGTGCATCAAAGCTGTATCCGAATGGTTCCCTCCGCAAGATCGCGCGTTTGCCACCGGGGTTTTCAATGCGGGCACCAATATCGCGTCGGTGATCGGGCCGCCCATGTTTGTCGCGATGAACCAGGCCTACGGCTGGAGGGCGTGCTTTCTGATCACGGCGTCCTTCGGAATCGTGTGGCTGGCGGCCTGGTGGCTCATCTATCGCACGCCGCCGCAGGTTGCCGCGGACGAGGCAACGGTGCAGGTCGGCTGGGTGGAGGCTCTCACCTATCGCCAGACCTGGGGCTTCGCATTAGGCAAATTCTTTACCGACCCGGTGTGGTGGTTTTATCTCTTCTGGCTGCCGCTCTACTTCCACGACGTGCGCAAGTTTACGATGGCTGAGATCTCCTGGGCGCTGCCGATCGTTTACTTCATGTCGGGCTTGGGCAGCATGGCCGGCGGATGGTTCTCCGGTTTCCTGATGAGGCGCGGCTGGAGCAAGAGCAAGGCGCGGAAAACGGCGATGTTCGTTTGCGCGGCCTTGATGCCGGTAGCCGGGCTGGGCGTGCTGGTGAACGATGGCAGGCTGGCGGTGGCGCTGTTCGGTCTGGCGACGTCCGCTCACCAAGGCTTCATGGCCAACCTGTTCACAACAACATCGGACGTGTTCCCGAAGAGCGCCGTCGCCAGCGTCAATGGAATCGGGGGTTGCCTTGGGGGCTTTGGCGGAGTGCTGTTTTCCGCGCTCATTCCCGGATACGTCGTCGGCCGCGTGGGCTATACGCCGCTGTTCCTGACGATGAGCAGCTTCTATTTGATCGCCTTAGTGTTGGTTCATGTATTGATGGGCGACCTCTCGCCGGTCACCGCTCGAGCAACCATACGCTATTCTCCAGCCGGCTCTCGGCCCCGTCATTGACGGCGAACCGCGGTTTGCGGCGTGAGCCGTCCGCCGCGGGAGATTGCGCACGGTTCCACAAAGCCGCTCCGGCGTATTCTCCGTCGCGCCGCAGCGCGTAGAAATTCAGATCGATCTTGGATAGCCGCTCGCGGTCGTTATCGAAATTACGCGCCACCCGCTTCAGAGCATCAAGACACGCCTCTTTGGGCGACATACCATGACGCATGTTCTCCACGATCGTGTGCGCGCCGGCGACGCGAATATTTTCTTCTCCGCGCCCGGTGGAGCCCGCGCCTCCCACTTCCTGATCGACATACAAGCCCGCGCCGATGATAGGGGAATCGCCGACGCGCCCCGGAATCTTCCACGACAGGCCGCTGGTTGTCGTGACACCCGACATTTCTCCCTTGGCGTTCAGCGCAAGGCAGTTGATGGTACCGGTCGGCGGATGGAGCGCCACCTCCAGGGCCCACGCCAGGGTCTCCTCGTCGGCGTGGGGGAAAATCTTCTTTAGCTCGTTCGACGCAGTGGTCTTCGCCGGCGGCGCATCCAGGCCGGGACCCCAGTTGCTATGGCCGTTCTTGTCGCGCAGCGATTGTTTCCAGACCATCCAGGCCAGCCGCGATTTTTCGGTGAGCAGATTCTCTGACGGAAATCCGCACTCTCTGGCGAAGCGTCCGGCGCCCTCGCCCACGAGCATAATGTGGTCGGTCTGCTCCATCACCAGCTTGGCGATTTTGGAAGGCGTCTTGCAGCCGCGGATGCTCGCTACCGAGCCGCAGCGGCGCGTGGGGCCATGCATGACGCTGGCGTCGAGTTCGACGACGCCTTCTTCGTTGGGCAGGCCACCGTAGCCGACGGAGTTGTCCTCGGGATCCTCTTCGTTGATATTGACGCCGGCTATCACGGCGTCGAGTGTGTCGTCGCCCTTCTTGAGCATTTCCATTGCGCGCGCGGTGGCCCGAAGACCGTTGGCGCTCGAAATGATGATATTCTTGCTGCCTGCGGCGCGGGCCTGTCCGCCGGCCGCGGCCAACGCCGCGCCGGAAATAAACAAATCGCGTCGGCTGATCATAAGTGTCCGGATCCTTTCCGTAACAATATATCAGCGGCGGGTGGTCAGTGTATACGCATCATCAATTGATACAATCGATTCAATTTCTATCGCGTCCGGCTTAGTGAATGCATGCGCGGGAGTCTGAGAGTTTTCCGAACCGATCCGGTTTTCGCCACAGCGGCCGTACTGGTGCTGGCGCTGTGCACCGGAGCCAACAGCGGGCTGTTCACCGTGGTCAACGCACTGCTGCTGCGCCCGCTGCCCTTCCCGCATAGCGAACAGCTCGTCGAAGTCTCGATCCCCGAGCGCCGCGTACAGCTCGAAGACTTCGAGCGCGCCCGTTCGATCGAATCCGCCGGCTCCTTTATGGCATCGAGTATCGCTGTCACCGAAGCCGATGGCGTCCGCATGGCGTACAGCATCCGCGTCACTGCGGATCTGATTCCGCTTCTACAGATCCGGCCGCCGGTAGGGCGCGCATTCACCCGCGCCGATTTCGGCACTAACGTAGCGATGATCGGTCACGAGTACTGGAAGAGTCTGGGCGCCCGCCCCGATATCACCGGCCAGACACTAACGCTGGACGGCGAACTGTACTCCATCGCCGGGGTGCTGCCCGCCGATTTCTTCCTGTCGGTTCGGGACGTTAGATCGTGGTCCCGAACCTGCGCGCCAGCAGCGGACGCATGATCGCTCGCCTGCATCCGGGCGTGACCGCGGCCCAGGCGCAGTCGGAGATCGCCTCGCTTGCGCCAGGCGGCCGCGCGCAGGTCATCCCGCTCGCCCGCGCCTTCCAAAGCGCCGATAGCCGGCCCCTGGTGCTCCTGCTGGCGACCGCGGGGTTCGTGCTCCTGATCACCTGCGCCAATCTGGCGAACCTGCAACTGGTGCGAGGGTTGGGGCGCCGGCGGGAGTTCGCGATCCGCACAGCCATTGGCGCCTCGCACGCCCGCCTGGTCCTCCAGCTCGCCTGCGAAAGTGCCGTGCTCGCAGGCTTCGGCGCCGCGCTCGGACTATTGCTTACACGCGCTCTCCATGACGTGATCCTGGCCATTCTCCCGGCTAACATTTCCCGCAGGCTCTCCGGTGCCGATGCGCTGGCCATGGATGTTCGGGTGTTTGCCTTCACCGGCGGCGTCGCGCTGGTCACCATTCTGTTGTTCGGCCTGCTGCCCGCCCTCAGCTCGCTGCGCTTCGATGTCATGTCCCGTCTGCGCGATGCAGCCCGAGGGTCAACCGGCGAGCGCCAGCGATTCGGCCAGGTGCTGGTCGGCGTCGAAATCGCTCTCGCCCTGATGCTCCTGGCCGGCGCCGGCCTCACCTTTAAGAGCCTGGCGCGGTTGCAAAGCCAATACCTGGGATTCCGTCCGGAAGGGGTGCTGCGCGCCATGACCGATTTCTCCGAGGTCCGCTACCGCCGCCCGGAACAGAAAGCCGCGCTCTTCGACGAGGTGCAGCGGCGCATCAGCAACATTCCGGGCGTGGCCCGCGTGGGCATCATCGCGCCCCAGGCCTTCCCGTTTGGCGGGCCGGGTGTGCGCGGATCGCGCTTCGAAATCTTCGGCAAGCCGGAGGTGGAAGCCCGCGCCGAAGTGTACGCGGCCAATCCTGCGTATCTTGATTCCATCCGGCTTCCGCTGCTACAGGGGCGATGGTTCACCGACGCCGATACTGCGTCGAGCCAGCCCGTTGCCGTTCTCAGCGAGACCGTGGCGCATCGTTACTGGGGCGGCGGCGATTGTATCGGACGCAGGGTGCGGCTCGACTCCGATCGCCCTGATAGCGTCTGGGCGACCGTCGTCGGGGTGGCCGGGGACGTCAAGAACCCGGTCGCCGATCACTGGCAACCCACTGCGTACCGCCCGTTTGCGCAAACTCCCTCCAGCGGCGCCGTACTCATGATCCGGGCCTCCGTCGCTGACCCGCTATCGCTTGCCTCGCCGGTTCGCCAGGAGTTGCACGCCATCGACCCCACGGCGCCCGAGTTTCGCATCGTGGCCAACCTCGACGCGGCGATCCGCGATTATGTTTCCTCGCAGCGCTTCACAACGACGCTGCTGGCGGTGTTTGCGGCGATCGGTCTGGCGCTCGCATGCGTCGGCGTGTATGGAGTGATGCGGTATTGGGTTGCGTCCCGGACCGGTGAGATTGGTATTCGAGTGGCACTGGGAGCGCAACGTTCGAACGTGCTCTTCCTGGTGCTCCGTCGCGCGGTCATGGCCGCGGCCGCGGGATCCGCGTGCGGGCTCGCGGGCGCTATTGCACTCCGCAAGGTGATTGCAACCCAGTTGATCGGCGTCAGCGCGGTAGATCCGGTAGTGCTGGGCGCGGTGGCGGCGGTGATCTTCGCGGTGGCGGTCCTGGCCGCCTGGGCTCCGGCGCTTGGTGCGTCGCGGATCGACCCAGCGGAAGCGCTGCGCGCCGAGTGAGCCTAAACGGCCAGGGTGACGAATTTGGACTTAATCTGATGGTGGCGCAGTGGACCTTTAAGTAATTTGCTTACCTACTTTGCGCAAAGGCTTCACCAAGCTGACACTGTACAACGAGAAAGAACTAGCAGCGAAGCTGGCGGTTAGCCTCCCAACGCTGCGGCGCTGGCGAACCGAAGGACGCGGTCCCCGGTTCGTGAAGCTGAGCGCATGTGTGCGCTATCGGCACGAGGACGTGGAGGCTGGCTTGAGTAACGCCCTTCGACGCCAGCAAGCGCGCTGAATCCCCTTACGGCGACACTAAATGAGATTTTTTAACAGCCCTTCCCCTTCATCGAACCCAATAATCCATTGTTCGGGACTGATCTGGGAAAAATACCAATATTCCTCGGTGCATCTTGTGTCCATCATGTCACCGCGAAATTGAAAGAGAGGGTCTTCGGCACTCACGACAAAGCCGAACTGGGATTCGAGCTTAGTGGCAGTGGCGTCGAGCGGCCGGAAGGTATTGACAGACAGAGCAGCGGAGTCGCCGCGTCGCTCGATTTGCCCGACGTCCGAGGTCTGCGGCACCGCAACCGGGGTGATCGCGACGAATACGCTGAGTGTCCGGATCAGATAGCCCATCGCACTAAGGATTTAGACTCCGGGGCGACATCAGCGGTTCCAAGTCTGTCAGATTCCTGTCGCCATTTATCGCCTTCGGATTCCGCAAAGAATACACTCATAATTTAATGCGCACGGTTATTGGGGAATCCGGCGACGCTGAACGCTCATTCCGAAAGGAA
>Ga0066710_100002776_pt1 | contig 14398 bp, 14 predicted proteins | sample GraSoiAngelo_159_FD_79666 | JGI IMG/M metagenome (GOLD analysis project Ga0066710, IMG submission 79666) | Grasslands soil microbial communities from the Angelo Coastal Reserve, California, USA - 14_1009_16_40cm | ecosystem: Environmental > Terrestrial > Soil > Grasslands | place: USA...
GCCGTGTTGGCGTAGCGTCTAGGATTCTGCAGGTGCAGGGAGTCTCCAGTGATCCAAAAGTCTCAAATTCTCCAGTAGCTGTTGACGGTTGCCAGGCGCCATCAATGCGAGTGGAACTGCCGGATGGGCCAGCACGAAGCGATACCACTCGCGGGCAGGTGGAGGAACGAAAGTCTCTGGGTCTTCCGGGGTGGAGTGTAGCAGGGCTTTCCAGCGCAATCCTGTAAAGGTGACCAACGGGAGATTGAGTTGCTGGGCTTGCGGAAAGATCTCCCTTTCAGCACCACGATGGGCTGCGTTGTAACGGACCATCAGCAGATCTAAAAGACGACTGGCGAGAATTCGGCTTGCCAGAGGACGTTGATGGGTGGTTAGTCCAATCATTCGCAGCAGGCCTTCTTCGCGGGCTCTTCTTAGGGCATCCAGGGCGCCGCCGGAGGTGACAATTTCGTTCCACTCCTGCTCAGTTTCGACATAGTAAAAAGTGATGACGTCCAGGTAACTTGTCTTCAATACATCGAGAGTCTTTTCTAGCTCTCTCCTAGCTCCTTCGTAATTGCGAGCACTTAACTGGGTGGCAATGACCACGTTTTTCCTCAGTGCTCCCAACTCACGGGTAGCCTGGCTCATTCCGTCCCCGTATCCGCACCAATTCCAATAATTAATACCCTGATCCAATGCCACCAGAACGTCTTCTTGGTTAAGATGGGTGTTCCCTCTGGTAGACAAGCCTAAGCGGCAAACGGGAATGTCGCATAATTCGAATCTGACCGAAAATGGCATCGAAGGGGACATCGTTTGGACTATATTAAAGTATGGTCAAGATTAAAGTATGGTCAAGGGAGGTTGTGGAAATAGCACCCCAACCTTCTCCATACCGGATTCAAATTATTATGAAAATCTATGGTTCTAGTCAGCATTAATTTTTTTAGTGCCGGGGCTGATGGAGAGCGAATGAATAACGTGACCGGACGCCCCCTTAGGCTCATTTCAGCCGACAGTGAGCTCCTCTTTGATTGCACAGGAGCCGGACATTCCGCCCTCAGGGGCGGCGCCACCGAGCATGAAAATCTGATTCCCCCTTCGAAGGGGGTGCAGGGGGATGTCCTGTGGTGAACATGGCATGGCACTGGAAAGCCGGGGGACACCCCCCTACGCCTCCGTTGTGATAGGGGGGATTTTCAGAGGAGCCATCCATGCCGCTAGGCGGCACCACAGGCCATGTGGCGCCATTGAGCATGAAAATTATTCCCCTCCGCTGGAGGGGTGCAGGGGTGGGTTGTTCCGGGACGGGAAGGACCCACCCTCGGAAGGCTGAGGCCTTCTGCCCCTCCCAAGAGGGGATTTTTAGGAGAGTCGTCCATGTCGCCTTGGCCGGACTTCTTCCCCCCTTTATTAACTTATTAAGGGGATTTCGTAGAGGCGATTGATGCCGCTTTCGGTGGGACGGACCACCCCGGCAGCCTGACAACCGCCTGGACTCAAGGCAAATTTGAAATAGAAATCCTCTTATGTGGAATGAAGAAGCCCCGTTGGCGATCGTTGCTGATGATCTGACGGGTGCCTGTGACACCGCCTGCCAATTCTGTCGGTATGGCTTACCGGCAACCGTCGCCCATTTTTCCCAATTAAATTGGGACAGCTCGGTACGGGTTCTCGCCGTCAACACCGACTCGCGCAAGCAAAGTACCAGCAAAGCGCATGAGCGGATTGCTATCGTCTCCAAACAGTTAATCGAGAGGGGCCGCCAACCCTTTTACAAGAAGATTGACTCCACCTTGAAAGGAAACTGGTGCTCCGAGCTATCCGCGCTGGTCAAGACCTATCTCCCAGACATTGTCCTGATTGCCCCGGCTTTTCCAAGCTGGGGAAGAACCACTGAGAATGGGATCCAGCGGCTTAATGGTCATCCCGTTTCTCAACGGCGAGGCCATCAGGAAGGGAAGAATGATTCGAGTAACTCCGCCAATCTCGTGAAGGTCCTTCAGCAGTACCCGGGTTGGAGAGTTCAGTTGATCAAACGAGCTGCGTATCGCAAAGGGCCCAAATGGATTGAGCAGCAGATTTTGTCTTACCGGTCCAAAGGGTGTCAATTCCTGGTGCTTGATGCCATAAACGATGAAGATTTGAAGAATATCTGCTTGGGTGGCTGCCGTCTTGACCGGAAAGTGTTGTGGGTAGGATCGGCGGGATTAGCGCGATTTCTTCCGCTGGGTTGGGGATACCGACCTACAAGACCGTTTCCAGCAGAAGAGGCCCTCGGTCCAGGGAAACCGGTCTTGCTCGTCATTGGAAGTCTCAACCCTTCCAATGTGGAGCAGTTGGAGCGCCTCGCCACAGGGAGAACCCTGACTATTTTGAACTTGGAAGAGGAGGATGCTGAGGCAGGTTCCCCCATCCGAGCAAAGTTGAGCCGAGCGAAGCAAGCCTTACAGCAAGGACTCGATGTCGCTCTCAATATTTGCCCCAGGAAACCGGTTCTCTCCAGACGACACCTGCAGGGTCTGCATGACACGCTGCAGTTTCTTACCACAAAATTAATTGATTCGAAACAAATGGGAGGGCTTATCATTGTCGGTGGAGATACCGCCATGAAGGTGTACGAGAAGGTAGGTGCCGCCGGAATCAGAATGATGGGTGAGGTACAGCCTGGAATTCCCTATGGCCAATGGGTTGGAGGCCTGCTGGACAAACAGGCCGTGGTCACCAAGGCGGGTGGGTTTGGGCAACCCGACACTTTGAACAGGGCAACGGAATTCTTAAGAAGATTTTCAAACGAAAGCTCACATACTGAAGAAAGGTTATGAATCAAGAGAAGCCCAAGATCGGGATTACCCTGGGGGATGTTGCCGGGATTGGTCCCGAAGTCGCCCTGAAAGCCTTGCTCGAGCCATCGATTGAAGAACGCTGCACGTCGGTGCTGATTGGTGACTTCTCTACCGTGAAATATTACGCAGATCGACTGATGCCAGAGCGTAGCATCCGAGTACTGCAAGATCCCCTGCAGGCCACTTCGAATCCAGCGGCTGTGCAGGTCGTCGATTTAAAGAACATCGATTTCGCCCATGTCAAGTTAGGGAAGGTGGACAAAGAATGCGGGCGAGCGGCTTTGGAGTATATACGGGCCGCAGTGGATTTTTGCCTAAAGAAAAAAATAGACGCTGTTGTGACTGGCCCCATTCACAAGGAGGCCGCACAAATGGCGGGAATCAACGCCCCAGGGCACACAGAATATCTAGCGGCTCTATGCAAGGTTCAGGAGGTACGGATGCTGCTGGTGGTCAACCATCTCAGAGCGATGCATGTCAGTACACACCTAAGCTTACGTCGCGCCCTGGATGCCGTGAAGAAGGCACGCATACTGGATACGATTCACTATGCCGTAAAGGCTTTAAAACAGCTCCAGGTCCAAAATGGCAGGATTGCCGTGGCGGGCCTCAATCCTCATGCCAGTGAAGGCGGCCTGTTCGGCAGCGAAGAAACGGAGGAAATCGCCCCAGCCGTTCGTCAAGCTCAGAGTGAAGGTCTCAATGTCACGGGTCCTGTTTCGCCCGACACCGTATTTCATCGGATGAACCACGGTGAGTTCGATCTCGTGATCGCCCTCTATCATGACCAGGGGCACATTCCTTTAAAGCTGTTGGGTTTTGACAGCGGGGTCAATGTCACCATCGGTTTGCCTATCATTCGCACTTCAGTGGACCATGGTACGGCGTTTGACATAGCTGGAAAACTCCTAGCCAATCCAGAAAGCATGGTTAAGGCCATCCAGCTTGCCTGCCTGATGGCTGAGAAATCATAAGGCGTGTTTCGTGTTCGTGAGCGCTCTCTAGTACGTATGACGTGTCACGCATCACGTATCCCGCATCGCTTTTTTCAACACTTCCCTATTGACCAGACAGGTGGGAATTTCGCCTCGGAGGACTTGAGCGACCTGGCGTGCTGCTTTGGCGCGGACTTCCTGGTAGGCCTCTTCACTGTATGAGGCGTAGTGGGGAGTGAAAACGACATTATCCAGATCGAGCAACGGATCCTGGGGATCTGGCGGCTCTTTCTCTAGCACATCCAATCCAGCTCCCGCGATCCAGCCTTCCTTCAGAGCCACATAGAGCGCTTTTTGATCGACGACGGGACCGCGAGCCGTATTAACCAAAAATGCGGTGGGCTTCATCATCCGGAGTTGGGGATGGCTGATCATGTGACGAGTCTCCGCCGTCAGGGGAGTATGTAGCGAAACGACGTCCGAACGTTTTAGCAGGTCTTCCAGCGTGACCAATTCAACGGGAAGATTCCCCACATTTTCCATCGTAAAGTAAGGATCATAAGCCAGAATCCTAAATCCAAAGGCAATGGCCTTTTTGGCTACAGCCTGAGCAATGCGGCCTAAAGCAACCAGACCCAGAGTCTGGCCGCGCAGTTTGTAAATAGGATAAGCGCGGCCCCGATCATAGATCCTTTGTTTTACGAGTTCGTGCATAGCCACTACCTTTCGGGTGACTGCCAGAATCAAGCTCAGTGCGGTATCTGAAACCTCATCGTAACAAAAGTCAGGGACATTGGTGACGTAAACGCCGTGGTCGGTGGCTGCCTGCAAATCGATGGAATCAACGCCGATACCGTAGCGGGCAATAACTTTCATTTTGCTCCAGGACTCCATAATGTGCCGCGTCATAGGAGTCAGGGAAGCCAGGATGGCATCTGCGTCTCTAGTCTGAAGAATGACCTCTTCTTCTCCCTTGCATTGAACTGAAACAAGATCAGCGCCCACCTCGGCCAGGATTTCTCTTTCGACCGAGGGGGGAAATCGATGTGCATCTACTGAAACCACCTTAAACAACTCTTGACCTCCAGTTCAAAGCAAATTGGTCAGGTTTCCATGTTCTGTGAATGACAGCTCACCCAGGTCTTCCAAGATTTTCAGGTTTTCTTTACTCTCGATTTCTCCTAGCAGAGCCTCAGAAGCGATGAATTGATCAAGTTTGAGGGTGTTCTTGACCCAAACCATCCGGCAGGCTTGAGCGTTGCTGGCGCCGCTGGTCAAAATGGCAGTTTCCAGAGCTTCTCGGTCGGTATCAAAAGTAACCGGAATGCGGGCAGCCTCGACGTTGGTGCTGGTAATGGCATTAATGTAGGTTGGCTTGTAGTCTATCTTTTCCACTAGCCTCCGGGTTACCAGATCCGCCAATCCCACACCGACCGCATTTCCGTGGGTTTCCTCAGAAAGATCGCGAACGAAAATTCGAGTGAAGCTGGGTTTTAGCGGGCTGCGCTCTCTTTGGCTGACCGTTCTTCCGATAACGTTGGTATCCATTCCAGCGCCGCTGATGTTCTTTCCCATCTCGTCAACCACCAGGACGTCGCCTTGGTCAAAAGGAATACGCGCCAAAGAGGACTTGGCAATCTGGAGGAGCCGTTTCTCTCTTGTTTCAATTTCTGCCGGAAGAATCCCCTCTATAAGGGCGGTTTGCTCATAGGCGTTTTCAACCACGCCCAGCCCAAAGAGGATCTTGCACTTCTGCTTTACCACCGCGGCCACATTCGTGATGACCGAATAATAGCCATACTTTATATTGGCGCGATGGTAGTGCATGGCTCCTGTGTGTTTTCCTAACCCGATGGCCATCATCTTGGTTAAGCCGCTTTCAATATCGCCGTCAAAATCAGTATGGGGCTTGATGCGATTAACCACGGCGATATGGTCTGCCAAAAGCGCATTATTATCGACAAAAACTGGGATACCTTGTCGGGTCTCCCCCACCAGGGTTGTTTCCATGGTGGCCTTAATGGGGACACCCATGGAGCTCTCAGTAATGCCATAGTACTCCAACACGGCGCGCTGGCCTTCTCCGGTTGCCCCACCATGGCTGCCCATCGCGGGAATGACATAGGGGTGAGCCCCCCTCCTTTGCAACTCCTGCACCACACTTTTGATGATCAGCGCGATGTTCGCCACTCCCCGGCTACCCGCCGTTACGGCCACCGTATCGCCGGATTTGATTCGGCTTTCTATGCCGAGCCTGGTCATTTCTTCGGCGACCTGGCCCGGAATATTGGTGATATGAGCAGTATCAAAGCTTTGCCGGACTTTGAGCACTCTTGGAAAGCGCATGGGATACCTCGTTTCGAAATTCGAGCCTTACTATAACACGAATCCTTGAACCAATAGGGAAGTGCTAACCGGATTACTTATTTGAGGTGAGAAAGGATATCGCGCCGAACGGCCGTCCCTTAAAGGTCGAATCTACGGGGTCGGGCGGTCCTCTGGCAAATGATCCATCAAATCGACAAAAGCCTTACGTTCGTCGGGATCCAGCTTTTGCCAAAAAGGCATGTTGGAAAGAGCTCTTTCTCTTTGTTCGGGAGGCAGGTGCTGCAGTCGCCTAAATCGTTGTGACAGCCTTTGTCTCCGCTCAGGCGGGAGATTCTCCCAACGCTGATAAAATCTGCGCACTCGCTGGCGTTGTTCAGGAGTCAATTGCTCGAAGAATTCCTGACGACGTCTCAAGGTCTCCCTTTGTTCCTGCGGTAGACTTTCGAATTCCTTCTGGCGCTTGCGCAGCCTTTCCTGTTCCTCGGGTGGAAGCTGTTTAAAGCGGTCATATTTTTCCCTAAGCTTTTTCTTCTCCTCTGGGCTTAGTTTCCGGGCTCTTCGTGCAGGGACTCTGGGCTTACCTTTGCCATTTCCGGCTTGAGCGAAAATCTCTCCCAGACTAGTTAGAGTTATCAGCAAGCAAGTGAACAAGAATATCAAAGCCGTTCTGCCTTTGATGCGTTTCACCATTTAGTTTGCTTTCGCCCTTGGTCGAGTTCTGGCTTGCTGGTCCGCAAAGTCAAACTTCCTTAAGAAATCATAGTTTTGAAGGAGTTCATAATTCTCTACCACCGCCAGGTCTCCCTCTGGAATTGCCTCTTCGTCATTGGAAGTAGACTCAAGATCGGTGCCCGCGTCAGGAGTAAGCGAGGGCTCCATGACCAAAGAAGGGATCGTCTGGGCACTTGATTTTTCGCCATAACCCAGGTACTTCTCCTGAACTTTAAGGACTTCTTCCATCGAATTCAGTTTCTGGGCCTGATGATGACGAAAACCGACCCAAGCACTCACGGTAGTAATCAAAAGCAGCACAAAGCTCAAGGCATAGCGGTCCTTGAGCCAAAACATTACAGCTCCCAGCCACCTGGGCTGCTTTTCCAGCCCATCGAGTCTGGCGTTAAGTTTCTGGTCGAAGTATGGAGAAGGCTCAATTTCGCCTAATCGATCTAATTCGATATCCACTTGTTTGAAACGTTCAAACTTTTCAGCACAAGATGGACAAGCTTTGAGATGATGGGACGTCTCCAACCTTAAATCCACAGACAGGTGGTTGTGTTGATAACCCCAAAAATTTTCTTGAACTCTTTGGCAATTCATAATGACACCTCTGGAAAGAGACGGCTTAAGGCCGCATTTTGGCAGACTGGCTCGGGTCGCTCAGCTCGCTGGACTCCACGACTGCAATCAATTTCTCTCGCAACGTACTGTACGCACGAAAAATGAGCGACTTCACCGCGGCTTCTGAACATTTCAAAACTTCCGCAGTTTCTTTGAGTGAAAGTTCCTGGTACTTTGTCAAGATCAAAGCCAGGCGCTGATTTTCAGGGAGGCCGGCTACCGCTTTGCGAATTTGATCCACTCGCTCCTGTTCAATCAGTTCATCTTCAATCAAACCTCGGGGATCGCGAATCTCATTACGGGTGTGATTTCTGCCTTCCTCTAAATCATCTTCGAGGGAACAGGACAATTGTGGTTTGCGATCGCGCAGGTGGTTGAGCGCTGCATTGGTTGCAATCCGATATAACCAAGTACAAAGACTCGCCTTAGGCTCGTATTTTGGGGCAGACTGAAATACCTTGAGAAAGACGTCGTGAGTCAGGTCTTCAGATTCCGCCAGATTTGCAGTAAAACGATAGATAAAATTCATCAGTGGCTTGCGATACCGCTGTACCAACACACTAAAGTCATCACGATCCCCATGCTTCACCTTCAACATCACTTCGACGTCCGGTGGATGTCCTGCCATGGCCTCAAACCTTTCAAACACCTGAAGATGAAAAAAGTCGCGGAAGAAATGATCGTTTTCATTCTTTCTATCGGTAAATTGGTGGCGAGGTTAAGCTCAGATTCAATGCTGAAGCACGGGGCTAATGAAAATTCAGCGCATTGTTTTGTAAGGTTACTTAGGGCTCATTCATCATGCATCATAGCTATGATTTCTCTCGCCCAGGCCTGAGCGGTTTCCTCGTTCCTGGCTTCGACAACAATTCGCATGATAGGTTCGGTGTTGGAGGAGCGGATATGAGCCCACGAGTCAGGGCGTAGGATCTTGAGGCCGTCGGTTAAATCTAGTTTTTCACGGAAATAAATTTCCTTCAATGAGTTCAGGAACGATCTCACACGGAAGGAAGGGCAGGGGAGGGTATGCTTAACAAAATAATAGCGGGGCAGTTCCTCCACCAGGGTCGAGAGCGGGCTTGCCGTCAGTGCCATGTAGTGCAAGACGAGGGTGATTCCCACCATACTATCTCGGGCGAAGTTAATCCTCGGGAAAATGACTCCGCCGTTGCCCTCCCCCCCGATAAGAGCCTTCTCCTTTTTCATGGTTTCTGTCACGTTGACCTCGCCAATCCTGGTCCGGATCACCCGGCAATTAAAGACCTGAGCGATATCATCAATAGCCTGAGTGGTGGAGAGATTGGTTACTACGGTGCCTTGCTCCTGCCTTAACAGGAATTTCACGGCTAAAGCCAAAGTGTTGTCTTCCCCAATGGGGGTGCCTTTTTCAGAAACGATGGCCAGCCGATCAGCGTCGGCGTCTTGGGCAAATCCGACGTCAGCCCCACTCTCCTTGACCAGTTGACAGAGATCGGTCAAATTTTGCGGCACTGGCTCAGGCGGATGAGGGAAAATTCCATCCGGAGTGGTATTAATCGAGACCACATCGCATCCCAACGCCTGAAGTAATTCAGGAGTCATCACCGAACCTGCACCGTTACAGCAATCGATGGCTACTTTTAATCTGCGACCCTTCCACAACACCGGTCCATAGTGCTTGAGAATCTGCTCAAGATGAGACGGAATCCCCTGGGAGTTTTTCTTCACCGCTTTGATCTCATGGTTTCGTGCCTTCCTGTAATCTCCTTGATGGTAGATACTGAGGAGCTCTTCAGCCTGGTAAGAGTTCAAGAAGCAGCCGTCACTACGAATCAACTTCAAGGCATTCCATTCCACCGGATTGTGACTCGCGGTAATGGCAATGCCTCCACGGGCCCCCAGTTTGCGGACCATGAGTTGGATGGTGGGGACCGGACAGATATCTAAATCCACAACCGGGCAGCCAGTAGCCAGCAGCCCGGCGAACACCGCATGTTTAACCATCTCTCCCGAAGTCCGTGTATCCCGGCCAACCACAATTTTCCCGGAGTTGAGGTAGGTTCCGAAACTTTCCGCAAACCGGGTTAGCAGCGTGGGTGACAGCGAATCTCCAATCACACCGCGAACCCCCGAAATGCTGATCTTGAGAGTACGTATCGGTTTCATTGGTCATTCAGGTGCGCGTCTTCCAGCCTCAGCGTTGACTGAGCCCAATCCGCCAGGGCCTCAGCTCGAGCAGCCTCCCTGGCCTCAGCAATAACGCGAATCATCGATTCCGTATTGGAATCTCGAATGTGTACCCATCCGTCTGGCCACGAGAGCTTGATGCCATCCGACAAATCTACTGTCGATCCTTTAGCGTCAAATTCAATAGAACTTCTTAACTCCTGGATGCTCGCGTAAATCGCACTCGGAGAAGAAGCGAGATTCCGCTTGATCATAAAGAAGCCAGGAATGCGGTCGACGAGCTCTGAGACCTTATTCTGATGCAAGGCCAGGAATTCTAAAATGCTTCCGATAGCAGCGAAGCTGTCGTGGGTGAATTGAGTTTTGGGTAGGATCACTCCTCCGCTGCCCTCCCCCCCGAGCACGGCTCCCACTTCCTTTACCATCTCTGCCACGTAGGCCTGACCAATCGGTGTTCGTATGACGCCTCCACCATGGCGGAGGGCAATTTCGTCAATAGCCTGAGTCGTTGACAGGTTGGTTACCACGACCCCGGGCTGCTTAGACAATTCAATTTCTGTGACAATGGCCAATGTCCATTCCTCAGAGAGGGGAGTTCCTTGTTCCGTGACAATTCCCAAACGTTCCCCGTCCGCATCATGGGCAAAGCCGATGTCGGCTCGGCTGGCTTTTACCAAGGCTCTTAACTGTTGCATATTGGATGGCGTTGGATTGGGGTCGTGTGGAAATCGTTCCTGAACCGAATCATTAATAGAAACGACGTTACAGCCGAGTTCTTCCAGAAAGCGTGGGGTCATCTCCGAACAAGCTCCGTTACAACAATCCACCGCTACCCGAAACCTTCTCTTCCGAATTGCCTCCCACTCGAAATTCTGCCTTAACTTGGAGAGATGATGTTCAATCGCATCGTTTCTTTCTCTCAGTTTAAAGAGCCTGTTCCAGGGCACCTTGTTGAACTCACCCTGATGATAGACGTCCAGGAGTTCACTAGCTTGTAAGGCATTCAAGTAAATGCCATCTTCCCTAACAAATTTCAGGGCATTCCACTCTTCTGGATTATGGCCGCCACTTATCGCAATCCCTCCCCTGGCATTTAGATTCGTGAGGAGAAGCTGCATGCTAGGGGTAGGGCAAATCCCCAGGTCGACGACCTCACAACCGGTTGAAATTAGCCCAGAGATCACGGCAGATCGAACCATGGCGCCGGAGGGGCGGGTGTCCCGGCAAATTAAAATCTTCCCGGATTCTAGGTAGGTCCCGAAAGCCTGCGCAAAATTTACAACCAACTCCGGAGTGAAAGTAGCCCCTACGATACCGCGGACACCTGAAATGCTTATTTTTAGAAGATTCATTGTGGACGGTTGAGACTCAGACGGCGTTGCAACAATTGTCCTAACTTTCCAACTCCTGGGGACCGACAATTCCCGCGCCGTCGGAAGTATGGCACACGTAAATCTCAGCGGCGATTCCGGTTTCTCGCTGGTACCTTTCCTCCACTTGCCTGACAAAAAGGTTGACTGATTCGTTGCGGATCAAATTGACGGTACAACCGCCAAAACCCGCGCCGGTCATGCGGGAACCCAGGACGCCGGCCTGCTGGAGAGCTATTTCGACCATCACGTTCAATTCCTTGCAGCTCACTTCATAATCCCGCCTGAGGCTCTCGTGAGAAGCGTTCACCAATTGTCCAAACCCCTCTAGATCGCCAGCTCGTAAGGATCGCACCGATTCCAAAACACGTTCATTTTCAGAGATCACGTGACGACAACGTTTTTGAAGGAGTGGGGCCATCTTGGAAGAAAATCTTTCCAAGTCGGATGAATGGACATCTCGCAAAGCTGAAACACCTTCGATCCGCTCTTTAAAAAAGTGAACTCCTTGATTACATTCGTAACGACGCTTGTTGTATTCGGAGCCAGCCAGTTCTCGTTTGACGCCGGTGTTGCAAACCACAATCTTCACTGAATCGGGCAATGGGATCTGCTCCTCAGTCAAATTACGGCAATCCAGGAAGAGGGCATGCTGGCGCCGGCCTCTAGCCGAGATAAACTGGTCCATGATGCCACATTGAACGCCTACAAACTCATTTTCGACCTCCCGGCAGAGCCCAATCAAATCGAGAGATTCCGGCATTTGAGGGCGTGAGAAGGCTCCAGACGGGCTAACCTCGACCCCCCCTTCTTTCTTGCCAGCCATCAAAAACGCCCAGGCGCTGGCCAGCTCAAAAGCGGCTGAAGAACTTAATCCCGCTCCTATGGGAAGATCACTGGCAATTAAGATATCCAGACCACTAAATCGATAACCCTGTTTCTGCAGGAGGTCGGCAACCCCTCGCGGATAATTCGACCAGGGGTTCAAATTGTCCCGGACGATTGATTCCAGACTAAACTCATTTAGAGAATTGTAATTCCAGGAATAGAGAGCGACTTTGCGATCGTTACGCGGTGAGGCGGCAATCACGACTCGCTTATCAATCGCTATGGGAAGAACAAATCCTTCGTTGTAATCGGTGTGCTCGCCAATGAGATTAACTCGACCCGGCGCTTGAACCATATACAAGGCTTCGCGACCGAAACGCTGGCGAAATGATTCCTTAACAGATTTTATGGGAATCCCCGTATTCATAAGAAGCAAGCCATCACGTGTATTATAGGGATTATTCTAATGGAATGGTATACTCGCGCCAACTGAAGGCTGGCGCACAAAACCTCTGTCGGTGAGCCAATCCTCACGGTGCGGATCAGAATTTGTTGAGAAACGCACAACTCGTTCTTATAAAAAAGGCAGCAAGACAGTTGAATTGCATCGGTTGGACTCAGTTCCTTTGACAATCTCAACGGAGGCTATATGCTCAAACATCTAACTCCAACTTTGGTGGTCCTAAATTCCTTGTTCCCATGGGTTGCCCTTTCGCCTCTGGCACTATTTAGCTTTGCCCAAGCAAGACCCAAAGCCACAGATCGGGTCCTTAAGATCGGAGAAGCAAATGAAGTGGGGATGTCTACCGATCGACTGGAGCGAGCTGCCGGGATCCTGGAAGAAGAAACAAGAAGTGGACGCGTGCTTGCAGCCTCCATTCTGGTGGCCCGTCAGGGCCTTATAGTTTTACATCGAGGCACAGGGAAGCTCTCTCCGGAGCCCACTAGCCCGTCTGCCAAGCCTGATACCATTTACTTTTTGGCATCCATCACCAAACCAGTTACAGCCACTGCGTTGATGCTCTTGGTAGAACGAGGGATGGTTTGCCTTTCCGATCCGGTACAAAAATATCTGCCCGAGTTTAAGGGATATGAGAAGGAAAAGGTCCGTGTCCAAGATTTGCTAAGTCATGTTTCTGGAATGCCCGACATGCTGCCCGAGAATGTTCGATTGCGGCGCGCTCATGCCTCACTGAGTGAATTCGTAAAACATGCGATGACAACGCCGCTTCTCTACACACCAGGAACTTCTTTTGGTTACCAGAGCATGGGAATACTGTTGGCCGCTGAGATCGTGGAACGGCTGACCAAAATGCCATTGAGGGAGTTTGAGAAAAAAGAACTCTTCGAACCCTTAGGAATGAGAGACAGTGCCTTAGGTCTGATGGGCCGAGCCGTTGAAGAGACCGCCCGGTGCCAGGGATGTCCCACCTATGCAGAAAGCGAGGAAGACGACAGACGTTTTGGGTCTAACAGTCGCTACTGGCGAGACATGGGTCATACTAGGGGGGGAATGCATAGCAGCACTTTTGATTTGGGCGCCTTTCTGCAAATGTTTCTTAATGGCGGCATTTATAACGGGAAACGAATTCTCAGCGCACCGAGCGTAAAGGCGATGACTTCTGACCAGAATCATGGAACAGGCGCTCCTTGGGGCTGGGGCTGGGCTTTGAAACAATCCAGAATTTGGAATTTCTTCGGAGATTTAGCATCCGTCCCCACTTTCGGACATGTGGGTGCAACAGGCACAGTGGCCTGGGCCGACCCGGAGCGGGATCTGCTCTGTGTGATTCTCACGACGCGTCCTGCCAGCGAGGATGAGGGATTTCTACTGCGACGGGTCTCAAACGTCGTTCAGGCGGCAGTTGAGCAGTGAAATGAAAAAGGAAGCCGTTTGATAGCCAAATGTAAGATCGCTGGAGGAGAGATCGTTGTTGGATCGTTTTTGGAACTCGATGATGTTGTGCTTTCCAAAGGCGCTGTGATCCATCTCCCCAATATTAATCCGGGAACATTTTTCTGAATAGATCAAATGTCATTAGCCTTCCAGCTTCACGGCCCACTAATATTATCGAAGGTGGAGGTATTCAAGAGCGTGTTGTTGTGGGCAGTGACGGCCAGGCCTATATAAACGGTAGCCGTCATGGGGAGGGTGTCACTTCCCACCAGCACCCAGTTGATGCCGTCACTGGAGCGATAGCCGCTAAAAGTGTTGCCGGTGCGCATCAGCTTGACCCAGTAGGGAGCGGCGCCAGCCGTCAAGGCAGAGCGGGTGGTAGTTCCAGCCGTGCCGAGGCGGCGCATGAAGGCCAGCCCATTGGCTGAGGTGAGGGTCATCATGGCATGGCGCGAATTGGCTGTCAGGGTCTCGCGAATCATCACTCCCACCTTGGCCCAGGGATCGGTGTTCTGTAAACTGGCCACGCGGGCCACGATCTGTCCATCGCCGGTGAGGGGTTGGTAGACATAATGAAATGCGTCGGCGGTATTCCAGATGTCTGCCCCGGAGCCTGAGACGGTGAAGGTGCCTCCCGCAGAGCTGGCGCTGCCGGCCGCCCCCACGGCCCCAAGGTCCAGGTCTGCCCAGGGCGGGGGCAAGGAACCA
>Ga0066710_100002777_pt1 | contig 14396 bp, 14 predicted proteins | sample GraSoiAngelo_159_FD_79666 | JGI IMG/M metagenome (GOLD analysis project Ga0066710, IMG submission 79666) | Grasslands soil microbial communities from the Angelo Coastal Reserve, California, USA - 14_1009_16_40cm | ecosystem: Environmental > Terrestrial > Soil > Grasslands | place: USA...
ATCCTCGACCTCGATCTCACGTGCGATCGTGACGCCGTCATTGGTAATGGTGGGCGCCCCGAACTTCTTGTCGAGGACTACGTAGCGGCCCTTTGGGCCGAGCGTCACCTTAACGGCGTCTGCGACCGAGTTGACGCCCGTCTCGAGGGCTCTGCGTGCCTCCTCGTTGTACTTCAACTCCTTGTGTGCCATAGGCTCCTCCTAGTTCTTCTCACTGTTCGATGGTCTGTGAATAGGCTTCAGTAGGCGGTTCAGCTCTGCTGGCAGCAGGCGCTAGCCCTCCACCTTCGCCAGGACATCCGACTCGCGAAGGACCAGCAGGTCCTCTCCGTCGACCGTGATGTCGGTCCCGCCGTACTTGCTGTAGAGGACCTCGTCCCCCTCCTCGACGTCGAGCGGGATGCGCTGGCCGTCCTCCAGCTTGCCGGCGCCCACCGCGAGTACCTTCCCCTTCTGGGGCTTCTCCTTGGCAGTGTCCGGAAGGACGATGCCGCTCGCTGTGGTCTCCTCTTCCTCGACCGGGCTGACGATCAGCCTGTCGCCGAGAGGCTTCAGTTTCATAGGCGAACCTCCTGAGGCTCTAGGGATCTTGGTTACTCGAGAGGAAGCTCGTATGTGAGCTTCTTTGGCACTCTAGCATCCCGAGTGCCAAAGGCAAGGGGCCCCGGCTGGGACTTAGCGGGGGAGGCCCCCGTGGCCGTTCCCGTATCTCTCGGTGCGCTTGCCGTCCTCGACGACCCTCGAGAAGCGGATCACGGTGACGACGTCATCCGGCGCGATCTCGCGCCCGTAGATTTGCTCTAGGAAGTGGACGGTTTCCTCGGTGCGCCGGAACTCGGGGTTGTCGTGCTCGACGTCGCGGGGGGAGAGCTCGCTGACCCGCTTGACCTCGACGTCGTCGATCACGGCCGTGAAGACCTTTTCCCTGGTTTCGTGCCGGAAGCCGACCGTGACCCACACGAGCTGGCCCCGGCGGTACTTCATGCTCTTGTCGCCGAGCCTGATGGTCGCGGTCTTGCGCCCGCGCTTGAGCTGATCGATGAAGACCGGTGAGTAGAAGTTCAGGACGTACAAGGGCTATGTCGACGCAACGCGTGTGGGGCTCGGGGGCGTGAGGGCGCCCCAGTATATGCGGGCTAATACACGTAACGCCGGAGCGCCTGCGAGTCGTGCACGATGATGCGGCCCCGCCGGCAAGTGACGACGCCCGCGCGCTGCAAGCTGGCGAGAAAGCGGCTGGTGGCCTCCCGCGACGAGCCGGCGAGCTGCGCAAGGTCCGCCTGGGTCGAACGCACGACGATCTCGGCCTGCGGGTTGTCCGGCGTCTGAACCACGCTGGTTCCGCTGCCCGTCTCGATCAGCCTGGAGAGCACGCCGGCCACCCGGCTCGAGACCTTCTGAAACGACTGCCTCGAGATCCGCTCGTTGGCAAGCCGCAGCTTTGCTGCGAGCGCTTCGAGCAGCTTGACCGACGTCTCGGGGTGTTGCCGGAGCAGGCGCTTCAAATCGTCGGCGAGGATCGCCAGCGCCTCCACCTCCTCGATCGTCTCCACCGTGGCCGATCGCACCTCGTCGCCGAGCATCGCAAGCTCGCCGAAGATCTCTCCTGGGCCGATGTTCGTGAGCGTGATCGCCCGCCCGTCCGGATGCTGGCGCGTGATGCGCGCGCGCCCCGAGCGCATCACGTAGCAGGTGTTGCCACTGTCTCCCTCGCGGATGATGATCGCGCCGGACTCGTAGTGACGGGGCACGGCGAGCTGGGCGATCCGCACCAGCTCGGGGCGAGACAGGTCGGAGAAGAGCGGGATCCGGCCTAGCAGGTCGGCGGTCTCCTCGGCCCGGGCCGTCGCACGTGAAGTAACGCTCACAAGAGCAAGTATGCAGACTGCCCGGTCGGCGAGGAGGGACACGTCCACCGATGCCCGAACTATTACGTGGCTATGTGGATCAGGAACACCAGCCGCCACCCCGTCCACGAGGTCGAGGAGCTAGTCCGGCTCGCGACCGCCGAAGTCGACATGCGGAAGGTTTGCCTGAACGTTCGAAATGGAGCTTTGGGCGGCGCCGCCTACGACGGCATCCCCGAGGTCAGTAACGCGCCGCGAGCAGCCAAGTACCTGATCACGTTGCGCCTCGGCCGAGGAGACGAAGAATGGCCTCTCGGGCCGGTGAACTATCACTTCAAGTCTCCGGAGGAGACCGGGCCGCGTAATCGCTTTCCGTTCTTCACCTGCAACGACTGGCAGGAGTGGCTTGTCAAGCTCGCGGCGCACGAGGCAAGGCACGTCGAGCAATTCCGGCGGGGACTCAAGCGAAGCGAGCTGGACTGCGAGCGATTCGCCGTGGCCGCCCTCGAGCGGTTTCGCCGGCGAAGGCCGGAGCAGCTCGTTCTTCCCGGCCTGTCGGCGTTGGCCGCTTGACCAAGACCGGCGCGGACCCGCCGGTCCCGGGGCCTACCAGGGAAGCTCGTCTGCGATTTCCTCGAGGCGGGGGTTTGTCCCGTCGCGTTCGGAGACGAGCGGCTCGCTGACCGGCCACTCGACGCCGATGTCTGGGTCGTCCCACGCAAAGCCCCGCTCGGTTGCCGGGTCGTAGTAGCTCGAGACTTTGTAGGTCACGTCGGCGATGTCGCTTACGACGCAGAAGCCGTGGGCAAATCCGACCGGGACGAAGAGCTGTCGATGGTTTTCGTCGCTGAGCTCGAACGACTCGTGCTGCCCATAGGTGGGGGAGCTGCGACGGAGGTCAACCACCACGTCGAAGATCGCGCCGCGCGCAGCTCGAACGAGCTTTGCCTGACCGGGCCGGAGCTGAAAGTGAAACGCTCGCAGGGTCCCCCGGCGCGAGCGCGAATGGTTGTCCTGGACGAAATCCGCGTCGATCCCGAGCTTCCCGTGATGGTCACGGCGAAAGGTCTCGAGAAAAAACCCGCGCTCGTCGCCGTGGACGACGGGCTCCAGCAGCACGATTCCGTCGAGCCTGGTCTCCAAGCGCCGGATGTTCGCTGGTGGGGCGACCGCCATGCCGGCTACCGGAGCTGCTGGCCGTACTGGCGCTCGTAGTACTCGCGGTACTCCGCCGAGCGAATCGGCTCCCACCACCATGCGTTGTCCCGGTACCAGTCGACCGTTTGCTCGAGGCCCTCGGCAAAGCCGATCCGCGGTTCCCACCCGAGAGCTGCGAGCTTTCGCCAGTCAAGGGAGTAGCGGCGGTCGTGGCCCGGCCGGTCGGTCACGTGCTCTATCAGCGACTGGTCCCGGCCCGTCAACTCCAGGATCCTCTTGACGACGTCGATGTTCGGCAGCTCGTCGGGGCCGCCGACGTTGTAGACCTCTCCTGCCTTCCCCTTTTGGAGAACGAGGTCGAGCGCTCGGCAGTTGTCGGTCACGTGCAGCCAGTTGCGCACCTGCATGCCGTCGCCGTAGACAGGCAGCGGATCGCCATGCAGCGCGTTGAGGATGCAGAGCGGAATCAGCTTCTCCGGGTACTGGTATGGCCCGTAGTTGTTCGACGAGCGGCAGATCACCGCGTCGACGTCGTAGGTATGCCGGTACGCGCCAGCGAGCAGGTCGCCGCCGGCTTTTGAGGCGGAGTACGGAGACGAGGCGAGCAGCGGGCTCTGCTCGGTGAACGACCCCTCTTCGATCGAGCCGTACACCTCGTCAGTCGAGACTTGGAGATAGCGGCCGACCCCGGCGCGTCGCGCCTCCTCCAGCAGCACGTAGGTGCCGTAGACGTCGGTCTGTATGAAGTGCCCCGGTTCCTCGATCGAGCGGTCGACGTGCGACTCGGCAGCGAAGTTCATGATCGCGTCACAACCGTCGAGTGCCTCGCGGACGAGCGACTGGTCGCAGATGTCAGCCCTGACGAACTCGATCCGGTCGGCATCGAAGAGGTCCTGAAGCGACTCCGTGCGGCCCGCGTAGGTCAGCTTGTCGAGCACGATGACCTCGTCGGCCGGGTGCTCCTGCACGAAGAAGCGAACGAAGTTCGAGCCGATGAAGCCGGCCCCGCCGGTGACCAGCAGCCTCACGCCCAAGCCTCCGCACGCTTGGCCAGGAACGCCGCCAGGCCCTCTTTCCAATGAGGCAGGTAGATCGACGGATCGCGCTCGGTTCCAAGCACCGAGTAGGCGGGCCTCGGCGCCTTGCGGTTCAGCATGTCGCTGGTCTGGGAGAGCACCCTGCATTCGACGGCGGCCTGGGCGAAGATCTCGATCGTGAACTCGTACCACGAGCACTGCCCGTCCGCGGCCATGTGGTGCACGCCGTACGAATCCCATTCGAGCAGGCGCACCAGCCCCGCGGCGAGGTGACCCGTGTAGGTCGGGCAGCCCACTTGGTCCTTGACCACGACGACCTCGTCGTGGTCGCGCCCGAGGCCCAGCATCGTGTCGACGAAGTTCTTCCCAGCGACCCCGAAGAGCCACGACGAGCGGACGATGAAATGGCGCGGATTGTGCTCCGCAGTTGCGATCTCTCCGGCGAGCTTCGACCGTCCATACGCTCCAAGGGGATTGGTCTCGTCGCTCTCGAGCCAGGGCTTGTTCTTGGTCCCGTCGAAGACGTAATCGGTTGACGGGAAGATCACCTTCGCCCGCACCTCGGCAGCAGCGGCGGCGACGTTCGCGGCGCCCGCCTCGTTGACGGCAAGCGCGCCCTCGAGGTCGTCTTCGGCTCCGTCGACATCGGTCCACGCGGCGCTGTTGATCACCGCATCGGGCTGCTCCGCCCTGACAGCGCTCTCCACGGCGGCCGGCTGTGTGATGTCGAGCTCGTCGTGCGCCAGTCCGATGACGTCGTGGCCGGCCTCCTCCGCCATCGGGACCAGGTCGCGGCCGAGCATGCCGCCCGCGCCCGTTACCAGTATTTTCAAAGGATCTGCACCTCGGAGTAGTCGCCGATCATGAAGCGGTAGGCCTTCGGCAGCGCATTGTTGCGTCTCAGCGACACGTTGCGACCGATCAGGCTCGCCTCCATGCGCCCCGCCAGATCCCGAATCGAGGAGTCAGCCATGATGATCGAGTGCTCGACCTCGGCGCGCTCGATGGTCACGTTCGCATCGATCGCCGAGTAGGGGCCAACGTAGGCGTCGGTGATGCGCGCGCCCGCGCCGATGATCGCGGGTCCCCGCACCGTGGCGCGCTCGAGCCGGGCGCCCTTCTCGACCACCACGCGGCCCTCGATCTGGGTGTCGATCAACTCGCCTTCGACACGCGGCTCGAGGTCCTCGAGGATCAGCCGGTTGGCCTCGAGGATGTCCTCCAGACGTCCCGTGTCCTTCCACCATCCCTTGACGATGTGCGGTTCCACCCGAAGGCTACGATCGATCAGGACCTGGATCGCGTCGGTGATCTCGAGCTCGTCCCGCCACGACGGCGTGATTTGGCGAGCGGCTTCGAAGATCGTCGAGGTGAACATGTAGACGCCAACCAGCGCGAGGTTGGACGGCGGGTCCTTCGGTTTTTCGACGAGCCTTGTCACCCGGTCACCGTCGAGCTCGGCGACGCCGTACATCTCGGGGTCGGGGACGGCGGTCAGCAGGATGAGCGCCTCGGGCTCCGACTCCCTGAAGTCGTCGACGAGCCTCCGAATCCCGTCCTTCAGGAGGTTGTCGCCCAGATACATTACGAACGGCGATGAGCCGATGAACGACTCCGCAGTGAGGGTGGCGTGGGCGAGACCCTTTGGCTCGTCCTGCTCTATGTAGGTGATCTTGATGCCGAAGGCGGAACCGTCCCCGGCGGCATCCTGGATCTCTTCTCCCGTCTCGGGAGCGATGATGATTCCAACGTCCACGATGCCGGCCTCGGCCATTGCCTCGAGTCCGTAGAAGAGCACCGGCTTGTTGGCTACCGGTACGAGCTGCTTCGCGCTCGTGTGTGTGATGGGCCGAAGCCGCGTCCCCCGGCCTCCCGAGAGAACGAGTCCCTTCAAGTCTCGCATCTCGCCACCAAAGCAGGGTACCGCTGTTCAGTAAGCCCCGCCCAGCTTTGAGTGGTCCCAGCTCACGATGTCCTCCACGTGAAACTGCACGGCTGCCCGCTTGGCGGCCTGGGCGCGGAGCGCCTCTCTTGTCGCGGGATCGATCGACTGGTTGCCGCCCTGATAGCGCTGGAACAGCTCCTCGGCCAACGCGGCGACGGTGTCGAGGTCACTGTGCACTTCGGCGGTCGTCTTCAGCATCACGCCCCTCAGCTCGTTGTAGTCGTGCCCCGACTCCACGAGCAGCGTCGCGCGGGCGTCACGCTCGAGGTTGCGCACCTTCTGGGACTTCGCGTACGTGTAGATCAAGGGCTCGCCGTCGCGCAGGACGAACCAGAGCGCAGTCACGTGCGGCCAGCCCTCGCGGCCGTTGGTGCAGACGTTCACGATTCGCTCCCCTTCGAGGAACCGCGAAATCTCTTCGCCGGACATTCGAATTTCGCTGCGCTTCTTCGGCATCGGACGGTTACTTCGAATCCGCGTGCGTCCTACTCGGGCTCGAGCCGAAGGTCCCTCGTGCGGCCGGCGGCGCGGAGCTCGCGCTCGTCCCAGTAGACGGGATTCGATTCGCCGGTGAGCCAGCGTTCGATCAGCTCGTCGAAGTGGCGAGAGCCGGGCTGACCGGATTGGCCGGTGCTGGCCTGCCAGCGCGAACGGCCGGGATCGCTGACGTCCGCGAGCATGCGGTACACCGGTCCCCACACCCCGGTGAACGGCTCCGTGGGCGCGTAGCCGTTTTGCACGACGGTCTCGCTTGCTCCCCCGGCCTCGACGTGACGGGCGAAGATTCGGTGAAAAAGCGGGTTCGCGTTGGCAAACGGATGCGAGAACTCGACACCGTGGACTTTGCCCCAGCGCCAGCGCTCGGGACCGCGGCCGAACCGCTCCTCGAGGCCGTCGAGCGCGCCGGTCAACGCCTCGAGCGCGACCTCGTCCCAGGGGGGACCTTCCGGGTGGGTGGCGGAGGCGAACCAGCCAGGGTCACCCTCGTCCCACAGCCTCAGCAGGCGGGCGTGGAAGCGCCAGGGAGAGGACACCACCGGGATCAGGCCGAGAAGCGATCGGTTGAGGTAGCGGTCGACGAGGTTCGGATCGCGGATGGCCGCGCTGACCACGGCCCTCGCGAAGCTGACGGTGAACGCCTGATAGATCGTTCCGGCAACCGTATCGGCGTCGAGCTCGCCGTCCCAGCTCTTCAGCCATTCGATCGCCCGCGTCTCGCGCTGGGTCGTGGGATGTAGGCGCGACAGCCTGTGGACGGTTTCGATTCCCGGAAGTGAGTACAGGTCGGTCTGCATTCGCCTGAAATCCTCGAGCGAGTGCCGCTCGCGCTCGCCCAGCAGATCCTCGATCCGCCTGGCCCGGTAACCGTCGAGCCATTCCGATGTGATGTGGTGCGGATAGTCGTCCGTGACGATCCGGTTGTTTGCCGTGACGATGAAACCCTCAGGAGGGTTGACGAGGCTCGGGAGGTCCCCGTAGGGAATCGTCCCCTCCCACTCGAACTCTCCGGTCCAACCCGGCTTTGGCACGTCCGGCACGTCGCCGTTCCGAAGGGGGACGATGCCGACCAGCTTGTAACCGATGTTTCCGTCGCTCGTGGCCCACAGCATGTTGAGCGGAGGCGCGGTGTGAGACGAAGTCGCCTGTACGAGTTCCTCGTAGTTTCTCGACTTGGCGCATGCGTATGACGCATCCGACAGGAGCGGATACTGAAGCGCGGTCCAGCTCAGGGCGAGCGGCTCGCCGTCACGATCGCCGAGCGCAGCGTTCACGATCGGCCCGTGGTGCGTGACCGTCACGTCGAGCGCTTCACGACGAGAGCGGCCCTTGACCTGGATCTCCTCTCGCACGATCTCCGCTCGCAGCCATTCGCCTTTGAACTCGTAAAGTCGCGGATCGTCTTTGTTGAAGCGCTCCACGAAGAGGTCCTGGATGTCCGCCATGACGTTCGTGAACCCCCAGGCCGCGTAACGGGTCTGTGCGTAGACCGGGTCGGGGTTGTGGGGGAGAGTTGCGCCGCGAACCCGGTACTCGTCGCAGGAGAGATCCATCTCGTAGAAAAGGCCGGGGAGTGTGGTGCTGAGGTGGGGGTCGCAGGCGAGCAGCGGCTTTCCGGTCACGGACCGATCGCCGGAGACCACCCAGTTGTTGGACCCGGCGGCCTGCATCGTCAGCCCGATCGTGTCCTTGACCTTCGCGATCTGCTCCGCGAGATCCACTCCCTCTCCGCCGTAGGCTTCGCCCGGAGTGACCACCACCGGGTTTGCGCGCGGGTACTGGGGCTCGAGGCGAGCGGCCAGCTCGGCCCCGGCGGCACGCACGAGCTGAGCCCGATAGAGCTCCATCTCCCAGTTCGTGGAAAGGCCAAGGCTCATCAGCTTGGCCGACGAGAGGAGGTCGACGATCGACCAGGGCTCCGGCTCCAGGCTGGTGAGCTGGAACTCGATCGGAAGGGCACGGACATTCTCGATTCCCGCGTTCAGGCCCGCCGCGTATGCGTCGAGCCGGCCCCTGACAAGCGCGGAGACCGCGTCCGTCTCTCGGGCCGCGGTCCGATAAAGGCCGAGCGTCCGCATCAGACGGTCGACCTGGAGGGTCTCGGCACCGCCGAACTCCGAGAGCCGTCCAGCGGTGGCGCGCCGGAAGAACTCGAGCTGCCAGAGCCGATCTTGGGCATGGCAAAAGCCCGCCGCGAAGGAGAGGTCGAGGTGGCCGCGCGCCTTGACGTGCGGCACGCCGTAGCGATCGCGCAGGATGTCGACCGGGGCTTCCAGCCCGCGGAGCCGAATCCGGCCGCTCGTCTTCGGTAGCGGCCGCCGAAAGAGCTGGTACCAGAGCCCGAACGCCCCTGAGCCGGCGGCCACCAGCGCTGCGGGCAAGACGCGCCTGTTCATCGACTCGCTTGGCATGCTCCGATTTTGCCAAGCCTTGGCGATCAGCGGGGTCCCGAGGCCGGCGCGGCGACGGGCACTGCCCACGTCGCGCTGTCGAGGTGGACTATCCGTTAGATGACTGATTCCACGAACCACGCCCGTGCGGATGACGCCGCAGACCTTCGCTGGATCGTCGTCCTCGGGCTCGCCCATCCAATCCAGGATGGGCTTCGCCTGCGTCCTCGCCCAGCTTGGTCTACCGCGCCCCCGACACGCACGTGGCCGCGGAATCAATCATCTGGAAGCGGCGGCGCGCGCCTTTCTCGGCCTTCGCCGCGCCGCGCTCGGGGCGGCGGGCGGCTTGGCGGAGCGAGACTTGCCCTCGCCGGCGGCGAGACGGCGCACAAGCGCGTGCGCGGCGTCGAGAACGGCCTGGCGGGCATCTTCGGGCTCGAGCACAGCCGCGTCCCCCGCTTCCTTCAGGATTTCGCGCACGAGCCAATCGGTGCCGGCGAACGGCAGCTCCACCACGAGCGCGTCGTCGCGGAGCTCGTCCAGCACGCGGCGCCGTTCGCGCTCCCAGCGCGCTCGCTCCGGCGAGATCCAGACGTGCGCGACCCGCGAGGCCGGGAGCGAGCCGGTCCGTGGCCATCCCTCGAGGTCCGCGGTCGGATCGACCTCCGGACGCGGTTCGAACTTCTTGTCCAGAACTTTCACGCGCTTGATCCGATCGAGCCGGAAGTGGCGGGTGTCGCGCTTGTCGACGTCGTAGCTGAAGACGTACCAGCCCTCGCGGCCGTTTATGAGCGCGTAAGGCTCCACCTTCCGCTCGGTGAACTCGTCTTCGTTCTCCTTGTAGTAGTCGAGATTCAAGATGTTGCGCTCCGCGATCGCGGTGTTGATCGTTTGCGCCAACCCGGGTTCGTCGTGTGGCGGAGGCGCTATCTGAAGGCCCTCGTGCGATGGATCGTCTCCGAGGGCAGTGACGATCTTGTCTCTCGCCGAGCTGAGAGTGGCCCCCGGGAGGTGGTCGCCGAGCAGGTCCATGGCGGCCACCAGCGCCTTCGCCTCGAGCGGCAAGAGACGCGCGGGCCGGGCGAAGTTGTCGCTGTAGGGCTCCGGATCGACCTCGATCTCGCCGTCTTTGATCTCCGCATAAAGGACGTAGCTCCCACCGCCGAAGTTGACGACATTCAAGAGGTCGACGTCCTCGCTCAGCTCTTCCCGCGACAGGCGCAGCCGCTCGCACACCTCGTCGACTTGAATCGGGCTTCCATTGCGAGCAGCCGCGATCAGCATGCCCGCGAGCGCGATCAGACGGGCAAACCGCTCGGGTCTGATCTGCGTCTCCCCATTGTCGGCGGCAACATCTTCAGCCGCGCCGTTGTCCTGCACCGGTACCGTCGCGCGCGCTGATCGCGCACGTCTCTCGGCCAGGAAGCTGGGCGCCTCCAAGTGGCGCTCGACAAGGTCCTCGAGACGCTCGGCGGTCTCGTCGACGAGCTCGCGCGGCTCTAGCAGGCGGGCGTTCTCGCCGAGCCCGAGCACCCACGAGACGAGCATCCTGGGGGCGGCGTAGTCGGTTACGAACACCTTTCCCGGCCCTGCCACCCGAATAGACCCGGCCCGCCACTGCTTGCCGCTCTGGCGAACGGGCTCCATTTGGCCATAGCGTCCGAAGTCACGTTCCACGAGCCAGGCGATGCGCTCGGATATCCACACACGAGCTGTTCCCGATGGCGCCCCGAGCTGCCAGTCGGCCCGGTGGGCGTAGGTCCAGGGGTCGAACTCGGAAGGAGGCGGGAAATCGTGTTCGGCCTTGCTCGCGTAAGAGATCTTGTCGGTAATCCGGGACAGCCTGAACACGCGAATGTCGTCGCGCTCGTGGGCGTAGCCGACGAGATAGAACTGGCCGCCGCGGTAGAGGAGGTGATAGGGATCGACCCTTCGCTTCGAGCGTTCGTCGCGCTCGATCGAGTAGTAGCCGAACTCGACCGTCTTCCGGCGGGAGAGGGCGGTCTCGATCTTCGCCAGACGCTGTGAAAGCTCGCGGCCACCGGCGGATGCCGTGACGGCGACTGCCACTGAGCGCTGCTCGGCCGAGCCGAGTGGGCTCGGCCGGCCCCACGAGAGCTGTTGAAGGGCCAAACGCAGCGGCTCGGCGTAGGCAAAGCGGCCGTCCAGCAGTGAGAGAGCGGTCTGAAGCGCGACAAGCTCGGCGTCGCTGAACTCGATCGCCGGCAGATAGAAGTTTTCCGGCGGCAACGTGTAGAGCTCCGCCTCGAAATATCCCTCGGGCGGCTTCTCGACCTTCAGGGAGATCCCGAGCTGGTCGAGCTCCGCACGGTCCGCGTAGAAGCGCCGCGCAAAGGCATCGTCGTTCATCTCGCTGTAGCCCTCGACGTCCTGCTTTATCTCCAGCGCCGACACGGGACGGCGCTCGGCCATCAGAAACGAGATCAGGGAAAGCTGCCGGATGAGCTTCTCAGTGTCTTTTGCCATGAATCCCTTGGCTGGTTGGAAGGTTTCGACAGGATAGTTGCCGCGCGATACCCACTTTTCCGCACTCGCGGACCAAAATGACCCAAATTCCGAAAAGAGGGATGTATCAGCCGGCCTCGGCGAGGCGCGCCTGCATCGCTTCGGCAAGCGCAGTCGCCCCCGACAGCGGCCGCACCATAACGGTCAGCTCGCTCACCTGACCGCGCTCGTCGAAGCGCAGCAGGTCGAGGCCGGTGAGCTCACGGTCGCCCACCCTCGCCTCGAAGATCAACGCCGCGGCGTCGCCGCGGTCGAACCGCTCGACGTAGCGAAAGTCCTCGAAGACTTGAACGACGGCGCCGAGGATGGCTGCCACTGCGTCGCGGCCCTGGTAAGGCTTGTAGACGACCGGGCTCCGAAAGACGACGTCCTCGGCGAGGGTGTCGACGATCGCCGACGCATCGCCGGTCTCGACCGCGCTCTGGAAGGCCTGGACGCTGATAGTGGTGAGCTTAGCGGCGGGGCCGCTTTCTCAGCGCGCGCTTGCCAGTTCCGCCTCCGGCTCGGCTGAGCCGGAGGCGGCGAAGTAGGCGGAGCCCGCCAGGGCGCGGTCGAAGGGCGACCACGTCTCACCGTCCGGCAGCACTTTTTGCAGCCGGTCGAAGCTGCCGAGCTTGCCGCCGAGATTGTCGATCGCATGCACGAGCGTCGCTTCCCTCGTCGCCGGAAGGACGGGGCTTCCGTTCTCGAGGGCCCCGTGGTGAGAGAGGATGATGTGAAGAAGCGCGCGGGCGAGCTCCCAGGGAAAGCCGTCGATCGTCTCGATCGCCCGGCGCACCCGGTAATAGCCCAGCGGGATCTCGCCGAGCAGCTTGCCGTCGTCGGTCAGGTCGATCGCGGCGGGGTCGCTGCCGTACGCCTCGATCTTGCCGATGTCGTGGAGCAGCGCCCCGGTGACCGCGACGTCGCGATCGATGCCGGCGAACGAGGCGGAGATCGCGCTGACAGCTTGGCCGACGAGGAGCGTGTGCTCCAGCAGGCCGTGAACGTAGGCCTGGTGGTAGAACTTCGCCGCCGGAGCGGAGCGAAAGCGCCGCCAGGTGGCTGATTCCTCGCCGAAGAGCCGGTCGAGCAGCTGTCGCAGATACGGGCTTTGCACCGTGTCGCTCAGGCGGCGCAGGTCATCCTCCATCTGCTCGACGCTCATCGCCGGACCCGCGAGCAGGTCCGTGATCAGGTAGTCCCCGGATGTCACGGCGCTCAACGCCTGAACCGTCAGCTGCGGGCCGTAGCGATCGCTGATCGCGTAGCGGCCCTGGATCCGAATCGCAGCACCAAGCTCCGCCAGGCCATGGCTCTCTTCCGCCCGCTCCCAGCAGACGGCTGGCACCGTGCCCGACGAGTCGCCGAGGACGAGTCGGAGAAAGTCCTCGCCGTTCTTCTTCTTGTGGAGCGAGCGCTCCTTGACGAGGAAGATCGAGTCGATCGCATTGCCGTCCACGAGGTCACGGACGAAGAGCTTCTTCGCGGGCGCTTCGGCCCGTCCGTTGGGCTGCATTTGGGGGATTTCCATCGCTTCCATCACCGGTTTCCGACCATAGAGTGAGCGGCGGACGCACACCGTCTTCCGCTGCAAGTCCCGGAGCACACATAATTAGTCGCGCACGAAGAAGGCGATCTGACAATGGATCCGGTCTGGGCAAGCGGCCGTTTCAAGCCGGCGCCCCGGCCGAAACGGGCACACTTAGAGACATGAGCGCAAAACCCGCGGAAACTGCGATCCCGGCCGAGGCGGCCGCGTCGCCCGTCGACGCTTCGCGCGACCTGCCGGTCTGCGTGCTCGCAAAGGTTGGCGAGGCCTCGCTCAAAGGACGCAACCGGCGCTACTTCCTCGACACGTTGAGGCAAAACCTCAAAGCAGCGCTTCGCGGCGTCGACGCACGAATCGAGGACGGCGGTTCGGTCGTGAAGATCGCCGTCCCGAGCGAGCAGGTCACGGACGAGGTTGCCTCACGGCTCGAGCGCGTTTTCGGGTTCGCCACCGCCTCCGTCTGCGTGGCGTGCGAGCGTGATGTCGGGGCGATGGCCGAGGCGGCCATGCCGACTTTCGACCGTCTTCGTCCCGAGACGTTCGCGGTCCGCGTGCGCCGTCGCGACAAGGCGTTCCCGCTGACCTCTCAGGATTTGGAGCGGCAGGTCGGCGCGGCGCTCCAGGGAAGGACCGAGTTGCCGGTAAACCTCTCGCGCCCGGACTTGAAGCTTCGCATCGAGCTGGACCACCGCCACGCGTACGTGCACGTGCGCGAGCTCGATGGGGCCGGGGGGCTGCCGGTGGGCACCAGCGGCCGCGCTGTATGTCTGCTCTCGGGAGGGATCGATTCGCCGGTCGCCGCGCTGCTCGGCATGAAGCGCGGCCTCTCGGTCGACTTCGTCCACTTCAGCGGCGAGCCGTACCTGACACCGGTGGCGAGCCGGAAGGCGGAGGCTCAAGCCCGTGTGCTCAACGGCTTCCAGGCAGCCCAGCCGGGGGCGCTATGGATAGTGCCGTTCGGAGGCCAGCAGCGCATGCTCTCGGCGGTGTCGGCGAGCGCCAATCGCATCGTCCTCTACCGTCGCCAGATGGCGCGTATCGCGGCCGCGATCGCAGAGCGCGTGGGCGCATCGGCGCTGGTGACGGGAGACTCGCTCGGGCAGGTTTCCTCGCAGACGCTTCCCAACATGCGGGCGGTCGACGACGCAGCCGTCCTTCCGATGCTGCGCCCGCTCCTCGCCTGGGACAAGCGAGAGGTTATGGCGAAGGCCGCTTCGCTTGGCATCCTCGCTCTCTCCGAGCTCCCGGCCGAGGACGCCTGTCCTCTGTTCACCGATGGCAAGCAGCGCACCGCGGTCCCGCGGACCGAGCTCCTCGACGCCGAGGCCGAGCTCGACCTCGACGCGCTGGCCGAGGAAGGCGCGGAGCAGGCGCGCAACGTCGAGCCCGGCGTGTTCCTGGGGCGGCTCGAGCGCGAGTCGAGAGCCGGTTAGGCTGACACACGCGGGGCTGGCGCTCCGCGAA
>Ga0066710_100002778_pt1 | contig 14396 bp, 14 predicted proteins | sample GraSoiAngelo_159_FD_79666 | JGI IMG/M metagenome (GOLD analysis project Ga0066710, IMG submission 79666) | Grasslands soil microbial communities from the Angelo Coastal Reserve, California, USA - 14_1009_16_40cm | ecosystem: Environmental > Terrestrial > Soil > Grasslands | place: USA...
TCGATTCCGCGGCACGGAGACGTCGCCCGGGCGTGATTGTCGGACCGACGCGGAGATCGACGCGTTCGTGCGGCGCACCGCGATCACCGCGCATCATCCGTGCGCGACGTGCGCGATGGGGTCAGGTGAGGACGCGGTGCTCGATCCGGACCTGCGCGTGCGCGGGGTCGATGGACTGCGCGTCGTCGACGCCTCCGCGATGCCGGACCTGGTCTCCGGCAACATCAACGCGTGCGTGCTGATGATCGCGGAGAAGGCGTCCGACCTGATTCTCGGCCAGCCCGCCGCACCCTGACACGAGGAGAAGCCATGCCGAACGCCCTCGCCGGTAACTACCAGTCCACAGTCCGCAAGCCGGATGACTTCGACGCGTTCTGGGACGCCGTCCTGCGCCAAGCGTCCGGCGTTGCGCTGGAGCCCGAGGTCATCCCCGACCCGCTCCGAACGTCGGAGGACGTCGAGGTCTTCCAGGTCTTCTACACCAGCATCGACCAGGTGCGCGTGGCCGCCTGGTATTGCCGTCCCGCCCGCCGGGCCGAGCGCACGCCGGCCATCATGGTCCTGCCCGGCTATCAGATGGATCCGCCGATTCCCAAGGAGTGGGCGCGAAAGGGTTACGTGGCGCTGTCCGTCGCCCCGCGCGGCAAGCTTCGCAGCAATCGCCAGTTCAATCCGGGTTATCCCAATCTTCTGACCCACAACATCGTCGATCGCCACACGTACGCTTATCGCGGATTCTACGTGGACACATGGCGCGGCATCGATTTTCTCCTGTCGCGCCCGGAGGTCGACCCGGCTCGCCTCGGAGTGACGGGGAGCAGTCAGGGCGGCGGCCTGACCATCACGACGGCCGCGATGCGGTCGGAGGTTCGCGCCGCGGCGGCCGGAGCGCCGTACCTCTGCGGTTTCACGGATGCGATCGAGCTGACGCACACCTATCCCTACGAAGAGATCACCGACTATCTGCGCCTGCACCCGGAGCGCCGCGCGGCGGTGGAAGAAACGCTCGCCTACTTCGATGGGATCTGCTTCGCCGACCGGATTGCCTGTCCGATCATCGTGAACATCGGCTTGCAGGACAACGTATGTCCGCCGGAGACCGGCTACGCGCTGTACGGCCGGATCGGCGCCGCGGACAAGCGTCTGTATCCCTACGACGGCCACGGCCACGACGCCGGACGCGCGCGACATAGCGCCGTCGTCGACCAATTCTTCGCGCGCCACTTGCTGGGCCGTGAGGTGAGCCAATGATCGAGCCGACGCCGGCGGACATTCGCGCGTACTGGCAGGAGACTCTCGCCGCGCTGGCCCAATATCCGGCGCGTCCGGAGATCGAGCTGCTGCCGCTCAGGAGCACCGCGTTCGCCACCTTGCTCGGGGTGCGGCTCACCAGCCTCGGCCCCTACCGCCTGTTCGGCTATCTGAGTATCCCGACCGGCGCCGGGCCCTTTCCGGCGATCTACTATCCACCGAAATATCAGAGCGTCCTCGAGATCATTCCGCAGGGGACCGCGAATCTCCAGCGCAGCCGGTACGTCACGTTCGCGCTCGCCGGCCGAGGGCAACGTCATGCCGATTCGCCCTACGCCGCGATGTTCCCCGGCCTGCTCACCGAGGGCATCGACCACGCCGCGGCGTACGTGTTCCGGGGCATCGTGGCCGACAGTGTCCGGGGCCTGGAGTATCTCGTCACGCGGCCGGAGGTCGATTCCGCGCGCGTGGTCGTGGCGGGTAACGACCTGGCGCTCATCACCGCGGCGTTGACTCCGGGGGCGACGCGCGTCGTGACGACCCCCACACTGTTCTACAAGACGGCCGCGCTCGCTCCGAAGACCCAGGCGTATCCTCTCGAAGAGATCAACGACTACGTTCGCACGTACCCGGAGCGCGCCGCGGCGGTGCGGCGCACGCTCGCCTACTGTGACCTGCTGGGCTTCGCGCCACGCGTCACCGCCGCGACGACGCTCCTCATGGCCGGCGCGCCGGGCAGCCTGCTCGATGGCGGCGCCTTGCAGCCGCTGGTCGCGGCGCTGCGAGGCCCCGTGACGGTGTACGAATCCCAGCAATCGCTCTACAAGGACGGCCTGTATGCCGAGCGATGGATGGCGGCGCAGTGCGACATCGCGGACGTGCAGAGCATCCTTCCGGAGCACTGGCGGGATTAGGCGTCAGGGAGCGGCGCGCCGCCGCGAGCGGATGTCAGACGACGAGAAGTCGAGTCGGAACCGGCTCTCGGGGATTGCCGTGAAGAGCTGGCCGAACCGCGGCGGAACGGCGACGTCGGCCATCGAGCGCACACGCCCGGCGCCGTCGATCCGCACGGCCACCAGGAAGCCGCCGCCCCGATCCGCGATCTCCTGCAGCGCCGCGGTCATTCGCGCGTCGTCGCCACCGTAGTACCGCGTCGCCACCAGGCGCTCGGCCGTGTCGGCGCCGATGACGAACGTCGCGCCGGGGAAGAGCCGTGACTTCTCGAGGAACGTCGCCGCGCGCGTGAGCTCGACCCTCGCCCGCCACGCGAACTGGGCGAGCCGGTCGCGGACCTCACCGGCGGTGAGCGGCGGCTTGTCGACGTTGAGCACCGAGATCTCGAAGGCGACCGGCTGCTGCCTGATGTCCTCGGCGACGCGCGCGAGGAGGAGATGCCCATCGTGGAGCGGGTTGAAGGCGCCGGGCAGCACGACAGTCGGCGGCGGCGCCGAGGGCACGAGCTGGCCATCGGGCCACGCCGTCACGCGCGTGAGGCCGCCCGCAAGGAGCTGGTCCACGAGATCGCCGGTCTGCACCACCGCCTCCGCATAGTGCTCGTCGGCGTCCAGCAGGCTACGCGGCGAAGCCGCGGCGACTCCACACGCGCGGGCGAGCCACAGCACGATGGCGCGCGCGACGAGATCCTCTTCGGCCGGCCGGTCTCGACGCCCTTTCGCCAGCACGACCGAGCAGTGGTCGGTGCCGGCGCCGGTGGTCACCGCGATGTGGAAGCGATGCTCGCCCTGTCTCGGGCGGTCGGTGACGAGCCCCGCCGTCGCGCCGAGGCCGACCAGCCGGGCGCCGGTCGGCACCAGCTTCGCCGCGCGCTCGCGGGCGCGCTGCGCCAGCGCCACGGCTGTCTCGGTACTGCACGCCTGGCCCGGCTCGACGCCCAGGAACGCCGCGAGCGCCCGCGAATCGTACGGCACCAGCGCCTCGAGCAGCAATCGCGACCCGCCGGGCACGCGGAGCAGCTCGGCGATCGCGCCGCTGCCGCCGCCGGTGATCACCATCACCGCCTGGCGACCGGACGCGTGCATCTGCGCGATCGTTTGCCGCCACGACGCGTCCGACTGGCGCTCGGCTCCGCTGGCATCCAAGGCGGCCCCGATGGTGGAAGAGATTCTGGGTGGAGTCAACGGCGTGGTATGTTCAAAGCCCTCACCAGACCGGCAGGGGAGGCGCGCGATGCGAACTCGTCTTCTGCTCATGGCCGCGCTGGCGGTCCTGCCTCTCATCGCGACGGCGACGGCTCTGGAGCCGCCGACCTTCAGCGACGAGGTCGTCCGCATTCTCCAGGCCCGCTGCCAGACGTGCCATCGACCGGGCGAGCACGCGCCGTTCGCGCTGCTCACCTACCGCGACGCGTTCGACAAGAAGGACGACATCCGTGACGCCGTCAAGGGGCGCGTGATGCCACCCTGGAAGCCGGTACCCGGTTTCGGCGACTTCCTCGAGTCGCGCCGGCTCTCGGACCGCGAGCTCACGACCCTGGTGCGCTGGATCGAGGCGGGCGCGCCCGAGGGAGACCGCGCGACGCTGCCGCCGCCGCTCGTGTTCCACGACGGCTGGAAGCTCGGGCCTCCCGATCACGTCCTCGAGATGCCCGAGCGTACACGGTGCCGGCGCGCGCCAGCGACGTCTATCGCTGCTTCGTGATCCCGACGAAGTTCGCCGAGGATCGCTGGGTGACGAAGGTCGAGTACGCGCCGGGCGATCGGAAACTCGTCCATCATATTCTCGCGTATGTGGATACGACGGCCGCCGCGGAACAGCTCGATCGCGCCGATCCCGGGCCGGGCTACACGTGCTTCGGCGGGCCCGGCTTCACCCCGGCCGGCGGGCTCTCCGGCTGGGCGCCCGGCAACCAGCCGCGAGAGACGGCCGAGGGCGTCGGCATGCTGCTCCCGAAGGGCGCGAGCGTGGTGCTCCAGATGCACTACAACAACGGGGCGACCGTGGCGCGCACGGACCGGACGCGCGTCGCGCTGCACTTCGCGAAGGGCCCGATCGACAAGCGGCAGCGTGGCATCGCGGTCCTGAATCGGACGTTCACGATCCCGCCCGGCGAGCGGCGCTACGAGGTACGCGGCTCGTGGACGGATCCGTTCAACCGGGATCTCCACGCCGGTACCATCACGCCGCACATGCACCTGCTCGGACGCGAGATGAAGGTGACCGCGACGTATCCCGACGGCACGGTCCGCCAGCTCATCCACATCGACGATTGGGACTTCAACTGGCAGACCACGTACACGTTCGCGCAGCCGATCCCGCTGCCGAGCGGGACGCGGATCGACATGGCCGCGATCTTCGACAATTCCGCCGACAACCTCCGCCAGCCGAGCCGGCCGCCGCGGCCGGTGAGCTGGGGCGAGGGAACGACCGACGAGATGGCGATCGTCTTCCTCGGCGTGACGGTCGACGGCGAGCGCATCGGCTGGCGACCTCGCTGAGGTCGCCGAGCCGGGGCGCGGCGCCGGCGTCGCTCAGCTCATCACGGCCCCGCCGTCGACGTTCCACGCCTGGCCGGTGACGTGATCGCTCTGCTCGGAGGCGAAGAACAGCGCGAGCCGGGCGACGTCATCGGGCCGCGCGACCCGGCCCGTCGGCGGAAGGCCGAGCACCGGGGCTCCCGGCTCGCGCTCGGCGAGCGCGCGCTCGCGCCGCGAGGTCGATTCGCGCCGGCTCGTGTCGACGCTCCCGGGGCAGATCGCGTTCACGGTGATCCCGTGCGGGGCCAGCTCCTGCGCCATCGATTGAGTGAGCCCGATCACCCCGAACTTCGACGCCGTATAGGCGCCACGCCGGGGTGTGCCGCGCTTGCCCGAGACCGACGCCATGTTGATGATCCGCCCGCTCTTCCGCGCCAGCATGTGGGGGATCACGGCTCGGCTCATCAGGAACGTGCCCTTGAGATTGACGTCGAGCACGAGATCCCACGCCTCTTCCGGCACTTCCCAGATGAGGCGTCGATCGGCCCCGTGCGGGGCGGCCGCGTTGTTGACGAGCACGTCGATGCGGCCGAAGCGCGCGAGCGATTCGGCGACGAAGCGCTCGGCATCGGGGGCGCGGCTCACGTCGCCGACGAGCGTGAGGACGCGACGCCCGAGCCCCTGGATCTCGGCGGCCAGGCTCTCGAGCCCCTTCCAGCTCTGGCGTATCTCCTCGAGCCCTTCCTCGTTCTCGTTCCGTGTCCCGCCGGTGGCGATGTCGGTCGCGACGATATCGGCGCCGGCGCGCGCGAATGCGACCGACAGGGCGCGGCCAACCCCGCGCACCCGTCCGCATCCGGTGATCAGCACGCTCTTTCCTTCGAATTCGCCCACGACGAGGCTCCTCGGTGCCCGACCATACGGCAGGAGCCGGGCCGGCGTCCAGCCCGAGACCGCCCGAGCGGTCCCAGGGATTGCCGTTTTCTTTGGCCCTACCCCCCACACGTGGTAGTCATGGAGTTGAAAACGCTCAATTTGCGGTTAAAGAAGGAGGAGCCAGATGACGAAGCGAACGGCCAGCAAGAAGCCCGCATTCGGAGGCTACGCGATCAGCTTCCGGGGTCGAACGGAATGCCGGGAGCCGCTGTTCGGCGCAAGTCCGATCGGACCCGCCGAGATGACCAAGAAGCTGTGGAGCTACGTGAAGCGGAAGGGCCTCGCCACCAAGCCCTGAGCTCGAGCCGAGCCGGGCGGCCCGCGCCGCCCGGCCCCCCTCGCCGCGCATCGACCGGTAGCGTCCCTCTGCGAATTACTGGCCCGGCTTGACACGACAAGTAACCAGACGGATACTCCTGGCCACGGTCCCAGTATCCAGATGGTTACTTCAGGCCGCGACCCGGTCCGCACCCGCGAGCGCATTCTGCGCGCGGCCCGGCGCGAGTTCGTCGCCAAGGGCTTCGCCGGCGCGCGCGTCGACGCGATCGCGCGGGCCGCCTCGGTGAACAAGCGGATGCTCTATCACTACTTTGGCGACAAGGAGGGGCTCTACCGCGCCACCCTCCACGAGGGGATCGCCACGAACCTCGACCTGGTCGCCGCCGCCCCGCCCGACCCCGCCGATCTGCTGCCTTTTCTCCTCGAGCGCGCCTCGAAGCGCGTCGACGGCATCCGCCTGCTCCAGTGGGAAGCCCTGAGCACCGGCGACCGGAAGCCCATCGCCGAAGAGGAGCGCCGCAAGGCGTGGGTCGAGGGCACCGAGCGAATCCGCGACGCGCAACGCGCCGGCCTCCTGCACCGGGACCTCGACGCCGAATACCTCGTCCTGGCGCTCATGGCGCTCACGATATTCCCCCACGCGTTTCCTCAGCTCGTTCGCATGGTCACCCGCGCACGACTGTCGGACGCCGAGTTCCAGCAACGCCAGGCGCGCTTCCTTCGCCGGCTGGGTACCTACCTGCGGCCGAAACAGGACAAGCCGTGATGAGCTCCGTACCGACCGCGCTCCTCGGGCGCTCGACCGAAACGTCCACCGCGCGCGCGGGCTCCGCCGGCCTCTACCGGATCGCGCTGTGGCTGCTGCTCGGCGCCAACCTCCTGGCCGCCTGGGGTGTGCAGTGGGACATCCAGTGGCACGTGCAGATCGGTCGGGACTCGTTCTGGATCCCGCCGCACGTCATGACGTATTCGGGAGTCGCTCTCGTCGTCCTGGCGAGCTTCGGCGTCCTGGCGCGTGACACGCTCCGGCATCTGCGGACCGGTCGTGCTCCAGAGGGGACCGAGCGGTTGTTCGGCCTCACGGGCACCCGGGGCTTCCTGCTGGCGGCGTGCGGAATCGCTCTCACGGTGCTCGCCGCTCCACTCGACGACCTCTGGCACCGCCTGTTCGGCATCGACGTGACCCTGTGGAGCCCGCCGCACCTTCTCGGACTGCTGGGCGTCACGATCAACACGCTGGCGTGCGCGCTCATCGCCCGCGAAGCGTATCCGGCGAAGAGCTGGCCGCGATACGTCGGCACCGTCATCGCGCTGACCAGTTTCTACGGGAGTCTCTCGATCGGGCTGCGACCCGCCAGTCGGCTCGCGTATCTCTATGGCGGGCTCTGGTTCTACGCCTTCCCGATCCTCGGCGCGCTCTTCCTGCCGCTGGCCCTGATCGCCGCGGTGCGCCTGACCGGCCGACGCTCGACGCCGATCGTGCTCCTGATCGTCGGGCTCGCCGTCGGGACGATCGGCGTGAACATCGCGCGCATCGGCTTCGAGATCGTGCAACCGATATCCGTCATCGAGGACGAGATCGCCAAGGACCCGACCTCGCCGATCGCGGTCTCGCACGCGATCGCGCGAAAGAACGGCAGCACGCCCGGCGGCGTTCCCGGTGGCAGCTTCGCGCGGATCCTGTCGTTCGCGCCGGTGCTCCTCCTGGTGGGGGTCGACCCGCGGCGACGGCCGCTGCCCGCGACGCTCGTCTACGCGATGGGCCTGTTCGCGTTCTGGGCGCTCACGATCGGCCGGACACCCGCATTCCGGCCGATGATGCCGGCGCTGGGCTCGACCGTCGCTGCCCTGGCGCTCACCGTCGTCGTCGCGCTGATCGGCGCAATCGCGGCCCGCTGGCTCGCGGACATCCTCGTGAGAGACGATCGGGTTCCGGCGCACGCGCGCTCGTGAACCAACGATCGCCGAGACGCGTCAGGAGGCGGCGGAGCTCCGGCGAATCTTCGGGCCGCGCAGGCGCACGATCGTCCAGCCGATCGCGCGCAGGAGCCCGTCCGTCCTCTGGAGTGCCCGTCGATTGCGCTGGCGGCGACCGCCGTCCTGGGGCTCCGGAGTCGGCGGCCGCTCGACGCGCCGATCCTGGACGATCTGAACGGTCGCGTTGCCTTCGAACGCTCGCTTGAAGAAGTTGTAGAGGTGCTCCCGATCCGGTGCCACGACGATCAGTTGTCGTGACGCGCCCGGCCGCTCGTCGAGAGTCCTGACCCGTCTGACCAGCTCGTAGAGCGCGCTCTTCCCCCCGTTGTAGCCGAGCGCCTGGGCGCGGCGGAGGATTTCGACGGCCGAGGTGGAGCGATCTTCCCGTATCCACTGCGCGACCTGAGCCGCGTATTGCGCCACGATCGATGGGCGCCGGGTATTGCGGGTGCCGGACCCATCATTCATGGAAATCCTCTGAGGCAAATCTGATACCGAGAGGAGGCTCCAACTAGATCAAGGGGTTCTGCGGCGCTGTCCGCAAACGGACTGGCGCGTCTCTGACCGGTCAGTTCATTTTGGAGCCAGCCCCGGGTGTCTTGACAGCGCCTTCGACAGGGGCGCAGTATCGCGCCACCTTCAGCGGACACCCGACACCTTCAGTAGGTCAGGGGGGCCACCATGGCGACTGAGACCCGCGCCGAACTCAAGGTCGACGTCCACAGCATCGAGCCGATTCCGGAAGCCGACAAAGACTCGACCGGACCGCAGCAGATGTGGATCTGGGCCGGGGCCAACATCGCGCCGATCAACTGGGCGCTCGGCGCGCTGGGCATCGTGCTCAATCTCGGGCTCTGGGAGACCATCGCCGTCGTCGTGATCGGCAACGTCGTGGGCTGCGCGATCTTCGCGGCCTTCACCGTGATGGGCCACAAGACCGGCGTCAACCAGATGGTGCTGGGACGCTCCGCCTTCGGTCGCCGCGGGGCGTACCTGCCGAGTGCTTTGATGTTCCTGATGACCCTGGGCTGGATCGGCGTCAACACCTATTTCCCGGTCAAGATCGCGATCGCGATCCTCGGCCAGTTCGGCATCGGGGACACGTGGCTCAGCAACCTCGTCGTCGCCACGGTCGTCATGGTGATCCAGGTGCTCATCGGGATCTATGGGTTCTACGCCATCCGCACCTTCGAGAAGTACACGGTCCCGGTCACGGCCGCGATCATGGTGCTGATGAGCCTCCTCGCCTGGGGCCGACCCGGAATCGTCAACTGGGGGCTCACCAGCACGCTGCCTCCCGCCGCCCACCTGGCGATGCTCTCGCTGCTCATGACCGCGATCGGCGTGGGCTGGGGGATCTCCTGGGTCACCTGGGCCTCGGACTATTCACGCTTCGTGCCGCGCTCCGTGTCCTCGGCCGCCGTCTTCTGGTACAGCTACGTGGGCATGTTCGTGCCCACGGTGTGGCTCGCCATCCTCGGCGCGACCGTCGCGAGCGTGACCAAGGACACCGATCCGGCCAAGATGGTCAGCGCGGTCTTCGGCGGCGTCACGAGCATCCTGGTGCTCTTGATGGTGCTCCACGGCCCGATCGCGACCAACATCTTGAACGTGTATTCGGCCGCGCTCGCCGCCCTCAGCATGGGCCTTCGGCTCTCGCGAACGGTCATCGCGCTCATCGCCGGCGTCGTCGGCTATCTCGTGACGATCTATTTCGTCGTCCAGCCCTCGTTCGCCAAGGCCTTCGACAACTGGATGATCGGCCTCCTCCTGTGGATGAGCCCGTGGGCCGGCATCGTCCTGACCGACTTCTTCATCGTGCGGCGCGGTCGGATCGACGTCGCCGAGCTCTATCGTGATCCGGAGCGCAACGCGTACGGCGACATCAACTGGGGCGCGATCGTGGCGTTCCTGGTTGGACTGGCGGCCGGCTGGTCGGTCGAAGACGGTCTCGTTCCCGCTCTCCAGGGACCCATCTCGACCAAGCTGCTGAGCGGCGCCGATCTCAGCTGGCTCGTCGGCATCGTCGTCGCCGGCGGCGTCTATCTGGCCGTCGGCCGGCGCGTCGCGCCCGCCCCGGTGCCTCAGCCGATGGGCGGTGCGAGGCGCTAGCCGCCTACCAGGCGCTCACAAGCCCCGGGGCGCGCCCGCCGCCCCGTCCGGGTTTTCCCGGCCGGTCGTACCGGGTCCCTGCCGGATTGTCTCGTCGCTCTTCGCGCGGTTAGTTGATGGGGTGGGACCGCGTCGAGCGAGAGGCCGGACTTGATGTCCCTCAAGACTGCTCTGAAGCGCGCGCTGCACTCGTCGGGTGTCTCGAGCAGTCTGGCGCGCCGTGACGGCGCGAGCTTCATTCTGGCGGCGCACATCGTGCTCGAGGAGGAGGCCGAGCAGCTGGCCGACGTCATCCGCCTATTGCAGCGGAGCTTCTCGCTCGTCTCCCTCGACGAATACCTCGACGCGCTGCGAGCCGGCCGGTGCCGCAACCTCGTGACCCTGACCTTCGACGACGGTCTGCGCAACCAGCTGACGGTGACGCACGACGTGCTCGTGAGCCTGCGCGTTCCGGCGACCTTCTACGTGTGTCCGGCGCTGGTCGGCACGCCGTTCTCGACGTGGACGTGGGAGCTCGAGCCGCGGCTTTCACGCATGTCGACGCGCCGGCAGCAGGAGATCTTCGCCAGTGGATCGGCCGATTCCTTCGAGCCTTTCCTGCAGACCCTGAAGGAGATGCCGCTAGGTCGCCGGGAAGCGATCTGGACGGAGATCGTGAACACGACCCCGGAGTTCGCGTTTACTCCGGACGAGGAGCGGCGCTACAGCTTGATGGATTGGGCCGAGCTGGCGAAGCTGGACCATTCGCTGATCACGATCGGATCGCACACGCACACCCACGTGGATCTTCCCCAGGTCGACGACGAGCGACTGGAGTGGGAGCTGGCCGCGAGCCGAGCCATGCTGCGGGACAAGCTCGGATGCGATGCGCGCCACTTCGCGTATCCCAACGGGAACCACGATCAGCGCTCGTCGAGCGCCGTGGCCCGGTACTTCGACTCCGGCGTGACGATGGTGCCGCGCGCCGTCGGACCCGGGTCGGACCCCTATCGGCTGCCGCGCGTCCACATTCAGTGGGGCGCGCACGAGCTGGCGTGGGCCCTGGCGAGAATCGCCCGTGACTGAGCCCGCGCCTCCGGATCGGATCCTCGTCCTCGACGGCACCAGCCGGGCCGCGGTCGAGGCCGTCCAATCGCTGGGCAAGCGGGGCCTCGAAGTGCACGTCGCCGCTCGGTCCGATTGCCCGGCGTTTCGCTCGCGCTGGGCGACGCGCACACTCATCCAACCGTCGACGTCGGATTCGCAGAGGTTCATCCGTTGGCTGCGCACGCTGCCGGACGAGTACGCGCTCGTCATTCCGGCCACCGGCTACAGCCTCCATCACCTGGCTCGTCTGGACGAGTCCGATCCGCTGCGCGAGGCTCTCGTGCTCCCGGCTCCCGAGGCGCTGCACACCGCGCTCGACAAGGCCCGCACGCTCGACAGGGCGATACGGCTCGGCATCAGCGTGCCGTCGTCGTCGCTGCGGACGCGCCGTGACGCGGCCGAGAACGGCCCGCTCCCGCGCGTGCTCAAGCCGACCTGCAGCGTGCTCGAGGGAAGCCACGACCTGACCGAGGTGTTTCCGACCCTGGTCCGGGATGCCGAGCAGAGAAAGGAGGCCCTGGAACGGCTTCTTCAGCAGTGCCCGGTGCTCGAGCAAGAATTGGTGCCCGGCATCGGGATCGGCGTGGAGTGCCTGTACGCGCGAGGGCAGATGGTCTGGCATTTCGCGCACGAGCGTGTTCACGAGGGCACGGGCGGCGGGCTCGGAAGCGGAAGCTTCTATCGAAAATCCATCCCGGCCCCTCCTGAGCTACTCCAAGCGGCCAGGGCGTTGCTCGACGACCTCGGCTGGCACGGGGTCGCGATGGTCGAGTTCAAGTACCACCGCGCCAGCGGCAAATTCTGGCTGATGGAGATCAATCCTCGACTGTGGGGCTCCGTGGCTCTCGCCATCGATGCCGGGGTGGATTTCCCGTACGGCCTGTTTTGCATCGCGACCGACGCGGACCCCGGCCCGCAGCCGATCTACAAGCAGCCATACTACACGCGGCTCATCCCGTCAGATCTCGATTGGATCGCGCGCCAGATCCGTCGGTCGGGCGTGTCGCGCGGGCTCGAGCTGTTTTCGTTCTTGAGGTTGCTCATCGGCCGTGAGAGCTGGGACCACTTTGCTTGGACCGATCCCGGGCCGCTGCTGAAGAGCAGCGCCGAGTACCTCCGGCAGAAAAGAAGCGTGTTGCAGAGCCGGCGGCAAGCCCGCGCCGACGCCCAGGCCGCGTTGCGACAGCACGCCTGGAAAGTGCCGCAGTTGAGGGCCCATGGGTCGACGAGCCGGATCCTGTTCGTGTGCACCGGCAATATCTGTCGAAGCGCGCTGGCGGCGGCGCTGTGCCGGAAGCACTATCCGTCCTTGAAGGTCGAGTCGGCCGGCTTCATCCCGCGGGAGGGCCGTCGCTCGCCGGACAACGTGCAAGCCGCCGCGCGGGCGCGAGGCGCGAGCCTCGCTGAACACCGCTCGCGCACGCTGAGCGAGGCGATGCTGCGCGAGAGCGACGTCATCGTGCTGTTCGAGCCGCGAAACTTCGTCGAGCTGCGAAGGGCTTTCCCGGAATACGTCGACAAGATCGTGATGCTCGGCGCGCTCCTGCATCCGCCCCGGGCGTCCATCAACGATCCGTATCAGCGTTCCGCCGCGGAGACCGAGCACGTCGCCGCGCAGGTGGAAGCGGCGCTCGCCGAGCTCGCGTTGCTCCTCGGCGTGGCGCCTGGCAGCGCGGCCGCCGAGCCCGTGCGCCGAGCGGGAGTACCTTCGCCGGACTGGTCCCCGGGTCGCTGACCGATCCGCATCGCCGCGGCGCCGCCGCCGAATCCTCCGCCGGAGAGGTCTGCTAGACTTCCGCCAGCCGTACCCCGCCGACAAACTTTCGCGTTCGACGACGGAGATCGTGATGGGCAAAGCAATCGAGGAGCTGGCGCACTTCGTGGCTCGCACCCCGTGGGAGGCCATCCCCGGAGCGGTTCAGACTCACGCCAAGCTCGTGCTCCTGGACACGCTGGGCGTGATCCTCGCCGGCTCGGTGCAACCCGAGGTGGCCGGCGCGCGGGCGCGCTTGACCGCAACCGGTGGTCGAGGCGCGACCGTCTACGCCCCGGGCTGGCCGGCGACGGATCCGCGCACGGCGGCGCTGCTCAACGGTCTGGCCGGACGCTCGATCGAGCTCTGCGAGGGGCATCGCTACGTCTCCTGCCAGGGTGCCGTGCAGGTCTTGCCGACGGCGCTGGCGAGTGGCGAATGGCTCGACCGCTCGGGCCGGGAGACGCTGGCCGCGCTCATCTTCGGTTACGAAGTCGCCGCGCGGCTCGGCGCCGGGCTGACGGCGCGGCGGATCGCCCATCAGAATGGCCAGGCGCCCTTGCTGGGCGCGGTGGCCGCCGGGGCGCGGCTACGCGGGTTGGCCGGTGATCAGACGAGCCTCGCGCTTCGCATCGGCTCGGTCCTGGTGCTCACACCTGGCTACACCAATGCCGTCGCGGGCGCGACAGCGCTGAACGTCGCCGGAGGGATGAGTGGCTTCGCCGGAACCCTGGCGCCGGAGCTGGCGCTGGCGGGTGTCGCCGCACAGGCCGACGCGATCGAGGAGTCCTTCGGCCAGCTGGTCGGCGACGGGTTTCGGCCCGAGGCCGTGACGGAAGAGCTGGGTCAGCGGTGGGAGATCGCGCGCAACTATTTCCGGCTTCGCGCGTGCTGCAATCCGATCTACGCGGCGCTGGACGCGCTCGAGGACATCCTCACCGAGCTTCGGCCGCATCCCGCCAGCATCGAGCGCATCGACGTGGCGACCTACCGCTTCGCCGCGAACATGCGCGAGCCCAACCCGGTCAACTACTTCGCGGCCAAGTATTCCCTGCCCCACGCGGCCGCCGCGCTGGTCCTGCGAGGCAACGCGGGGTACCACGCCTTCACCGAAGAGGTCGTTCGCGATCCCGCGATCGGTGCCTTCCGCCGGCGCGTCACGGTTCGCGAGGATCCCGATCTCAGCGCCTCCGTGCCTCGACTCAAGCCGGCGCGAGTCACCGTCACGCTCACCGACGGACGCCAGGTGACGCGGCTCCGCGAGAGCGCGCGCGGCGACTATCGGGATCCATATCGTGAAAGCGAAGTCCGGTCCAAGTTTCGAGAGCTGGCGGGGGTGGTGCTCAGCGCGGCCGGCGTGGCGAAGGTCGAGCGACTCGTCGACGGGCTCGACGAGCTGCCGCGCCTGGGCGATCTGGTCGAAGCTCTACGTGAGGACCACGGGCCCTAGAGCGGACCGAACGCCGGCGGAGGAATCCGGCGCCGGGACGCGGCCTCGTACGCCGAGGCGATCTTCAGAAGGACGTCCTCCCTGCCCGGCTCGGCGCGAAACACCAGCGCGAAGGGCA
>Ga0066710_100002779_pt1 | contig 14395 bp, 13 predicted proteins | sample GraSoiAngelo_159_FD_79666 | JGI IMG/M metagenome (GOLD analysis project Ga0066710, IMG submission 79666) | Grasslands soil microbial communities from the Angelo Coastal Reserve, California, USA - 14_1009_16_40cm | ecosystem: Environmental > Terrestrial > Soil > Grasslands | place: USA...
GACCTGCCCTCCGGCGGCTACCTCGTCTTCGACTACGCCGAGGCGTTCACGGTCATCGACGTCAACACCGGCCGTTTTGTCGGCTCGCGTTCGAAGAGCTCGGGCGCGCGGCTCGAGGACACGATCACGGCGAACAACCTCGAGGCGGTCAAGGAGGTCGTCCACCAGCTGCGGCTGCGGGACATCGGCGGGATCATCGTCATCGACTTCATCGACATGGCGAACCCGAAGAACCGGGCCACCGTCGAGGGGGCGCTGAAGGCCGAGCTCGAGCGCGACCGGACGAAGACCTACGTCGTCGAGATTTCGCCGCTCGGCCTCGTCGAGATGACGCGGCAGAACGTGACCGAGGGCCCGCGCGAAATCCTCACGGCGAAGTGCCCGACCTGCGGGGGCGACGGAATCGTCCTTTCGACGCACTCGGCCGCAATCGACGCAGAGCGCCGCGTGCGGGCGGTCGCTGCCGGGGCGAAGCGGGGCGTCGAGGCCTTCCGGGTCGAGCTCGAGGAGCACGTCGCTGCGCATCTGATCGGCCCCGGGGCTTCGCGCCTCGCCGAGATCGAGAGGCTGGCGAAGAAGCGGTTCTTCCTCGAGGGCAAGACCGGAGTGCCGCTCGACCACTTCAACGTGGCCGCTGAAGGCAAGCTCGCCGACATCGCGCCGAAGGCCCCGGTCGCGGAGGGCGCGGAGATCCGGCTCGAGCTCGTCGAAGTCGGCCTCCACGACGTGAATGCAGGCATGGGCAAGCTCGACGGCCTGTCCGTCTGCGTCGCGGACGCAGCCAAGATGATCGGCAAGAAGGTGAAGGTGCGCGTCGAGCGCGTACTGGACGGGACGGCGTACGCGACCCTTGTGCAACCGGCGACGGCGCGCGCTGACGGCGCCCCGATCACGGCCGAGGCCGAGGCTGAGAAGCCGACCCGCGCTCCACGGAAGAAGGCGGCCGAGGCGCCGAACGCGCAGCCAGAGGCGCAGAAGGAGCCAGAAGCAGAAAAGGAGCCAGAGGCAGAGACGGAGCCAGAGGCAGAGGCCGAAGCGCCTGCCGACGAGACACCCGCCGAGCCGAAGCCGAAGAAGAGGACGAGGCGGGGCTCACGCGGCGGCCGCGGGCGGAAGCGCAAGCCCGCTGCAGCGGCGGTCGAGAACGGTCGGCCCGAGGAGGCTCCCGCCGTGGCCACGATCCACGTCCCGTCGCCGGATCTCGGCAAGGACGGCGAAGCCTCCGCAGAAGGCGAGCAGCCCGTGAAGAAGAAGCGCACGCGCCGCGGAAGCCGGGGAGGTCGCAACCGGCGGAAGAAGCCGGCGGCCGCCAAGGCAGAGCCTGGGGCGTAGCGCAGGCCGATCTCAGATCCAGCCGAGGTCGCTGAACTGAGGCATGCCTCCCTGCCAGACCGCCCAGATGCCGATGAGCAGCGCGCCGAGTGCGAACGCAGACGCGCAGGCGACCAGCAGCGGCCGCCTCGCGGCGAGCGCCCAGGGCAAGAACAGGGCTGTCGCGGCCAGCTCGAGCCACCACGTGCCGCCCTCGACGTCGATCGTGAAGAACGTCCAGCCGAGCATGACGACGCTGAGAACGGCAAGCCAGGGCTGAAGTCGAGCCGGCCGCCGCTCGGCGAGGCAGAAGGCGAGGAGGAGCCCGAACAGCCCGAGGTGCCACTCGGCGTGACCCCACTCCTCGTCCCAGAAATGCGTCACGCGCCTCGCTTCTCCCTGCAGCGCCTCGTGGCCGATCGAGTTCGCGGAAAGGTGGATCCCGTGCCCGTCGACGTAGAGGACGGCCGCCACAATCGCGACGGCGATGGCGAGCGTCGGAGCGTCGAGTGCCACGAGGAGAACCGAGGCGGCGCCGACCACCACGAACGGAGTAAGCAGGTCGATCCAATCCCCGGCGGTGTCTCCGGTGAGGGACGTGACATGGTGGAAGACGAGTACCGCCGCCGCAAAGGCGAGCAGGGCGCGGTCTATGCTCGGTCTGCCCACAGCCCGCTAGTCAGCTCTTCCGAATGACCGTCGCGTCCGGTCGAAGGAACGCGATGTAGATGGCCAGCGCACACGCCACCATCACGGCCCAGGCAACCGACAGCGACGGGTGCAGAACGTTCGGGATCTGCCAGCTCGTCCAGTCGCGCTTGACGACCTGCTCGATCCACAGATCCTCGATCTGGTTCGTCACGCCGTAGACGAGCATCAGTGCGAGGTAGGCAGCAGTCAGAGTCCGCAACAGCGGCCGCCGGATCGTGCCGAGGTGCCGCGACAGCAGAAGCGCGGTCACGGTCAGCAAGAAGCCGTCCATCCCGTGGTGATGCCCGTGATGAACGGCTGCGTGCGAGTAGTTGGAGCCCGGCTCGGGCCGAATCTTCCCGGTCTGGAAGATCCAGCCGAGCACGGGCACGCCGTCCAGGAAGAACCCGAGCTCGGCGGCGATGTACGGCGACGCAAAGAAGAGCGACAAGCCGCCGACGACCAGACGTGCGATGTCGCCCGCGCGACTCGTCCGGGGGAGGCCACGCCGGCCGCGCAGGCCCGCCCAGACCGTCAGCCCGACCGCTAGCACGACACCGATGACCGCCGGCAGGTTGGCCCACTTAGGGTCGAGGTGGCTCTCCGTTTGAACTCCTGGTATCGCAACCGTCGCGCAGAGCGCCAGCGCGACGATTGCGATCAGTTCGGCACGACGGTCCGCCAGCCGGTCGACGACGATAGCCAGCACCGCGACGGCGGCCAGTGCCGCGGAGAAGCTCAGGAAGACGAATGCACGGCCGGCTCCACCCACGAAACCCGAGTTCGTGACCTTCCAGAGAACCTGCGGTGGCAGTCGCCAATACGTGGCGAAGACGGCGCAAGCGGTGAAGCCGTAGAGGACCCAGACGCCGTACACGTCGCGTAGTCCCGCTCTTTGCGGCCGGGCGGCGTTCACGGCTACACTGCCTCCTCGCGTGCGGCTCGCCCGCGTTTCCACGCCTATGGCTGACTACGCGATCATCTCACTCGGTGGCAAGCAGTACCGCGTCCGTGAGGGCGAGAAGCTGCTCGTGGACCGGGTCAAGACGGATGAGGGAAAGACATTCCATCCCGACCTGCTCTTCGTGGGCGGGGAGGGCAAGGCGGATTTCAAGCCGAAGGTGCAGGTGACGGCGAAGGTCGTCGGCCACGTGCTCGGCGACAAGATCCGGATCGGCAAGTACAAGGCGAAGAAGGGCTACCGGCGCCACACCGGCTTCCGCAGCAGGCTCTCGCAGATCGAGATCCAGTCGATCGGAGCGAAAAGCGCCGCGAAGCCGAAGAGCGAGCCGGCGAAGAAGCCTGCGGCCGCGAAGAAGCCGGCTGCATCGACGAGAAAGAAGGCGGAGTAATGGCGCACAAGAAAGGTCTCGGCTCGTCGCGGAACGGTCGCGACTCGAACGCCAAGCGCCTCGGCGTGAAGATCTACGACGGCCAGACCGTCAAGGCGGGGATGATCCTCGTCCGCCAGCGGGGCACGAAGTTCCGGCCCGGCCCGGGTGCAGGCATCGGCCGGGACGACACGATCTTCGCCAAGCGCGACGGCAAGGTCGCGTTCGAGGCGAGCGGCGACCGCCGCTTCGTCGCGGTTACAGACTAGGAGCGCCGTGTTTCACGATCGCGCGCGCATCCGGGTGCAGGCCGGGCGCGGCGGCGACGGGGCGCTCAGCTTCCGGCGAGAGAAGTACGTGCCGAAGGGCGGGCCGGACGGGGGCGACGGCGGTCCCGGCGGCGACGTCACCCTGATCGCCGATCCCGACCTGCGCGATCTCTCGCGCTTTCGCACGAGCCGCGTCTACAAGGGCGGACGTGGCCGGGGAGGCGGGGGGTCCGGCAAGCACGGGGCAGCGGGCGAGCCGGTGGAGCTGCGTGTTCCGGCAGGCACCCAGGTTCTCGAGGAGGGGGAGCTCGTCGCCGACCTCGCGAGCCCGGGCGCGCGCGTCGTCGTTGCGCGCGGTGGTGCAGGCGGCCGCGGGAACCGCCGCTTCGCGAGCGCGACCAGGCAGGCGCCTCGCTTCGCCGAGGTGGGGCAGCCGGGAGAGGAGGCCGACCTCGAGCTGCGGCTGAAGCTCCTGGCCGACGCGGCACTCGTCGGAATGCCGAACGCCGGCAAGTCGTCGCTGCTGACGCGGATCTCGAACGCGCGCCCGAAGATCGCCGACTACCCGTTCACGACGCTGGAGCCCGTCCTCGGCACGCTCGATTCGCCCGACGGCCGCCAGCTCGTCGTGGCCGACGTGCCGGGGCTGATCGCGGGCGCCAGCGAGGGCGTGGGCCTCGGTCACGAGTTCCTCGCGCACCTCGAGCGGGCGCGCCTGCTGGTGCACGTGATCGACGTCTCCGAGGGAGATCCCGCCGAGCGCTTCGCGGCCATCGACGGCGAGCTCGCGGCCTACGGGGCCGGTCTCGACCGGTTGCCGCAGGTGCTCGTCCTGAACAAGATCGACCTTCTTCCCGAGCCGCCGGAGCTTGGAGTGGAAGACGAGCGGATTCGCGCCGTCTATGCGGTCTCCGCCGCGACGGGGGCCGGCGTCGAGCTCTTCCGCCGGGGGCTCTTCGAGCACTGCCCCGAGCCGGAGGAGAGGCCGGCTGCAAAGCCCGAGGGTCTCGCCGACTTCCTCGTCTACCGGCCGCAGGCTCGGGCGCGGCGCTTCCGTATCTTCCGCACGGACACCGGCTTCCGGGTCGCCGGCCGGCCGCCCGGAGACGAGGAGCTGGCGGCGGCGCTCCGCGCAGCGGGCGCGAAGCCGGGAGACGAGGTCGCGATCGGCGAGGAGCTGGTGAGCTTCGAGTGATCGGGCTCCTCGGAGGCACGTTCGACCCGCCGCACAACGGCCACGTCGCGCTCGCGCGGGCGGCGCTCGAGCAGCTGCCGATCGACCGGCTCGTCGTGCTCGTCGCCGAGCGGCCGGGGCACCGCGAGGTCGTCGCCGACGCAGAGACGCGTCTGAGGCTTGCGCAGGCGGCATTTCCCGATGCGGAGGTGCAACTCGACCCGCATCCCTTCACGGTCGACGCGGTGCGCGACGGGCGCTTCACTGACGCGGTCTTCATCGTCGGCGCCGACGAGGGCGCGTCGTTCGACCGGTGGAAGGATCCGGAGGAGGTTCTGAAGCACGTCAAGCTCGCGGTGGGAACACGGTCCGGCTATCCGGAGCCCGAGCTAGAGCGCTACGGCGATCGGATCGTCCCATTCCAGCTCGCGTCGCCCCCGATCTCGTCGAGCGAGGTGCGCGAGCGGGTGGCGAGGGGCGAGCGGATCGACGAGCTCGTGCCTCCGCGCGTTGCTCAGCTGATCGAGGAGCTAGGCGTCTACCGCTAAGCGGTTGCGTGCTCGATCGACGGCACGTCGCCCCAGAGCTCTTCGAGCCGGTAGTAGTCGCGCGTCTTCGGCGTAAAGACGTGGAGGACGACGTCGAGGTAGTCGGCGACGATCCAGTCGCCCTCGCGCTCGCCCTCGACCGAGTGCGGCAGCACCTGCTCCTCGTCGTGCTTGAGGCCGTAGCGCACGTCGTCGACGATCGCCTTCGTCTGCCGCGGGTTCTGGCCCGAGCAGATGACGAAGAAGTCGGTGTACGCGCACACCGGCCGCATGTCGAGGATGACGATCTCCTGCGCCAGCTTCTCCTCGGCGAGGCCGGCGATTCGGCGGGCTTGGTCGAGTGAGTTCAGATTTCGCTAGTCCTTTTCCGTTCGCCCGGATTGTAGCCCGGGTCGCGGGTGTCCCAAACGGACACGGCCCAGCCGAGACGATCGGTACGTTGGCTGGCATGACAACGGATCAGAAGGGAGCGATTGCCGAGACCGCGATCGTCCACGCTGCGACGAGACTCGGGATCAGCGTCTCCCGACCAATCTCCCCTCAGAGGTATGACCTCATCTTCGATCTTGGGACGCGTCTGGTCAGGGTCCAGTGCAAGTGGGCTGTTCTTCTGCAGAACGTTGTATTGGTTCGGTGCTATCGGGCCCGTCGAGGACGGGATAAGCAGGTCGTTGAGTCGTACACGATTGAAGAAATTGATGCAGTTGCTGCGTACTGCCACGAGCTAGACCGCAGCTACTACATCCCCTTCGACCGCTTTCCACGGCGCCGGAGCTTCCATCTTCGGCTGGCGGCGAGTCGAAACAATCAGCGACGCGGCGTTCTGTGGGCTGACGATTTCGACCTCGCCGCTACACTTGGACGGCACCAAGGGGCCGTAGCTCAGTTGGGAGAGCGCCGCGATGGCATCGCGGAGGCCAGGGGTTCGAGCCCCCTCGGCTCCATCTTCGATCTAGCGCGGTGCGACGGCGAGCACAGCCCGCGCAAACTGCCCAACGCGGAGAGGTGACAGCGGCCCGGCCGGCAGCTCGACGACGAAGGACGTCGTGCCGGGAAACCGCGCGTTCTGCCAATCCGTCACTCCGCCCGGATACCGCGGCAGCCGCTGGAGCGGCAGCCCCGCGAGCGACGCGAACCGCCGCTCGATCGCGACGTCGCCGCCGGACTGATCGACCACCCCGAACGGCTGGTGGAACCAGATCGTGATCTCGGGACGCAGCCGCTCGATCTCGCGTGCGAGAAGCCGCGATTCCGGCTCCGAGAGCGGGCGAGGGCCGGAGTAGTGGCGATCTCCCTGACGCCCGATGGGCCGCCAGCGCCACGGGAAGTTCCGGTTGAGGTCGACGCCGTCTGCATTCGTGCGCGTCCGTTGGGCAACGCCGTCCGGGTTCGAGCTCGTGATGACCCACAGATCGATCTCTTTCGGGACGGTCATTCCCTCGAGCCGCTCGGCGATCGCGATCCCGGCGGGCTCGTCGCCGTGAATGCAGCCGACAACGAGAATGCGATGCGGAGCATCGGGGTCCCCGTGCTCGAACAGGCGAATCGGCCGCTCCTGGACGGAATCGCCCGCCGCGATGTTCTGGACGATGCCGCGGTCGGCCGGCTGCAGGTGCGAGTAGTCGGGGATTCCGTAGGCGGCCAGCACTGGATAGACGAGCACGCAGCCGATCGCCGCAGCCGTGCCGAGAGCCGCCCGGCGGCTCATTGCAGATCGTCGAGGAGCCGCTCGAGCTCGGCTGGCCGGTCGCGATGGGCATCCCACCGCGAATAGAGCTCGGCCGCACCGCGGGGCATCCCGTCAGGCAGCCCGAGCGCCGCACACGTCGCGGCGACCTCTTCCATCTCGGGCGCCCAGCGCCATGCCTTCGGGCCGGCGCGCAGGATCCGGCCGCTCTCGACTCCTTCTCCGGCCAGGGCTTCCTCGACGCCGTAGGCACGCGCGATCGCGTACGCCTGGGCCGCCAGCGCCGTTCCGATCTTGTTCCAGCCGCCGAACGCCATCTTCAGCGCGGAGGCCGCTCCGATTCCGCCTTCGAGCGGGATCGCGTTCACCTCACCGTCCTCGAACAGTCCGGCGACCGCGTCCACGTCGACCTTCTCCCCGGAGAGGTAGAGGTTGAGCCCGGCGCGGGCGATGACGGCGCCGTCGACGCAGCGGAGCGTTTTCGCAATCCGCTCCACCCGGGCGGGAGCGATCGCGTTCGCTTCCGTGTAGAGCCCGTCGAACCCCGCGGCTGCGACCTGACCCGCCACCTCCTCGGCGATCGCGGGCGGGCAGAGGCTGATCACGATCTCGCTCTGCGCAACCAGCTCGTCGACGGTGCCGACGTCCCGGAAGCCGGCTTCGCTCGCCCGGCGTGCCGTGACCTCGCTACGACCGTCGCTCGCCCACAGCACGTCGGCGCCGGCCGCCGCGCCGACGAGAGTCCCCATCTCGCCCGGGAAGAGAAGGCCGACGCGGGTCACTCTTGGATCTTCGCGGACCTCCGGGGTCGCCCGCCGCGTAGAAGGAGCATGAGGTCGGTCCTCGTACTCTGCCTCAGCGCGGCACTCGTCTGCGCGCTATCCGCGTCGGCGCGGACGTCCAGCGGCAATCCGGTGGCACTCGTGACCGCCGAGCAGCAGAACGAGCTGCTGGCCGTGGGACTGCCCTCGGGGAAGGTCCTTCGACGCGTCTCGGTGCCGGCCGATCCGCAGAACGTCGCGGCCGCGCCTGGGGCCGTCGTCGTCGTCAGCACGCGCGCCGGTGCCGTCACGCTCCTCGACTGGCGCACGCTCAAGACCCTGAAGGTGTTCCGTGGTTTCGGCTCGCCGCATCTGGCGGCGATCTCGCCGTACGGGAAGTGGGCGTACGTGACCGACGATGCACGCGGTCAGCTCGACGTGCTCGCGCTGGGAACGCGGCGGCTCCTCAGCCACGTGTTCGTCGGGGCGGGCGCTCACCACCTCACGCTGAGCCCTCGCGGCCTGCGAGCCTGGATCGCGCTCGGTGAGCATGCGAGCGAGATCTCGATCGTCGACCTCACCCGTCCCGACCGGCCACGCTTGATTCGGCGCTTCTCGCCCGGCTTCATCGCACACGATCTGACCTTCAGCCCCGACGCTCGGCGCGTCTGGGTCACCTCGGGTACCGGCGATTCGGTGTACGCGCTCGATGCGCGGACCGCGCGCCCGATCTTCCGCGTCCGAGTGGGCGCGGCTCCACAGCACGTCGCCTTCAACCGGGGTTTTGCCTTCGTGACGAGCGGCTACAGCAACCGCATCGTCAAGGTCGATTCCCGAACCGGTCGAGTGGTCGCGACGACGACGACACCGCACGGGTCGTTCAACCTTTCGACCGAGAGAAGCCTCGTCGTCACCTCGTCGCTTCTCGACGGCTCGGTGACCGAGTTCGACACCAATCTCCGCCGGCTCATGTCCGTTCACGTCGCACGCGCCGCCCGGGGCGTCGCGCTGACGCTCTGGTAAGTCGCAAAGAGCGGAGAAATCCCTCGGTCTCGCCGCAAGCGGGAGTGGACGGCGGCATCTCTCCGGTCGGGCAGGATGGCCAACAACCGTGAACCGAACCGAAACGAGCACGAGCCGTCTCCGCCGGGCGATTTCGTCTCAGACGACCTGCGCGCTCAGACGGCCCGTTTCCTGGACGAGCTGAGGAAACGGCTCAACCGTGTGAAGGTGGAAGGCCAGAGGCTCGGGCCTCCAACGGCCCGTAAATAGGAAATCACCCTCAGCCGAGGGATTGGAACGCGGCCGCCCAGGCGCGATGGTCTAAGCGAGTCAGCGGCCGACTCATCACACTCGATGGCCGCTGACCGCCGACATTTCCGCTTCGCTCTCGCCGCCCTGGCGGCTGCCGCGCTCGGCTTCGCGGCGCCTGCCCACGGCGCGCTGACCGCGCCGGTTCTCCTCGATCCGGGCCCGGGCGCCTCCGTCCAGGCTCTCCCCGCCTTTGCCTGGAGCCCCGTTCCGGGCGCGGACACCTATGAGTTCCAGCTCGCCGCCGACCGGAACTTCAACTCACCCGTCCTCGGGCCCGGCGAGGGCAGCTTCACGACGAAGAACACGCGCGCGACGCTGAAGAAGACAGTGCCCAACGGCACGTACTGGTGGCGGGTGCGCGCGACGAAGTCGGGCGACACGTCTCCGTGGTCGACTCCGCGCTCCCTGAGCAAGTCCTGGACTGCGGCGCCCGCCTCGCTCTCGCCGGGTAACGGCTTCCCCTTCACGTTCCCGGGCTCCCCGATGACGCTGAACTGGTCGCCGGTCCCATACGCCGCCAGCTATCTCTTCTCACTCGCCAGCGACCCCGCGCTTGCGAACCTCGTCGAGAGCACGAACGGCCAGCCCGTCGAGACCTGGGCGACGAACTACGTTCCGGTCTTCAACCTGCTCCCGCAGGGGACGTACTACTGGAACGTCGTCCCCGTCGACTCGGAGGGGAACCGCGGCGCACCGGCCCCGGTCACCTCCTTCAGCTGGTCGTGGCCTTCGACGACGACTCCGCACGTGACCGACCTGGTCGCCGCTGACGAGTTCTTCGATCCGCAGTTCTCGTGGGACGCGGTTCCGGGCGCGGCCAAGTACGAGGTCGAGGTCAACTCCTCGGTCGACTTCGCTCCGGGCTCGAAGGTTTGCTGCACGCAGCAGACGATCTCCACCTCGCTCGCGCCGACGGTCGTGTTCCGCGACAACACGTACTACTGGCGCGTCCGCGCGATCGACGCAGCCGGGAACGCGGGCGTCTGGAACCTGGGGCCCAACTTCATCAAGACGTTCGACAAGGTGCCGCCGGTGACCGCGCCGAGCATCAAGAACCTCCACATGCGCGACAACCTGAGCGACGCCGGCACCGATGTCGACCCGGGCACGCCCGGCTACCAGACGAACGTCCCGATCCTCAAGTGGGACACCGTTCCGGGGGCCTCGAGCTACCTCGTCGACGTCGCGCCCTACACGGGCGGGATCTGCGCCTGGGGCGACAGCGGGGCCTGGCGCGTGACGACGGCCGTTCCCTCCTGGGCGCCGCTTGGCACCGACTGGAACCAGGTCAAGCCCTATCCCGACGCGGCGCCCGTCGCCTACGACTTCGTGCGCCTGGTGCTGAACCAGTCCTACTGTGCCCGCGTCCGCGCGCGGGGCGAGCGCGACACGTCGTTCCTGGATGTCTACGGCGACTTCACGTACCTGGACAACGGCCAGGGCTGGGCGTTCCAGTGGACGGGCTCCCCGACGGGAGGCAGCTGCACGCCTTCCTGCAACACGGGCTACCTGGGCTCCGACGACTACCTACTGCCCGCTCGCGGAACGCTCACGCGGCTGACACCGCTCATTACCTGGAGACCGCTCGCGGGCAAGGCGAGCTACTTCGTGATCGTGGCGAAGGACGCATCCTTCAGCAACATCGTCGACTACGCCTTCACGAACCTGCCCGCCTACTCCCCGCGCAGCTACTTCGGGCCGACGACCTACACCGACGAGACGACGCTCTTCTACTGGGCCGTCCTGCCCGCGACCGGAGCCAACGGGAGCGGCGCCGTGGGCGACCCGCTCATGGCGGCGGCGTCGAACTTCCAGAAGCAGTCGATTCCGCCCGCGGCCATGTCGCCTGCAGACGGGGCCCTACTCACCAGCCAGCCGGTCTTCCAGTGGTCGCAAGTGGAAGGCGCACGCCGCTACCGCTTCCAGGTAGCGCAGGAGCCGACCTTCGCGAACCCCCTCGAGGACGTCACGACCGCAGCGACCTCGTACACGCCCTTCACGACGCATCCCGCCGACACGACGCTCTACTGGAGAGTGCGCGCCGACGACGAAAACCTGATCGGGCTCAACTGGTCGCCCGTTCGCTCCTTCCAGCGGCGACTGCCGACCCCGACGCCGGACGCGGGCAACGCGACGAGCGGCGACTTCACCCCCGCCTGGAGCTGGTCGAGCGTGACTGGGGCTTCCGGGTACACGTTCTCGATGGACGGGCCGACCGGCGAGCACCGGGAGTGGGCGAACCTGCGCCTGCGGTCGGCCGCCTTCGTCTACCTCTTCGGCCCCGGGATCTGGCGCTGGCGGGTACGAGCCGAGTTCCCGAAGCTTCCGGCCGGGACGGTCACCGGGCCCTGGTCCTCGTACGTTCCCTTCACCCGCACGCTCGGTGAGCCGGGCGGGGCGCGCACGAGCGTCTCGGGCAGCCACGTCCTCGTCTCCTGGGCGTGGAAGCTGGGCGCGAAGAACTACCGCGTTCAGTTCTCCGATCGGCCCGACTTCTCCTCGATCATCGAGGACGTCACGACCGACAACACCAGCTACGCGCCGCTCATGACCCACCCGTTCTACGCGACCGGTGGCTCGCTCTACTGGCGCGTGGCCGCGATGGACAAGTCGATGAACCTGGGCGACTGGACGCAGGCGCAGCGGATCGACATCGCCCAGCGGCTGCGGGTATCGGTCAACCGACCCGCCTTCCGCCGTCATTGGGCACGTCTCGTCGTCACCGTCACGAATCCGTCGATGAAGGCCGTCGCGGGCGCGACGGTCCGAGTCTCCGGCGCCGGGATCAAGCGGAAGACCGGCCACACGAACCGAGCCGGCAAGGTCTCCTTCCGGGTTCGACCGCCGAAGCGCGGCCGGCTCGTGTTCAGCGCGACGAAGGCGGGCTACGCCGCCGGCGCGCTCTCCATGCGCGTGCTGTAGTCCTACAATCGGTGGCGTGGACGCCCCGGTGAAAGTCGCTTGCGTGCAGGCAGAGCCCGTCGTTCTCGACCGCGAGGCGACGATCGACAAGCTCGGGCGGCTCGCGGCCGAGGCGGCAGGCGAGGGGGCTTCGCTCCTCGTCTTTCCGGAGGCATTCATCCCCGTCTATCCGTCGTCCACCTGGGCGAAGGCGCTCGCCGGCTGGGGCGATTCTCGGGCCAAGGAAGCGTTCGCGCTGATGGCGGCGCAAGCGGTGACCGTTCCCGGAGCCGCGGCCGACCGGATCGGCGACGCTGCCCGCGAGAACGGCGTCTGGATCGTCACGGGGGTCACCGAGATCGACCCGGAGCGGCCGGGGACTCTCTACAACTCGCTTCTCTTCCACGCGCCCGACGGCACGCTGGCTCTCCGCCACCGCAAGCTCGTCCCGACGAACCACGAGCGCATGATCTGGGGGCCCGGCGACGGAAGCGGCCTGCGCGCGATTCCGACCGATCTCGGCCGTATCGGCGGGCTCATCTGCTGGGAGAACTACATGCCGCTGGCGCGCTTCGCCCTCTACGAGTCGGGCGTCGAGATCTACGTCGCCTCGACGGCGGACGACGGTGACGAGTGGCAGGCGACCCTCGTCCACATCGCGCGCGAGTCGCGCGCCTTCGTCGTCTCGCCCTCGCACTTCCAGCGGGCCTCGGCCTATCCGGACGACTTCCCGCTGCGCGAGGAGCTGGAGGGGCTCGACGTGATCGGACGCGGCGGCAGCGCGATCCTGGCCCCCGACGGCTCGTACCTGGCCGGGCCGCTCTACGACGAGGAGGGCGTCCTCTACGCAGAGCTCGATCCCGCGCTCCTGCGCGCCGAGCGGCAGCGGTTCGACCCGGCCGGCCATTACCACCGGCCCGACGTGCTCCGGCTGAAGGTGAACGGGCCCTCCGCCCGCGTCCGCTGACGCAGTCCTGACTCGAGCCCGGCACAGACGCGTGCGCTTTCTTCCTCTACGTTGTCGAGTGAGACAACAAGGAGGCAACGATGAAGAGAACATGGCGCTGGCCGCTCGCCGGCTTCGTCGTAGGAGGGCTGATTGGGGCGACGTTCCTGACGGTCAACGTCGTCGGGGCGAGCGGTCCCGAGCAGCGACGGGCCGTCAACCATTCGTTCGGCGAGATCCTGCACACGCCCCCTCTCATCCTGAAACAGAACGAGCCGGTCGAGCTCACCTTCGGCGTGGTCTGCGGGCTGAGCGAGGACCGGCCGGAGGCTCGGTGCTCCCCCAAGGGCCTGGTCTACCTGCGCGCGTCCGGCACGGGCGAGTTCCGGGCGCTGCGGCTGGCGAGGGAGCCGAACGGGCAGCTCTCCGCCGAGGTTCCGAGCAGATACACGGGCGGCGCCGGTTTCGACTACTACGCCGAGATCGAGGACGGCCGCGGCTACTCGGCGACGCTCCCCCCGGGCGCCGCAGCGGCGCCTCAGCACGCCTGGATCGCCTCGAACTGGACGACGGTCGCGCTTGGCTCTCCGCGTTTCGGGGAGGCGCGACGTCCAGATTCGATCGTCGTTCGGGCCTCGTGGGGCAAGGGTGACCGGGCCTTAGGGCTCGACAGCGGCCGCGAGCAGTCGCGCATCGGGCCGTCTGCGTTCGATCTCGCGCCGGACGGGGCAGTGGTCGTGCTCGACCAGGTGAATGACCGGCTCGCGGTCTATCGGCACGACGCTCGGCCGCGGCATCTCCCGATCGCGTTCTCGGGCGGTGAGGGCGACCTCGCCATCGCCGGCGACGGCACTGCTTACGTGCTCGACGCCGGTGGGGCCGGCAGCTCGACGCCGATCGTGCGGTCTTTCGACTCGGCCGGGCAGCTCATCGCCGGGATCCCGCTCGCCGAGCCGACCGCGGACATGGTTCGAGCCGGGCCCGGCGGCCCGCTCGTCCACGCATACCCGTCCGAGATGTGGCTTCCCACCGGGCGGGGTCGGCCTCCGGTCGTCCCTTCGCGACAGATCGCGCTCGCTCGTCCCGGGCGGGCCGTCGCGGGCTACCTGGAGGTGGTCGTGCGCGCATCGCCCGGCGAAGCTCGCTTCGCCCTCGTCCGCGGTGACCGGGTCGTCCAGGCGTGGATCGTGAAGGCTCCGACCTCGCTCGGCGAGGTGCAACTGGCCGAGCCCTATGGCAATGGCCTCCTCGCCGTTGTCAGGCTGTGGACCGAGAAGCGAGCCGAGTTCCGCGTGCTGCAGCTGCAACCGGCCGGCCTGACCGGGAGCTTCGCCGTCGACCGAGCCGAATGGGCCGAGACGGCCTCGCTCAGCCGGTTTCGCCTCCACGGCAGCACGCTCTACCAACTGCGGTCCGCTCCGTCGGGAGTCGAGATCGCCTTGTTCGAGATCGGAGGGACGACA
>Ga0066710_100002780_pt1 | contig 14394 bp, 10 predicted proteins | sample GraSoiAngelo_159_FD_79666 | JGI IMG/M metagenome (GOLD analysis project Ga0066710, IMG submission 79666) | Grasslands soil microbial communities from the Angelo Coastal Reserve, California, USA - 14_1009_16_40cm | ecosystem: Environmental > Terrestrial > Soil > Grasslands | place: USA...
CACTACGTGGCTCGGGACGCGCGCGGCGCGCTGTTCGCCCGGCTTCGAGGCCTCACGCGCCGGGGCGGGCATCACGCGCACGTCGTCTTCACCGAGCGGCGTATCTATCGCGAGAAGAGCGAGGTCGTGCACTACTTCACACCGGACGAGCTGCGCGACGCCTACCGCGGCTGGATCATCCTGCGCCACGAGGAAGGATTGATTCCGTGCGCCCAGGACGGCGTCCGTCACGTGCACAGCGTCGAGACGCTCCTCGCCGAGCGGCCCTGATCCCCCCGGCCATGCTACGCTCCGGAGGCGTATCACATGGCCGCCGAGCTCGAGACCCTGCGCGCGCTGATCGATGCCTTCCGTCCGCCGTCGTGCCCGGTCAGCGCCGACGCCGCCGCGCGTCGCGCGCGAGATTTCCTCGCGGCGTTCCGTACGAGCGGCTCGCCACGAGCCGGGATTCTGGACACGAGCCTCTCGCTGCTCGGGCTGCTGGCGCTGACCGGCACCGACGGGCGCCGCGATGCGGTCAGGCGACGGCTCACCATGATGGACTCGAGCCTTTCACCCCTGCGCGATCTGGCGCGATTCGCCCAGCGGCTGGCCACCGTCGTGCTGTACGCCACCCTCGATGAGGCAGGTCGCCCCGCGGCGGCCCAGGCGATCGGCTACGACGTCTTCGCCGATCGACCGCGCGGCATGGCGCCCGTCGTGCCGGCAGAGCCGCGGCTCCCGCCGGGCGTCGTCGTCGGGGCCAACGAGCCCGTGCCCGATGATGTCTACGACGTCGTGGTCGTCGGATCCGGCGCCGCCGGCTCGGTGCTGGCTGCTCGGCTCGCTCGCCAGGGACGGACGGTGGCCGTCGTCGAGTCGGGCGACTACGTTCCCGAGCGGTACGATGCCGGCGCTCCGGCGCGCCCGCGCCCGCACGACGAGCTCGACAATCTGCTCCGCTACTACAAGGACGCCGGTCTCCAGGTGACCGACGGCGATTGCCGGATGTCGGTGCTCCAGGGGCAATGCGTGGGGGGCGGGAGCGTCGTCAACAATGCGGTGTGCTTTCGGATGCCGGATCAGGTCCGGAGCGTCTGGGCGGGGGAGTTCGGCGCGACCTGGGCCGTCGACGGGCGGCTGGACGCCGCCTACGACCGCATCGCGAAGGAGCTGCGGATCGCGCCGGTGACGACCGCGGTCCCCGACGGATGGATCAACCCGTCGGCGCGCTTCCTCGCGAGCGGAGCCCGGGCGCTTGGTCGGGCCGACGCGCTGCGGCCCTGCGAGGTCAACATCGAGGCGTGCCTCGGCTGCGGCTACTGCAATCTCGCCTGCGCCTATCTCCGAAAGCGGACCGTCTTACAAGCGGTGCTGCCGGCCGCCGCCGCGACCGGGCGGTTACGGATCTTCACCGGACGGCGCGCGCGCGAGATCGTCATCCGCTCCACCGCCTATCGGGCCGAGGGCGTGATCGCGGAGCCGACGCGCGGCGGGGGCGAGCGGCGGGCGATTCGCGGGCGGCGTGTCGCGGTCGCGGCCGGCGCCGTCGGAAGCAGCGCGCTGCTCGGTCGGACGACCGCGCTCAACCCGTTGGGGCTTCCGATCGGCGAGCGATTCTCCTTCAACTTCGTGAGTCCCGTGCACGCCGAGTACGAGACTCCCGTGCGCGCGTTCGACGGGCTCCAGATGGGCCACTACTTCGTCGAGGACCTGCCGCGCGACGGCTTCGTGATCGAGACGTGGTTCAGCCCGCCGGCGACGCAGTCGCTGTCGCTCCCGGGCTGGATGGACGAGCTGCATGCGAACATCCAGCGCTATGCCTACTACGCATCCGCGTCGCCGCTGGTCGGATCCACCGCGCGCTCGAAGGTCGACACGCGCCACGCGCCCGAACGGATCTGGGTCCAGCTCGACGGCCGCGATCTCGACCGCCTCAAGCACGGCCTGCAGCGCACGTGCGAGCTCTTCTTCAGCGGCTCGCCGGCGCCGCGGCGGGTGCTCATCGGGGCGCGCAAGGGCTGGAGCCTCACGCCGGGGACGTATCGAAGCTCGATCGACGCGATCGCGTCGTTCGACGAGCTTCAGATCAGCACCGCGCATCCTCAAGGCGGCAACGGTCTCGACCCGGCCGAGCGCGGCGTCGTCCGGCCCGATTTCCGCGTCCGGGATACGCGCGATCTCTACGTGGTCGACGCCAGTGTCTTTCCCACGAGCCTCGGAGTGAACCCGCAGTGGACGATCATGGCCATGGCCGACCTGGCGGCCGGTCACGTCGGCGGCGATTGATCCCGCGATGAGGCGTGTCGCCGCGGGGGCGCTCGCGGGTGTGCTAGTCCTTGGGGTGGTCGGCCCGGTCCCGGCAGCCACGCCGCCGCCGAGCGTCGCCATCCTCGACGCGTGGAAGAGCGTCACCACCTTCCACGAAGACCTCTCGCGAATCGATCGAGCCCGCGACCTGCTCGAGAGCGAGGTCACGCGCGCGCCGAGCCTGGACGCGCTGCTCCTGCTGGCCTGGGTCCATCTCATCTGGGCCGACTACCGGGCGCCCGACGTCGACGCCAAGCTGGCGAGCTACGAGCGCGGGCGCGACGTCGCCAAGCGGGCCATCGACATGGCGCCGCGCAGCCCGGAGGCCCATCTCTGGTACGCCGCGAACCTCGGCCGCTGGGCGGTCACGAAGGGGAAGCTGCGCGCCGCGTTTCTCCTGTCGACGTTGAAGCAGGAGATCCACACGATCCTCGAGATCGACCCCAACCATGTTCCGGGGCTGGCGCTGGCGGGCTCGTTCTATCTCGAAACGCCCGGGATCTTCGGCGGCGACGTCCCCCGGGCCGAAGGGTACTTGCGCAAAGCACTCTCGCTCGATCCGCACTTCACCCGTGCGCGCGTGGAGCTGGCGCGGTGCCTCATCGCCGAGGGGCGCTACGACGAGGCGCGACAGGAGCTGCAGGGCGTCATCGACGAGCGCCAGCCGAGCTACGTCGCCGACTGGGTCATGCGACACAAGCCTACCGCGGAGCGCCTGCTGGTCGAGATCCGCACCAGGTGACGGCGCCGGTCGAGGTGCTGGCGCTGTCGCCCGCCCGGCGCGCCGACCGGGCGCGCTTCATCGCGGCGCCGGCGCCGCTCTACCGCGGCGATCCTCGCTACGTCGCCCCGTTGCGGCGCGAGGTCCACGCCCTCCTCGATCCCGCCCGGAACCCCTGGCATCGCCACGCGGAGCTCGCGCTGTTCGTCGCGGTCCGCGGCCGCGAGACAGTCGGCCGGATCGCGGCAATCCGCGATCGCCGCTACGACCAGATCCGCGCCGAGCCGCTGGGATTCTTCGGCTTCTTCGACTGCGTCGACGACGGCGGGTGCGCCGCGTCGCTGCTGGCCGAAGCGGAGCGCTGGGCCCGCGCGCGGGGCGCCCGAGAGCTTCGGGGCCCGGTCAGCCCGTCGATGCACGACGAGTGCGGGACACTCGTGGAGGGCTTCGACTCACCCCCGGTGATCCAGATGCCCTACAATCCGCCCTACCATGTCGGCCTGCTCGAGGCGTGCGGCTACCGGAAGGCGCAGGACCTTTTCGCCTACGACTTCGATCTGAGCCAGCCAGTCCGGCCGGCGCTGGCCCGAATCGCGGGCGCGGTGGAGGCGCGCGGCGAGTTCCGCATCCGGACGATCGATCCGCGTCGCTTCGCGAGCGAGGTCGAGATCGTGCGCGCCCTCTACAACACCGCGTGGGAGGTGAACTGGGGCTTCGTCCCGCTCGCCGTCGACGAGATGGAGTGGCGAGCCGAGCAGCTCAGGCGGCTGCTCGACCCGCGCGTGGCCCTCGTTGTCGAAGCGCAGCGTGCAGCGGGCTTCGAGCCGGTCGGCTTCGCGCTGGCCGTGCCCGACGTCAACGAGATCCTCGTCGGGTTGAACGGCCGACTCACGCCGCTGGCGCTGTTCCGGCTGATCCGAGGCCTGCGGCGCATCCGCACGATGCGGCTCCTGCTGCTCGGCGTGATCGCCGGATATCGCAAGCGCGGCCTGGAGGCGCTGCTCATTCGTGAGATCCATGTGCGCGGGGCTCGGGCCGGGGTCATGCGCGCCGAGCTCTCGTGGGTGCTCGAGGACAACGTCGTGATGAACCGGACGATCGTGAAGGCGGGCGGCCGCCACTACAAGACCTACCGGATCTTCGGACGGCCGCTCGTCTGAGAGGGGCCCCCCGACCAAAGCCCAGGAACCTCCGGTCCTGGGTCCAGATTCTTCGCGCACCGCAGTCGGCTACCTTGACAGGGCTTCGGAATCGAAGACACGGCTTCAGAATCGAACATGACGCATAGCAACGGAACCCGAACGACCATCGCGCCGCCCGCTTCGCCGCGCCGAACGCGTCATGCCGCGGAGAGCGGCGCGAACGAGAGCGGCCCGTCGAGCGCCGTCGAAGGCTACGGCCGCGGCTGTCGTCCCGCGCTCACTCGTCTCCTCTCGGCGATCGGCCTCGACGTCGTCTACGAGCGGGGGCAGGGCGACACCCTGTGGCTGCGCCGCGACGGGCGACCCGTCCCGATTCTCGACCTCGTCGGCGGCTACGGGGCGAACCTCTTCGGCCACCATCACCCCGAGCTCGTCGCGGTGGCGCGCCGTTGCTTCGACGAGCAGCTGCCGTTCCACGCCCAGGCCTCGGTCCGGCCGGGCGCGGCGCGACTTGCCGAAGCGCTCCGCCGGCGCGTGGGCGACTACGTGGTGATCCTGACGAACTCCGGCACCGAGACGATCGAAGCCGCGCTCAAGCACGCGATTCTGGAGCGCCGGCGCTCGACCTTCTGGGCCGTGCGTGGCGCCTTCCACGGCAAGAGTCTCGGCGCGATTCAGCTCACGTGGTCGTACCGCGGGCCGTACGCGGGGCTCGGCCCGCGCGTGAGGTTCCTCGATCCCGACGATCCGCGCGACTGGCAATCGGCGGCGCGCGACATCGGCGACGTCGCGGGGATCGTCCTCGAGCCGGTGGCCGGCGAGGGCGGGATGCGGCCGCTTCCGGCGCCGTTCGTCGCGTGGGTGCAGGCGACGTGCGGCGCCGCGGGAGTCCCGGTGATCGCCGACGAGATCCAGAGCGGCATGGGTCGCACGGGCACGTTCCTCGCCTCGGAATGGCTCGGGATCGAGCCGGACTACGTGTGCCTGGCCAAGTCCCTGGGCGGCGGCATCGCGAAGATCGGCGCCCTGCTGGTCCGGCGGCGGCGCTTCGTCGAGGAGTTTTCGCTCAAGCACACGTCGACCTTCGCGGAGGACGACTACGGGTGCGCGATCGCCCTCGAGGCATTGCGGCTCCTGGACCGCGACGATGTGCTGGCCCGGTGCCGCGCGCGCGGCCAGTTCCTGATCGATTCGCTCCGGCGGGTGCAGGCACGGTTTCCCGACCAGGTGAAGGACGTCCGCGGCCTCGGCCTCATGGTCGGATTCGAGCTCCGCGATCACGCCGACGCGAGGTCGTACGCGCTCCGGATGCTCTCGCGCCAGGACTACCTCGGGTACGTCGCCGCGGCCTTCATGCTGAACGTCCACGATCTGCGCGTGATGCCGTCGCTGGGCGACTCGCGCACGCTCCGGCTCGAGCCGTCGGCGTACGTTGCCGAGACGGCGCTGGCCCGGTTCGTTCGCGCCGCGGAAGACCTGTGCGCGACCCTGCGCGCCGAGAACGTCGCGCGGCTGACCGGCCATACGGTCGGGTCGACGCCGGGCGCGACCCTCGACTACTCGGGCGGGGCTCGCCCGGACGCGCAGGAGGAGCCGCGCACGCCTCGCCGCGTGGCATTCATCGGACACGCTCTGCTCGACGAGCACGTGACGATCGTCGATCCCTCGTACCGGGTCTTCGACAAGGAGCGTCTCGAAAGATACCTCGACCGGGCCGCGAGGGTAGTCGACCCGATCGTCTTCGATCGCATCCACGTGCGCTCCAAAACCGGGGACGAAGTCCATCTGAGCTTCGTCGGGCTCATCATCCCTTCGCGGCACTTCACCCGCGCGATGCACGAGCGCGACTCGCAGTGGATCACCGACAAGATCGAGACGGCGGTTCGGGTCGCGAAGGACGCCGGCTGCGGCGTGGTGGGCTTCGGCGGCTACACCTCGATCGTGACGGCCAGCTGCCGGCGCGTGCGGACGCACGGCATCGCGCTGACGTCCGGGAACTCGCTCACGGTGGGGATGGGCGTGGCGGCGCTGCGTGAGGCGGCGCGCGAGCGGGGGATCGATCTCGGGTCGAGTCGGCTCGCCGTGCTCGGCGCGACCGGGAACATCGCGAGCACCTACGCGGCCCTCATGGCGCCCGAGGTCCGCGAGATCGTCTTGGTAGTCCGGAAGCTCGGCTCCTCGAAAGTCCGCGCCGTTCTGGCCGGGGTCCGCGCGGCCGCGCCGGGCGCGCGGGTGCGCGTCGTCGACGATCTCGCCGCGCTCGCCGAGTGCCCGCTCATCGTCGCCGCGTCGAGCACGCCCGAGCCACTCATCTATCCGGAGCACATCGGGTCGGGACCGGTCGTGATCTGCGACATCTCGCTGCCCTCCAACGTCGCGGACGCGGTCAGGCTGGAGTGCCCGAACGCGCTGGTGGTGCAGGGAGGCGTGGTGCGGCTGCCGCTCGACGACGACTTCTCGATCGCCGGGATTCCCCTCGCGCCGGGCCACGTGTACGCCTGCATGGCCGAGACCTTGCTGATGGGTCTCGAGGGGTCGAGCCACGGGTCGGTCGGACCCGTGACCGTGGCCGGCGTCCGGAGCGCGATGGCGATGGCCGAGAAGCACGGCTTCTCGCTCGCCGACATCCATGCGAACGACGCCGCATCGAGCTTGATGGGAGCCGCGTACACACGCGATGACCGGCCGAGCGCCGGCTGAGGTGGCGCCGCTCGTCGCGCCGCCGCCGCACGTTCGCTCGCGGCCTTTGTCGGGAGCCGCCAGCGCGGGATACCGAGTTCGCGTCGTCGACCGGACGGCCGATCTGCCGGCGGCCGACTGGGCGAAAGCCCGGGAGGTCGCGCCGAGCGTGTTCATGGATCCGCGGTTCCTCGCGACGGTCGAGCGGGCCTTCGCCGCACAGGGCCGATTCCACCACGCGATCGTCGTGGATCGACACGAGCGGCCCGTCGCCTGGGCTTCGCTCTGCACCTTCCCGGTCGACGTGCTCACGCTGGCCGGCCCCGGGCTCCAGGCGCTCGCGAGCGGCGCGCGCGCCGTGCTCCCCGGGCTCGGCTTCATGCGGACCCTGTTCGTGGGGTTGCCGGTATCGCTCGGCCAGAGCCACCTGGCGATCGCGCCCGACGCCGAGCCGGGGGCGGTCGTCGCGGCGCTCGACGAGGCGCTAGAGACCATCGCCGCGCGCGAGCGCCCGTGGCTCGTCATCTGGAAGGAGTTCGATCCGGCCGGCGCGGCGCGGCTCGCGCCCCTGCTCGCGCGGGGCTATCGCCGCGCCGAACTGCCGGCGATGCACGAGCTCGACGTGCGCTTCAAGGACTTCGCGGACTACTGTGGGGCGCTCAAGTCGCACTACCGCTACGACATCAGACGATCGGAGCGCAAGTTGCGCACGTCGGGGTTCCGCGTGGCCCAGCTTCACGACGCGGCCGAGATCCGGCGCGTCTACACCGCCCCGGTGCATCGGCTCTACGAGGCGGTCGTCGCCAAATCTCCGGTGAAGCTCGAGGTCCTGCCGATCGAGTTCTTCCACGAGCTGGTGCGCCAGCTCCCGGGGCTGGTCAGCCTCACCACGATCGCCGACGGCGACCGCATCGTCGCGTTCAACTGGGGGATGATGGACGGCCGCGTTCACCACTATCTCTTCTGCGGCATGGACTACGCGGTGGCCCACGACGTGGACCTGTACTTCAACCTCATGTACCACCAGCTCGACGACGCCCTGCGCCGCGGCCCGGAGCGGGTCCAGGTCGGACAGACCGCCGATGCCTTCAAGGCGCGCCTCGGCTGCCGGTCGACGGCGCGCTACTTCTTCGTGAAGCCCTGCGGTCGCGTCGCGGGCACGGCGCTCCGGCACGGATTCGACCTGCTCTTCCCGGACCGTCCGCCCGCCCCGGTCTATTCGGTCTTCCGGTCGTAGTACAGTCGGCGGGTGATGAAGGGCAAGACCTGCGTCGTCACCGGGACGACCTCCGGGATCGGCAAGGAGACGGCGGTGGCGCTGGCGGCCGCCGGGGCCCACGTGGCCATCGTCTGCCGCACGCGGGACAAGGGTGCGCGCGCCCTGGCCGAGATCCGACAGCGGAGCGGCGGTGAGGTCAGCCTCTTCGTGGCCGATTTCGGCTCACAGCGCGCGGTGCGGGCGCTCGCGGTCCGGCTCGCTGCTGCGCTCCCGCGCGTCGACGTGCTGGTCAACAACGCCGGGCTCATCATGGACGAGCGCGTGCTCACCGAGGATGGGCTCGAGACCACGTTCGCGGTGAACCACATCGGCTACTTCCTGCTGGCGCGCCTCCTCGAGCCGAAGCTCTGCGCGAGCGCGCCGGCGCGCGTCGTCAACGTCGCGTCGCGCGCCCATCGCGCCGGGACGATTCGCTTCGACGACCTCATGGGCGCCCGGGGCTACGATGGCTGGACGGCCTATGCCCAGTCCAAGCTCGCCAACATCGTGTTCACCTACGAGCTCGCGCGCCGTCTCGCCGGCACCGGCGTCACGGCCAACTGCCTGCACCCGGGCGTGGTCGCGAGCAACTTCGGCAACGCCGGGCCCGCGCTGATCAGGCTCGCCGTGCGGATCGGTCGCCCGTTCATGAGGAGCTCGGCGCGCGGGGCCGAGACGTCGATCTATCTCGCCTCGTCGCCCGAGGTGGAGGGCGTGAGCGGCAAATATTTCGTGAACCGGCGCGAAGCCCGCTCCAACGACGAATCCTACGACTCGGCCGTCGCCGCGAGGCTCTGGAAGGTGAGCGAGGAGCTGACCGCGGCCTCCGACGTGCCGTAGAGCCGCCGCCGATGGCCACCGACGGTCGCATCGATGTCCTCGTCATCGGCGCCGGCGCGTCCGGCGCCGCCGTCGCCTGGCGGCTCGCCGGTGCCGGCATCGGCGTCGTGTGTCTGGAGCAGGGCGACTGGGTCGACGCGCGCGCGTATCCGCACTGGCGCGCCGACTGGGAGCTCCACCGGCATACCGACTGGAGCGCCGAGCCGAACGTGCGCCGGCTCCCTCAAGACTATCCGGTCAACGACCAGGCCTCCGTGATCTCGCCGCTCATGTACAACGCGGTCGGCGGGAGCACGATCCACTGGAGCGCGCACTTCCCGCGGTTCCGGCCCTCGGACTTTCGGGTGAAGAGCCTCGACGGCGTGGCCGACGATTGGCCGATCGACTACGCGATGCTCGAGCCGTACTTCGACCTGAACGATCGCACGATGGGCGTGGCCGGAATCACCGGCGACCCCGCGTATCCGCCGAAGTCGCCACGCCAGACGCCGCCGATCCCGCTCGACACGCTCGGGCTCACGATCGCCGGCGGCTTCGAGCGGCTCGGCTGGCACTGGTGGCCCTCGGACAGCGCCATCCTCACGCGCGACTACGATGGCCGGCGCGCCTGCGTGAACTGCGGCCCCTGCGATCTCGGCTGTCCGATCGGAGCCAAGGCGAGCACGGACATCACGTACTGGCCCAAGGCCCTCGCGGCGGGCGCGCGCCTGGTCACGCGCGCTCGCGTGCGCGAGATCACGCTCGGCCCGGACGGGCGCGCAGACGGGGTGATCTACTACGATCGCGAGGGACGGGAACGCGCGCAGAAGGCGCGCGCGGTCGTCCTGGCCGCCAACGGCATCGGCACGCCGCGGCTCCTGCTGAACTCACGCTCGGCGCGCTTCCCCGACGGGCTCGCCAATCGCAGCGGACTCGTGGGGCGCAATCTCATGTTCCACCCGTACGCGATGGCGCGCGGCGTCTTCGAGCGTCCGCTCGGCGGCCATCGCGGCCCGATCGGCTGCAGCATCATCAGCCAGGAGTTCTACGAGACCGACCTCTCGCGTGGCTTCGTGCGCGGCTACTCGTTCCAGGTTGCGCGTGGGCTCTCGCCGATCGCCTCGGCCAACGGCGGCTCGGTCGGTGACCGCGTGCCCTGGGGCCGCGAGCACCGGCGTGCCTACGGCGAGCGCTTCGACCGCACCATCACCGTCGCGATCATCGGCGAGGATCTTCCGGAGCCGGACAATCGCGTCGACCTCGATCCCGCGCTGACCGACGGGCACGGCATTCCCGCTCCGCGGGTCTCGTACCGGCTCAGCGAGAACAGCCGGCGCATGCTCGACCACGGCATCGCGCGCGCCCGTGAGGTCCTGCACGCGGCCGGCGCCCGCGAGGTCGCCGCCAATCCGCTCCTGCGCGCCGGCGGCTGGCACCTCATGGGCACCGCGCGCATGGGGCGCGATCCGGCCACCTCGGTAGTCGACGCCGAAGGACGGTGCCACGACGTGCCGAACCTCTACATCGTCGACGGCAGCGTCATGGTGACCTCCGCCGGCGTGAACCCGACCTCGACCATTCAGGCCGTGGCGCTCCACGTCGCCGACGGGATGATCCGGAGGCGCTCGTGACACCGGAGCGACTCGAGGCGAAGCGCGACCTGTTGATCTCCGTGCTCGACACCTTGATTCCGGCAGACGAGGAATTCCCGGAGAGCGGCGCCTTGGCGCTCGATCACGTGCTCGCGATCGCCGGCGCGTCGGCCGAGGCCGGGTCGCTGCTTGCGCGCGCGCTCGAAGCCATCGAGGCGGCGGCGACAGGCGGCGAGGCTCGCGGATTCGCGGGGTCGAGCGTCACCCAGCGTGAGGAGCTTCTTCGGCGCGTCGAGCGTTCACACCCCGCGGCCTTCGAGGCGCTCGTGCGCCACACCTACGATGGGTTCTACAGCCACCCCGCTACGATCGCGCGACTTGGGCTCGAGCCCGGGCCGGTGCAGCCGCGCGGCCACCGGATCGAGCCCGCGGCGCTCCCGGATCTCGCGCGCGTGGCCGCACGCGGCCCGATCTTCCGTCGGGCGTAGGTGTCGCCGGATCGCGACGTTGACGGCCGGTGTCGAGAGTCACTAGACTCGCTCATGCCCGGCCCGGCGCTCCCGATGAAGCGATGGAAGCGCATCGAGTACGAGCGGCTCGTCGACAAGGGGGTCTTCGAGCCCGGCGATCGTGTCGAGCTGATCGACGGCCTCTTGCTCGTTTCGGAGCCTCAAAGCTCACCCCACTACACGGCGATCCAGCTGGTCGAGCGCGTGCTTTCGCGTGCCTTCGGCGAAGGGTGGAACGTTCGCACGCAGGCCCCGATCGCGCTCGACGATGCTTCGGAGCCCGAGCCCGACGTGGCCGTCGTGCGCGGCGGCGTTCGCGACTTCGCGACCGCACATCCGGCAGATCCGGTGCTCGTGGTGGAGGTCGCGGCCTCGAGCCTTGCTTTCGACCGTGAGCACAAGGCGAGCCTCTACGCCCGTGCCGGGCGTCCCGAGTACTGGATCGTCAATCTGATCGATCGCGTGCTCGAGGTGCGGCGCGAGCCCGTGCCGGAGCCGGCCGCGCCGTACGGCTGGGACTACGCCTTGGTCGATGTGCTGGGGCCGGCCGATCGGGTGTCGACGCTCGGGGCGCCGGCCATCCAGATTCCGGTCATCGATCTGCTGCCGTGAGCGTTCGATGCGCGTATATCATGAGGTTCAGGCTGCACAACGAGGTGAGCCGATGAGCAAGCCGACCGGACGAATCCACGAGACAGAGCACCACGCAGCCGACAGAGCGACGACGCGACCCGTGGTCTCGGGCACGCAGGGCGTCGTCTCCGGAGGCCATCCGCTCGTGTCGATGGCGGGCATGCGCATGCTGCTCTCGGGCGGCAACGCGTTCGACGCCGTGGTGGCCGCGGGCTTCGCCGCCGCTGTCGTGGAGCCGACCGCGTCGTACACGCTCTGTGGCGAGTGCGTGGCGCTCATTCACGACGCCCGGGCACGGGAGACTCTGGCGCTGAGCGGTCAGGGGACGGCGCCGGCGCTGGCGACCGTCCGGCTCTTCCGTGAGCGCCAGCTCGATCGCATCCCGACCGGGCCGGGCGCCAACGCTCATCTGTCGTTCACGGTGCCCGGCGCCGTCGACGCGTACCTGACCCTGCTCGAGACGCACGGGACGAAGAGCGTCAGCGAGGTCCTCGCCCCGGCGGTCCACTACGCCGAGCACGGATTCCCGATGTATGAGTACATGCACGGTCTCCTCGCCATTCCGGAGACGCGGAGCCAGTTCGACATCTACCCGCCCGGCGGAACCGCGGTCTTCTACCCGGGCGGGCGCATTCCGGAAGTCGGCGAGCTGTTCGTGCAGCCCGCGCTCGGTGGGACGCTCCGACGACTGATCGAGGCCGACACGAAGGCCCGCGGTCATCGCACGGCCGGCATCGTGGCGGCGCGCGAGCGCTTCTATCGTGGCGACATCGCGGCGACGATCGGCGCGTTCTCCGAGCGACTCGGCGGGCTCCTGCGCGCCTCCGATCTGGCCGGATATCGAGCTCGGCTCGAGCCGCCGCTGCGAACGACCTTCGCGGGCCGAGAGATCCTGGGGCAGTCCGCATGGACCCAGGGGCCTGTGCTCATGCAGGCCCTGGGCATGCTCGCGACGTTCGATCTGCGCGGCCTCGGCCACAACTCCGCCCGGTACATCCACGTGATCTCGGAGGCGCTCAAGCTCGCGTTCGCCGACCGCGAGCAGTATTACGGAGACCGCGAGGACGCGCTCGCCTCGATCGGAGACCTGCTCGCTCCGGCCTACCTGAAAGAGCGGGCGGCGCTGATCCGCGGCGATCGTGCGGCGGCGGAAGCGCCGGCGCCGGGCGATCCCCGGCATCCCGGCGGCGCGGGGCGGAGCGGCAGCGCGCCCGCCGGCGTGCGCGCGACGGGCGTGTCGGCGGCCGCGGCCGACGGAACGACGCACATCGCCGCGATCGATCGCGAGGGCAACATGATCTGCCTGACGCCGAGCGGCGGCGTGTTCAGGAAATCGGCGTTCGCACCCGAGCTGGGCTGCACGCTCAGCACGCGGAGCGAGATGTTCGTCCTCGAGGACGATCACCCGAACGGGCTCGTCCCGGGCAAGCGCCCGCGGACCACGCTCGTCAGCTATCTGATCTGCGAGGGGGGCGTGCCCACGATGACCGTCGGCTGTCCCGGGGGCGACGATCAGAGCCAGGCCGACCTGCAGCTCGTCCTGAATCTCCTCGTCTTCGGGATGAATCCGCAACAGGCGGTCGAGGCGCCGCGCTTCTCGACGCAGACGCTCGTCAACTCGTTCTATCCGCGCGTCTACCGGCCGGGTCAGCTGAACGTCGAGCCGGGCATTCCCGATCGGACCCGCGCCGAGCTCCGCGCACTCGGTCACGAGGTGACCGAGATCGGCGCCTGCGGCATCGGCGCGGTCGTGACACGGCGCGATCCCCAGACGGGCGTGCTCTCGGCCGGCGCCGATCCACGCCGCCCGACCTACGCCCTCGCGTGGTAGCGGGGGAGGAGACGATGAGCACGGCAGCGAGGCCGCCGTTTCGCGCCGATCACGTCGGAAGCTTGCTGCGCCCGCCCGAGCTGCGGGAGGCGCGAGCGCGCGCGGCGCGCGGCGAGATCGACCGCGCGGCGCTGCGGGCGATCGAGGACCAGGCGATCCGCGGCGCCGTCGCGCTGCAGGAATCGGTCGGGCTACAGTCCATCACCGACGGCGAGTTCCGGCGCGACTGGTGGCACATCGACTTCCTGCGCGGCTTCGACGGCGTGGAGACCTCGACCCAGAGCTTCGGCGTGAAGTTCGAGGGAGCCGACGAGCAGCCGCCCCTCATGAAGGTGACCGGGAAGATCCGGCGCGCGCGGCCGAGCATGCTCGACCACTTCACCTTCCTCAAGTCGGCCACGAGGCGCACGGCCAAGTTTTGCCTGCCGTCGCCGGTCATGCTCCACGCTCGGGGCGACCGCCCGACGCTCAGGGCCACCTATCCGGACCTCGCCGAGTTCTGGTCGGATCTCACCGCGGCGTATCGAGACGAGATCCGCGCCCTGTGCCAGGCCGGCTGCACCTATCTCCAGATCGACGACACCACCGTGGCGATGATGTGCGACCCGAAGGTGCGCGAGCAGGTCAAGACGCTCGGCGACGATCCGGAGCGGCTGCCGGGAATCTATGCCGACCAGGTCAACGCCGTGCTGCGCGACGTCCCGCGCGACGTCACGGTCGCCATCCACACGTGCCGGGGCAACTTCAAAAGCACCTGGATGGCGAGCGGCGGCTATGACCCGGTCGCCGAGACCGTCTTCACCCGGATGAACGTGAGCGGGTTCTTCCTGGAGTACGACACCGACCGCGCGGGCGGCTTCGAGCCCCTGAGATTCGTGCCCAAGGGCAAGAAGGTCGTGCTGGGGCTGATCAGCTCGAAGG
>Ga0066710_100002781_pt1 | contig 14394 bp, 13 predicted proteins | sample GraSoiAngelo_159_FD_79666 | JGI IMG/M metagenome (GOLD analysis project Ga0066710, IMG submission 79666) | Grasslands soil microbial communities from the Angelo Coastal Reserve, California, USA - 14_1009_16_40cm | ecosystem: Environmental > Terrestrial > Soil > Grasslands | place: USA...
CTAACGGCGTCGCGCGCCTCACGGCCTAACTCATTTCACCCACTCCCTCGTTCAATCCCGATAATTGGTGTCTGTCAATTCTAGTTTTTCGCCGCCCGGTCGGGCAGATGCCGGAACCGCTGCAAATTGAATCGTTCTCGGTAAAAATCGGGGATAGTGGCGTGCACGTGAGTGCTCAAAAACGAGAAGAGCACCATCCGCCCGCTGGAAAAAAAGCTGACGGAGCAATTTACCGTGGCGTCTCTCTACGATGACTGGGTGAAAATGTACATGCGGCGCAAGGAACGCTCCTAACAAACCAGCCGCCCAAGTTAATCAACCGCGATCTTCGTGCAGATTAAGCGGTTCTAATCAGCGGACTGGCCTCATTACGTCAGATCTTTAGCAGAATCCACGCAGTAACAAACGTGCCGACGATCGCTCCGCCGTAGCACAGCACGGCGAGAAGTTTACTGATTGATTTGAGCCCCATGTCGTTGAGAGTAAAGTAGAAACGATGGGCCCAGTGATACAGAGGCAAAACGATCAGAACAAAGAGATAAAGTTTTACCCACCATATCCGGTACAACGCCCCGGTGTCGCTAGTCCAGCCAAGTGGCACCGCGAAGCCAACGAGAATGATGTGAATCGGAACTAAGAATGCGGCTACTACGCCACCGGCAGAGAAGAGCCCCCACCACAGCGGTTCCATGGTTTTTTCTGTCGCCATAATTCAGCTCTTAAGCGCGAGGAATAAAATTAGCACAATCACCGAGACCACCGCCCAGGCGCCGACGTGCAGCGCCGTAACGATCGGCCGGGAAATTAAACGCTCGCCGATGCGCAGCGGCAGGACAACGGCGCTCGACTGAAACCACGTAAAGCTGTGGTACAGCGCGAACAGCAGTGCCACCAAGTGAAAAAAAATCCATCCCGGCGAGTTGAGTTTTTGCGTGAACGCGTTGTACGCGTCGGGTGCCTTTGACAACTGATATAACTGACAAAGGTAAACAACGAGAAACAGGGCGATAAAGACACTTGAAAGCTCGCGCAGCATGAACAGAAAATAGCTCCGGTTCGTCAGCCACCAGGTCGCCGGTGTCTTTCGATGGTAAAGCTTGGCTGGGTCAGGTCCCACGGCGCTCATCCTTCGATCCTCCTGAGCTTGGTCGAGCGGGTCATCGTTGTCCCCATGGCAGCAGGATCGATTGAAACCAGTTTTTCGTAACGTCGACTTTAGAGCGCTGGATCGCCGCGGCCGGATCCACATGCTTGGGACACACGACGCTGCATTCTCCGACAAACGTGCAGTCCCAGATGCCATCGTGGTTGCCGATGATTTCGCGTTGATCCTTTCCCTGGTCGCGCGAGTCCATGTTGTAGCGGTAGCCGAGTGCGATGGCGGCTGGACCCAAAAACTTCGGCTCAAGCCCGTAAACCGGGCAGGCCGCGTAGCACAGCATGCAATTAATACACTGAGTGAACTGATGGAACGCCTCGAGCTCGGCCGGCGTTTGTAAATATTCACCTTCACTCACAGGTTTCTCTTCCTTGCGTATGATCCAGGGTTTGACGCTCTTCAGTTTCTCCATAAAGTCGGTCATGTCGATGACCAGATCGCGAATGATCGGAAAGTTGACGAGAGGCTCGACGCGAATCTCTTGGGGGTAATAGTCCCGCAGAAACGCAGCGCAGGTGAGTTTAGGCGTGCCGTTCACCATCATGCCGCAGCTACCGCAAACTCCCATACGACAAGACCAGCGGTAACTCAGAGTTCCGTCCATCTGGTCCTTGATGTGATTTAACGCGTCGAGAACAACCCAGTCCTGCCGGTAAGGGACGACGTAGGTTTGGGTGGTTGGCGCCCGATCTTTTTCGGGGCGGTAGCGAGTAACGTTCAATGTGATAGTTGGCTCTGCCATGGTCTCCTCTCGGAATTTACCACTGAGCGATCAGCGACGAGTTAAAAATGCGCGTCTACTAATTGACTCGCACTTGGCACTCAGCCCTCGTGGCTTAATACTTGCGCTCCTCCGGCTGCCAGCGGGTAATGGTCACTGGCAGGTATTCGATTCTTGGTCCATCGGGCGTTCGGTAGGCAAGAGTGTGTTTCAGAAAGTTTGCGTCGTCCCGTTTGGGGAAGTCTGTCCGCGTATGAGAACCGCGTGACTCCTTTCGTCTTAGCGCTGAATTCGCGACGGTCTCGGCCACGTCGAGCATGTAGTCCAGCTCGAGCGCGTTCATGACTTCGGTGTTAAACGTGCTGTCTCGATCTTCAATGATGATGTTCTTAAAACGCTCTCGCAGAGCTCTCAGCGTGTTGCAAGTCTTCTGCATGCTCTGTTCATCGCGATAGATTCCTGCGCCTTCCTCCATGGTTTTTTGCATCTCTTGGCGAATGGTCGCGATTTTTTCTTTGCCGCCGTCCTTCTTCAAGAACTGGCGATCGAGACGCCTTTGTTCGTCGGTCGCGAGCGCTTCGATTTTTGCCGCGGCGGGTGGCGAAGCGGTGGAGGCATAGGTCGCTGCCGAGCGGCCCGCCCGATTGCCAAAGACCAATAACTCTGTGAGAGAGTTGGAACCCAAGCGATTGGCGCCGTTAAGCGAAACGCACGCGGTTTCACCCGCGGCGAAAAGTCCTTCCAGGTTTGTTTTGGCGTTTATATCCGTCGACACGCCGCCCATCATGTAGTGCACGACCGGGCGCACCGGAATCGGCTCGTACACCGGGTCGATCCCGACATACTTGCTTGCCAGCTCTCGCACAAAGGGTAGTTTCTTATCGATCACTTCCTCACCGAGGTGGCGCAGGTCGAGATGGACGTAGTGACCGTAAGGGCCGTCGAAGGTGCGGCCTTTGGCGAATTCCTGCATGTGACAGCGCGAGAGGATATCACGCGGCCCCAATTCCATCTTGCGGTGCGTGGGCGTGTCGGTCGGCGGGCCGAGGCCGTAGTCCTGGAGATAGCGGTAGCCGTCTTTGTTCTTTAGCCACCCGCCTTCACCCCTCGAGGCTTCGGTAATCAAAATGCCGGTTCCCGGCAAGCCTGTGGGATGGTACTGCACGAACTCCATATCTTTGAGCGGCACTCCCGCCCGATAAGCTGCTGCCATGCCATCCCCGGTGTTGATGGCGGCGTTGGTGGTGAAAGGGAAGATGCGGCCGCCGCCTCCCGTACATAGAATAACACTTTTGCCGGCAATGACTTCTACCTTGCCGGTATAAAGATTGATCGATGTGACTCCGCGCACCTTGCCATCGTCGATCAGCAATGAAGTGAGGAAACACTCATCGTAGCGGACGATGCTTTCATACTTCAGAGAAGTCTGGAATAGGCTGTGGAGCAAGTGAAAGCCAGTTTTGTCTGCGGCAAAAAGCGTGCGATCGACGGTCATGCCACCGAAGGATCTGACGCTCACACGACCGTCAGGGTCGCGGCTCCACGGGCAACCCCAGTGCTCCAGTTGGATAAGTTCGCCAGGAGCCTCTTAGACAAAAGCCTCGACAGCATCTTGGTCCGCCAGGAAGTCAGCCCCAAAAATGGTATCCTTCGCATGGAGATCGAGGCTATCGAAATCGCGCATAACTGCCGCGGTTCCTCCTTCCGCGGAAACCGTGTGACTTCTCATGGGATAAACCTTGGAGACTAATGCGATCGATAGCTTATTCGATATCTCTGCTGCGGCTATGGCAGCACGCAGGCCGGCACCGCCGCCGCCGACGATTATAATGTCATGCGTATACATCGGTGATTTTTTTATCTGGTGGTTTCCCAGGTGTCAAGTTTGGTGGGGCTCTTAACGCTGTGCCGTCGGCTATCAGCCCGCCAAAAACTGGAAGCTGATCGCTTATCTTTTACGGGGCACTAATTCATATCCGAGTTCGTCTATCGCAGCGAGGATGTCGACGACCGCGGTGAGGTCTTGGATCCACGCGTGACCCAGTCGGACCTTTACCGCGTAATTGTAACCGAAAGGGTGTTTCTCCTTACGAAACTTGATGATCTCTTGGGCCAATACGATAGGGTTAACCTTTTTTTCCGCTGCTTCCATGCTGGATGGGGTGTGGAGTAATGGAGTGTTGGAATATCGGAGTGATGCGTGTTAGCAATAACACTCCGTTAGTCTTTTACTCCACTCCATTCCCCACTACTCCATTTCATCTAGGACATCATGCTGACCTTCGACTCAACGTTGGTAGTCGAGACGATATGCCGCTTGAGGTTCATCTCACTGGAATCAAAACCCAGGGCCAAACCTACGAACTGAGGCAAGTGGAGAATCGGCAGATCAATCTCCTTTCCTGTTTGTGCCTCGGCCCTCGCTTGGTTTCCGTCCAAGTTCAGGTGGCAGAGGGGACAGGGGGTTACCATAAAATCAGCACCGTTCTCTTTGGACTCGCCGGTGTGCTTGGCCACCATAGCGAGAGAGTTTTCCTCGTTGGCCGAAAGGATCGGAAAGCCACAGCACTTTCCCTTGCCGCTGATGTCCGCCATTTCGGCGCCTAAAATGCCGATGAGCTCATCCAGATAAGCTTTCCGCCGGTTAAGTTCTTTTGTCGGAGTTATGGCTTCAGGGGGGCGGCGCAAATAGCAACCATAGAAGGGCGATACCTTGAGCCCTTTAAGGGGTCTTTGTATCAAAGACTGGAGGCGCTCGATGCCATAGTCTTCAAAGAGAACCCATAGCAGATGTTTCACCTCAGTAGTTCCCTTGTACTCGAGGCCCTCGTCCGCGAGGTATTGTCGGTTTATTGTGTCGCGGTAATTTGGATCTTCCTTGAGCCGGTAGTTCGCTTGAGCCATGACTCCCGTACAGGTGCTGCATATGGTCATGATCGGCAGCCCCAGCTGTTCGGCTTTGGCGAAGGTTCTAGCGTTAATCGGATCAGAGATGTTTTGGGGCAGGACGCCGGCTCCGGTGCATCCTACACTCTTTAGCTCGTCAAGTTCGATTCCTAGTTTGTCAGCGACCTTGACCGCCGATGGATAAAGCTCGGGGCAGCCTCCACGAGAGACACAGCCGGGGTAGAACGCGTATTTCATTTTTCCTCCTGCTCAGCTTTCTCAAAAATTTTCTTGATCTTATCGGCGTCGGGCCGCTTCGAATGCATGTACGGAATGGGCGCCTTCCCTCGGCTGAGCGCTTTCGCTGCTGTGGGAAGGAGTTTCATTAGGCCTTTTACGTTTGTGAGTCCTTCAGATTCAACGGCAAGCCTACCTTCATCCAGCCAGCCGCTTTCCTTAACCGATGCGGCAAAGCTCTCGTGGTGCCGGGCGACGGCTTCATGAGTGATCCCAGAGTTGAAGGCCCTGTCTCTCAACGCAACAATCCGCTTCGTAGGTTCAATGCCGCGCGGGCAATGTTCGTCCGCCTCGTAACAGTGAACGCAATCCCATATACCCTTGGGTTTTTCAACGATCTTCACTTGTTCCCGTGAATCCTTGTTCCTCGGATCAAAGGCCAAGCGATATGCTTTCGTTAAGGCCGCGGGACCGAGAAAATTAAAATCCACGGGGAGGACGGTACAGCCCTCGTCGCACATGCCGCAGTAAAAGCAGCTCATCACTTTTCTTATGTCTTGCATTGCGGCATCCGACACCGAGTTTTCTCCGTTAGCGGAGGTTTCCTCCGCCTCGAGCCACGGCTTGACCTCCTTAATCTTGTTCCACATGAAAGCGTCCCAGTCGAAGACGAGATCTTTGATGACTGGAACGTTGCGCAGCGGGTCGAGGGAAATCTCGGGGCCCTTTTGGGTGTAGGCAGATACTTTGGCCGTGCAAGTCAGACGGCTGCTGCCGTTGACGCGAACCATGCAGTCGCCGCAATGACCGCGCAGACAGGAACAGCGGAAAGCGAGGCTAGGGTCCATCTCGTCGCGAATCTTGAACAGACTTTCGAGAACCGTGGCGCCATCCGGGACATCCACGGTGTAATTGGAGCGGCCCGGCTTGCCATCTTTCTCCGGATCTTTGCGGTAAACCTTGAATGTGACTTGCATGAGACTTATCTCCTCCGCCGTTCAATGTTAGTTTGCGACCGGCTTTTTATCGAGCTGAGTGGATCCTTGTGAAAGTTTTGCGACGGTGTGGCTCTTCCAGTTGGCGTCATCGAGATTTGGGAAGTCGCTTCGATAATGCGCTCCGCGGCTTTCCGTCCGCGCCTGCGCAGAGCGAGCCACGATTTCTGCGAGTATAAGCATCGCGCCGAGTTCAAGATGCGTCGTCAGCTCGTAATTATAAATTCTCCCGGTGTTTCGGACCTTGATCTTTTGGTAGCGCTCCTTTAACCGTGCGATTCGATCTAACGCCTGCGTTAGTCCGCCGGCGTCGCGGATGAGACCGACCTTCTCGTTCATCAAGCCACCCAGTTCGGCGTGGACCACGCTCAATGAGTCCTGGGATGAATCGCCCGAGGCGAGAGCCGCAAGCGTTTTTTCTTCATCCGCAAGCTTTGCCGCCAGGAAATTCTTTTTAACGGCGGCTTTGGCGTAGCCGGCTGCAGCCTCACCAACTCTTTTACCAAAGATAACGGCCTCACTGAGCGTATTACCTGCCAAACGACCCGCGCCGTTGAGTCTGTTGCAGGCGCATTCGCCCACGGCGAACAGCCCCGCTATCGATGTCTCGCCGGAAGCTTTAACTTCGATGCCTCCCATAGGACGATGTGCGACGGGATGAATCGGAACTAAGTCTTTAGTGCAATCCAGGCCGGCGACCGATCGGAGCAACTCGTAAGTCTGGGGGAAAGACGACAGGATTTTCTCCTTGCCAATCGGCTTGAGATCGAGGAATGCCGAGCCGGCGCCGTTTTGTGCCGCCTGGGAAATCGACAAAGAGAGTTTACTCCTCGGCGCATCCTTGGGGACCTGGATCGCCGCGCCTTGCTGGTTGACGATCTGCGCTCCGCTGCCGAGAGTGGCCTCGGTAATGAGAAGCCCCTGTCCCTTGGGAAACACGGTTGGGTGAAATTGGACCATTTCCATGTTCATCAATCGAGCGCCACATAGATAGGCCAAGGCTTGGCCGTCACCGGTCGTGCCGATGGAGACGGTCGAAGGGAGGTACATTCGTGTCAATCCACCGGTAGCGAGAACCACTGCGCGCGCCGCAAAGGAATCGAGTTTTCCAGATCTAAGGCCGAGTGCGATAGCGCCAACGCAAGTTTCTCCGTCAACGGCCAGGGAAGTCACGAACCACTCTTCGAATGCGGGAATGGCGAGACGCTGAAACTGTTCATAAAGCACGTTGAGAACGATATGGCCGGTACGGTCATCGGTGTAGCAGCTGCGGCTCAGGCTATTCGAACCGAATCGACGACGATCGATGCGTCCATCTTTGTCGCGGTTAAAAGGCACGCCCATTTGTTCGAGCCATAGAACTTCCTTCGCTGCTTCTTGGGCGAAGCTCTGAACCACGGAACGCTCGCACAAACCGTCGCCCGCAGCTAATGTGTCCTCGGTAAAACTTTCCGGCGAGTCATCTTTCCCAAGCGGAGCGTTGATTCCGCCTTGAGCGAGTGCCGAGTTGGATCTGAGAGGATGAGTCTTAGAAATGAGCGCCACCGAAGCGCCTGCGCGCTTCGCCGCAACGGCTGCTCTTAGTCCTGAAACTCCGCCACCAATGACGACGACGTCAAATTCTTGCATGCAACATCCGCCTCTGTGTGAGTCATGTTTTTATAACAGACGCCTATGAGTGCGTCAACAAAGGTTAATAGGTGTGGGAACGCAGACAGCAGGAGGCCGTATTTAGCTGCCGACTGCTCACTGCGAACTGCCGACTGATTTATTCTTTTTCGGGAATTCCTGGTTCGGTCATTCGCCACGGGTCCAGGATTTTGGCGAGCTTGTCGGGCGGTAGAACCTTATGGGCCAGGGCAACTTCTCTTACAGACTTTCCAGTAGCGTAGGATTCTTTGGCGATCTTGGCTGCGGCATCGTAGCCGATCACCGGCGCCAGGGCGGTAACCATCGCCAGGCTCTTTTCGATCATCTCCTCGCAGCGCTCTTGGTTCGCTTCGATTCCCACGACGCATTTCTCGGTAAAAGCTTTCACCACACTGGCGCTGAAGGTGATCGCCTCGAGGAGCCGAAGCGCCATAACCGGCATCATCACATTCAACTCGAAATTGCCGGCCTGCCCGCAAATGGTTATCGTCGCGTCGCAGCCCATCACATGGGCGGCCACCTGCAACACCGACTCGCACATTACCGGATTCACCTTGCCGGGCATAATGGAGGATCCTGGTTGGGTGTCCGGCAGGGCGATCTCGCCGATGCCGCAGCGCGGACCGGAGGACAACCACCGCAGATCGTTGGCGATCTTGGTCAAGCTTACGGCCAGAGTTTTTAGGCTGCCGCTCACTTGGACCACCGCGTCCTTGGCGGCCTGCGCTTCAAAATGGTTTTTCGCCTCGCGGAAGGGTAGCTCGGTCATTTGAGAGATCTTCGTGATGGTCCTGGACGCAAATTCGGGGTGAGTGTTGATTCCCGTGCCTACCGCCGTTCCGCCCAGAGCAAGTTCCTCCAGACCCCTTGCAGCAGCTCCTATGCGCTCGATGCTGAGCTCGGTCTGGCGAGCATAGCCGCTAAATTCTTGACCCAAGCGGATCGGTGTTGCGTCGGCGAGATGGGTGCGGCCGATTTTCACAATCCGGTCAAACTCTTTAGCCTTTGCAGTGAGCGCTTGGTGCAATCCTCGAAGGGCAGGCAGCAGTTCCCGCTGGATCGCTTCAAGCGCGGCGACGTGAATCGCAGTCGGAATCACGTCATTGCTCGACTGGCTCATATTGACGTGATCGTTCGGATGAACCTCCTTGCTACCTCTCTCTTTGCCGAGAAGTTCCAGCGCCCGGTTGGCGATCACTTCGTTGGCGTTCATATTAGTGGAGGTTCCGGAACCGGTCTGGAAAATATCGACGAGGAATTCTTTATCCAGTTTTCCGTCCATGATCTCACTTGCCGCCGCTCGGATCACGTCGGCGATTTTTGAATCCAGCAACCCCAACTCCTGGTTCGCCGAAGCTGCAGCGTGTTTGATGATCGCTAGAGCGCGAACGAATCTAGGAGGAAAGCCGATACCGCTGATCGGAAAGTTTTCCACGGCGCGCTGGGTTTGCGCGCCGAAGTAGGCCTGCTTCGGAACCCGCACTTCGCCCATCGAATCACGTTCAATGCGAACCTCGTCCGTAGTCATATTGTTCCTCCTCTCGCAGTATATTCACCCACAGAAGAAAGACATTTTGCCTTGGATAGAATGGCTGCAACTCTTGGTGTATATGTTAGCATGAAGCGCCAAATACGAAAGTCGCGCCAATCAATGCCAAGGTGCTTCGCTAGCGCAAAGGCTTCCAGAGAGGCGCTGATTGGAATATCGCGGCGGAGAGCGGGTACTTTGATTTGTCGGCAGAACAAGACCGGTCAAGAATTGTAAACTACCGGCAGCGGCTTATCGATGCCGAGAGTTTGCATCTTATAGGACAGGATGCGCCTCGTTACTCCGAGGGCGAGAGCGGCTTTCGTTTTGTTCCATTCACACTTTGCAAGTTCGGCCATGATTATCGACCGCTCGTATTGCTCGGTTTTCTCCACTAGATTCCTGTTGTCGTTAGTGTCACTTCCACTCGGCGCTCGGGGCACCGGAGCTCTGCGCAAAACCGCGGCCGGCAAATGAGAAATTTGAATTTCGTCTTCGTGACATACGGTGTACGCCCGCTCGATAGCATTCTGCAGCTCGCGAACATTGCCCGGCCAGCTGTGTTGTTGGAGAGCGATCATCGCTTCGTCGGAGACGCTCCGTACGTGGGTATTGCCCACTTGACTCGCCGCGTTTAAAAAGTGACTCACGAGCTCGGGAATATCACTGGGCCGTTGTTGTAAGGGTGGTACTTCAATCATCAAAGGGTTGATTCGATAAAAAAGATCCAGGCGAAAAGTACCCGCCTCGACGCAAGTTTCGAGATTCTGATTGGTCGCGCAAATGACCCGCACGTCGACGTTAATTTTTTCTTCCCCGCCGACCCGTTGGAAAGACCGTTCTTGCAATACCCGTAACATCTTCGCCTGGGTTACGAGCGGCATATCGCCTATCTCGTCGAGAAAAAACGAACCGCCGTGGGCTTGCTCGAACTTGCCGCGGCGGCGCGAGAAAGCGCTGGTAAAAGAGCCTTTTTCATGTCCGAAGAGCTCGCTCTCGATGAGTGTTTCCGTCATTGCAGCGCAGTTGACGTCGACGAACGGCTTGGCAGCCCGACGGCTGGCGTAATGGAGCGCTTTCGCGACGAGTTCCTTGCCCGTACCGCTTTCGCCGCTGATAAGAACGGTGGCGTCGGTCTGTGCGGCATGGCGGATCATGTCTCGAACCTCTTCCATGCCGCTCGATGTGCCGATCACATGCTCTAATTTATAGGTGTAGCGAATTTCCGTGCGAAGCTTACTGAGGTCCTGCTGCTGGCGCGATAATTTCAACGCGTTGGTCAATGAAACGATCAAACGTTGATGATCCACTGGTTTGGTCAGATAATAAGTCGCTCCGCCTTTGAGCGCTTTGACGGCATCTTCGATAGCATTGGAAGCCGTCACGACGATGACCGGGGACTCTGGCAAGCGCAGGCGCGCCTTGGCCAGGAGTTCCAGACCGGAGGCATCAGGGAGGTGCAGGTCGACTAACAGCAGATCGGGTTTGTTCGTTGTCAGAGACGATAGAAATTCGCTGCCGGTGGTAACTACGTCGACCTCGTAGCCTGCGGTTTCAGCGATGGACTGGACGAGCCGGCCGGACGCCGGATCGTCTTCTACATAAAGGATTTGGATGTCAGCGTTACTTTCAGCCGTCGACATTGAAGTTAACCTATCCACGAGAGTAACGTGCGGCCAAATTATATAATGTTTCCCGTGAACCGCAAATTTCCATGTTCAACCACTATGGGGTATAAATTCACTTGTCCTTTTTCATGCTTCAAGCTGCTAATCGACCATTGGAATGAAAAGCCTTCATGAACTCAACAGCGCCATCGTCGACTGCCGGCGCTGCCCGCGTCTGGTTCGCTGGCGGGAAGCGTGCGCCGAGAATCCGCCGCGGCGTTTTTTGGGCAACGACTATTGGGCAAAACCGCTGCCCGGATTTGGCGACCCAATGGCCCGCGTGTTGATCGTTGGGCTTGCTCCGGCAGCCCACGGTGGAAATCGCACGGGTCGAATGTTTACCGGCGACCGTAGCGGCGATTGGCTCTATGGGGCGCTCCATAGCGCTGGCTTTGCGCGTCAGCCTTATTCTAATAATCGCAAGGACGGCCAAAAACTTAAGGATTGTTACATTACGGCGGCGGTGCGTTGCGCCCCGCCCGGAAATAAGCCCAATCTTATTGAATTTAAACGGTGCCGATCGTATTTGGTTAACGAGCTCAAACTGTTCAAGCAGGCCAGGGTCGTGATTGCGCTCGGCAAGATCGCCTTCGATTCGTTTCTTTCGGCGTACGAGGAAAACGCCGGGGCGATTCCTAAGCCTCGTCCCAAGTTCGGACACGGCGTGACGATCCTTTTGCCGGATGGCATCCGGCTGATCTGCTCTTATCACCCAAGCCAACAAAACACGTTTACCGGTAAACTCACCAAGCCGATGTTTCAAAGTATTTTCGATCAGGCACGGGCGGCCGTGGAAAACGAGTAGGCAATGGCCAGTAAGCATAACAGCAACGGGGATAATATGCTCCACGGGTACAGGATGCAGCCTAAGAATTAAGATTGACCGGCAAGGTGAAGGCAAACTTGGCTCCCTCATCCGGCCGGCTTTCCGCCCAGATCTTGCCGCCGTGCGCCTGCACGATCATTTTACAGATCGCCAGTCCCAATCCCGTGCCCTTGTGTTCAGAAGTTCTTCCGCTTGCGGTCTGTTTATATTTCTCGAAGAGGTTGCCGATCTCCTCAGGCGCGATGCCGATGCCCGTGTCTTTTACCCAGACGGTGGTTTCGGTGTGGCTCCAATCCGCGCCCAATTCCACCGCGCCGTCGGCCGGCGTGAATTTCAGCGCGTTACTGACCAGATTGCCGAGAACTTGTTCCAGGCGACGCCGATCGCCGCGAATCGGTTGAGGCGTCGCGCCGACTTTTTTTCGCAACAAAATTTCGCGGTCTTTGGCGACGATTTGATAATTATCAAGCACGGCATCAAAGAGCTCTTCAACCGCGATCGGTTCCAAGTTGAGATCGATATGACCTGCCTCGAGCTTTGACACGTCGAGGAAATCGTTCACCAGGCTGACCAATTGGCGCACGGTTTCGACGACTTTGCCGAGCCATTTCTTCTGGTCGTCGGTGACCGGACCGAATACGCTATCGGTCATCAATTCGCTGACGCCCATCACCTGATTCAGCGGCGAGCGCAAATCGTGGGCGATCATGGCGGTAAAATCGCATATTTCCCGATTGGCTCTTTCTAGCTCGTCGGCCTGAGATTTGATCTGCGCATAGAGCTGGGACTTGTGAATGGCCATCGCAGCCTGGGCGGCGAGCGCGGTCAAAAACTCGATTTCTTCGGAAGCGAATTCGTGCTGTTCTCGCGTCAGCAGAACCAAAACTCCCAGGACTTCATCCTTGACGACGAAGGGGATGCCGAGGTAGGCGACGACGCCTTGCTTCCGGTAGAACTCGCGGTCGAGAATTCTCGGATCGGTTTGCACGTTGTTGGACACGACGAAAATTTTGCTTTCCACCGCGATTCCAATCAGCAAGGGAAGCTGTTTCAGCTCACGGCGCAGCCATTCGTCTCGGTCGATATTCAAACATGTCGTCCGTTCCAATTTGCCGGTGTCGATGTTTTTGAGCCAGATCTGCACCGCCGCATAAGGCAGCAGGTCGACGATTTTCGCCATCAGCGCTTCGAGCACGACGTTGAGCTCCAAGCTCGAGCTGGCGGCCGCGGTGATTTCGTGGAGGGTGCGGATACGATCATGGTTACGTCGCGCCCGCTCCTCGGCTTCGCGGCGCTGGGTGATATCGATCATGACGCCGCGCAGCTTGGCCGCTTTGCCGTTTTCGACAACCACGGACACTATGTCTCCGAGCCAAACGATGCGCCCGTCGGCGGCGATCATTCGATACTCGAAGCGGTGCGGCCGTTTTTCTTCGGTGGCCTTGGCGCAGTAGCGAACGGCCCACTCACGGTCCTCGGGATGAATATGATCGGACCAGAAACGAGGCTCTTCGATCCAGCTCTGCATGGGGTAACCCAAGATGCGCTCGGCATCGTCGCTGACGAATGTGAAGTGAAATGTTTTGGCATCGGCTTCCCACACGATGCCGTCAATAGAGTGGATCAGCTCGCGGTACTGTTGTTGACTGTGGCGGAGCGCTTCGGCGGCGCGCTCGCGCGCCGTGACATCTCTGAAGCTTACCACAGCGCCAGTCGTTTCGCCGCGCTCGACGATCGGGCTGATCACGTATTCGGCGGGAAAGCTGGTGCCGTCGTTGCGCCAGAACAATGCCTGACCTTCGCGGCTCGATTGTTTCCCCTCCGCCGCGAGGATTGGATGAGCTATGACGGACCCTTTGCCGTTGATCTGGGAAGGTTGCACCAGTTCTTGGATCGGCCTGCCGATCATTTCCTGGATCTCGACGCCGAACGATTTTGCCGCGACAGGATTGGCAAAGGTCACCCGTCCTTCGCGGTTCAAGCCATAAATGCCTTCGCCCACAGAGTTCAAGATCAGCTCGTTTTGCGCGGCGGCTTTCTCCATGAAACGCCACGCGATGATGCTGCCGACGCCCTGAAACAAAATAAAAAACGCGTGGATTCCGGCCCAGGTCCAGGGCGCGTTCAGCGCTGCCGAATGGTTAAAGACTTCTTCGGGCCAGAGTGTTCCGACGATCCCGTGGTGGATCGCAACGTACCCAACGGCGAGGAGATAGGGTACCCAATCCTGATACAGTGCTAGAAAAACCAGCATGACGAAAAAGTGAAAGTGCAGTTCGATGTAGCCGCCGGAAAGGTGTACGAGAATAGCGGATGAGCTGATCAGTCCGAAGCTGACCGCAGACGCGCGAAGCGTGCGGCTGCCCTTGCCGGACGAGCCTACGAGCGCGAACAGGGCGATTATTAAACCTTCGAGCACCGTGTGAAGCACGGTACCGTCACGGAAAATGGCTCCGATGCTTAGTTCCCAGCTGTAGCCTGCGATCGGACCGATGACGGCAATGACGAAGGCATGAAACCAGGCAAGCCCGGTTAAAAACCGGTGGCGCGCACACCACACATCCTGCGGCAGCGAACGGCCCACAGGTACCACCGACCACAGCCGGCGGAGGAAGCTGGGAATGGGCACTCGTCTATTATTGACAGTCATCGGGCGCCTCGTCTCGCTCTGTTGAATTCACTGGATGCTGGGTCGACCTCCATGAACAAAGCAGTCGCGCTGGGA